>MTKZ01036504.1_pt2 | contig 10967 bp, 8 predicted proteins | sample 1042781 | NCBI WGS metagenome assembly MTKZ01 (sample SAMN06212207, study PRJNA360539) | anaerobic digester metagenome | biome: Wastewater treatment plant; material: sludge; isolation source: anaerobic digester fed with sludge from wastewater treatment plant | place: Denmark: WWTP Viborg ...
CATCGTGACTGCGGCCCGCATGTCCGTCTTGATGCAAAGCGGCAGGATGCCGCTTCTACGTTCTTTGTCCATATTGGCTTTACGCCAACAGCTCGGTTTCTTGCGTGCGGATTTGGGTGTAAGTTGTCGTCTTGAATTCGTAATTCCCGATTTCTGCCCGTCTCCAGTTGTATCAGTCTTATACCTCCCGCCGTGCCGAGGACTCCAGGCCAAAGTGCGGTTCATACGGTTGCATGGTGCAAAAATCTTATGGTACCCTGAAACAGTATAGGAAAATCCTTCGCTGATTTCGGCTTGTGGGATGAGCGGATGCCGGTTGGTTGAGAGGCCTGTGTAACGGTTTCTCCTGGCGTGTTGGTTGCATTACAGGTCTTGTGCCTGTTTGGGTGGCGGTACCGACGGCATGGGGTGCAGGCGGGGGCGGTGCCCCTTTCGTGCTTGCACTTTTTTTTTGCGTAACCGGCCAATAGCAACAGGCCTTAAAATCTTTTCCCGGCCGTTACGGCAAAGACCGATAAGGAATCTACAATGAAACACGTTTCACTATCCTTGACCGCGTTTCGCCTGCCGCGTGCTTGCCCGGGAATGCGCTGGGCCGGCCTGGTGTCCGCGCATCGGCACATCGGGGGAGGGCTGTTGCTCCTTTTCTTGTGCGCTGCGTTTTCAGCGGCAACCGGACAGGAACCGGCAGCGCCAGCCGATACCACCGCAGAGGGCGCGGCCATAGCCGAAGAGGGGCAGCCCACGGGCCGGATACAAGCCGTCCAGGACGAATTGGCCACTTTGCCGGAAGCGCCTGAAGTAGGTTCGCCCGAGGCGCAGCGCAAAGCGACATTGCAGAAACTCTTGGGCCTGCTGCAACAGTACGAAACGGATACCGCCGCATTGGCGGTCCTGCAGACAAAGCAACCGGGCATCGAGGAGCNNCGGCGCAGGCCGCGGCGGCGCTGGAAGAACTCAAGGAGGCGCCGGAACCCGCCACTCCCACGGAACCGACGAAGGAGGGGCTGGAGGCGTTGCGTCAGGAGGCGAAGGGGGAACGGGAAAAGGCGCAGGCCCTGCAGAAAGAGATCGTGGACACGCGGCAACGGCAGGAAACTTCCTTCGATCGGTTGTCCCAGGCGCGTAGCACGCTCGATGAAGCGGTAAAGGCCATCGCCCGCTTTACAGAAGAAGCGGCCAAGGCGCAGGATCCCAAGGACAAAGCCCTGTTCACTCTGAGTGCGGAAGCGGCGGAAATCGAAAAGCAACTCGCCGAGATGGCCATTAAGATGATAGAGGCCCAGGCGGACCTCGACGCGAAACTGGAACCGGTGCTGCAGCAGGAAGCGGATGCCGCCGAGATGCGCGCCACCCGCCTGGAACAGGAACTCGTCTTTTACGAAGAGTCCCTGAAAGACCAGCTGGCAGATGAGCAGCGGCAACTGGACCAGGACCTAGCGGACAAGGAGAAAACGGCGGCGGAAGCCACCACGCCTTCGGAAATTTTCCTCGCCACGGCGGAAGCGGGACTTGCCGCCAGCCGCAAAAGCAACGCGGAACTTCAAACGGCACTCATCGCCCTGGGCAAAGACATAGGCGAACAGGAAAAGCGGTTGAGCGCCGAAAAAGCCGAGTTGGAAAGTTTGCGGGTATTGTTATCGAATCCCGATGTGGGGACGATGGCCCGGGAGCGTATCCGCGAGACCATGGCTATCCTGAAATTGCGTCGCAGAACACTCGGCCATTCCCTGAACCAGGAGGATGTGGACGACATCTCCCACTACCGTTCGCGACGCTATGAGATAGAAAATCTTCTGTTTGAATTCACCGAGAAACAGGAGATGGCCGTCCCCGCTTTGGCTGAAGCACTTCCGGAGCAGGACCGTGCCGCGTTCACCGGGACAACGCGGGAGATACTTGGCGAATGGCGGGCGGCGTTGCGGGAGGAAAGAACCGCCTTGACCGAGGCGATATCGCTGAGCCAGAAGATGCAGGATATGAGCATGGAGCGGCTGAAAACCCTGAACGAAGCGGAACAGTTCGTTNNTCCTTCGTGCGCGCCCGGGCCCTCTGGATTCGCGACGCGCAGCCGATCCACACGGCCTTTCTGGGTAATGTCGGCAGGGAACTCCTGAAAGTATCCCAGTTGGCGCATAAGGCGGTGGCCACCGATGCCCTGCCGTTCTTCCTGCAGCTTGCCCGGTACCCGTCAACGATCTTTTTTATTGCGCTGGTGGTGCTTGTCTTTCCGCTTATCCTGCTGTATTTGAAGCGCAAAACAGGACAATTCCTGGCCCAGTCCTCCATAGAATCGGAACGGGTCACGGGAACGCTCAAGGAGCAGATGCGCCGCGGCAGTGTGGCACTGCTGAATGCCGTGCTGGTCCCCGCCTATTTTCTTGTTGCGGCCTATGCGGTTTTGCTGCTGGACCTTCCCGACGACCTGCGCGTACCGTTCTCCACCTTCTGCGTGCATGGAGCGTACTGCATTCTGGCCTGGTCGCTGGTCAGCCGCATCTTAAACAAAAAGGGCATATTCGGCGCATACGGGGAACAGTACGGTAGCGGGATCTGCGCCCTGCGAAGGTCCTTGCGGTTGATTATTTTGACCTATATACTTTGCCTGCTTCCCGCCGTGCTCCTGACGCGGCCGCCCGCGGAGTTGGAAGTGCTGCCGCGCATCCTTCGCCTGGTCTTCATGGGCATCGCGGCGGTTACCCTGGCGTGGTTGTTGCGTCCCCATTCGCATCTCACGGCCAGCGCAGTAAACCTGCTGCAAGGCCCCCTGGTACGCAGGCTCTGGTCACTGGCCTCCATTGCGATGCCGTTGCTGCTGGCAAGCGCGTTTGCGCTTGATGCCATGGGGTTTCGCTATGCCTCTCAAACCATCGCCGTCAATTTGGGAATCTCCCTGCTTATAGTATCCTTCTTTGCCATTGCCTATCTGGGCGTCCGCCAGGCACTGCCCCTGCTTTCACCGCCGCCGGATACGGCCGACGAAGTGGCGTTCTGGTTCAAGGCGCGCCAGCACCTGGGCACGGTGACCCGCCTCGTCAATACCGTGTTTCTGATCCTGGTGCTGGTGGCCCTGTCCCTGGTATGGGGCATCGATGAGCAGGCGCTGGGCACCCTCGAAGAGATTCACCTTTACAGCCTGCGCGGTGTCGGTGATGAAATAGAGTTCGTGACGGGCGCGGACATCGTCTGGTTCGCGGTGTACCTCCTGGTCATGACCTGGCTGTTGCGGTACCTGCCCGGTATCTATGACTTCGCCATTTTCCCGCGGCTCCGGCTCGATGAAGGGGCCAAGTATGCCATCCTCACCATTTCCCGGTACGGTATCTTTATCGTCGGCATTGTCCTGGCCCTTTCGCAAATCCACCTTGATCTCAGCCGGCTGGGCTGGCTCATTGCGGCGATCGGCGTAGGCCTTGGGTTCGGCCTCCAGGAAATCGTATCCAACTTCTTCAGCGGGCTTATCCTGCTGGTGGAGCGTCCCATCCGCATTCACGATGTGGTCACCATCGGCGACACTACAGGCGAAGTGCGCCGCATCAACATCCGTGCAACCACCATTAGAAATTGGGACCGCCAGGAGGTTGTACTGCCGAACCGGGATCTCATCACCCGCGCCGTTACCAATTGGACCCGCGGCGACACGGTTAACCGCCTTGTGGTCGAGATTGGTGTCGCGTACGGTTCCGATGTGCAGCTGGTCACGGACACCCTGTATAAAATCGCGGAAGAAGACCCCGATGTTCTTAACGAACCCGAGTCCGTGGTCACCTTTGAAAATCACGGGGACAGCGCGCTCTTGTTTGTGTTACGCGTCTTCCTGCCTTCCCCGTCGGTGCGACTGGCAACCCTGAACCGGCTGAACGTAAGAATAAACAAAGAATTCAACGCTTTGGGAATCGAGATTCCCTTCCCGCAACACGACATTCATATCCGTTCGAATGCCACCACACCGCAAGAACCCGGGCCGCCGTCTTCATGAAACCGTACAACCCGGGCCATGCCATACTTTACGAAGCATTGGAACCGTAACGTGGATGTGTTTGTAACGCAGGCACTACCCGCAACCCAGAAAGAAAATATTCAGAGTAGGTTGTTCACACTTTAGTGTGCGTGTTAACACAAGTACCTTGAATAACATAGCACGCTAAAGCGCGCGCAACGTACTTCACTTCTTGTTTTTGTTGATAGAAACTTTTTCATAAGGCACTAAGGCGGGGATACCGGGGGTGAACACTCTGTCATGCCAAAAACCGCAGTAAGCGCTTGGCGCGTTAAGGCCCCATTCCTTTCACGCGATATGCCTCAAACTCCGGGGTGGAGAATTCTTTGAACGTGTTTGAATCCGCATCATGCACCAGCAGCAGGACCGCGATGCCCTGTTTTTGGGCAAACTCCAATGCTTTCTCCGGGCCGAGCGCCATGAGCGCCGTGGCGTAGCCGTCCGCCCAGGTGCAGGAGGCGTGGATGACCGAGGCGGACGCAAGGGCATGCTGCACGGGATAGCCGGTATGGGGATCTATGGTGTGGGAGATTAAACGGCCGTCCAGTTCATACATATTTCTGTAATCGCCCGAGGTAGCCAGCGCGCCCTGTTCCATACTGACGGCGGTATGAAGTTCCCGGACGCCCTGTTTCGGCGCCTCGATGCCCAGGGTCCAGGCCTCGCCACGGGGGTTCTTACCGGCCACACGGATTTCGCCGCCCACTTCGATCATGCAGCGGGTGATGCCCGCTTGTTCGAAGGCATCCGCCACGGCGTCCACGGCATAGCCCTTGGCGATGGCGGACAGATCGCAGTAGACATCCGGGGTCGCCTTGGAAATGGCAGGACCGGGATGCAGGGTAATTTTACCGTAGCCGGTGCGTTGGAGCAACGCGTTTATGGTGGTTTCATTCGGCGAATTCTTGAACGCATCGGGACCGAATCCCCAGGCATTGACCAACGGGCCAACCGTCACATCAAAGGCGCCCCCGCTCTGTGCCGCAATCTCCTGGGCGATTTCGAATACCTTATAGGTCTCTTCGCTTACGGGGAACGGGGCGGGTTGATCGTGGCGGTTGAAACGGCTGAGTTCCGAGTCTTCCCGGTAGGTGGACATAAGCCGGTTGATCCGGTCCAGGGTTTCATCCGCCAGCTGTTTTGCCCGGGCTTCGGTCAGGCCCGGCGGTGGCGCCGCGACGGTGATGGTATAGAACGTGCCCAGCGCCTCGCCATGCACCGTGAAGGACGCCGGATGGTTGTCACAGCCACTCAGAATGAGCATGCCGCACAAAAGCGCGCCGACGTACACGTGACCACAAGAGCGCGCCTTACGCAGTATAACCCGGGCGAATACGGATGAAACACAAGCCGCTGTCTTCTCCGTATAAGACACGGCGCTATAGGTCATATAGGTCATAAAGGTCCCATAAAAAGCATGGTGCTGGTTCGCTATTTATTATAGTCCAATCGGCTTCTTCCAAGAGAAAACCGCACCTCGCGAAACCAGTCATGCGGGGTGCGGTTGAAGGTCGTCCGTACAGGGCATCATCCGAAATCATCGAACATGATCATATCTTCCTCGACACCAAGATTCGTCAGCATCTTGGTGCAGGCGGAAAGCATCATGGGCGGGCCACAGAGGTAGTATTCAACTTCCTCCGGTTCCGGATGTTTGCTCAGGTATTCGTCATACAGCACCTGGTGGATGAATCCGGTCAGGCCCGTCCAGTTATCTTCAGGCTGCGGTTCGGAGAGGGCCGTATACCACGTGAAGTTCGGGTTCTCGGCCGCGATGCTGTCGAAATCCTCCTGGTAGAACATCTCGCGCAGGCTGCGCGCGCCGTACCAGAATGTGGCCTTCCGTGAGGTCTTAATGCGCCGGAACTGGTCGAAGATGTGGGAACGCATGGGCGCCATGCCCGCGCCGCCGCCGATGAAACACATCTCCCGGTTCGTTTCCTTGGCAAAGAATTCGCCGTAGGGTCCCGAAATGGTGACTTTGTCGCCGGGCTTGAGATTGAAAATAAAAGAGGACATGATGCCGGGCGGAATGCCGTTGGAGCCCGGAGGCGGCGTGGCAATGCGCACGTTTAGCATGATGATGCCAAATTCTTCGGGATAGTTGGCCATGGAATAGGCCCGCGTCACCGTCTCGTCCACTTTTGACGCATATTGCCAGATATTGAAGCGGTCCCACGCGTCGCGGTATTCCTCCTCGATGTCAAAATCCTTATACTGTAGCGTGTGGGGCGGGCATTCAATTTGGATATAGCCGCCGGCACGGAACGGCACAGACTCACCTGCAGGCAGTTCCAGCACCAGTTCCTTGATAAAGGTGGCGACGTTGTGATTGGACCGGACCGTGCACTGCCATTTGCGGACATCGAAGATTTCCGGCGGAATTTCAATCTTCATGTCATTTTTGACTTTGACCTGGCAGGCGAGGCGCAGGTGTTCGTGGGCCTGGCGCCGGTTGATATGGGCCTCTTCGGTCGGTAACAGGGAGCCGCCGCCCTCAAACACTTTCACCTTGCACACGCCGCAGCTGCCCTTGCCGCCGCATGCGGACGGCACAAAGATTTTATTGGCGGCAAGCGTGTTGAGCAGGGTGCTGCCCGCCGGCGTAACAAGGGCTTTTGATTCATCGTCATTGATGAGAATCTTGACGTTGCCCGACGCCACCAGTTTCCATTTTGCCGCCAGCAACACCCCCACCAGAGACAGTACGACAAAACAGAACATGATCACGCCCATGACAATGGTAACCAGACCGCCCATGAAGGAAGTCTCCTCTATTGGTTATAACTGAATGCCTGAGAAGGACATGAATCCCAGGGCCATAAGTCCCGTCAACATGAAGGCGATGCCCAGCCCGCGCAGCGCCGGGGGCACCTGGCTGTATTTCATGCGCTCGCGAATGCCGGCCATGCAGACGATTGCCAGGCTCCAGCCCACGGCGGCGCCAACGCCGTACACCACGCTTTCCCCGAAGTCATAGCGGCGTTCCACCATGAACAAGGCCGCAGCAAGAATGGCACAGTTTACAGCGATAAGCGGCAGGAAGATGCCCAGCGCCGCGTACAGCCACGGCACATAGCGATCGAGGGTCATCTCGAGAATCTGCACGATGGCCGCGATAACGCCGATGAAGCTCAAGAAATATAAAAAAGAGATGTCTACTTTCGCCAGCGAGGGATGTATCCACGCCATGGCGCCCGGGGCCATCAGGTAGGTATAGACCAGGTTGCAGATGGGCGTGGTGATCGCCATTACGGTGATTACGGCGACGCTGAGCCCTGCCGCATTGGTCACTTTTTTGGAGCAGGCGAGAAACGAGCACATGCCAATGAAAAAAGCCAGGGCCATGTTCTCAATGAATACGGCGCGCACAAACAAACTCAGGTAGTGTTCCATGTCAGTCTTTCTCCTGCTGTTCTGGCTTCCACGCGCGAAGCACCCAGATGAAAATCCCTATCAGGAAGAAGGCGCTGGGCGACAGCAGCATCAGCCCGTTGGGTTCATACCAGCCACCATCGGCGGTACGCTGCAGAATTGCGTACCCGAACAGGGATCCGGAGCCGAAGAGTTCTCGAATAGTGCCCACGACAACCAGAATCAAGCTGTACCCCATGGCATTTCCCACGCCATCCAGGAAACTGAGCCAGGGGCCGTTCTGCATGGCGTAGGCCTCGGCACGGCCCATGACGATGCAATTGGTAATGATGAGCCCCACGAACACGGACAGCTGTTTGCTGATATCGAACACATACGCTTTCAATATCTGGTCCGTGAGGATCACAAAGGAGGCGATGATGGACAACTGCACGATGATGCGTATGCTCGGCGGGATGCTGTTACGGATGGCCGCAACGGCAGCCGAACTGCCTCCCGTAACGAAAGTTACGGCGAGACCCATTACCAGCGCCGTGGAAAGCTTTGAGGTCACCGCCAGGGCGGAACACACCCCCAAGACCTGCAGCGCGATGGGATTGTTGTTGAAGATGGGATCTAGCAGTGCTTCCCGTTGCTTTTTTCCTAATATCATGGTTTATGCCCTCCCGCTTTCCCTGAAGGATTTCAGGAACGGTGCGAATCCGTTTTCTCCAAGCCAGAACTGCAACATATTGGTAACGCCGCGACTGGTCAGCGTGGCGCCGCTGAGCCCGTCTACGGCGTAAGGATTCTGTTCGACAGGCCCTGCAGGCCCCTTAATCACGGCAATTTTTGCGCTCCAATTCTCGTCATAGGCAAGCCTGCCTTGCCACAGCGCTTTCCACTTGGGATTCACCACCTCGCCGCCCAGGCCGGGCGTTTCCGCCTGGTCATAGTAGGTCAGCCCGCGGATGGTGCGCGTGTCCGCGTCCAGCGCCAGGAACCCGTGCATGGTGGACCAAAGTCCTTTGCCCACGATGGGCAGCACGAACATGGTCACCTTGTCGCCTTCCATGATTTCGTAGATCTTGACCTGTTCCTTGATCTCACGGATGCCGGCTTTGTTGGTCGGCGCAGGGAGACTCGGGAGGCTTTCTTCGTCAAAGGTATCCGCGTTCACTTCTTCAAGAACCTTGCCCGTGGACAATTCAATTATCCGCGGCCGTACATTCTTGAACAGTTCCTCGACCCGGGCGCGATTTACCTTCTCGCCGGGCTGCACCAGCCATGCCGCCTGCAACACGCTCTTTTGCTTATCCAGCACCTTGTTGATTTCCTGCCGCTCACGAAGGCCTACGTTTGCCGTGGAGATCATAATCGAGCAAACAAAGCAGAGAACAGCGGCAAAGCCGAATATATATTTCATGCTATACTGCACTGCGCGCGACCCTCCTGTTTATGTTTCTTGCCACCACCACGTAATCAATCAACGGGGCCAGAATGTTCATGAACAAAATGGCCAGCATGACGCCTTCAGGGAAGGCGGGATTCACCGTGCGAATCAATGCGGTCATAATACCGATACCGGCGCCATAAACAAACTTGCCGCTTTGCGTGTACGCCCCCGTAACCGGTTCCGTGGCCATGAAGACCATGCCGAACGCGAAGGCGCCGACGACAAAATGCCACTGGAAGGGAAGGTTCATCATTTCGTTCGTTTTGGAGTCCGCGAAATTCAACAGCAGCGTCATGGCAAGGCAGCCGCCGATCATGGCGACCATGACGCGCCATGAAGCGACACCGGTTATGATAAGCAGGGCGGCGCCGATCAGGCAGGCCAGGGTCGAGGTCTCGCCCATAGACCCGGGAATCCAGCCCAGGAACGCGTCCATCCATGTCACCGGTTTGCCATTGACGACCAAGCCATTAATGGCGACCGCGTAAGCGTTTTCAGCCGTTTCGGGATTGGCTTCAGCTACCCGGGCCAACAACGTAGCGCCGCTGAACCCATCCATGGCCTGTTCCGGGCTTACCGCCACCCATACCTTGTCGCCCGAATTCTGCGCAGGATAGGCAAAATACAGGAATGCCCGGGTAACCAGGGCCGGATTGAAAATGTTCATGCCGGTCCCGCCAAAAATTTCCTTGCCTATCACCACACCGAAGGCAGTCGCCAGCGCCACCTGCCACAAGGGAATGGTGGGCGGCAGAATGCACGGAATCAGGAAACCGGTGACGAAAAAGCCTTCGTTCACCTCATGCTTTTTGATCATGGCGACAAATACTTCAATGCCGCCGCCGACAGTAAAAGCAACCACCAGCACCGGAATAAAATACAGGGCGCCATGCACCAGGCAGGCGAAGAGGTTGTTCGGATTGAAGCCGATGCCCAGCGCTCCAATCAGCGCGCCGCGCCAGCCTTCGGGTGTCATGCCGGCGGCCAGGGCGGCGTTCGCCTGGTAGCCGACATTCCATACGCCCACGAACATGCACGGGACCAGGGCAATGACCACGGTGAACATCAGCCGTTTCAGATCGATGGCGTCGCGCACGTGCGGTGCGCCGGAGGTCACCTTGCCCGGCGTGAAGTTGAACGTGTCTATCGCCTCGAAGAGCGGATAAAAAAATTCGAGTTTGCCGCCTTTCTTGAAAAGCGGGGCCTGTTTGTCCATCAGGTTACGGAGGAATTTCATGGGCCGTGTTACCCTTCCTTCTCTATGAGTTCCAGGTTCCTGCGCAGTATGGGGCCAAAATCCGTCTTGCCCGGGTCCACAAAACTGCAGAGGGCAAGGTCTTCTTCATCCAGTTCCAGGCACCCCAGTTTTTCCGCCTGCTCCACATCATCCACGCACAGGGAGCGCAGCAGGTAGGTAGGCTGAATATCCATAGGCATCACCTGTTCATACAAGCCGATGGGCACAATGGCGCGGGGACTGCCGTGTGTGCCCGTGTGCATGCCAAAGAGTTTGGACGGCGTCAGTTTGGACAGGAACAGACGACTGATGGAAAACTTGTTGCCGCCCGGCGCCAGCCAGCCCATGAATTCGCGCTCGCGGCCTTCGCGCAGCACGCAAATCTGATTGTGAAAACGCCCCAGATACCCCAGCACCTCTCCCGCAGCCTGTCGGCCGTTGAAGACGGACCCGGAAATGATCCGGTTTTCGCCGTCTTCAAGTTCGCCCGCGACAAGTTCCCCGATGGAAGCGCCAAGACGGGTGCGCAAGAGGCGCGGTTTCTTTACCATCGGCCCGCCCAGGCTGATGATGCGGGTCACGTCAAGCTTCCCGGTCAGGAAAAGTTCGCCGACGGAAAGCAGATCCTGCAGGCCGATGTGCCAGACCGTTTTGGCGCCGCCGACCGGGTCGAGCAGGTGGATATGCAGGCCGAGATGGTCCCACCGGGGCCGCCGTTCCGTAATGCGCAGGCCGATAGGATCCAAGGTGTGAATATGCACGCCTACCGTACCGCTGGGGTGGGGACCGGAAAAGGTCTCCACCTGCAGATTGGGCGCGGAAACCGTGGGTGCCAGTTTGTCCTTCGCGCTCTTGCAGAAAAAGATGGTGCCCGGAGTCAGTTTCGTCATCGCCAGGACTCCGGCGTCAAGCGCAGCCTG
>MTKZ01025237.1_pt2 | contig 10965 bp, 10 predicted proteins | sample 1042781 | NCBI WGS metagenome assembly MTKZ01 (sample SAMN06212207, study PRJNA360539) | anaerobic digester metagenome | biome: Wastewater treatment plant; material: sludge; isolation source: anaerobic digester fed with sludge from wastewater treatment plant | place: Denmark: WWTP Viborg ...
GGCCCGACAGCAGGTCCGCCGAGGTCGAGACGCTCTCGGGCCGCGAGCTCGAGGTCGCCGCGCTCATCGCTCGGGGCATGGCCAATCCCGCCATCGCCGCCCATCTCGTGATCTCCCGGCGCACCGTCGAGGGGCACGTGCAGCGCATCCTCGCCAAGCTCGGCTTCTCGTCGCGCACCCAGGTCGCGGCGTGGTTCGTCCAGTACGCCGACACAGGAGCCCAGTGAGGACCAGCCCCGTGAAGACCTTCGACCACTCCCCTTACGTCCCCTACGACCCCGACGTGGCCTTCTACCAGGGCATCGTGCGCCCCTTCCTCATCCCTCTCGAGTACTCGGGCTGGCGGGACGAGCAGATGTCCTGGAAGCGCACCGCCTACCTGCACGGCAACCTCAACCCCTCGCCGACGCTCGTGCTGCGCGGCCCGGATGCGCTGCGATTCCTCGCCGACACGTGCGTCAACACGATGGCGACCTTCCCCGTCGGGGGCGGCAAGCACGGGATCATGTGCGACGACGAGGGCCGGGTGGTCTCGCACGGGGTGCTGCTGCGCACGGGCGAGGAGGAGTTCGTCAGCTATTGGATGTCCCCGTACATGGACTACGCGCTCCAACAGGGCGACTACGACGTCGAGGCCGAGAACGTCACGGGATCCGTCTTCCTCTTCCAGCTCGCCGGGCCCAGGTCCTTCGAGATCCTGCAGCGGGCGATCGGGACGGACCTCGGCGACCTCGGATTCATGCGCCATCGCATGGAGTCCATCGACGGCCGGCCGGTGCGGATCCTGCGGATGGGGATGGGCGGCTCGCTCTCGTACGAGATCCACGGCCGGATCGAGGACGCGCCGAGCGTCTACGAGGCGATCGTCGCCACCGGGGAGCCGTTCGGCATCCGCCGGCTCGGGATGCACGCGTACCTGATGAACCACACCGAGAACGGGTACCCGCAGTCCTACTACCACTTCAACTATCCCTGGGGCGAGGACCCCGAGCTCGTCCGCTTCCTCGACGGGCTCGCGGCGCGGGCGAAGTCCGGCAACGCCGAGCGCTCCAACGCCGCGCGGCTGCGGGGCAGCATGGGCCCGGACGTCACCCGGCGCTACCGCACCCCCGTCGAGCTCGGCTGGGCGAGGACCATCAACTTCGACCACGAGTTCCGCGGCAAGGCCGCGCTCCAGGCCGAGGTCGCCGCCCCGCGGCGGCTCATGCGCACCCTCGTCTGGAACCCCGAGGACATCCTCGACATCCACCGCTCGCAGTTCGAGCCCGGCGAGCCCTACGCGCCCATGGACACCCCGCACCACCACTCCCGCGACTACGGCGGGCCGGTGATGTACGCGGACATGGTCCTCGACGGCGACCGCGAGATCGGCATCAGCTCGGGCCGCTGCTACTCCTTCTACTCGCGCGAGATGCTCTCGCTCGCCTCGATCGAGACCGCCTACGCGACCGAGGGCACCGAGGTCGAGGTGCTCTGGGGCGACCCGGGGACGCGGCAGAAGCGCATCCGCGCCGTCGTCTCGCGCTTCCCCTACCTCGACCTCGCGCGCAACCGGGACATCGACGTCCGCAGTCTCGCGACCGAAACCGCAACGGAAGGAACCCAGCGATGAGCCTCGATCAGGCGATGGCGGAGGGCGTGTTCACGCTCTTCCCGGCCGGCCCCGTCATGTCCCCCCTCGAGTACGACGGGTACGCGCCCGAGGTGCTCGCCACCAAGCGCACCGCGTCGCTGGGCACCTCGCTCAACGGCAACTCCCCCGTCTACGACGTCGTCGGGCCCGACGCCCTGGAGTTCCTGCGGTCGGTGTGCGTGAACTCCTTCCGCAACTTCGAGGTCGGACAGATCCGCCACGGCATCCTCTGCGACGAGCAGGGCCGCATCCTCGCCGACGGCGTCATCGCGCGGATCGAGGAGGACGTCTACCGCACCTACTGGCTCGCCCCCGCGATCGCCTACCGGCTGGAGCAGTCGGGCCTGGATGTGCACGGCGAGGATCGGACCTTCTCCGAGTTCTTCTTCCAGATCGCCGGGCCCCGCTCCCTCGAGATCCTCGAGGCCGCATCCGGCGACGACCTGCACGACATCCGCTTCGCCCGGCACCGGATGAGCGCGATCGCCGGCGCGCCCGTGCGGGTGCTGCGCCTCGGAATGGCCGGCGGCCTGGCCTACGAGGTGCACGGCGATCCCGCGGACGCCGAGGCGGTCTACCGCGCGATCTGGGAGGCGGGGCAGCCGTACGGGATGGTCAAGCAGGGCCGCATGAGCTACGTGATGCAGCACACCGAGGCCGGGTTCCCGAACATCAACATGCACTACCCGATGCCCTGGTACGAGGACGAGGGGCTCGGCGCCTTCTACGACCAGCACCCGATGCACAACTTCTACAACAAGTATCGCGAGCTCGTCGGCAGCGTCGGCGACGACCTGCAGGCCCGCTACGTGACCCCCTTCCAGGTCGGCTGGGGCGGGCTCGTCGACTTCGGCCACGACTTCATCGGCAGACAGGCACTGCAGCGCGAGGCGGAGCAGGACCGCTGGGCGGCGGTCACCCTGGTCTGGGACGCCGACGACGTCGCCGACATCGTCGCGTCGCAGTACCGCGGCGAGGACGTCGAGCCCTACGACGCGATCGAGGAGCGCGCCGTCGACATCTACTTCAACATGACCACCCGCCGCGGCTTCGTCTATCACGCCGACTGGGTGCTCGATGCCGACGGGCAGCGCATCGGCACCTCCGCGGTGCGCATCAAGAGCGTGCACTACCGGCGGATGATCTCGCTCGGCTTCATCGACCGGCGCCACGCCGCCGAGGGCACGCAGCTCGCGGTGCTGTGGGGACGCCCCGGCACGCCGCAGAAGCGGGTGCGGGTCACGGTCGCGCGCCTGCCCTACTACGACCTGCCCAACAACAACGCGATCGACGTCGAGTCGATCCCGCGGCAGGCCTGATCGGGTGCCCTTCGACTGGCTTCGCTCGCTCAGGGACCGGGTTCGACCGGTCGCTGAGCGAGCGAAGCGCCGCCGCGCTCACACTCCCGACGGGACGTCCCCGATCGGGTAGTCGCGATTGCGCGGAAGCTGCAGATACGGGAACCGCTCGACGGTGGCCCGGATCCGCTTGATCGGACCGCCGAACTCGCCCCAGTCGATCACGACCTCGGTGCCGATCTCCGCGTGCTCCAGGTCGATGACGCACTGCGACAGCATCTCCCGGTGGTAGTAGCTGTAGACCGCCTGCGATGAGACGCCGACGCGCCTCCCGCCCCGGGAGACGTGGTCGGCGTGGCCGCCGGCGAGCGCTCGGGGCGCGACCGGGAACTCGATGAACGAGTAGGGATCGCCCTGGCGGAAGTACGAGGCGACGACGTCGAGCACGTCGTCGGGGCTCCACCGCAGGGTCACCGTCCTGCGCCTCGGCTGCGCCTGCTCGGCCTCGACGTGCTCGCGCCCGACGAAGTCGTGGTCGAACCGCGCCATCCACGACCAGTTCACCTCGGCCGGCGTGCGAAGGCGCGCACGCAGATCGGCCGGGTCGACGCTGCCGGAGAGCGTCCGGTTCAGGTTCGCCCCGAAGGGGCTGCTCGCGAACCCCTCGTCGGCGACCACCCNNGGCGACCACCGCGGGCAGGAAGGTGCAGTTGCTCTGCGGAAAGCCGCCCTCGGTGTGGTTCACCGGGTAGGTGCGCCAGCCCAGGCGCGTGATGACGAACTCGCCACCGGCGCGGTAGACGGCGTCGTAGACCTCGGGTCCCGCCTCGTACGGCCCACGGATCTCGTAGGCGAGCGTGCCGGCCATCCCGATCCGGGAGAGCTCGAGATCGAGCTCCGCCGACACCCCGGCGACCTCGATCGGCCGGATGCCAAGGAACGGCAGATCGCGCTGCTCGGCCCCGAGCAGCCGTTCGATCACCTGCAGCGAGGTCGGGCCGGCGATCTGCAGGATGAAGATGCGCTGGAACGACACCTCGACGTCGAGGTCGAGCCGGTCCAGCAGGTACGCCGGCCACGGCAGGCTCGCGAGGACCCGGAAGGTCTGCTCGTCGTCGCGGATCGCCAGGCCGTGGGCCGCGACCAGCCCGTCGGCATCGGGCATCACGAGATGCTTGGACGTGCCCGCCCTCCAGCCGCGCACGGCGTTGATGCTCACCCGCGACAGCAGCTCCTCGGCGTCGCGGCCGCGATAGGTCGTCTGCATCGAGCCGGTGAGGTTCGCCGCGAGGTAGCAGCCGGTCTTCCAGGACATCGACTCCTCGATCCAGCCGTCGCCCTCCCAGACGTGCAGCGAGCCGAACAGCATCGCGTAGGCGGGCACGTCCGGATAGGCCGGGACGGCACCGATCGAGGGGATCCGATCCGACATGGCTCTCCTTCCCGAGGTCAGGTCCGATGCCGGCAGGCTACGAGAGCGCGGGCCACGCGGGGCGGCGCATCTCACGCGTTCGCTCACGCGTCCGCAGTGGCGTGCGCGGGTGAGCGAACGCGTGAGATGACGGGTCCGGGCCGCGGGCCATGCGCCTACCGTGACCGGCGAAGGCGTCCCGCCGGCTCGTCAAGGAGGCAGAAATGGCACGAACAGGATTCCCCGCCCGGACCCTCGCGATCGCCGCGATCGCGGCGATGTCCCTCGTCGGATGCGCGAGCGGAAACGCGCCGGAGCCGACCGGCGATCCCGGGGCCGGAGCCGGGGCCGGCGTCGACCCGTTCGACCCGGAGATCACCGACCCGACGGTGCTGCTGTGGCGCCAGACCTCCTCGGTGCCGTTCTTCATCGCCGAGGGCGAGGGGATCCTCGCAGAGCACGGCCTCGACGTCATCGGCGAGTACGTCGAGAACAGTCCGGCGGCGGTCGCGGCGATCGTCGGCGGCACCGGCGACATCGGCTCGTCGAGCCTGTGGGCGGTGGTGAGCGCGATCAACGAGGGCATGGACCTGCGCATCATCGGCGAGGTCTTCCGCCACGTGCCCGGGTCCATGTTCCTCGAGACCCTCCCGGGATCCGGCATCGAGGGGCCGGAGGATCTCGTCGGCGCGAAGGTGGGCGTCGTGGGCTTCAACGCCGGGCACGACCTCAGCATCAAGAACTACTTCGACGAGAACGGCCTGGACTGGTCGACCATCGAGTTCGTGAACCTCGGCTACGGGGAGATGGGGCAGGCCCTGCAGACCGGTGCGATCGACGCGGGGACCTTCACCGGGGCCGCGCTCGCCCAGGCGAGGACCGAGCTCGGCTCGGTCCCGGTCTTCGACTACACCGACATCCTCGATCACTTCCCCGCCCTGTCCTACATCGTCCAGGGCGAGTGGGCCGACGCGAACCCGAACACCGTCGCGGCGTTCCAGTGCGCCGTGGTCGTCCGCGGCGCCGAGCTCGCAGCGGACGACGACGACCTCTACCGGCAGTACCTGAAGTCCGGACTCGGCTGGGACGACGCCGCGGTCGACGCCACGACGAAGGTGTCCTACGTCCCGCTCAACGACCGCGACGCCCAGCAGGTCGTCCCCGACCTCCTCTTCCGCAACGGGCTCCTCGCCGAGCCCATGGACATCGGGGAGATCCTCATCCCGCTGCCGGAGAACTGCTGATCGGGGTGCCCTTCGACGGTTCCTGAGCGAGCGAAGAGAGTCGAAGGGCGCTGCGCTCGCTCAGGGACCGGGTCAGAACGCCGCGTCGATCGCGGCGAGCAGCCGGCGGTGCGCGTCCCGGGACGCGTCGCGGTCGTGGACGAGGGCGTTCATGTCGTTGAAGAAGGCGTGCTGGGCGCCCGGGTAGACGACCGGCTCGAAGGCGACGCCCTCGGACTCGGCGTCGGCCACGAGCCGCGGCAGATCGGTCATGAGCGGCTCGTCCATGCCGCCGTAGAAGGCCAGGACGGGCACGGAGATGCGGGCGAGGGTCTCGCGATCCGGGCCGCGGCCGTAGAACGGCAGCGCGATGCGGACCCGGTCGTCGGCCGCGGCGAGCTGGAAGGCGAGGCCGCCGCCGAAGCAGAAGCCAGTGACGGCGATGCGGCCGTCGACGCCCGGCTCCGCGGCGAGCACGTCGACCGTGCGGCGCAGCGCCTCGACGGCCCAGGCCGTGTACGCGGGGTCGAACGCGGAGGAGAAGAGCTCGCGCAGCCGCGGCTGCTCGCGGATCCGCTCCTCCTCCGTCGCGTGGAAGCGCAGCCGCTCCAGCTCCGCGCCCGCGATCGGGTCGACCCCGATGCGGCTGAGGACGTCCGGCACGATGACGACGAAGCCGTCGTCGGCGAAGCGCCGCGCGATCGCGAGCGTCTGCTCCTGCAGGCCCCAGATCTCGTGGATCACCACGAGTCCGCCGCGCGGCGGGTGGTCCGGGCCCTCGCCATCGGGATGCAGCACGACCGCGTCGATCCCGGTGCCGGCGTCGTCCGCGACGATGCGGACCTCCGCGCTGGTCACGAGCGCCTCAGGAGCCGCTTCGCATGAGGTTGAACGGGATGGCGAACGACACCGAGGTGAGGAGGATGCCGGAGAAGAAGATGATCGCCTCGAACCCCGGGACGTGGAACGCGAGCGCGAAGAGCCACAGGCTGAAGGCGAACAGCAGGAAGCAGACGATGAATGCGAAGACCTTCACGCGGGCCACTCTACCGGCCCGACGCCGGCCGGGAAGCCTTGCCTCGCCTTGCTTGCGGAATGTCCCCGCCCGGCGAAGAGTTGGATCATCAGACGAAGCGAAAGGCGGTCCACACCATGGCCACGAAGCAGACGACGGTCCCCCAGGCATCGGTCGATCCCGATGTCGCCGCGGGCGTCGCGCAGTTCCTCACCCCCGTCGTGATCGACCTCACGGCGCTCGCGACGGACGGCAAGCAGGCCCACTGGCACGTGCTAGGCGAGAACTTCCAGGCGGTCCACCTGCTCCTCGACGAGGTCGTGGAGCACGCGCGCGAATGGGCCGACACGGCGGCCGAGCGCGTCGTGGCCCTCGGCCTGCCCCTCGACGCGCGCACCCGCACCGTCGGCAATAAGGCGACGACCCCGGAGCTCGCGGTCGGCTTCCTGCCCTCCGACGAGGCCATCGCGGAGATCGTCGCGGTCATCGACGCGACCCTCGCGACCGTGCGCACGGCGATCGACGAGCTCGACGAGCTCGACCCGGTGAGCCAGGACGTCGTGATCGAGATCGCGCGCGGCCTCGACAAGGACCGCTGGTTCCTCTCCGCGCACCTCTCGACCAAGTAGCCCCGCGACGGCCCGGCCTCCCGGTCGGCGATCGCTAGACTCGATCGCCGACCGAGAGGACTCCCGTGCCCGACTCTTCCGAGACGACCAGCGCATCCGACCCGACCCGCGTTCCCGCCGCTCCCCGCGCCCTCGGCGCCCTCATCTTCGCGAGCCGCTGGCTGCAGGCCNNGCTGCAGGCCCCGCTCTACGTCGGGCTCATCGTCGCCCAGCTCGTCTACGTGGTCGTCTTCATGATCGACCTGTGGCACCTCATCGTGAAGGTGTTCGACGACGTCACCCACCTCGAAGAGGCGACCGTCATGCTCGCCGTCCTCGGCCTCATCGACGTCGTCATGATCGCGAACCTGCTCATCATGGTCATCATGGGCGGGTACGAGATCTTCGTCTCGAAGCTGCACATCGACGAGCACCCGGACCAGCCGGACTGGCTCAACCACGTCAACGCCAACCTGCTCAAGGTCAAGCTCGCGATCTCCATCATCTCGATCTCGTCGATCCACCTGCTGGCGACCTTCATCGAGGTCGGCAACATCGGCGCGACGGGCGAGGCGGGCGAGTCCATCACGGGGCACCACTACACCTCGGAGGGCGTGTTCTGGCAGGTGACCATCCACCTCGCCTTCATCGTCTCGGCGCTCGCCCTCGCCTGGATCGACAGGATGTCGTCGGCGCACCAGCAGAGCGCGACGAAGCGTCGACGAGCGGTCGAGTCTCAGCCCGCCTGGCAGGACGGGCACCAGTAGAGCTTGCGGCCCGCCGCGACCTCCATCGCGATCGGCGTCCCGCAGACCCGGCACGGCTCCCCCGTGCGGTGGTACACCCAGTGCCGGTCGGCGCGGCTCGCGAGGGCGCGGAGGTAGTCCTCGCCCTCGAGCCCGGCCATGGTGAGCATCTGCCCGGTCGTCACGCCGATGCGCAGCAGGTGGTCCCAGTCCTGCCACAGCGCCCGCACGACGTCCTCCGGCAGCGCCTTGCCCGGGGTGAAGGGGCTGAGGCCGGCGCGGAAGAGCAGCTCGGCCCGGTAGACGTTGCCGATGCCGGCGACCACGGACTGGTCCATGAGCAGCAGCCCGATCGGCGTCGCCTTGGCGCGCACCGCCCGCAGGAAGCGCTCCTGCGCCTCCTCCGGATCGTCGACGAGCGGATCCGGCCCCAGCCTCGCGAGCGCGGCGGCGACCCCGGCGCCGTCGAGCACCTCGCACGACGTCGGGCCGCGCAGGTCCGCGCAGGTGGCCTCGGTGAGCAGCCGCGCGCGCACCTGGCCGACGGGCTCGGGCGGGAAGGCGGCCGCCGCCGCGTCGAGCGCGGTCGGCTCGAGCCTCTCGGACTCCGCCATCCGCAGCCGGGTGCGGCGGGGCGCACCGATCGAGTGCGGCGAGTCCTCGAACGAGCTGACGACGCTCGGTTCACCTGAAGCAGTGAGGGGCGCCAGCACCGTGCCGCGCTGATTGGTCTGGCCCATCCTCCCGTTCGCCGAGGCCGTCGTCGCGTCGACGGTCACCTCGCCCGCGAAGTCCCAGGCGCCGTAGATGCCGAGGTGCACGCGCATCCAGAGGTCGTTGTCGAAGCCCAGGACCATGACCTTGCCGACGGCGCGGGACTCGACCATGACGCGCCCGTCGATGAGCCGCGCGTCGGCCGCGAACCGCCCCTGCGGCGAGCTGACGCCCACCTCGTGGCCGACGAAGTGCCGGTCGAACTGCCGCGCGATCCGGTGGACGGAGTGGCCCTCGGGCACGGCTCAGGGCTCCCGGGTGCCGGATGCGTCGACGTCGTGGCCGGCGATCGCGCCGGTCGTCTCGTACTCGGCGAGCTGGGCGATGCGGCGGGCATGGCGCTCCTCGCCGCTGAACGGCTCGGCGATGAAGGCGTCGATGAGGTCGCGCACCTCCTCGACGGTGTGCTGCCGCGCGCCGATCGCGACGACGTTGGCGTCGTTGTGCTGGCGCGCCAGCAGCGCCGTCGACTCGTTCCAGACGAGCGCGGCGCGCGCGCCGGCGACCTTGTTGGCCGCCATCTGCTCGCCGTTGCCGGAGCCGCCGAGCACGATGCCGAGCGCGTCGACGCCGGCGCGGCGGTCGGCGACGGTCGCGATCGCCGCGTTGATGCAGAAGCTCGGGTAGTCGTCCAGCGCGTCGTACTCGACGGGCCCGTGGTCGATCACCTCGTGGCCGGATGCGCGCAGATGCGCCTGGAGATCGCGGCTGAGCTCGAGCCCGGCATGGTCGGTGGCGATGTGGATGCGCACCCCAGCCATCCTACGGGTGCCCTTCGACTCGCTTCGCGGTTCCTGAGCGAGCGAAGCGAGTCGAAGGGCGCTCAGGGACCGGGCCCCGACCGGGCCGCGTAGGCTTGCCTGGCACCCCGGAAGGAGCACCGTGCCCGGAGAGAACCTCACCCGCGCCGAGGCGGTCGAGCGCGCCGCGATCGTCGACGTCGAGTCCTACGAGGTCGAGCTCGACCTCACGACGGGACCCGACACGTTCCGCAGCCGCACCGTCGTCCNNCCGTCCGCTTCGCCGCGACGCCCGGTGCGAGCACCTTCGTCGACGCCATCACGGCATCCGTGCACGCGGTGACGCTCAACGGCGTCGCGTTCGACCCCGCCGCGGTCTCCGACGGCGTGCGGATCGCGCTGACGGGCCTCGCCGCCCGGAACGTCCTCGAGGTCGACGCGGACATGCGCTACTCGACCTCCGGCGAGGGCCTGCACCGCTTCGTCGACCCCGTCGACGGCGAGGTCTACCTCTACTCCCAGTTCGAGGTGCCGGACTCCCGGCGCGTCTTCGCCGTCTTCGAGCAGCCCGACCTCAAGGCGACCTTCGCCTTCGCCGTCACGGCGCCCGCCGCCTGGCAGGTCGTGAGCAACCAGCCGACCCCCGAGCCCGAGCCGGCCGGCGACGGCGTCGCCACGTGGCGGTTCCCCCCCACCCCGCGCATCTCCTCCTACATCACCGCGCTCGTCGCGGGCCCCTACCGCGTCTGGCGCGACGAGCTGACCAGCAGCGACGGCCGGGTCATCCCCCTCGGCGTCTTCGGCCGCGCCTCGCTCGCCGAGCACATCGACGCGGACTACGTGCTCGACATCACGAAGAAGGGCTTCGCGTACTACGAGGAGAGGTTCGAGACCCCGTACCCCTTCCAGAAGTACGACCAGCTCTTCGTCCCCGAGTTCAACGCGGGCGCGATGGAGAACGCCGGATGCGTGACCTTCACCGAGACCTACGTCTTCCGCTCGAAGGTCACCGACGCGGTCCGCGAGCGCCGGGTCGTCACGATCCTGCACGAGCTCGCCCACATGTGGTTCGGCGACCTCGTCACGATGCGCTGGTGGAACGACCTCTGGCTCAACGAGTCCTTCGCCGAGTGGGCCTCCACGATCGCGACCGCCGAGGCCACCGAGTGGACCGAGGCCTGGACCACCTTCCAGGCGATGGAGAAGACCTGGGCCTACCGCCAGGACCAGCTGCCGTCGACCCACCCCGTCTCCGCGCGCATCGACGACCTCGAGGACGTGCAGGTCAACTTCGACGGGATCACCTACGCCAAGGGCGGCTCGGTGCTCAAGCAGCTCGTCGCGTGGGTCGGCGTCGACGCGTTCTTCCGCGGCGTCGCCGCGTACTTCCGCGCGCACGCGTGGGGCAGCACCGAGCTCGCCGACCTGCTCGCCGAGCTCTCCGCGGCGAGCGGCCGCGACCTCTCCGGCTGGAGCGCCGAGTGGCTCGAGACCGCCGGCGTGAACACCCTGCGGCC
>MTKZ01000278.1_pt1 | contig 10964 bp, 9 predicted proteins | sample 1042781 | NCBI WGS metagenome assembly MTKZ01 (sample SAMN06212207, study PRJNA360539) | anaerobic digester metagenome | biome: Wastewater treatment plant; material: sludge; isolation source: anaerobic digester fed with sludge from wastewater treatment plant | place: Denmark: WWTP Viborg ...
GTGAATCCGCGGCCAGATCGGGTGAACTTTGCTCTGTGGATGCTCAAGCGAAACATTTGGCTCCCGGTCGTCCCTGTAGCCCCGCCGGCAAGCGGGGCAGAACACTGCCCCGCTTGCCCGCCGGAACCAACCCGTGAAACACGCCTGCCTAGAACGCAGTCAGGATGACTTCAGCGTCGCTGCGGGCGTCAACTCGCCGGATGATGGAGCCATCTCCCGTCTTCTCGAGCCGGGCAATCCCCGTAACCGTGGCGTAGGTGGGCAGCAGGTTCGGGAAGAGCTGATCGAACAGCCCTGGCACCTCGAACCCCACCAGAATGACCTTCACGCCGTTGACGCCGGGCAGGTCGCTCACTACATTCGACCCGTCGTCAATGTACATTATGTTCGTGTAGAAGTCGTACGAAGTGACTCTACCCCACACTGTCACGAGCAGACCGTCGGTGGCCTGACCCGCGCTGCCCGTAGCCGGGCCCATCTTGCCATTCTGCACAAACAGCGGCACGGCGTCGAACGACGCCTCGGGCTGGACGGTCGCTGCGTTGATCACGCGCTCGCCTGAATCGGTTTTGCCCGTACCCCCCTGGATAAGGACCGTCGAGTTCACAGCCGGCATGGTTCCGCTCCAGAGCACGTGAGCGGCTGCCGCCCTGCCTTTGTCCTGAGCCCAGAACCCGTCAGTTCCGACGTGAGACACAACGGCGTCGGATATGTTTGCCGGATAGCCCTGCTTGCTGAAGGCCTGACCCAGACCGGTCGGTTCGCCAGCCCACGGGTCGAGCGCCCAGAAGCTCATTCTGCTGGCCTGGTGCGTCACCCACGCGTACTTTGCCGTGGTTCCGTCGCCCTTGACGGCGATGCCGTAGCAGCCGTACGCGCCGCCGGGGGGCGGGAAGAGCTGGTCCGTGTCACTGAGCGACCACGTTCCACCGGAGAGCGTGTATTTGTACAGGTTGCAGTTGAGTCCGACGATGAACATGTCATTGCCGTAGCGGGCGACCTGATAGTTGCTGTCGGCGGCGGTGGCACAGGTCGCAATCTGCGTGAACGCCCCGGTCTCAGCGTCAATCTCGTAGACCTGGCCGGCGGCTTTGAAGTTCGCGACGTAGAGCTTTCCGTTGTAGTAGCTGACACCCCGGAATCGTACAGTAGAGCCCTCGATTGTGACCGGCCAGCCGGCGACTTCGCTCACCGAGCCGTTGACATGATCAACAGCGAGCTTGTGCACTTTGTAGTAATCGCTGCTCTGGCCGCTCGTCATATAGATATACGTGCCGTCAGTCGCGATGCACTCCGAGACAGCCGGAACTCCCGTCACCAGGTTCAGCCCGTTGGTGCATGCCCAGTCCGCCGTGCGATAGAGAAAGCCACCGCCGTTCACCATGTAGATGTAGCCGCCGAGGGGCAGGGAGGCTTTGGCAATGTTGTTTGCGGCCGGCGGCGGTGTGGCGGTGAACCCGTCGGGAGTGTGATTCAACAGGGCGGTGCCGTTGATTTGCTGGTCGCCCCACTGCTCGGCACACCGGCTGATCTGCCCGGTGTAGACAGTATCACCCACCACGGCAGAACAATAGTAGATATTGCCTCCCGCCGATCCCAGTCCCACTTCGTCGTAGATCAGGTAGGGATCGGCTGCGAAGGCGCCTGACGCGATCATCAGGACGAGTGCTGCGCACAAAGCGCCCCTTAGCACGTGTGAACTCATCTCCTCTGGCATCTCCTTTCGCCGCCCGTGGCCCGCAGGCTTGCGCTTCTCTGTCAGTCAGGCAGACGGGTGCAGGCGAGCCGCGCGGTGGCATTGCACGATCAACGTTGACGGGCTGCAACCCTGCCAAAGCCGCAGGAGAGCTGTACCTGCTCTGGCGCGACATTGCCGGGGCTGTATCGCCACTGGAGCCTACTGTAACACAGCCGCCCGGCCTGAAGATAGCGGTTTGCAGGTTTTCCTGGAAGAAAAACGTCCCCTGCAGTCCGGTCAACCGGCAGATGCTCTGTCATATGGCGCCAGGTGCCCACACCTGGTTATTGACGTGCTTTGGGGCTTCTCGCCGCCCCGAAGCCAGAACCGAGCCCTCGTGCCGCACGTTGCGGCTTACCGTCTGGGACGCCCCGGCGCGAGCGCTTCATTCCGGCCAGGCTGCCTTCAGCACCTGGATCATCAGCCTGGCGTTGATCTCAGCAGCAGATACGTGTTCGCTGCGGCCCTGCCGATCGACCTCTGACGAACGCTGGTGCAACAATGCTTCAGTCCGTTCGTCTTGCGCACTCCGGATCCGAAGCCCCGAAAACTGCGGTCAGGTGGGCGCAGCAGAGGCGCCCGCCTGACTCACACTACTCAAACGTGTCGTTCTGCTTGCCTCTACATCCGGCTCCGTGTCAGCGCGAATCCTCCAACTGCCGCAAGCCCTCCGGCGAGTGCCAAAATAGAAGGTGGCTTCGGAACCAATGTGAGCGTGAACCTGAACTGGTAGCCCGTCAGACCATCTGATGAGTTGTAGTTTGGCAACTTCAAGACCGTGGGCGGTGTCGTCCACAGTGTTGCCACAGCAGGGCCGTCAATGATGCCGTCAGGCTTGTGCAACAGTTCGAGCCGTGCAGATGCTTGGGGTGGTGGCGGCCCTCCCCACCAGTTCCAGCCGCTGACAATGCCATTGTCAGCGTGCATCCCCAGAGTGCCCCAGACGTAGAACAACCATGTCTCTGACTCGCCCGAAAATCGCCCTCGCGGAACCAACGCAATACCATCCCACCTCACCGGATGCCTTGCCTGGAGTCGGCATCGTGAGCAAGGCGTCGAATAGAAACACCAGGAGCATCGTGCCGCGCATGTTCATCTCTTTTCTCCGTTAGGAGATAGTCAGTCTAAATGCGAACAGCGTGCCCCTGCCATCACGGCGGCCGAAGTCAGCCCCGACGCCGCAGCGCCAGCATTCCGGATATGCCCCCGGCAAGCGCCAGCAAGCCCGAGGGCTCGGGTACAATCACGTCGAGCAGCAGCCAGTAGCCATAGTGGGGATCGCTAGTTCGTACCGCCGGCAAGACCACCTGGCCCACCGGCTGGGCCGAGAGGTCCCACGACGTCACAGGCAACGTGACTCCCGTGGGCGTGCGCTGCACCCGCAACGTCGTCAGATATCCATCCGGAACGCCAACCACGCCAGGATGCCACGTCAGAAGGATTCTGGAGTCGCCGGCTTCCGAAAGGTCTAGCCACATGAGCAGCCCCCAGCTCCTATGTGCTGCAGGCGAACGGATGTCATGAGCGTATACACCGCTCGGACCCTCCCAGCCGTTAGCGCCCTCGACCCAAAACGTGCCAACGAAAGCTTTGTTCGCCGGGTCAACAAGACGGTCCATCGTATCGTATCCATTACTTGCTCCGGCCTGTGTCCCGAAGACCCCCAGGGTGCCTGCGCTACTATCGGAAGTGCTGACCGTAAACAGCCAGGTGTATGTGGGCCAGTCAGCAGTGGCAGGCGTGGAGAATGGGAGCAACAAGGCGCAGATACACAGGGGCAAAGCCCGGAGAATGTAGAACCTGGTAGTGTTCACTGTAACCTCCAGGCCCACATCGTCTTCACGGCAGCGCGTGGGCGGTGAAAAGTGGGAAAGTGAAGCTTCCGAGATCCTCTTCGAGGGCCCCGTTGACCGCGAGCGGCTCATACCAAGACCCGTATTGATAGGTTGTAAAGTCGATGAAAACGCGACACCCGGCCGCTTCCAGGAGTGCGGCGACTTCCGGCCCGAACCAATCTGTAATGTTCGTCCCGTCGCCACGTTCGTGATAGGTGCTGTCAGTGGCCAGGACGATGTCACAGTTGCTGAAGATAGTGGTCGCCGCTGCCAAGGCATCAAGGGCGTTTTCTGGCGAATCGCCACCTGCCTCTGCTTGGGTGGCGAGAAGCCACGTTTTGAGGTCTGCGGTGTTGGCCGAAGGCCCGAACTGCGAGTCGAGAGTGTCGCGGAACGCGATAGCAGCAACCTCTGCCGAGTCTACGCGCTGTTCGATGTCTCGGAATCTCGCATCGCGCGGAACTGATGGGCTGCGTGTCACGAGAATCCCGAAACAACGGCAGAAAACCACCTTGTCAACAAGAAGGCCCGTGAGATGCACGGGCGACCCCTCAGGAAGCGCCAGCGACTGCGCCAGCGCACTCGAAGTCTCGACCTCGCGCGCATTCAGCGGGATGGTAACACAGAGCCACAGCGCCAGTGCCGCTGCAAGATACAGCTTTGCGTTCATCGCACGCTCCCGGCAAGAATCGCGAACGGCAAGGTCTATGGTAAAGCGGCCACACGCCGCTGTCACATTACTGCGGTGCAAGATTCGTGCCAGATCGTTAGTTTGTGTGGTTTTCTGCAAGGAGTGTTTTTATGCTCGGTTCGGAGTTCGGGAGAACGAACGGGCCAGAGCGCGACTCGGGGCGCTCAGCAACGCAGATGGCGGCTACGCGACCGTCCGGTTGGCGTATGATGAACCAGGACAGCCGCTGTGTGCGCTTCATCCTGGCCAGGTGGTCTTCAGCAACTCGATCATCAGCCTGAAGTTCTCGAACTTGGCGTTTGCCGGCACGGCGTGGTCAACAGCGGGAATCCATCCGCCGCGACCGTACAGTTTCTCGGCTTTGCGGAGAACTTCCCGCTCGACATCGCTCTCCTCGTAGATCAGGCAACGCTTGTCCAATCCCCCGAAGAACCGAAAAGCCGGGTACTGCGCCCCGTACTGCAGGATGTCCTGCTCTGCCGCTATCTCGACCGGACTTGTTCCGTCAATGCCTGCCTCCATCCACAGTGGGATAAGCTCCGAGATGTGTCCGTCCGAGTCCACGAAAACCCATCGCGCCCCGAGCGACCGCGCCTCTTGCGCCAGCGCCCGCCAGCGCGGAACCAGCTTCTCGCGCGCAAGCGCCGGTGACACCATCGAGGCGGTTTTGTAGGCCATATCCTCGTTGATCATCAGCACGTCCACGCGCGCCTCGCGGATGTGCGCGCGCATCAGGCGCAGGTTGTAATCGAACACGAACTCCAGCATCTCGTCCACGAGGTCCGGCTGATCGTGGAAGGCCAGCGACAGCCCCTCGAATCCCATCCACTGCCGAAGCGTCCAGTAGAACCCCTGAACCGTGAACATTACCGGCCGGACAGACGTGTGCGAGCCGGCAACCGCCCCTGCAAAGGCCGGACGCCGCCGCGACTCATCCTCGGGGTTGTAGCGGGAGGTCATGGCGAGGAAATCGTTTCGGCTCTCGACCGGAAACTTCAGCCACTTGCGCGTCACGAACCCGCTGCCCTGCGCGTCCACCCCCTCCATCCTGAGAGCGCCCTCTTCGTCGAAGTAAGTGACGTGCCCGTCGCGCTCTTCGACGACCCTGCGTTCGAACTGCGGCCAGTGGGCGGTCGCAAGCGGTATGCCGTCGAACCAGTCATAGCCCAGCAGCTCGCACGTTCGCACGCCGGGGGGGTGACCCTGCTTCACCCACTCGTCCATCGTCGCCTGCCGCGTCTCGAACGTCCAGATGAACGGCCGGTCGGGCCGCCGGAACTCCATCATCGCGCCGAAGCGCTCGCGCGGGGTCATCGGGTTGCTGCTCATACAGATCGCCTTCGGCGCTCTTCTTGAAAACCCTCCGCCGCTTCTGCTACAGTGCCCGCGTTATGAATAGCCGCGAGCGAGTTATACGCGCCATCGAGTTCCGTCGGCCAGACAGACTGCCGATCTTCTACGGCCTCCTGCCGTCCGCTTTTCTGGCGCACGGGCAGGCTCTGCGGGACCTGCTCTCGGAGTTCCCGAACGATTTCGGTGTTGACCCGCAGGCCGTCTGCCGCGAATTGGACCAGCGCCATTCGCCGGGCACATACACCGACGAATGGGGCACCACCTGGCAGGTGGAGCAGGCTGGAATGATCGGGATTGTGAAGGGTGTCCCTCTCGAGTCATGGGACGATCTGGCGCACTATGAACTCCCGCCGCAGCCGACAGTCGGATCCCGACCGGAGAGCCCAGACAGCCGGAGCCACTACGCGTTTGGCTGGGGCATCACTTTTTTCGAGCGTCTGCAGCAGCTTCGCGGGTTCGAGAACCTTCTGGTGGACCTCGCGTCGGGCGAGCCGCGCCTGCACGAACTGATGGACCGCATCGTGGACTGGTATCTGGACGGGGTGGGGCCGTTTCTCGGGCCGAACTCTGACGGCGTGCATTTCGCCGACGACTGGGGCACGCAGCGGGCGCTCATGATCAGCCCGGCGTCGTGGGACGCCTGGTTCAAACCGCGCTACGCCCGCATGTTCAAGCCCGCGAAGGACGCCGGAAAGCATGTCTGGTTCCACACGGACGGCTACACCCTGCCGATCTTCGAATCGCTCAAAGAGATAGGCTGCGACGTCGTGAACCCGCAGCATACCATCATCGGCGTCCACGAAATCGGCAGCCGCTTCGCGGGGCGGCTGGCGTTCCGCACGGATTTCGACCGCCAGCACATCCTGCCCCACGGCACGCGTCAGCAGATACGCGACCACGTGAAAGAGACGATCGACGCGCTTGCCACGCCCGAGGGCGGTGTCATTCTGCACGGAGAGATAGCCGGAGATGTGCCTCTTTCGAACATCCGCTGGATGCTGGAGGCGTGCGTGGAGTTCGGGCGCCTGTAGGCGGGGAAGCCCGCTGACGCGTGTGAAGCGCGGCCTTGAGTCGAGGCCCGGTTCTGCCGATACCAACAGAGAGCAGGAAATGCTTACCCCTGTCTAGTATTCTATAGACCGAGGATGACCCGCGTCTGCCTTCCCGCAGGAGACGGGGCACGGCGCGCAGGACGCTCGCAAAAGATCATGACCAATAACACCCCTGTTGAACAGCCGTCCGTGGCACCTGAATCCGCGCCGCCGGCAAACGGCGGGCGCATTCGCCTGAATCTGGGCCTGGCCCTGCTGATCGCGCTGGCGGCGGCGGCCGCAATGGCGCGCGCGGTGCTTGCGGGATTCCTGAACTACGACGATCCGGACTACGTGGCGCGCAACTACGTGCTGCAGGCGTTCAGCCTTGCGAACCTCAAAACCATCTGGTTTTCCTTTGACTTGCCGCAGTACTACCCGATGGTGTTTACGTCATTTCTTATCGAGCGTTCGCTGTTCGGCCTGAATCCGCAAGCGTTCCACGCCACGAACGTCCTGCTGCACGCCCTGAACTCCGCGCTCGTGTTCTATCTGGGCCTGAGGCTCACGAAGAACCGCTTCGCCGCTTTCGTACTGGGGCTGCTGTTCGCGGTGCATCCGGTGCACGTCGAGTCGGTCGCGTGGATCACCGAGCGCAAGGACGTGCTCAGCGCGGCGTTCTTCTTCGGGGCGTTTCTGCTGTACCTGCGATTCAGCGAAACCGACAAAGCGCGCCCGTACTTCTGGTCGCTCGGTCTGTTCGCGCTGGGGCTGCTTTCCAAGACGATGGTTGCGACCCTGCCGCTGTGGCTGCTGATTGTGGACTATATGGAGCGCCGCCGCTCGGCAAAGCAGGCGCTGTTCGAAAAGATCCCGTATTTCGCCCTCAGCATTAGCGCGCTCGCGGTCACCTGGTTCAGCGAGCACAGAGGATGGGCGCCGGAGACCAGCCGCCTCGAAGGCGTCTATTCGCCGTGGTCAGCCTTTGCGGCGCCTGCCTTCTATCTGCAGAAGACTCTCCTGCCGCTCGACCTGTCCATCTGCTACCCGCCGCTGCACGCGAACATGGCGCTCCTCGCGGCGCGAATCGCCGTGTCGGTGCTTCTCTTTGCCGCGGCCGTCTGGCTTCTGCGCAGGCGCAGCCAGGCGGGCATGTTCCTGATGTTTTTCTTCGCCGGGATTCTGCCTGTGCTCGGGATTCTGCCGTTCCGCTATGTGCTGGTGGCTTCTCCCGTGGCGGATCACTTTCTCTATCTGCCGATTCTCGGGTTTCTCGGCGTGATCGCGCTCGCGGCGGCGTGGCTGGCGGGTTCGTCTTTTCTCCGGCGTTCGGCAGTCCTTCTTGTCTGCCTGGTTGCCGCCGCCGGGCTGGGATATGCGAGCTGGATGCGCTGCGGCGTCTTTGCGAATTCGGGCACTCTCTTCGCCGACGCGCTGCTCAAAGACAGCACCTCGGCATCGGCCAGCGTGTCTCATATGAATCTCGGAATCTACCTGATGGAGAAGGACAGGCTCGGAGAAGCGGAGCCGCACCTGCGGGAGGTCGTGAAGCGTGTTCCGTACTCAGGGCGTCCGCGCTATCTGATGGGCGTTCTGCGTCTGAAGCAGGGGCGCGCCAGCGAAGCCGCCGCTTACTACAGGGAGGCGCTCGAGCGCGCTCCAGCGTCAATTCCCTACCGTCTCGGCCTTGCCGACGCGCTCCTGAAGGCGGGCAGCCCCAAGGCTGCCGAGCGCGAGTATCTGCGCGTCATCAAGATGGATCGCAAGAACCCGGAGGCCCTGGACGGCATCGGTACTATCGAGCTGACTCGCGATCGCGCCGAGCGCGCGCTAAGCCTGTTTGCCCGCGCCGCGGAGGTCTCGCCGCCGTCGGCGGACCGCTACTATCGGATGGCGCTGGCGCTCAATATGCTCGGACGTCCCGATGTGGCGCTCCGGCAGCTTCGCACGGCGGCGCACCTCAACCCGGAGGACCCCGATATACGCCTGCGCCTCGGCGATATGTATAAGGCGGTCGGCAACTACGCCCAGGCAATCAACCAGTACCGGCTGGGCTTGAAGCTGGCGCCGGACAACGTGCTGCTGCTCAACAACTTCGCCTGGATCGTCGCTACCTCGGACAAAAAGCTGAATGCGACCCCCGAAGAGGCGCTTGTTGCAGGCAAGCGGGCGCTGGAAATAACCGGCGGGCAGGTTCCTCCGATCCTCGACACGCTGGCGGCGGCCTACGCGCGGACTGGAGACTTCGAGTCGGCCGTTAAGAGCCAGGAGCGGTGCATCGGTTTACTGGAGGACGCGGGAGAACCGGCTGATGAGGAGTCCGCGCGCCTCGATCTCTACCGGGACGAAGAACCGTACACCGTTTCGGCGGACGCGGAGAAGCCGCAGGCCGATGAGTCTGACTCTGGCAGCCGGGGCGCGGGAGGCGGCGCGGCGGAAGAGCCCGGCCCGCGTTGACCTGCCCGCGCAGAAGCGTTCGCGCTCAGCTATCCCCGCGGTGACTCGCTGCCAGTGCCTGCCGCGTAGACGGCGGATGCGCTAATGCTTCCACGGCGGGGTGTAGGGTGTGCCTGGCACGTGGCCCGGGTCCCAGTCGCCGTCTTCCATCTCCTCTAGAAGCCGATCCTTCTTGCCGTACTTCGCGTGGGTGTCCAGGTAGGCGACGTTCGTACCTTCGTAGTGCACCTTTGACGGAATGTCTTGATCGGTTTCCCAGCGGAAGTCCCCGTCGTTGATGCCCCCCGCGCCATCCGCGTTGTCGCGCTGCTCGTGAATGAGAAGCAGAACCCTGGAGGGATCGTTCGAGATGGCGTCCATTTTCTGATACTGGTTCGTACCCGTCATGGTCTGGGGGTCTTTGTCATCGAACTTGTAGTTCATGCTGTAGCTGAGCGGGTACTTCTTCCAGGCATCCTTCGGGGTGCGGTTCAGGGCCGTCCGGTTCCGGTCTGTGGGGCAGAGGAAAACCTCTTTCGACTTCACGTACGGCCAGATCTGGCCCCTCTCGAAGATCGGCGCGTCAGCCCCCGCGCCTCCCACGAACTTCGTGCCCACCCAGTCGGAGTACTGAGTTGAGTTGCCCGAAATCCGTGCGTCCGGCAGACTTCCGCGGTTGTCGTTCGCGTACTGAATCAACGCGAACGCAATCTGCTTGAGATTGTTCATGCACTTGGTCGAGCGCGCTCGCTCCCGCGCCTGGGCAAAAACCGGGAACAGAATTGCCGCCAGAATCGCGATGATCGCGATGACAACCAGAAGCTCGATAAGGGTAAATCCACGCCTGCCGCGGTCTGAGATCACAATGACATTCCTTTCGCCCGCCAGATGCACTTGATTCTCAGTGTATCGCCGGGAAGAGGCTGTGTCAATCGCAAATTCGATGGTTTGACCTTGACCATCGCTTCCGCATTTGCCTACAATGTCGAGCCGCCGTCCGCCCGGAAAAGGGCCAGACGAGCGTACAAGGAGGTGCAGTCTTGAAACTCTCTGTCGAAGAGGTTTCAAATGTCGCGGTCCTCGCGCGGCTTGCTCTTGCCGAAGAGGAAAAGCAGCGTCTTACCGGCCATCTGAATGAGATTATCGAGCACTTTTCGCGGCTCCAGGAGCTGGACACGGCTGATGTCGAACCGACCGACCGCGTCTTGCCCGTGGTCAATGTCTATCGCGAAGACGAAGCCCGCCCGGGCCTGCCGCGTGAGGCGGTCCTTGCGGGCGCGCCTGAAGCCAGCGACTGCGCCTTCATAGTCCCGCGCGTTGTTGACACGGCGGACGGAAAGTAGAGGCGGCATTTGAGTTTTGACCTCGACAGCATCTCAACTGCGTGGCAGGCGAGCGAAGCGCTTCGCTCGGGCAAGGTATCGTCCGCGGCTCTAACGCAGGCCGTTCTGGAGCGATTGCGAGCCCTCGAGCCGCGCCTGAACGCGTTTCTGGCGATTCTCGATGACGTGGCGCTCGCGCAGGCCGCGCGCTACGACGCGGATCCTTCGGTCTTCACGAGCCCGCTTGCCGGTGTCCCCGGCGCCATCAAGGACAACATGTGTCTGGTCGGCGCGCCCAACACCTGCGGATCAAAGATACTCGCCGACTGGAAGCCTCCCTATAACGCCACCGTCGTCAACGCCATCCTGGACGCCGGCTCAGTGATCCTCGGCAAGACGAACCTGGACGAGTTCGCGATGGGATCGTCCACCGAGAACTCTGCCTTCAAGGTCACGAGCAACCCGTGGGACCTCTCGCGGGTGCCGGGAGGCTCGAGCGGCGGCTCGGCTGCGGCTGTCGCCGCGGGAGCGGCCTTCTGGGCTCTCGGGTCGGATACG
>MTKZ01025660.1_pt1 | contig 10960 bp, 11 predicted proteins | sample 1042781 | NCBI WGS metagenome assembly MTKZ01 (sample SAMN06212207, study PRJNA360539) | anaerobic digester metagenome | biome: Wastewater treatment plant; material: sludge; isolation source: anaerobic digester fed with sludge from wastewater treatment plant | place: Denmark: WWTP Viborg ...
TCGCCGAAGAAATCAAAGCCGCACAACAGCCTGAGATCGACACGCTCAACACCATGCTCGAAACCTGGGGCATGCCACAGGCCGCAACCGATGGCATGAGCATGGGCCACGCGAGCCACATGGACGGCATGATGACCGAGGAAGACATGCAGGCACTCGAAGCCGCAACTGGACCCGACGCGAGCCGACTGTTCCTGGAGCAGATGATCGTGCATCACGAGGGCGCCGTGGAGATGGCGCAAGCTCAGGTCGATTCCGGGGTGAATCCGGATGCCGTCGCGATGGCACAGGCGATCATCGACACCCAGAACAGTGAGATCGAGACCATGCGCGACATCTTGCTGCGCCTCTAACCACCCATCCCCCTGGGGTCGGCGCGAAACTACTTGCGCGCCGACCCCAGCAACACCAACACACAGCACCGGTTGCGCACCCTTGGCTACCCAGGGCCACAGCCGGGCCTCGACTGAAAGACGACGACGCTATGAAGCGATTCACAACCCTTGCCGCGGCAGCTGCGGCAATCCTCTCCCTTACGCTGGCTGGGTGCTCCGCCCCGGATGCTGCGGTGCCCAACACACCCAGTGCCGACCTGCTCGCCTCTCACAACCTGACCGACATGTCGGCGAGGGAGATCGTCGACACGCTCGACCGGATGAACGTGAGCGACCGGCCTACCGACTTGATCGCATCCGTACAGCCCGATGCCCTCGTCCTGACCGACAACGTCACCGAAGTCTCCTTGGACATGCCGGATGACGTGACCTATGTCTCGGTTGCCCCCTTCGTTTCGCAAACACACGAGTGCTTTTACCACAGCCTCACGACCTGCCGAGGAGAACTCTCTGCGCAGCAAATCGAGGTGCGGTTCATCGACGATGCGACCGGTGACGTGATTCTCGAAGAAACCACGACCACGTTCGACAACGGGTTCGCTGGGTTCTGGCTCCCCCGCAACCTGAGCGGGACGATCGAGGTGACGTACGACGGGAAGACCGGCGAAACCCCGTTCTCGACCGCGAACGACGCGGCGACCTGCATCACCACGCTCCAACTCACGTGATTTTCGGGAGCCGCCCGATGAGACACGGCGACTCCCACCCGACAACAGCGGGGCATCGAGCCCGATGCACCCGCCGATAGAAAGGACTTCACCATGCATCGAGATCCAGCCCATGAGCACCACGACCACTCGGGAGGTCACGGCGATCACCCGCCGGAGGCGCTAACTAGGGACAACGCATCCGGCCACCACAACCATCATCAGGCACAGGCGCATCCTGATCACCACGCGCACGCTGAAACCGCTACCGACGCGCGTCTGGATCAGCCTGCCGCCCACGACGCTCATGCGGGCCATGCCCACGGGGCAGCGAACCACGACGCCCACGCGGATCATGACACGGGTGCGCATGCCGGACACAGCGTCGCGATGTTCCGCAACCGGTTCTGGGTGACGCTTGTGCTGTCGATTCCGGTGGTCATCTTTAGTCCGATGGTCGCGATGATTTTCGGCTACCACATACCTGAAACCGGCTGGACGACATGGATCGCCCCGGTCCTTGGCACGGTTATCTTCTTCTACGGCGGCATGCCGTTCTTGAAGGGCGCGCTCCGGGAGATCCGGCTTCGGCAACCAGGCATGATGCTGCTGATCGCGATGGCCATCACCGTCGCGTTCCTCGCGTCCTGGGCCACGTCGCTGGGCGCTGGGCTTGACCTCGACTTCTGGTGGGAACTCGCCTTGCTCGTGGTCATCATGCTCCTCGGGCACTGGCTGGAAATGCGCGCGCTCGGTGGGGCATCAGGCGCTCTTGATGCCCTTGCTGCATTGCTGCCCGATACCGCCGAGCTGGTCCGCGAAGACGGAACCGTGGAGCAAGTGCCGAGCACCGATGTCGCAACGGGTCGCCTCGTCCTCGTGCGAGCCGGAGGGCGCGTGCCAGCCGACGGCACTGTAGAAACAGGGTTCGCCGACATGGATGAGTCCATGGTCACCGGTGAATCAACGACCGTTACCCGCACCGCTGGAGACGCGGTCACAGCGGGCACCATCGCCACTGACTCCGCAATCCAGGTTCGTGTGACCGCCGTTGGCGAGAACACCGCGCTGGCTGGCATTCGTCGACTGGTTGCTGATGCGCAAGCATCGTCCACCCGTGCGCAGGCACTCGCCGACCGTGCAGCGGCCTTGCTGTTCTACTTCGCAGTCACCGCGGCCATCATCACGGTGATCGTGTGGCTCATTGTCGGTAGCCCCGCCGATGCCATCACCCGCGCCGTGACGGTGCTGATCATCGCGTGCCCGCATGCTCTGGGTCTTGCCATCCCGCTCGTGATCTCCATCGCAACCGAGCGCGCCGCTCGCGCTGGCGTTCTCGTCAAGGACCGTCTGGCGCTTGAGCGCATGCGTAGCGTCGACGTCGTCATGTTCGACAAGACCGGAACCCTCACCGAAGGTCGCCACGCGGTCACGGCGGCAACCATCGTCCCGGGCGCCGACCCGGAGCGCGCGTTCCTGCTGGCTGCCGCCGCAGAATCCCCCAGCGAGCACCCGGTCGCCCGCGCCATCGGCGCATGGGCGCAGGAACACGCTGCCGGATCGGCAATGCCATCGGTGGACGCGTTCCGTTCCGAGCCGGGCGTAGGAGTCACAGCATCAGTGGATGGCGTCGAAGTGCGGGTCGGTGGACCGCGCCTGCTCGATTCACTTGGTCTGTCCATCCCCGAGGGCATTCAAGCGAAGGTCTCCGAATGGGAGTCCCTTGGATCGAGCGTCCTCTTCGCGGTTATCGACGGTCGCATCGAAGGTGCATTCGCCCTGCAAGATGTGATTCGTCCCGAGTCTCGGGCTGCCATCGATGAACTGCATCGACGCGGTATCCGCGTGGGCATGATCACCGGCGACGCCCAGCAGGTGGCGGATGCGGTTGCAGCTGACCTCGGCATCGATGAGGTCTTCGCTGGGGTTCTGCCCGGTGACAAGTCGGACAAAGTTGCCGAGTTGCAGGACCGCGGTTACAAGGTCGCGATGGTTGGCGACGGCGTGAATGACGCACCTGCTCTTGCCCGCGCGGATGTGGGTGTCGCGATCGGTGCGGGTACCGACGTCGCGATCGAGTCGGCAGGCATCGTTCTGGTATCGAGCGATCCGCGCGCCGTGTTGAGTGCGATCGAGCTTTCACACGCCTCCTACCGGAAGATGGTGCAGAACCTGGTGTGGGCAACCGCCTACAACGTGATCTCTGTGCCGCTGGCCGCGGGTGTGCTCGCGCCGATCGGATTCACACTCCCACCGGCCGCAGCCGCCGTGCTGATGTCGCTCTCCACGATCATCGTCGCTCTGAACGCTCAACTGCTCCGTCGTCATGAGCTGGACCCAGAGAAGCTGGCACCACTCCAACCGACGAAACGCGAATCCGCCCTGACCCATTGAGTCAGAAGACGAATCGAATCAACCCGGGCCGCGCGCGATTAAGCGACGGTCCTGTTGCCGCGGCCGAGTACACCCGAATGATGGGCAGATCATCAGTACTCGGTCGCGGCATGGGTAAGTGGATGCGCATCGACATGCCAAACGGGGCGACGCCAAGTTCTCATCGTTCGTGCCGGTTTTCGCCATATCTCCCCGGGCAGACGCTGCCTCGATGCATGGATGCGACCGAAAGACCGTGCTCATTCCGAGATAACTGGCCTGTAGCCGATAAGATCCGGTCTAGTACCGTCTGTTCCACCGAGCCGCCGCGGAGGCGACATGACTGAGCCATGGCTTTCTGCCGACGAAATCGCCTCCCATCTCGGCGTCTCGAAAGACACCGTGTACGCATGGATCAGCACCCAGAACATGCCCGCGCACAAGGTTGGTCGCCTCTGGAAGTTTCAGGCCAGCGAAGTTGACGAGTGGGTGTGAGCCGCCCCCTTCATTCGGTCCGGACGTTCTGTGAGTTGTCGGTTTCCATTTGATGGGTGCACTGTCGAGCGTACTCGGCTGGGGGTAGGTAGCCGAGCGAGGAGTGCCGGCGGTGGTGGTTGTACTCGTCCTTCCAGTCGCCGATGATGACCTGCGCGTGCAGCAGCGAGTAGAAGCTGTTGATGTTGAGGCACTCGTCGCGGATCCGGCTGTTGAACGACTCGACGTACCCGTTGCGCCACGGCGAGCCCGGAGGGATGTAGGACAGGCCGGTGCGGGTGCCGGCCCAGTCGGCCATCGCCTCGCTGATGAACTCCGGCCCGTTGTCCGACCTGAGCACCGCCGGGGCGCCCCGGGCGGCGACGAGGTCCTCGAGGTGGGCGGTGAGTCGGTCGGCGGTAATCGAGCGCTCCACGAGGCCGCCGATGCACTCCCGGGTGTGTTCGTCGACGATCGAGCAGATCTTGATCGGTCGGCCGTGCTCGTCGGCGTCGAACTGAAAGTCCACCGCCCACACGAGATTCGGTGCGACCGCTGCCGGGGCGTCGACGGTCGAGGACCCGACGCGCTTGCGTCGACGCCGCTGCGGGACCCGGAGCCCTTCGTCACGCCACAGGCGTTGGATCTTCTTGTGGTTCACCGCCCACCCCTCGGCGCGGGCGTCGTGATACGCCCGCCGATACCCGTAGCGGGGATGGTCCTTCGCCCAGGCGCGCAGCCACTCCCTGAGCGCCCGATCCGGGTCCGTGACCGTGTCGCCCTTGAGCGGTCGCCGGTACGCGGAGCGACTCAGCCCGACCAGGCGGCACGCCATCCGTTCGCTCACCTGCAGTGTCCTGAGCAGGTGCGAGACGGCGGCGCGACGTCTGCCCGGGCCTAGAAGTTTCCCTCAGCCAACTCCTTCAGCGCCGCCTTCTCCAGCTCCGCTTCGGCGAGTAGCCGCTTGAGGGTGGCGTTCTGCTTCTCCAGCTCCTTCAGGCGCTTTGCGTCGTCGGCCTTGAGGCCGCCGTACTGGTTCCGCCACCGGTAGTACGTCTGCTCGGACACGCCGAGCTCCCGGCACACCGCGGCGACATCCTGACCGTCGGCGAGCATCCTGTCGGCCTGCCCGAGCTTACGGACGACCTGCTCCGGGGTGTGACGCTTCCTGCTGTTCGACATGATCTGACCAGTCTCCCTGCCCGCGACTCCGGGCAACAGGACGACTCTCATAACGATTGGACCTACGAAACGGGGTCAGCCCAGTTCGACTCGTTCTATTGCCAGCCCGGAATCGACGGCGCCCACGAGAAGGGTGGCGTCGAAGGCGAAGTTGGTCGGTTTCGCCGCACCTGGCTGTCGCCGATGCCGGTCATCGACTCGCTCGCCGAGTTGAACGAGCAGATCCGCCGGTGGGACGCCCGCGACAACGAGCGACGCATCAACACCCGGATCCGCACTGTCGGGCAAGACTTCATCGACGAACAAGCCCGCCTTACGCCATTGCCAGGCGAGCGGTTCGATCCTGGCCTGGTGCTCTACCCGCGGGTAGACCGCTCGAGCCTGATCACCGTGCGGATGGCGAGGTACTCCGTGCCCGCCCGTCTGATCGGGCGGAAGGTGCGGGTCTCGTTGCGGGCGTCTGAACTCGTGGTGTTCGACGGCCACGCCGAGGTCGCTCGGCACGAGCGGGTCGTGGCCCGCGGCGGGGAGTCGATCAACCTTGACCACTACCTCGAGGTCCTCAGGCGCAAGCCCGGCGCGTTGCCCGGGTCCACCGCGCTGGCCCGTGCACGCGAAGCCGGCGTGTTCACGACAGCGCATGACGCGTTCTGGCAGCAAGCGCGGAAGGTCGATGGCGACAGCGCCGGCACAAGGGCTCTGATCGATGTGCTCCTGCTCCACAGGACCATGCGAACCGTCGACGTGATCGCGGGGATCCGTGCCGCCCTCACGGTCGGGGCGGTGTCCGCCGACGTCGTCGCGGTCGAAGCCCGACTGCACGCCGCCGGGCCCGAGTCAGACCGTCATCGCGTTGAACAACCACGACGTGACGTGCAGCGAGTTGTCAGCCTGACCCAGCGTCGCCTCATGGATCCGGCCGCGGTGATCGCCGGACTCCCAGCCGACCGGCGGCCACTGCCATCCGTCGCGCACTACGACGAACTCCTTAACCGACGTTCCGAACCAGAACCGCCGGTCACCGATGAGAGAGAAGGAATCGCCGGATCATGAGCAACCCCACGAATGTCACCACGATCCTGCGTCGGCAGCGCGGGCTGACCGAAGAAGCCGCCGCGGCCGCAGTTGACCAAGCCTGCCGCAGGCTCCGTTTACCCACCATGCGGGCGGTGATGCACGAAGCGATCACGGCCGCGGAACGTGAGCAGCTGACCTACCAAGGGTTCCTTGCCGAGCTCCTCCTCGCCGAGTGCGACGACCGGGACCGCCGGTCCGTTGTCCGCCGCGTGTCGGCAGCCGGGTTCCCGAGGAACAAGTGGCTCGGGGACTTCGATTTCGACGCGAATCCGAACGTCAACCCTGCAACGATCCATACGCTCGCGAACGGGGACTGGATCCGCCGCGGCGATCCGCTGTGTCTGATCGGGGACTCCGGCACCGGGAAGTCGCATCTCCTCATCGGCCTCGGCACCGCCGCTGCAGAGAAGGGCTTCCGCGTCCGGTACACCCTGGCGACGAAGCTCGTGAACGAGCTCGTTGAAGCCGCCGACGAGAAACAACTCACCCGCACCATCAACCGGTACGGACGCGTTGACCTGCTCCTGATCGACGAGCTCGGCTACATGGAACTCGACCGACGCGGCGCCGAACTCCTGTTCCAGGTCCTCACAGAGCGGGAAGAGAAGAACTCCGTCGCGATCGCATCCAACGAGTCGTTCAGCGGGTGGACGAAGACCTTCACTGACCCGCGCCTGTGTGCGGCAATCGTCGACCGGCTCACGTTCAACGGCACCATCATCGAAACCGGCACCACCTCGTACCGCCTCAACCACACCCGTCAGCGGCAGTAGCGATCCGAAAGTCATCAGAGGTAGCGGCAGATGGACTCCGGCGTGCAGGCTTCGGACGCCGTTGCCGTCGCGTGCGCCCGAAGCTCGACGATGCTCCCTCGTAGGGCGCGCAGCTGCTCGAGCTGCTCATCAATCTCCACGAGCCGGCGGTCAAGGAGATCCAGCACGTGAGCGCACGGCGAACCACCCGTGTCGCGAACATCGAGGATCTCCGCGGTCTGCGCAAGGGTGAGCCCCGCCGCGCGAGCCCGATCGATGAACTCGAGCCGCTGCACCGTCTCGTCACCATAGCTGCGGTACCCGGCCGGGGTGCGCTCCGGCGGTTGCAGCAGCCCGCGCTCCTCGTAGTACCGCAGCGTCGACGGTCTCGTCCTCGCCTTCTCCGCGAGTTCTCCGATCCGCATCGTGACACCTCCACCGTCAGTTTGACCTTCAAGCATGCTTGAAGGTCCATTCTGTCGCATAGGGCCGCACGTGCGGCCCGGTCCACCCGAGGAGGCATCATGACTCAGCACAACGAGTTCGATCTTGCGGTGGTCGGGACGGGCGGCGCGGCGATGTCCGCGGCGATCCACGCCCGACTCGAGGGGGCGAGCGTGGTCGCCATCGAATCGGGCACGCTCGGTGGCACCTGCGTGAACGTGGGTTGCGTGCCCTCCAAGACACTCCTCGCGGCCGCGCACACCCGCCACGCCGCGCTCACGAACCCGTTCCCCGGCGCCGCCACCTCCGCTGGGGCCGTCGACCTCGGCGCGCTCGTGCAGCAGAAGGATGAGCTGGTCGGCATGCTCCGCCAGACCAAGTACGCCGACATCGCCGCCGCCTACGGGTTCGACATCCTCCCCGGCACCGCAACATTCACCGATCCCTCAACACTGCTCGTCGATGGACGACCGGTTCGTGCCAAGTCGTATCTCATCGCCACCGGCGCCGAACCGACCATCCCAACGATCCCCGGCCTCGAGCAGATCGATTACCTCACGTCGACCACGGCGATGGAACTCACCGAGCTGCCCGCTTCGCTCGTGGTGATCGGCGGCGGATTCGTCGGCCTCGAACAGGCCCAGCTGTTCGCCCGGCTCGGGGTCGAGGTCACCATCATCGGCCGGCTCGCCCCGCACGCCGAACCAGAACTCTCCTCCGAGCTCCGCAAAGCCTTCCTGACCGACGGAATCACCGTCATAGGCGACCGCGCCGCAACGATCACCCCACACGACGACCTGGTCCGAGTCCTCACCCGCACCGGGAAAGTAGCTACCGGTGAACGCGTCCTCGTCGCCACCGGCCGCACCCCCCGCACCGACGGGCTCGGCCTCGCCACTGCGGGCATCGCGACCGACACCCGCGGCTTCATCATTGTCGACGAACAACAGCGGACCACGAACCCGGCGGTGTTCGCCGCCGGCGACGTCACCGACGTGCCCCAGTACGTGTACGTCGCCGCGAGGACCGGGAAGATCGCCGCACACAACGCCCTCGGTCACTCTGAGCAGGTCGACTACACCGGGTTGCCCTCCGTCCTGTTCACCTCACCCCAACTCGCCTCGGCCGGGATCACCGAAGCCGAAGCCATCGCCGCCGGATACAGATGCGCCTGCCGATACCTGCGACTGGCCGACGTGCCCAGAGCCATCGCCAACCACAACACCCGCGGCGGCATCAAGATCGTCGCCGACGCCGACACCGGCAAAGTCCTCGGAGTCCACGCCCTCGCCGACACCGCCGGCGAGATGATGCTCGCCGCGACCTACGCCATCAAAGCCGGATTCACCGTCACCCAACTCGCCGACACCTGGGCCCCGTACCTCACCATGGCCGAAGGCATCCGCCTCACTGCGAACCTCTTCCGCAACGAACTCCCCACTTCCTGCTGCGCCTGACAACAGACAGCCACCCACATCGACCCGCCGCCACGACGGGGCCACTTCAAACCGTCACCCCGGGGCCAAATCAGGTTGACAAAGTCACCCATAGTTGCCTCGATTGCGGTCCCAGACTTCCAGGAGGGTACATATGCTGCATCACTTCACGTGCGGGGTGGCTGAGAACTGGCGTTAATATCAGCCTCGAGGCTGAGATCGAAGGTGCTTGGATGCACGGTCCCGTTTGGTTCTCTCCCGATCACATGTGATGTCGCCCACAGGACTTCGCCAGTGATGCGCTGCACAGCGGCTTTGAGCGGGATCTCTTCGCCACCTACGCGAAGAACGAACTGGAAGTCGAAGTTGGCGGGGCGCTCGTTTTCCTCAATCTGAATGGTGTAGCCGGGGATACTCGTGGTGACGACGAGAAACTCAGTTGCATCCAGGTCAATTGTGGGGGGAAAGTCCGCTTGGACGAGGGAGCCATCGAAGTCATTCGGCAGCATCGGAGTCACGCTGAACTGGCGGTTGGAAAACTCCGCGTGCGAAAGGCTTAGCGCCGCCGTGACACCCTCACGATGCTTCTCCTTGTTGGCGATTGTCTCAAGTGTGGTCAGCGTCGCGCGATGAGTGGAGTAGGGCTGGAACCTCTTGTAGCGCGCGATCAGCCAGGTGGGATAGCCAGCAGCATTCGCCTTCTTGCGCCAGTCCCTCCACTGACTCCCTTTGGTCGCCATCGGGAAGCGGATGAGACCGGGATCTGTCCCAGCGACGTAACGGAAAATATTGTGGTTGAGCTGGTCAAGAGCATCTCGCAAGTTGCCGAAGGCATCACTCGCTTGGAACCACCAATCTTCCACCGGAGGTAGCGAGTCGATCCTGCCCATGATCTCGAGCGCCCCAGGATGAGCGGTCGATTGGCGCTCAATAAACCGCAGGTTGGCTGATTTCGCCCACTCCTGAGTGGTCTCTGGTAGGCGGTCGAACGCCGTGAGCGCATGTCGTAGTTTCTTCATCTCGCGTCGATAGACGGGCTCCGGGAACAAGAACTTGCTGTCCCTCGCAAAGTCCTCGGGAGGCTTGGGATACACATTCGGAGAGTACCGGATCAGATTTCGCCTGCCCGACGTTACCGATCCCGCGTCCGCCTGCCTCTGCCTCACCGCGCATCCCACGCCCCAGGCCGCGGCTGCCGCCTCCGCGATCCCGTGTACGTGTCATCCCACGGCATGCGTCCGCGCCGATCGGAGTAGGTCAGCTGCAGCAGCGGCACCGACACCTCGTCGTCCCGCCGGTAGTGCCGGTTGGCGACGAACGCGATGTCGCCGGGATTCGGCACTTCCTCGGCGACGACGGTGCGATCCCAGCCCTTCACCGGTACCTCGGCACCCGGCATCAGGCGCTCGCCCTGGAGCACGAGCCGGGCTGCGCTGTTGAGCACCTTCATCGCGGTGTTCGCGTCGAGGCCGACCATCACCAGCTCCGGGTGACCGACGTCGAACAGCCCGATCGTGTACGCGAACGGGCGCTCATCGGCGGGTCCCTGGCAGCCGGGATGCGAGCATCCGCTTCCGCCGACGGCGGTGATCGCGACGCCGAAGCGTCGGATGCGGTCGGCGATGAACGCGTCCTCCTGATCGAGCCAGGCCTGCGTCTGCGGCGAAATGAACGTCATGATCCCGCTCCTTTCCGGCTCCGATCGGGTATCGGATGCCGTTGCGCGCCACGGTAGGGACCACGTCCGACATCCCGAGGGGCGCCCCGCCCCTAACTACCCTTGACCCCGATGCACACCGACCCGGACCCCGTCCTCGACGACGCCGTCGAGCGCGGCTACGGCTTCGAGACCCTTGTGGACACCGCCTACGCGGGGCGCATCACCGCCGCGCTCATGATGGCGGGCGCCGTCGAGCCGCCGTCCCTCCCGGTGACCTCGCCCGAGCTCGACCCGGCGCAGGTGCTGGACGACGGTCAGGAGCAGTTGCGCCGCCGCCTCGAGCAGATCAGCCCGGCGGCCGGGCGGCACTTCGTCGGGATGTGGCAGGCGGTCGTCGAGCGCGACCGGCGTGTGACGGCGGTGCCGGAGGCGTTCCACAACGCCCGCGAGATGGTGAGCGCGCTCAACGAGGTGCTGCTGGCCGTCGCCACCGCGCGCGCCGAGCACGGCGGAGAGTCGC
>MTKZ01005662.1_pt3 | contig 10954 bp, 10 predicted proteins | sample 1042781 | NCBI WGS metagenome assembly MTKZ01 (sample SAMN06212207, study PRJNA360539) | anaerobic digester metagenome | biome: Wastewater treatment plant; material: sludge; isolation source: anaerobic digester fed with sludge from wastewater treatment plant | place: Denmark: WWTP Viborg ...
AGACCCTGGTTGACAGAGAAGGTGATCTCATCGTACATCGCCGCGAAGACCGGATCATCAAACGTCAGTCCGTCTTCATTTATCTCAGAAATAATATAATCAGCCACGGTGGTGACGGTTTCAGTGCCTGTCTCCTTGTCGGTGTGGCGGGTGAGCACCTCTGAGCCGTAGCGAATGAGCATCCGGATGACCTCCCTCTCCGAGTAAAATGATGTCTCTTCCTTCTTCTTATGACGCTGCGACGGGGCCGTGGTTGTTGTGGCGGTCATGTCCGACAGGTTGCCGGAGGCGGTCTCCTGCCCGGGCCAGGCGTTGCGGTAGCGGAAACTTTCCTGCTTGCGGAGCTTCATCACCTCGTCAAGCACCACCTCCTCGGGCATGCCGAGCTGCGTGCTGCACTCCTTGACATAAACAGTGCGGGTGATCTGATCCGGGATGACGGCAATGGAGCGGACCACCTCGCGCACCAGGTTGGCACGCCTGACGGGATCGCTCTGCGCCTCATCGAGGAGTATCCTTGTTTTGAACCGTATAAAATCGGTCTCATTATCCTTCAGATATTTCCTGTATTCTTCGTCCGAGACTTTTTTCGAGTAAGAGTCAGGGTCTTCGCCGTCAGGCAGAACGACGATACGCACGTTCATCCCCTCCTCCAGTACCATGTCAGTGCCTCTGAGTGAGGCTTTTATGCCGGCGGAGTCGCCGTCGTAGAGCATGGTGATGTTGGGAGTGAACCGTTTGATGAGGCGTATCTGTTCCTGCGTCAGGGCGGTGCCGGAGGAGGCCACGACGTTCTCCACACCTGACTCATGCATCGAGAGCACGTCGGTGTAACCCTCGACCAGGTAGCAGCGATCCTCTTTAATGATTGCCTGGCGCGCCTGGAAGATGCCATAGACGATGCGGCTCTTATGATAGACCTCGGTCTCGGGGGTGTTGACGTATTTGGCTGCCTTCGGGTCTGTCTTTATTATTCGTCCGCCGAAACCCAGCACCTGCCCTGAGAGCGAGTGTATCGGGAACATTATCCGTCCCGCGAAGCGGTCGAACATGTACCCCTCCTTATCTATTGTGAGGCCGCTGGAGACCAGGTACTCAGTCTTGTAGCCTGCGGCGATGGCTTTTTTGGTGAAGTCGTCGCGCCGCTCATTGCAATAGCCCACCTCGAACTTGCGGAGGACGGCGTCGGCGAAGCCCCTCTCGCGGAAGTAGGAGAGGCCGAGGGCCATCCCCTCGTGGCCGTGGAAGAGATTTTCGGTGAACTGGCGAGCCGCATACTGTGTGACCACCAGGATGCTCTCGCGCTCATTCTGTTTGGCCAGTTCCTCGGGGGTGACCTCCTTCTCCTCGATCTCTATGTGGTATTTCTTTGCCAGCCAGCGGAGCGCCTCGGGGTATGAGAGGTGCTCGTGCTCCATGATGAAGTTTACGGCGTTGCCCCCCTTGCCGCAGCCGAAGCACTTGAAGATCCCCTTGGCGGGGGAAACGGTGAACGAGGGTGTCTTCTCGTTATGGAACGGACAGAGACCCAGCATGTTGACCCCTCTTCGCTTCAGCGACACGAACTCGGAAACGACGTCTGTTATCTGCGCCGCGTCGAAGATTCGTTCTATGGTGGAGTGGTCTATCATGAGTCAGTAAAGTTACTTAATAAAATTGTCAGGTCTGAAAGTTCCGTATTCCTACGCCTTCGTTTTTGAATTATCACTCTTTTAAGGTAATTTAGTATATCACAAGTCAGGCTTTCGGAGTATCTTTTTTGATTTTTTTACGTTAAAACAATTGATACCCATTTATTGTAAAGGTTTATGAAACATAAGATTGTCACACTGATTTCGTTTGTCTTGCTTTCATTGGTTTCCCTTGCATGGATAGGACCTGCAGTAGCTGGCAACGAAGAGGGTCCGCGTCTCTCTTTTTCAGAGACTGATTATGACTTTGGCATACTTGCTCCGGGCGACGAGGCGATCCACTACTTCGTCTTTACCAATACCGGCGACAAACCTCTGGTCATAATCAATGTAAGGACATCGTGCGGATGCATGGCCTCAGACTGGAACAAAAAGCCTGTTGGTGCCGGAGTAAAAGACTCGCTGAAGGTTGAGTACAATACAAAAATCAAGGGCACATTCAGCAAAGCCATCACTGTTCAGTCAAATGCCCTGAATTCGTCCGTTGATCTTAACATAAGGGGTAACGTAGTAAAATCGAAATAAAATCAGAAGCTATGGCGATATCTCCGGTGACGGGCAGATACATAAGAATCCTTGAAGCTATTTTTTTCGCACTGCTGCTGAGCATGTGTTCAGGCAACGAGATACCAGACCCATTGGAACTGGAGCTGATCACCACCGATGTCACGGCATTCAATGAATCCGACGGTTCCATCACTCTCGGGGTGTACGGAGGCGTGGCCCCTTATGCCTTCAGCTGGTCAAACGGCGCTATAACTAAGGATATTGAAGGTCTGCCTGCAGGAATTTATTCGGTTACGGTACGCGATGCGGCTGATTCTGTCGCCACTGCAACAGATACTGTTAATCAGCCCATACCTGACGATATTGTGATTGACATCCAGGGCAACATCTACAAAACCATTGTCATTGGCGATCAGACCTGGATGCAACAGAACCTGAGGGTCACTGTTACACCTGACAGCGTTCCGGTGATTTGCCATGCGTACCCGGGCGATGAGGATAATGCAGCCACATACGGCAGGCTATACAGCTGGGATGTGGTCATGAACGGTTCGACACAGGAAAAGGCGCAGGGACTCTGTCCCACAGGCTGGCACATCCCGTCAGACGAGGAGTGGAAGATACTTGAGATATTTCTGGGTATGACACGCACCGAGGCTGATCTTACAAATGTATGGCGCGGAACTGGCATTGGAACGAAGCTCGCCAAAGGCGGAGAGTCCGGTTATGAAGCCCTCTATGCCGGAAGACGACTCCCGGGAGGAAGCTTTTCCCTGCTGGATGGGTACGAGTATATCTGGACATCAACGGAGTACGGCTCCAACGCATGGCGAAGATGCCTTGATACAATACAGACTACTGTAGGCAGGTGGAATACCTTCCCGAAGACATACGGCTTTTCAGTCAGATGCATAAAGAACCAATAGCAACAGTTATGAAAAAGTTGGCAATATTGCTGGGTATTATTTTTTCATTGGTGGCATGCGGCAGCAATAACGACGATGAATACGGTGATCCGGATCAGCCTCTCGTTTTTGTCAGCCTGACGGCCGACAATGACACGATTTCACCGGGAGAGACCACAAAAATTGTTGCGGTGGCCACTGGCTACCGGCTTGCATTTACCTGGACAAAGTCGGCCGGTATCATAACAGGCTCGGGAAACCAGGTCTTTTATACGGTACCCCCGTGTGACGTTGGCAGGAACAGGATCACCTGCAAGGTGACGGACGGAAATTATGTCTCAGAGTCAAAGGATATTTACATTGTCGGTGAGTAAATCTATAGGCCTGGATGCTCTTCCCCCGGTCCTGTCCAGGGCTCTGTCCAGGGCTCTTCCCCCGGTTCTGCTGGCACTCATGCTGGTCCTGACCGCTACAGGCGATGCCTTCGCCCAGTGCCTCTCGTCAGTCAATCCCGTAGGCGGTTCCAATAACCTCCTGGTCCTTGAGAAGAATTCGCTCAGGACCATTGCCTTCTTCCGCTACAATTATGGTAACAGGTATTATGAAGGAACGAAGCCATCTGAATTCGATCTTATAAAGAGCGCCAGTTACAGTTACGGAGGCATCGTGGCAGCATACGGAGTTACAAATTCAATTACACTTGAGACCGAACTGGGATATTATTTCAACAAGACGCAGGTTTACAATATGGAACCTGCCTATACGCTGTCCGGCAACGGGTTCTCCAGCGCTGTAGTATCTGCAAGGGCAGGGCTGGTTAAGGACAACGCCCGGCGGTTCTTCATCTCCTCAAGTATGGGTGCAAAGATACCGTTTGCCACAAGACCGCAGAGCTGTGACGGAGTGGAACTTCCCCTTGATCTTCAGACAACCACAGGAGCAACAGGATTGGTGTGGCAGGCATTCGTGGTAAAAGAACAGCCTGTCTCCGGCACACGCTGGTTCCTGACAGAAAGGATTGAGGTCAATGCCCGGAACAGAAATGGTTATCGGCAGGGCTCCTCGGCCTTCACCTCGTTCTTTTATTCGAAGCACCTTATGTTTTCATGGTTGAAGGGCGACTGGACGCTCATTATGCAGCTCAGGAATGAATTGCGTGGCAGGGATCAGACTGATGACGGATGGAGGGAGTCAACCGGCAGCACGCTGGTTTACCTCTCTCCCCAGATAAATCATTTCATCAAAGAGCAATGGAATGTCTCACTCGTTGCGGATATACCCGTATGGCAACATTTCACGGGGACGCAGCTGGCCATGAAGTACGGCTTCTCACTGAATGTCTCCAGGGATTTTTCTCCGAAAAGAGAGGCCGGGAACTAAGCAGTCTCAACTCTGTTCCAGAGTATCTTCCTCCCGAACCCGAGCCTGTTGTCTGTCAGCTTTATATGACTGAGACAGATGACCCATAGATGGATATCCGCAAGGGCGGCGTAGGGGAATCTTTTCAGGTATACGGTTCTTGCGCGGCTGAGGTCATCTCCGGCGGGCTCACTGATGATGCCGGTAAACTGTGCGCCACGTATGCGGCCGATGCGGTTCGTCTCCAGGGCGATAGTGCCGGCAACCTGCGGGTTGGTCCGGAACTCCGCACCGTGCCTTGTGACAGGGTCGGTAGTTATGACCATCGCGTTTTTCTCCTCATCCCAGGCATAGAAGCACGATGCGCACCAGGGCCCCTGCTCACTTACGGTGGCTATGCTCAGCAAATGATGTCTCCTGAAAAGCGATCTGATACGTTTATGAAGGGCTGGCTGATCCAATTGAAAAGTCTTATTATGATCCTTATGCTTCACCGATTGAGGGAACCGATCTGGTTATGGCCTGTTTGCAACTGACTTCTTTTTTCATCAGAAAATCCCGGTTTTTCTCTGTCTCCCACCGCTGCTGTTACTCGTTCCACCTGAAAGTATCAATTGTGAAACCCGCCAGGGTAAGCACCCTGTCGATCACCGTCATCACCAGTTCATCAATTGTTTGCGGCCGGCTGTAAAATGATGGAGTGGCCGGGCAGATAATTGCACCGGCCTCGGTCAGCAACTTCATATTGTTGATATGGATGAGGCTGTAGGGGGTCTCGCGGGGGACGAGTATCAGGTGGCGGCGTTCCTTAAGCATCACGTCGGCGGCCCGGGTGATCAGGTCGTCAGAGACGCCGTGGGCGATGCGACCCACCATGCCCATCGAGGCAGGACAGATGATCATGGTGTCATATGAAGAAGATCCCGAAGCAAACGGTGCATTGAAATCGTTGTTGCTCCAGAGCCTCTCGTTGCCTGAAAGAGTGTAACCGGCGCCGGTTTCGTATAGCATGATTTCCTCGGCGTTGCCGGTGAGGATTACGGCAACCTCAGCAGGTTGCCCAGGTAACCAGTGTGACTGTTCAGTATAATCCTGTTGGGGCAAGCTCTTACCTGTAGGTCCGGCCGGTCCGCTGGTATGCCCGGTCCGGCCAGTATCCATAGCCGAGAGTCCGCGCAGCCGCTCAAGCAGTTTAACGGCATAAACCGCCCCGCTGGCGCCGGTAATTGCCACGATAATTTTCCTGTGAATGCCACTATTGCCCATTGCCTAATGCCTGTTGCCTTTATTCGCCCTTGCCCAGCACCTGCCTTACGATCTTCGCTATGTATTTTCCGAGGATGTCAAACTCGATGTTGACTACCGTGCCGGCCTTTATCTGGTGGAAGTTTGTCACCTGCCAGGTGAAGGGGATGATTGCCACATCAAACGACCTGTCCTTCGAGTTTACAACTGTGAGGCTTACTCCGTTCACGCTGACCGAGCCCTTCTCCACGGTGATATGCTCGGGCGACTTCGGTTCGTATTCAAATGTGTAATACCACGAACCCTCGGCCTCGCGTACGGATGTGCATGTTGCAGTGAGATCCACATGGCCCTGCACCATATGTCCGTCAAGGCGCCCGTCGAGGCGGGTGCTTCGCTCAAGGTTGACCTTGTCGCCAGGCTTAAGCAGCCCGAGGTTGGTCTTATCAAGGGTCTCGCGAATGGCGGTGACAGTGTATGTGTCATCCTCCATTTTCACCACCGTGAGGCATACACCGTTGTGTGACACGCTCTGGTCGATCTTCAGCTCATTGGCGAATGAGCATCGCATGGTTATATGAATATTATCCTTATCCTGTTCTATCCGCACCACCGGTGCAGCTTCCTCTACTATTCCCGAAAACATATTATCAGATGTTTGTTTCTGGCAAAGATAGGAAATGACATTGAAAGTGATGATTATACAAAAAGTTGTAAGGATGATTACAGGAATATTGGAATTGCCAGAAAAATGACAACATAAAATATAGTTTAAAGATCTTTTAGGCGAAACATACTCAGTACGGCATCATTCAGCCGGCCACGGACTGTGGGGGCAAACTCATTCAACTCCGGTTGGTTTACGACCTGCTTCCTGATTTTCACTTCCTTATTCTTCTGGCGAAAAGATTATTGTCAAGTTTCCAATAAGTTTTAATGAGAGCCAAATTGATGACTTTTCCGGGAAATGATGGCTGCCTGTATGATCACTTCTAACAGACAGCCATCTGCGAAACGTGCTTACCACAAAAGAATCACAGCATTAATCAGAGTACAAGCAAGATAATCAGGCCTGCAATAAACACAACTGTCGAAAAAACATAGAATCTTTTATTCGACAAATTGTGAAATTGGATTACCGCTGTATAAACTACCTGAAGTATAAGGAAAAAGAGTACCGGGACAATGACATCAACGGTGTAATCTTTATTCATTGACTGAATCAGACTGAAAGCAATCAGGCAGGAGTAGACAGCGGTTAGAAAGTAGCGGCTGATCAAATTTGTATTATTGATATAACTCTCCGGATCGATCTTGTCTTTTGAAAAAAGAAATATCACAAGACCACTGGCAAATAAAAGGGTAAAAAGTCTGTTTAGCTGTAGGTTTCTGATAATAAGAGGATCATAATCTACAAGTTTGCAGATCACGAACCCAATCAGGCTTATGGCACTGATTATCACACCGGCCACTTTAACCGGGTAGCTGCTTAATCCAATATCTGTTCTCATACAGTCAGGTGTTGAAGTTAAATTAGTTAATCCTCAGGTAATCTTTCATTTGCTGCTACTGAAAGAAGTGCACTTTCAATTATAGAGCCAAAAGGTCCGAATATCATCCCGTGTATTGCTCCGCCTGCATCATATAAAATTACCAGCGATGACCTTTTAAGTTTTTTTGTCTCAAATGATTTTGTCCAATATTCATAAGAATGCGTAAATACATCCATAAATACCTTTGCAACATCTTTGTCAATTCCAGTCCAGCTCTTATTTTCTACATTATTAACCAGAAAATCTTTAACGAAATCTGCATCATACTCTTCACCCAAAGTAAAGGCCTTTCTGATTGCATTCATCAATTTGTCTGATGGATTAAGTTTTTTTTCAATTGCATCAAGGTACGCCATTATGCTTGAACTGTCAAATTCAGACTTAGACAAAAACATTTCACAATATTCTGCCGAGGACATTATTTTACTGGTTTCTTCACTGACTAAAAGCGGGTCATATTTTTTTTCACAAACCAGATAATTCTCAATCAGAAACACAATGTCTTCATTTGTCATGTCAGGCCTAATTTTGCTGTCATAATAAGTCAGAATTTCATTGTGAATCTTTCCGATTTCATAGGAGCTTAAATCGGAACTGTTATCTGGAGTGAGTTTAGGAAGATTTTCACAACCAGAATTCAATACCAGCACCAGGAAGATGAACGACATTTTCTTCATTTCTTTAGGTTTTAGTTAATAATTAAACTACAACACATTAAACTAATAAATGCCTGCAGCGAAACAGACTATAGCAAGATAGTAAAAGTTTTGAATAATCAGCTATAATATTAAAAAGAATCTATATTTCTCCGGGCATTATGATATTTTATAACTACGAAAATGTTCAGCGCAGGCTTGGCGATAGCCCAGACATAAACTCAAGCTTCTGAACCCTCAAAGATTTGCTGGCAATATTTCTGCCATACAATAATAAGTGCAAAACGGAAACGAAGACAAATTTTTTTAGAGAGAATCCCGACCTTCATTCGAAGTATTGACATTATCCTTATCTATCCGCACCACCGGTGCAGCTTCCTCTACTATTCCCGAAAACATATTATCAGATGTTTGTTTCTGGCAAAGATAGGAAATGTTGGGAGAAGGGATTAGCTGCCTGCCGGCAGGTCATCAAACTGCAATTGGTAAAATTCGAATCTCTTAAGTTCCGAAAAGAGTATTAAATTTGCATTAATATGATCATAAAAGTGCGATTATAATACATAAAATGGAACGAAAAATAGATTCCAGGTTAATTCTCTGGAAGAAAAGCAGAAACCGTATGCCATTGATCGTTCAGGGCGCCAGGCAAGTGGGTAAAACATATTCAATAGCTGAATTCGGCAGGAAACATTTTGCCAATATGCTCTATCTGAACTTTGAAAGCAATGGAGAGCTTGCCAGAATATTTGATCGTGACCTGAACCCCGGTCGGATAATCAGGGAATTGTCTGTACTTACCGGCGAACAGGTTACAGAGGGAAAAACACTGATATTCTTCGATGAAGTTCAAACCTGCGGCATGGCATTAACCTCCCTGAAGTATTTTTGTGAAGATGCTCCCGGATATCATGTTATTGCTGCCGGTTCGCTTCTGGGTGTATCAATTAAACGGGACAACAGCTCCTATCCCGTAGGGAAAACCGAAACACTTAATATGTACCCGCTTGACTTTGAGGAATTCCTGTGGGAAGTAAAAGGTAGAGAAGCCTCCGGATTAATAAGGGAATCTTTTAACGGGTTCACAAAGTGTTCACTGCATGAAACTTTCAATGATCTGTACCGCACCTTTCTTTACACCGGAGGTATGCCACAGGTTGTAAAAGAGTACAATTCAGCAGGCGACACACCTATGCTGGATTCTGTAAAGAAAAGCATTCATAATGCCTATATAGCCGATATGGCCAGGTATGCTGACAAAACTGAAGCTGTACGCATCATGTCTGCCTATGGATCCTTACCGGCGCAGTTTTCAAAGGAGAATCATAAGTTTCAATATAAGACAATACGAAGTGGCGCCAGGGCTGCCGATTATGCAACTTCTGTCGAATGGCTTAAGGCAGCTGGAGTTGTAACTGCTTGCAGGAGAGTATCCGAAGGCCGGTTTCCTGTTTCGATATGGGAGGATCCATCGGCTTTCAAACTTTACCATTCTGATACAGGATTGCTGACCGCGATGGCAGGAATTACATCGGGCGATTACCTGGCGAGGGCGGGAGACAGGTTCAGAGGTGCTTTAGCAGAGAATGGTGTTGCCACAGCACTTTCAGCGTCAGATTATGATATTTATTATTGGGAATCCCAGGGCCGGGCAGAGGTGGACTTTGTAATTCAGAAAGATGGAGATGTTATTCCAATCGAGGTCAAATCAGGAGACAATGTCCGTTCAAGGAGCCTTGCTGAATACACCAGGAGGTATTCGCCCTCCATTTCGTACCGGGTTTCATTTAAAAATTTCGGGAATGAGAATAACATCAGAAGCATTCCCTTCTATGCACTTTTTTGTGTTTAACCCTCAGACTTTTTCCACCAGCACTTTCACCATCTGCTCTTCGATGTCTGTTTCCCTGAGGGCAGCAGAGGTTTCGGAAGTTCCAGGAGTGCCGGAAACCGCGGAGGCACCACGGGCTGCACCGGCTGCACGAACTACAAGCTGATCTGCCGGAGCCAGCGTGACTTCCAGCGCCAGGGTCTGCGATGCAATATAATCCGAGTGTTTGCGCACGGCAGCCGCCAAAAACGGCAGATCCTCAATCATCACCCTGATCTTGTCGGTCACCTCGAAACCGCTTTCCTTTCGGATGTTCTGGATGCGGTTGACAAACTCGCGTGCAATACCCTCATGCAACAGCTCCTCTGTGACCGTAATATCAAGCGCCACGGTCAGCTTACCTTCGTTGGCAACGAGCCACCCGGGGATGTCTTCGGAGATGATCTCCACCTCGTCGGTTGTGATGCGGTGCACATTGCCGTTCGGGTCTGCCGCACCAACCGCACCAGCCGCACCAGCTGCACCGACCGCACCGGCCGCACCAGCTGCACCAGCCGCACCGGCCGCACCAGCCGCACCAGCCGCACCGGTTGCGCTGCCCAACGCCAGGTCCAGGAAACCGTCGCGCTCGAGCTGTGCTATCTCGCCCTGCGTCAGTGCCATGATTGCAGCGCCGGCCTCCTTCATCTGCCTGCCAAACTTCGGCCCGAGCAATTTAAAATTAGGTTTGACGCGACGCACCAGTATTCCCGCTGTGTCATCAACATACTCCACGTCCTTGACGTTGACCTCGGCAGGTATCAGCGGCCTGACCGCCTCGAAATTCTGGCGGAAATGCGTATCGGTCACCGGCACCATGATCTTCGCCAGCGGCTGGCGTACCCTGATGTTAACCTTACGGCGCAGGGCCAGGATCATGGATGACATCTTCTGGGCAATCTCCATCCGCTCCTCGAGGTCCTTGTCTATCAGTTTCTCATCATACGGCGGGAACGGCGCCAGGTGCACCGAACCCTCAGAATACCGACCGCTGACGGAATTGAGATCCGTGAAGATCCGGTCAGTATAGAAAGGTATGATGGGTGATGCCAGCAGCGCCACCGTCTCAAGGCATGTATAAAGCGTCTGGTATGCCGAGAGCTTATCCTCGTCCATGCCGCCGCCCCAGTAGCGCTTGCGGTTGAGGCGCACGTACCAGTTCGAGAGA
>MTKZ01126480.1_pt1 | contig 10954 bp, 8 predicted proteins | sample 1042781 | NCBI WGS metagenome assembly MTKZ01 (sample SAMN06212207, study PRJNA360539) | anaerobic digester metagenome | biome: Wastewater treatment plant; material: sludge; isolation source: anaerobic digester fed with sludge from wastewater treatment plant | place: Denmark: WWTP Viborg ...
CTCAATCCGGGGATGAGCGTGAAGGACAGGATCGCCCTGGGGATAATAAGGCAGGCGGAAAAGGAAGGAAGGCTTCGAAAAGGCGGAACCATAATCGAAGCGACCGCAGGCAACACGGGCGTGGCGCTCGCGCTGGTGGGGGTATCCCTCGGCTACAGGGTTGTGATCGTGATGGTCGAGGGGTACGCGAGAGAGAAAATGATACTCGTCCGAGGCCTTGGCGGAGAAATCCTCACGGTTCCGCGGGATAAGGGCATGGCGGGAGCGGTCGAAAAAGCGGAAGAACTGGAAGCGTCGATCCCTGGAGCTTTCAGGGCGAACCAGTTCGAAAACGGGTCCAACCCGGAAATCCACTACAGGACCACCGGACCTGAGATCTGGGAGCAGCTTCTGGGAAAAGTTGACGGCCTTGCGCTGGGAGCGGGCACCGGCGGCAGCTTCACCGGGATCGCGAGATTCCTCAAGGAGAAGAACCCTTCGCTCAAGGCCTACCTGGTCGATCCGCCCGGCTCCGTGCTTTCAGGTGAGAGCTGCGTCGGTGAAAAAATGGTGGAGGGGATAGGCGGTAGATGGTGGCCCCGGAATCTCGACAGGCGGCTTGTCGACGGCTTTTTACCGCTGAGCAACAGGGAGATTTTCCACATGGTGGACCGCCTGGGTAAGCTCGGGTTCCCCGTCGGAGCATCCTCCGGGGCGAACGCGGCGGGTGCGAAAAGGCTCGCGGGTCTGCTCGGAGAAGGCAGGACCGTCGTAACGCTCCTTACGGACCCGTCGGAAAGGTATTTCAGCAAGTACATTTACGACGGAAAGTTCGAAGGAAGGGAGATTGGATGACCGCTGCAGATGCTTGCTCGTGGAGGCGACGGCACCGCGGGGGACAGGCGGTTGTTGACTTAATCCGGGGCTTTAACTAAAATGAGGTTCTTAAAGGCGGAGGTGGATGATGTATAACAAACGAGTTCTTTTTCTTTTGATCCTGGCCCTTTCCCTGCTGTTGATGATGTCCGGCTGCAAAAAGAAGTCAACCGGCCCCGGGACGCCGCCTCCGGCTCCTGCCACGCCGCAGTCGCCTTCCACGGATTGGACTCCGGAAAAGAGGGACGAAAGCCTCAAGGTAGAAACCACGGCCGATTACTTCAACAAACAGGGAGTCCTGAAGAGGATCCACTTCGAGGTCAACAAGTGGGAGATAATCCCGGAATCACGGGAGATATTGAGGAAAAACGCTGAATGGGTCCTGAAGCATCCGGAGTTCAACCTGATCGTGGAGGGCCACTGCGACGAAAGGAACACGGAGGCTTTCAACCTGGCTCTCGGCGAAAGAAGGGCCAACGCAGCGAAGGAGTACCTGATAGGCCTCGGCATACCCGCGGCCAGGATACAGACTGTCTCGTACGGCGAGAACAAGCCGATATGCGGAGACCACAGCGAGGAGTGCTGGCAGAAGAACCGCAGGGCGGAATTCCTTCTGTCCGAACCGCAAAAATAGTCGATGAAAAGGGCATTCGCCGCGCTTTTCCTTTTGCTTCTCTTCCTTCTGCCTGCTTCGGCTGGCACGAAAGAAGACATGGAGAGGCTGCAGTCGGAGATCCGCGCGCTCGAAAGCAAGCTCACGGGGCTGGGGCTCGAGCTCCAGGAGATGAAGAAGAAGCTGGAAACCCTCGAAGCGAGGCTGGAAGCAGTTTCCCGTTCTTCGCAGACGGCCGATATCCGCGCGGACCTCGACCAGCTGAAAAGCAAGCTCGAAGCGATCGAAAGCATGGTTGCCGACAGGGGGCACGCCCGCCCTCTTCAGCCTGCTCCGCCGGAAATTGCACCCGGATCACAGAAGGGTACGGACGCGGCACCCGGGGAGACTCCTCAGCAGATATACCAGGGCGCCCACTCGGAATACATTCAGGGACGGTACCGCAACGCCGTGGAGGAGTTCCAGAGGTTCATCGCCCTCTTTCCCGCGGACCCGCTGGTCGAGAACTGCATGTACTGGACGGGTGAATCCTATTACGGCATGAAGGATTACGGGGAAGCCAAAAAGGCCCTCTCTCTGACGATGGAAAAATACCCGAAAGGCGCAAAGTTCATGTCGGCTAAACTCAAGCTTGCACTGACGAACTTTCACCTCGGAGAAAAAGCAGAAAGCAGGCGGCTTCTCCAGGAGATAGTGTCCGCGGCGCCGATCTCTCCCGAGGCGGACATCGCGAAAGAGAAGCTCAGCACCCTCTTTCCTGACTGACAGGTGCTGTCTTACGCAAAAGCCAACCTGAGAAGCTTCAGGAACCGGGCCATGCCTATGGATCGGGCGAGGTTTTTGTTCTTCTCGGCGTTCGTCCTGTTCGGAACCCTCTTCCTGTTCGCCGATTTCCTGTTTTTCCAAAGGATCTTCTGGAATCTTTATTCGCTGAAGAACGTTCCCGCGAACATGATGATTGCCATGTCCGCAAAGCTAATGGGGCTGGTATTCCTCACGACCTTCACGATGCTGGTCTTCTCGTCCGCCGTAACGTCGCTCAGCTATCTTTACCTCGACGAAGACCTCGAACTGCTGTTCGCTCTGCCCCTCCAGAGGGACGGGATAAGGGCTTTGAAGCTCTTGCAGGCATTTTTCAACGCGTCGGCGATGGTCGTCCTGCTGATCGTCCCGGTGATCATGAGCTACAAGAACGTGAGAGGCGGAGGGGGGCTGGCCGGATCATTGTTTTCGTTAGCCTGCCTTGTCCTTTTCGTCGCTTCTCCATCCGCGTTGGGAGCATCCCTGACGATCATCCTCGCGAGGTGTTTCCCTGCAAGGAGGCTGCATCAGTTCTTGACCGTTCTGGGGCTTGCGCTCCTGACATCGCTTATACTGCTCTTCAGGCTCTCGAAACCGGAGGTCCTCATCAATCCGAAGAGCTCCGCCGCGATCGATGACCTGATTTCCTCCATAGCCCTCCCCGCGGAGGGTTCGCTTCCCTCCTCATGGTTCGCGAGGGCCATCGTGAGTTCGGGAGAAGGCGACACGGTCCGCTGCCTCGTCTATGCAGGCAAATTGTCGCTCCTCGCCGCGGGGAGCCTTGTCCTCCTCGCGCTTCTTGTCAGGCTGTTTCATTCAAGCGGGTTCGCCAGAAGCGCGGTGGCCGGGCCGGCGAAGGTCAGATCAGCGCGCGGGGAGGGTTCTTTCCTGATGGCGGCCCTCCGGAAGCTCCCTGTCGGAAAAGAAGCAAGGGCGGTTCTTTTCAGGGACGCGAAGGCTTTCTTCAGGAGCCCCGCCGAATGGGGCCAGCTTTTCATCCTCGGGGCCCTCGTCATCATCTACCTTTTCAACGTGAGGTATGTTCCGCTCGAGGCGGCGCCCTTCCGGGTGGCGGTGACTCTTCTCAATTTCGTCACCCTGCTTTTCGTGGTGTCGTCGGTCGCCGCCAGGTTCGCGTTCACTTCGTTGGGGTGGGAGGGAAGGGCCTTTTTTACAACCAGGGCCCTGCCGGTCCCGCCGGAGAAGATCGTTCTGGCGAAGTTCCTTTTCACCGCCGTCCCACTCTCGCTGTTCTCGCTCGCGACGTTCTATTCGGCAGGGCGGCTGATCGATCTCGGGGGATGGCCTTTCGCATATTTTCTCGTCTGCACTCTCGTTTCCTCGGTATTCCTGACGGCCATGGCCCTTTACATGGGGTGCAGGGCGCCGATGTTCGACGAGAAGAACCCGGCGAGGATGCTTGTTACCCCGGGCGGCTTCATGTACATGTTCTTCTCGATGATATATGTCGCCGCGCTGACGGTCATAAGCGCGAGGCCTGTCTACCGCCATTACCTGGGTATCCTGGGGGGAGAGGCCGGAACCGCCCACTGGTTCCTGGCGATGGCTGAGGCGGCGCTCGTTTCCCTCCCCGCGGTGATCTTCTACAGGCTATCGATAAGGAAGATCGCCTCGCTCCAGCAGAAATAAAAAAAGGCGGGGAAGCCCCCGCCCTCTAGTAGAATCCACTTGAATCTATTCTGATTCTTTAATTGTAATTTCCTTCTCTTGGCCATCGCGCAGGATCTTAATAACAAATACTTGTTGGCCTGGTTCAGTGGCTTTCTTATTCATCTGTTCATGGTATTGCTTGGCATTTACAATATCAATGCCGTCCAGTTGAATCAATATATCACCAGGAAAAATGTTGGCATAAAAAGCTGGTGAATTTTCCGATACTATATCGACGAGAGCACCCGTATTGCGCTTAATGGATTGACGAATTTCAGGAGTTAAATCTTCTGCCCATATTCCAATTTTTGGCTTTCGTATATCTTTAGCAAAATACACGGCTTCTTGGTCGTAACGACGTTGTTGTTTCGTAACAGGAACATATTGTGTTCCATAAGTGGTGCTGGTTCCATATGCGGTTGCTGAACCGCCACTACCATAAGCAGTTGCTGAGCTATATGTGGTCTTATTATCAGGTAACACTAAAGTAGAAGTTGTGGTTCGAGTATCGGTATATTCGGTATGAACCAAAACAACCACAGCGCTCACTCTTTGGGCTTGTTCAATAACTTCCTTTTCTCCCGCTAACCCTCCGTTAAAAGAAGAGTAACCAATAGGCCAAAAACCCCTTGATTTAAGAATCCTTACATCTCTGTTCAAATTATTTGATTTGAAGATAGTTGGTTTTTCCCCTTTCCGCAATAGAACAATATTCTCATTATTGCTGAGCTGAGTCGGATCAACAAGCGGTTTATAGAAACTCTTATAGCCGCTCGAAGCGCAACCAACCAAACAGAAAAAAATAACCCCCAAAGCAAAATTGCGGAAAACTCTCTCCATAGTCCACCTCCATAAGATTTATTTTATAAAAGGAAATGGATAATGTCAAAATAATGGAACGGGCAATATCTGACGGTATAATTACAAGTCAATTGACAAATTAACTATTGGAGATAAAATAGTGATTTGATAAAGGAGGGAAAAGTGATGGAAAAGATAATGAAGGCTTTTATAATTGTTGTGCTCTTAACAATCTCTATATCATTGATTGCTCAAGGAACACCGACTCCCGTTCAATCAACGACACCAGAAACAAAATCTACAAAAGCATCTCCTCAAAAGGAAACAACACCTGTTCAGCCAGAGACACCAGTAGCTCAGCCAGCACAAATCCTGAGCCAAGTTGTCCCCCCAGATTTTCGCAAAGTAAATTGGGGAATGACTATTGCACAGGCTAAAGCTACAGAGCCGGCTAAGCCGATTAGGGAAGCTGGACTGGGCTCAAAAAAAATATTGGTTTATGAAGATCAAGTTGCTGGACTCTCCTGCGATGTAGTTTACATATTTGTTAAAGACAAGCTTGTAAGAGCGAAATATTTGGTAACTTCAAAGCATACCAACAATAATCAATACCTTTCAGATTTTTATAGCTTGGCGGAAAGCTTGGAAAATAAGTATGGAAAACCTACAAGTGATAACAAATTCTGGAAAAGCGATCTTTATAAAGATAGTCCCAATGATTGGGGCCTGGCAGTGGCGGCTGGGCATCTTGCCCAATACAAGGAATGGAAAAACTCTAAAACTAATCTAATAATAGGACTTTCTGGAGATAATTATGAGATCGATCTTGTAATTGAGTATTGGTCAACAGAGCTTTATTCATTAGAAGAACAAGCGGATAAGGAAGAAGAACAAAACAAACTGTAACTATTTGAGCGTGGATCTATGAAGCCAATAATGGGCGGTAAATAAGAAAAAGGGCGGCACCAGCCGCCCTTTTAAGAACTGGAACCTCCGGTGCTATTTTTACTTTCCGCCTTTTATTTGCTTCAAGTATCCCTGAACTTCGGTTTTCCTTTCTGGATCTGATGTAATTGAGAGCACCTTTTCAAAATGCAACCTGGCTTTCTTGAAGTCTTGCTGCTCCACTGCGATCTTGCCTCTAAGGTAGTTTGCTTCTTCATGGGAAGGATTAGCAGCAAGAACAAGTTCTGCTATGGCGGCAGCATTTTTAGGGTCCTTCATGTCTCGATATGCTCGCGTCTTGATAATAAGCGCGCGATCATCATTTGGCCTTAAGGCAAGGATCTTATCACATGTTGAAATTGCGTCCATCGGCTTATTGGTCTGATAATAAGAGTCAGCAAGAAGAGTCATGAACGAGGGTTTTAAAATATCCCTTGTTGTGGTTTCACTAAGATCCTTAAGCAGAGGTATAGCGGCTTCATAATTTTGCTTCTTTAAATACAATTTAGCTAAAGCCATTTTATTGTCTTCAGATGAAGGTAGAGATTGCAAGGCAGTTTTTAGATAACTTTCCGCTTTGTCGTAGTCCTTGTTTTCAATTGCGAAAACTCCAGCTTCATGGGCAACATTTTTGAAGGAAGGATCAATGCCTACTAATTTGTCATAAGTTGCATAGGTTTTTACCTTATCACGTTTTTCGAGGCAGATCGCGTAATTTAGGAGGATGTCTTTGTTTTCTGGAGAAATTACCAGAGCTTTCTCATAGATCTCGGAAACTTTTGCATCATCTTTAATTTCGGCGTAGATGTTAGCTTCGTTAATTAAAGAACTAAGCTGTATTTCTGTGTTGGGTGTAAGAGGGTCGCTAGCAGCCTTAGCGAGGGCTTTTTCATAGTAGGAGAGTGCGTTTGGGTTATCTTTAAGTTGTTGATAGGCAAGTCCCATAAGATACAAGATAGGTGCAGTATCTTGTTGCTTCTCGATGAATTTAAGTCCTGTCTCAATCACTTTTTGGTATTCTCCATTGGCCATAAGTTGATCGATAGTTGGCGCAGGCTTGGTCTCCGCCTTCTTCTTCTCCGCGAAAGCCGGCAGCGCGAAGACGAAGCTCAGGACAAGTAAAACGGTCAGTGCTTTTTTCATCTTGATCCTCCCACCGTGTATGACACGGTCAACATTGATATGGTTTAAAGAAATATCTTTCATGTTTGCGTGGCCAGCCCCGCAATTATCGCGGGAGCCTTTTCGAGGGCGCCCCTCAGGGCGGCGACATCCTTTCCTCCGGCCTCCGCGATGTCGGGCTTTCCGCCTCCGCCTCCGCCGATGAGCTTCCCGAGCTCTTTCACTATCTTCGGGGCGTTGAATTTTCCCGTTAGGTCCTTTGTCACCGCCACTAGTATCGACGCTTTTTCTTCCGTTCTGTTGCCTATCACCACTATCCCCGAACCCAGCTTTTCCCTCAGCGAGTCCGCGAGGTTCTTGACCAGGGAAGGGGAGAGACCTTCGACGGATTTGACGATGAACCTTATGCCGCCTTCTTCCCTTATCTCGTCGCCGGCCGCACCTGAAGAGGCGAGCTTGAGCTTCAGGGATTCGAGCTCCTTTTCGAGGGCTTTGTTCGTATCGACCAGCGACCTCAGTGATTCGAGAAATTTTTCCCTGGGCATTTTAAGTATCTGTTCCGCCGCGAGGATCTCCCGGTAGTTGCCCGCCAAGAGGCTGTATGCGGAATTCTCGCAGACGGCCTCGATCCTTCTGGTTCCCGAGGCGACCGACTTTTCGTCGAGGATCTTGAAAACGCCTATCCTGCCCGTCCTCTCGACATGGCATCCTCCGCAGAGCTCCCTTGACACGCCTTCCACCGATACCACTCTAACCGTATCGCCGTACTTCTCGTCGAAAAGGGCCATCGCTCCCGAATCGAGGGCCTCCTGGAGAGGCATGAAAGTCTTCGAGACGGGGATATCCTGCCAGACCGACTCGTTGACTTTTTCCTCGACCGCCGATATCAGCTCGTCGTCGAGCCCGTGGAAGTGCTGGAAATCGAAACGGAGGCGGTCCGGGCTCACGAGGGAGCCCGCCTGCTTCACGTGGTCCCCGAGGACCTCCCTGAGCGCCGAGTGAAGGAGGTGCGTCGCAGTGTGGTGCGCTTCCGTGTTGCGCCGCCTCCTTTCGTCGACTGTAAGGGTGACCGGATCGCCGGCCTTGAGCTCTCCCTCGACAACTTCGACTTCGCTGACGGAGATCTTTCTGAGCGCCTTCACCGTCCCGCGGACGACGAACGAGCAGTTCTCGTTCTCCCCGCGGCCAGTGTCGCCAACCTGTCCGCCCGATTCCGGGTAGAAAGGCGTCGAGGCGAAGACGGCGAACCCCTTTTCCCCTTCGCGCAGGATGCCGGTCCTCTCGTTGTTCGCGGCACGGGCAAGGACTTCGGTCCTCGAGACCAGGGCGTCGTAACCGATGAACGACGAGGCGTTCTCCAGCCCCTGAAAAGCCGAGAAATCCTTTCCCTCCCCGTCGCCCTTCCATGAGGCTTTGGCCAGTTCGCGCTGTCTCTTCATCGCCTCGTCGAACCCGGCCATGTCGAGGCCGAGCTTTTTTTCCTTGGCGATGTCCGCGGCGAGGTCCAGGGGAAGTCCGTATGTATCGTACAGTTTGAAGAGCAGGTCGCCTGGAACGATGCCGTTCTTGAATTCGGGGAGGGCTTCCTCCAGCTTTGACAGACCCAGGGACAGGGTGGAGGCGAAAACCTCCTCCTCGCGGAGAAGGACCCTGCGGACCCGTTCCCCGTTCCCGATGATCTCCGGGTAGGCTTCGCCCATCAGCTCCGCCACCTTGGGAACCAGAAGGGGAAGGGCGGGGGAGGTTATCCCCAGTTTCTTTTCATACCGGATCGCGCGCCTTATTATCTTCCTCAGCACGTAACCGCGCCCCTCGTTCGAGGGTAGTACGCCGTCCGCGATGAGGAACGCCGAGGATCGTATGTGGTCGGCGATGACCCTCATCGCTACGCCAGTTTCGCCGTTCGCTTCGTATTTGCTGCCGCTGATCCTCTCGACCTCCGAAATGATGGGGCGTATGAGGTCGGTGTCGTAGTTGGTATGGACTCCCTGAATTACGGCGCAGAGCCTTTCAAGCCCCATGCCTGTATCGACGCAGGGCGCCGGGAGGGGGGAAAGCCGCCCCGCTGCGTCCCTGTCGTACTGCATGAAGACCAGGTTCCAGAGCTCGAGCCACCTGTCGCATTCGCACGCTACGCCCTTGCACTTCCTGCCTTCGGCTTCCTCCGGGCATGGGAGGTCATCGCTGAGGTGATAATGCACTTCGCTGCACGGGCCGCAGGGGCCGACGTCGCCCATGGCCCAGAAATTGTCCTTTTTCCCGAATTCGTGGATCCTTTCCTTCGGAAGGATGCCGAGCCAGATTTCGAGCGCCTCCTCGTCGCGAGGCACTTCGTCGTCGCCGGCGAAGATCGTCGCGACCATCCTCGCAGGGTCAATGCCCGCGACCCCGGTCAGGAATTCCCAGGCGAAGCGGATGGCGTCATTCTTGAAATAATCCCCGAAGGAGAAATTGCCGAGCATTTCGAAGAACGTGTGATGCCTTGCGGTGAAACCGACGTTTTCCAGGTCGTTGTGCTTTCCGCCCGCCCTCACGCACTTCTGGCTCGACGCCGCCCGCCTGAAGGGCTTTTTCTCGTTGCCGAGGAAAACGTCCTTGAACTGATTCATGCCCGCGTTGGTGAAAAGGAGCGTCCTGTCGCCCGCGGGTACCAGGGACGAGGAGCGGACGACGGCGTGGCCGTTATCTTCGAAATACCTGAGGAATTTCTTTCTGATCTCGGAACTGCGCATGGGGAGCGTCAACCTTCCGTTTCTTCGAAATGTCTTAAAGCTTTCTGGATCGTCTCCTGCCGGAACCCCCTGCGGCTGAGGAAGACCATCATCTTCACCCTGGTCTTGGCATTTCGGAGCTTCGCGGGGGTCTGTCCCTTCTTTTCCAGGATCTCCAGGATGGAATCTATCTCACCTTCTGCGGGGATCTCCGGCATCTCCGTAAAACCGAGGTTCCGAAGGTGGTGCTTGATGTAGAAGAACCCCTTGCCCTTCTCCAGGTATAACATGGCCTGGCGCGAGGCAAGCTTTCCGTCGTCCAGGTATTTCTTGCTCCGCAGGAGGGACAGCGTCTCATCGACCTCTTTTGCGGCGAAACCTTTCGACAGGAGCTTCTCTGCCAGGGCGTTGGAGCTCATGTCCCTCCCGGCGAGCAGCTTGAGAGCTTNNAGCTTGAGAGCTTCGTTGAAAGCTTGTCTGGCAGGTTTGTCTTCTTTGCGGGCCAATTTAGTATTTCACGAAAGGAGAAGAATCTCCCTCCTTCGCGCCTGTCTGTGATGTCGAGATGGTGCTGTCCATCTGTTCCTGGGCCGCGTCGGAGGTGGAATGAATGCCCGCGATCTTGAGCTTGAAGTCATCCGGATTAGTGGCCCTGCGGAGAGCCTCCTCCAGAGTTATCAGGCCCTGCTTGTAGAGGAAGAACAGCGACTGGTCGAAAGTCTGCATCCCGTACTGCGACGTTCCCTGCTCTATGAACTCCTTTATCATCTTTGTCTTTTCCTTGTTCTCGATGCAGTCCTGGATCGTGGCGGTGTTGATCATCACCTCGACAGCGGGGACTCGCCCCTTCCCGTCGGCCTTCGGGACCAGCCTAAGGGATATGACGGCCTTGAGCACGCTCGCCAGCTGCAATCTGATCTGTTTCTGCTGGTGGGGAGGGAAGACGGATATCACTCGGGTTATCGTTTCCGTGGCGTCAAGCGTGTGGAGGGTGGAAAGAACGAGGTGGCCGGTTTCCGCTGCGAGAAGAGCCGTCTCGATGGTTTCATAGTCTCGCATTTCGCCGACAAGGACGACGTCGGGGTCTTCACGGAGGGCCGAGCGGAGCGCGGCGGCGAAAGACCTCGTGTCCAGGCCGACCTCCCTCTGGTTTACGATCGATTTCTTGTCCCTGTGAAGGAACTCGATCGGATCCTCGATGGTTATGATGTGCTCGGTCCTGTTGGCGTTTATGTAATCGATCATTGCGGCCAGGGATGTGGATTTTCCCGAGCCGGTCGTGCCGGTGCAGAGGATCATGCCCCTCTGCTCGTTGGATATCTTCTCGATGACCTGTGGAAGGAGAAGGTCCTTGATCGTCTTGATGCCGATGGGGATGACCCTGGCGACTATGCCGACGGTGCCCCTTTGCTGGAAGATGTTGACGCGGAACCGG
>MTKZ01002601.1_pt1 | contig 10951 bp, 9 predicted proteins | sample 1042781 | NCBI WGS metagenome assembly MTKZ01 (sample SAMN06212207, study PRJNA360539) | anaerobic digester metagenome | biome: Wastewater treatment plant; material: sludge; isolation source: anaerobic digester fed with sludge from wastewater treatment plant | place: Denmark: WWTP Viborg ...
CGGACGGGATGAAAATAAAAACCTTGCGAGGAGACGAGCAAGGGATTATTTTGGCTTTTAGCTTCCCCCAATGGGGATCATGAGCGCAGCGAATAATCCCTGCAGAAATTGTGAATTTTTCATCCTGGACGTGCCATGCTTGCATGAGCACGGACGGGATGAAAATAAAAACCTTGCGAGAGAAACGTTTTGTAGATGCGGCAGATCTGCCGCCTCTACTAGCATAGGAAATAAATGTGCCACAAATAAACCCGGATGTTATTTTCAGGAAAAATTATTTACATCCCGGCACCGTTTTACCCTAATTACAAGTATTTTCATCCCAAAAAAAAGAGAATGATCTATTCAAATTCAGATGTCAGGAGGCAGGACAGGCTCCTTGATGAAAAATCCGCTCTGGGCCTTCTGAAAACAGGCGAATATGGGGTTTTGTCGGTGATGTGCACTTACACAGGCGTTTACGGATTACCCCTGAGCTATGTCTGGAATGATGAAAAGGCGCTTTATCTGCACTGCGCTCAGGAAGGCCGTAAACTGAGATGCATTGATTCCGGAAACTCCGTATCATTCTGTGTCGTCGGGAAGACAAATGTCATTCCCGGGAAATTCACCACCGAATATGAAAGCATCATTCTTGAATGCAGTGCTCACAGGAATCTTCCCGAAGAGGAGAGGATGAAGGCTCTTGCCCTTTTTGTTGAAAAATATTCTCCGGGGGAAAGGGCGGCCGGACTCGAATATGCCCGGAAGCTTTCAGGAATCACCGAAATAATCCGCCTTGATATTATAAAATGGTCGGGAAAAAGAAAGCGTGTGGATAAGGATGATGAATGACAGGTTGCCTGCTGAGCTTTATTGCCTGGCTTTATAGCCTTGTTCTGATTGTTTTTTCTATTTTAGGGTTAATTTATAAGGATCATGGCTGGTATCCTGTCTTTTTCAGGTATATATGGATGTAGTTCATAAACAGTATAAAGGTCATCTGAGGACAAAGGAAATTGTTGCCGGACTTGAGGTTAGCGACAGGATAAGATCATTAAGGCAAAAGACCCTGACTGCGAAAAGATTTCTTTCAATCGATCAGGCTGCCATCATTACCAGGGTTTACAGTGAGAACGGGAGCGATCCTGTGATAATAAAAAGGGCAAAATCCCTGGCCGCCTGCCTCCGTGAAATGCCCATTTCCATCGATCCTGAGGAACTTATTGCCGGCAACCGTACTCCCGGGATAAGGTCCGGAGTTGTATTCCCTGAAGCAGGTATCACATGGCTGGGGAAAGAACTGGATACCCTTCACGTGAGGGAGCAGGATCCCTTTGAAGTCAGGNNATTTATGAGAACTCCGGAAGTGAAATAAACGCCATCGCCAAGGTAGTGAAGATAAACCAGAGGGACCATGCCCAGGGACATATTTGTCCGGATGTGAAAAAATGGCTTCACTTTGGTCCTGCCGGACTGCTGGAAATTTCACTTGACAGGCTGAAGAATGCTGGAGACTGTAAAAGGGACTTTTATGAGAGTTCTGTTATAGTTCTCGGGGCTGCATGCGATTTCATCAAACGTTATTCGGAGCTTGCCAGAGCTCTTGCGGAGAGTCATTCCGGCAACCCCCTGTCGGAAAATCTGCTCGAAACTGCTTCTGTATGTGAGAATATCGCCGTACAACCTCCTGAAGGATTCAGGGAAGCCCTGCAGTCGGTCTGGTTTCTTTTTGTGATCCTGCAGATGGAGTCAAATTCCTCTTCATTTTCACCGGGAAGGATGGACCAGTACCTTATGCCCTGGTACAGGGCTGATATTGATTCCGGGAAGCTTACTGAATCATTTGCCCTGGAACTTATTGAGGCTCTTTATATAAAGTTCAACCACATCGTTTACCTGCGAAATGCGGGAAGTGCAAAATACTTTGCCGGGTTTCCAATCGGTTTCAATGTGACGATAGGGGGTGTGACGGCAGAAGGGATGGATGCAGTCAATGACCTTACCTGGTTGTTTCTCAAGGCTCAGGATCATGTAAGGCTTCCCCAGCCAAATCTCACGGCCCGTTTGCATGAGAATTCTTCTGACGAATTTCTGATGGAGTGCTCGAGGGTGATAGGGCTGGGAACCGGTATGCCCCAGATGGTAAATGATACAAGCATTGTTCCGGCACTGGAGAATATCGGAATAAGCCATGAAGATGCATGCGACTATGCACTGGTCGGATGTGTTGAATTAAGCACCCAGGGCAACCTTCTCGGATGGAGTGATGCGGCCATGTTCAACCTTGTCAAGGTTCTTGAACTGACCCTCAATAACGGTATCTGCATGCTCACAGGAGAAAGGCTTGGTCCACCCACAGGATACCTTTACGAATTTGAAACCTTCGGCAGGCTCGAAGAAGCATTTTCGAGGCAGATCGACTATTTCACAGGGAAGATGGTACTGCTTTGTGAACAAATCGAAAAGGCACATCAGATTCACCTTCCTTCGCCCTTCCTTTCTTCAGTCGTTAATGATTGCCTTGAGTCAGGAATTGATGTGACGGCCGGAGGCGCAAGGTATAACCTTTCAGGAATCCAGGCGATTCAGGTTGCCAATATAGCCGATTCGCTCGAAGTCCTGAGACAACTGGTTTTTGAGGAAGGATTGGTCGGAAAGAAGGAGATGCTTGAAGCACTTCTCTCTGATTTCGCGGGGAATGAGCTGTTGCGTCAGCGATGCATCAACAGGGTGAGGAAGTATGGTAACGATGAGGCTGATGTCGATGAGACCGGCGCTTTTTGGATCCGTTACTTTTCAGAAGTTCTGGGAAGATACAGGAATTACAGGGGAGGCAGATATCATGTTGGTCTGTATACCGTTTCTGCCCATGTTCCTATGGGAAGGAATGTTGCCGCTACACCCGACGGAAGGCTTTCCGGCACTCCTCTTGCCGACGGGGGCATCTCCCCCATGTACGGACGCGACAAGCTAGGTCCTACGGCTGTGCTGAACTCGGCATCAAGGCTTCCCTTTCGCCTGGCTTCCAACGGTACTCTTCTTAACATGAAATTCCTGCCCTCCTTTTTCGGGTCTGAGAAGGATCTGAAGAACTTCTGCTTTCTTCTGAAGGCTTTTGTCAGACTGGGTATCCACCATATTCAGTTCAACGTGGTAACTGAAGAAGACCTTCTCAAGGCTCAGGCCTTTCCCGAGCAGTACAAGGGACTTACGATAAGGGTCGCCGGATATACGGCTTACTTCACAGAACTGGCAGCGGATCTTCAGAATGAAATTATAAAACGAAGCACCTATGGCGGCTGATCCGGATCTCTCAGGATTTATCTTCAACATCAAACGCTTCGCCGTTCATGACGGACCGGGGATAAGAACCTCGGTATTCCTCAAGGGTTGCCCGCTCAGCTGTATCTGGTGTCATAATCCCGAAGGGATCAGTCCGGCAATAACACTATGGTACAACCGCAATACATGCATTCTTTGCGGGAAATGCATATCCTCCTGCGGCGAAGGAGCGCTATCATTCGGATCCTTCAACGGAAGACAGATAGTTGAAATCGATCGCGACCTGTGCACACTGTGCGGGGAATGTGTGAAGGAATGTCCCACGAGGTCGATTGATTTTTCGGGGAAGCAAATCAGTCTCAGTGAACTAATGGCCGAAATTAGGAAAGACTCTCTTTACTATAGTCTGTCAGGAGGTGGGGTTACCCTTACAGGCGGAGAACCTCTTGCACAGGGGGAGTTTTGTCTTGCAGTTCTGAAGGCCTGCAGGGGTGAAGGGATAAGTACCGCAATTGAAACATCACTTTACTGTGAAAGGGAGGTTCTTGAAACAGTTCTTGACTATACCGATCATATTATTGCAGACATGAAAATATCTGACCGGATGCTGCATGAACGTTATACAGGTAAACCTAACGATATTATAAGGGAAAACCTCAGGTTCCTGGCACTGAGCGGAAAACCTGTTCTGGTACGGGTTCCTCTCATCAGTGGTATTACGGATTCGTCAGGCAATAAAAAGGAAATACTAGAATTTATTGATGGTATGGCAGCCGGGTTAAAGATCGAATATCTGGAATATAACCGCCTTACGCCATCCAAGTATGAAAAGTTGGGAATTCCTTTTTCTCTTGATGCGGACTGATGTCAGTGATCCATCTGTTTTGTTTAAATTTGAGTAAGAAACAAAAATGTCATTCCGTGAAAAAAGCAAAAACACTGGTATTCATATTAATGTGTCTGAGCCTGCCTTTAAACTCTCAGACACAAAGGACCTACTGCAATCCCGTTAATATCGATTACGGTTACACTCCCATTCCCGACTTTGCCGTGGCGGGAAGGCACAGGGCCACGGCCGATCCGGTCATTGTGAACTACAAGGGCGATTATTTCCTTTTTTCAACAAATCAGTGGGGATACTGGTGGAGCAGTGACATGTTAAACTGGAATTTCGTTCCGAGAAAATTTCTCCGGCCCTGGAACGCAGGCTATGATGAGTTATGCGCCCCTGCTGTAGGTGTCATCGGCGATACCATGCTTGTCTTCGGCTCGACTTACACGAGTGAGTTTACCATGTGGATGAGTACCAATCCGAAGCAGGACAACTGGAAACCGCTTGTTGATTCATTTGAAATTGGTGGCTGGGATCCTGCCTTTTTCACCGATGATGACGGAAGATTTTACATGTACAACGGCAGCAGCAACAGGTTCCCTCTCTACGGCATTGAGCTCGACAGAAAGACCATGGCGCCCAAAGGTACGAGAAAGGAGATGTACCTTCTGGAGCCATGGAGATATGGATGGCAGAGGTTCGGGGAATATATGGACGACACTTTTCTTGATCCCTTCATGGAAGGGGCCTGGATGACAAAGCACAGGGGAAGGTATTACCTTCAGTACGGGGCTCCCGGAACGGAGTTCAGCGGTTATTCCGACGGAGTGATAGCCGGTGATAATCCACTTGGGCCTTTCACTCCCCAGTCGATGCCCTTCAGTTTCAAACCAGGCGGTTTTGCAAGGGGGGCAGGCCATGGAGCCACATTCACCGACAGATGGGAAAACTACTGGCACGTATCAACAATAACAATTGCAGTAAAGAACAATTTTGAGAGAAGGATCGGCATATGGCCGGCAGGTTTTGACGACGACGGGGTTATGTATTGTGACCAGGCTTTCGGAGATTATCCTGCCTGGCTTCCTGATGGTCCTTCCGATCATCTGAAAAGCCGGTTTACAGGATGGATGCTCCTGAACTATAATAAGCCGGTGTCGGTTTCATCGACCCTCGGAGGCTTTAAACCCAACTATGCCGTTGATGAGAATATAAAAACATACTGGAGCGCTGTATCAGCAGATCCCGGCGAATGGATCGAGACCGATCTTGGAGAGGTTTCGGAAGTCAGGGCGATCCAGATCAACTATGCCGATCAGGATGCTGAGTTCCTCGGGAAGTCACAGGGAGCATACCACCAGTACAGGATCTACGGATCGTCCGACAGAAAGAAATGGACTCTGGTTGCTGATAAAAGCAGGAATATGACTGATGTCCCCCATGATTATATTGAACTGCAGAAACCAGTCAATGTTAGGTGGATCCGTCTTGAAAACGAACATATGCCCACAGGGAAATTCGCAATCAGCGGACTCAGGGTTTTTGGCCAGGGAAACGGTTCCAGACCTGAAAAGGTGAAAGGATTCACGGTTCTGCGGACTGCAAAGGATAAAAGAAGCGCATGGATCAGGTGGCAGATGTCAGCCGATGCATACGCATACAATATTTACATGGGGCTTGAACCTGACAAGCTTTACAACTGCATTATGGTTTACGGTTCAAATGAGTACTGGCTGAAAACTCTCGACAGCGAAAAACCCTATTATTTTGTAATCGAAGCCATCAACGAAAATGGAGTGGGCGAAAGGAGCCAGATTGTGTTTTCTGAATGAGAAGAAGGTATTAGAAGATTTATGAAAGGGACTTTTATTCCGAAGTCCTTGTCCGGTGATGTTACTTTTTATTAAAAAACAGCCTGAAACAGTCCATGGTTTGAACAAAATGTCCTAAATTAGATTTTTCTTTTCGTGAATTGAAGGCTCTGATTTACAGTAAAAGGGCATCTTTTGAGATAAGGCAGTTGAAATAAAAATATAATTGTTATTTTTTGTTGCCGGATTCCGTAAAATATGTATATTCGCACCGATTTTTTTCAAAGTAAACGATTAGCATAAAATAATCGGAAATTAACAAAACAAAGTATTAAAAAAGGAGAAAAAATGAAGAACAAAGTGTTAATGGGATTAGCAGCTATTATGATGGTTGCAGTCCTTTCGAGTTGCGGAAAGAAGCCTCAGGCTGAGATTGATGCTGCCAATGCTGCAATTGAAGCTGCCAGAACTGCTGAAGCAGCAGTTTATGTTCCTGAGGAGTTTTCAGCCCTTCAGGATTCACTGAATGCTGTTATGGCTGCCATCACAGCAAAAGAATCAAAGCTTTTCAAAAATTTCGGTGTTGAAACAGAAAAACTTGCACAGGTTGCAACTCTTGCCAGCACCGTTTCAGCTAATGCAGCTACAAAGAAGGAAGAGGTTAAAGCCGAGGCTGCCAATCTTCTTACATCGATCAAAGCTGTTATTGAAGAGAACGCCAAGCTCATCCCCAAACTTCCGAGAGGCAAGGAAGGTGCAGAGGTTATCGAGCAGATCAAGGCCGACGTTGCAACAGTTGACGCAGCTGTTGTTGAGGCACAGGGTCTTTTCGACAATGGTTCCTTCATGGATGCAATGAATAAGATCAAAGCAGCTAAGGAAAAGGCTGATGGTCTTAACGCAGAGGTTAAGGAAGTTCTGACAAAGGCAAGGATCAGATTCTAATATTGTCTTTATAGACTATAAAAATCCCCGGGTTATGCCGGGGTTTTTTTTACACCATTTCAATATATGAGGCTTAAGAGGGCTTGGAGAATAACATTCCGGATTGCAGGGCTTACTGCGGCATTAGCGCTTGCGGTTTTTCTGCTTGTCCGCTTTGTCCCCGAACCCCCTGCCGAAAAGGTGGAGCTTGCCAGGCTGGCACTCTCTGAAGCCACTGCCAACAGGGCGGATACTTATTCACGGAAGCTTTACCGTGAAGCAAGGTCTTTGTACGACTCCGCAATGATAAACTGGCAGGCCGAAAACGAGAGATTCATATATTTCAGGGATTACGCCAGGGTTTCTGAATTTGCAGACCAGTCAGCCAGGAAAGCAAGACAGGCTGCAAAAATATCAAAAAACAACGTTACCGACCTTAATATCTATCTCGGGCAGAAAATTGAAAAGCTTAACAATATTTCCGGGCTGATAAATAAAAGGTTCTCGGCGTATCCTCTTTCACCGGAAGTCTGGAAAGATATCTCGAAAGGAAGGATGCTTCTGAAGGAAGCTGAGGTATCTTATAAAAAGAGTGATTATGCCCATTCGAGGACAAAACTTGCTGAGGCCGATCTGCTTCTTTCAGGCTCTTATGAGAAAGCGAGCAGTCATCTTAGCGAATACTTCAGTTCATATCCCCAATGGAAGAAATGGATTGATAAGACTATTGCCGATTCCCGCAGGAACAACAGTTACGCCATTATTGTGGATAAATATTCACGGAAATGCATGATTTATCATGCGGGAGTCAGGAAATATGAGTATAATGCAGAACTCGGACCTAACTGGGTCGGAGACAAAAAGATGAAGGGAGACAAGGCCACTCCCGAGGGTTTATACAGGGTAACAAAGAAGTTAGGGAATAGCAGGACAAAGTATCACAAGGCGCTTCTCATTGATTATCCAAATGCAACCGACAGGGAAGAATTCAGGCAGGGAGTTGCAAATGGATCTCTTCCGAAGAATGCAAAGATAGGGAGTCTTATTGAGATCCACGGCGATGGTGGAAGAGGCGTTGACTGGACCGACGGATGCGTGGCTCTTATAAACAGCGAGATGGATGTTGTATATAAGATTGCAAGCGAGGGCACGCCTGTTACGATAGTGGGTTCTATGCTTGGTTATGACCAGCTTTTTGAATAACATAAATCTAATGGAGGAAATATTAAAGAACAGAATTCTCCGCATAGCGATGCCTGTCGGGGCATCCTTACTGGCACTTTTATTCCTTTTTGCGTTTCTGATTTATATAGTCCCGGGCATTCAGGAATTAGAGGCTGGTCGCGGTACAAAACTTGTCAGCAATCCTGAACTGACAGCTGATCCCGGATATAAAAAGCAGATATCCTCTCTTTCGAAGGATATACAGAGACTTTCGAAAAAATATGCTTCCTACACGTCGGGTCAGTCATACGTGGTGATCAATACAACCGACAACAGGTTTTACCTCTACAGGAACAAGAAACTCATCAGGGAAGGCTTCTGCAGTTCGGGAAGTTACACGATGCTTATGGCAGAAGGAGAGAGGAAATGGATTTTCAAAACACCCAAGGGAAGATACCGGATCCAGGGAAAGACAACATCGCCCGTCTGGAGAAAACCCGACTGGGCTTTCGTTGAGGAAGGACTGCCAATCCCCCCTGCCGGCCACCCGTCGAGGTGGGAATACGGAGTACTGGGCGATTATGCCCTCAGTATTGGCGACGGTTATCTAATTCACGGGACTCTTTACAAAAGGTTCCTTGGGATGCCTGTTACCCATGGATGCATCAGGCTTAATGACGAGGATCTCGAAGCCATATACAACACCCTGAGTGTGGGATCAAGGGTTTATATCTTCTGAACCGAATAAAACGGTAATCAAATGGAACAAAATGAAAATACTACCGGTAACGGCACGCTGAAGGAAAAGGCCCGGAATATGAACCTTATTATTGCAGCAGGAGTTGTCGCTGCATTTCTTGTTTATTACACGGTCATGTCGCTCATTGCCCCTTCACGCAAGCTGAATGAGATACGTGCCGGGTTCGGTACCGAACAGGAAGGAGAGATGATCCCCGGAAGCGAATATTTTACTGATTCCGCCTTCGTGGAAATGATGATCAGGAAGACTTTTCTTCAGTCAAGGATCTCGATGGCCGAGACAGATTCCGTTTACATTACCCTTAACCTCGCCGACAGCACGGCCAACCTTGAGATCAGCGGGGTTGCTGTCCATACAGCAAAGATAAGCAGCCTCAAAATGAGCAGGATACTCAGAAGGGAGAACGATGTGGTGATCTCATCAATGCTCGCATCCCCTATGACTATTGTAAAAGATTATGCTACAATAAGGAAAGAACCACTCATGGTAAAGATTGCCCCGAAGGACACCTCGGAGTTCAAGCCCGATGTAATTCCTGATACATCAGATTACGAACCCGTGAATTACATTCTTGAGATGGACAGCGGGATAAGGATTTTTGTCTATCAGGAGACAGATACCATTGCAAAGGACAGGAATTCACTTTTTTACTTCGATCTCAGGGACAGGATGAAGAGCGTAACTGGGTCACTCTGGAGAACGCTCCGGTTTAAAGTTCCTGAATATCACCCGTTCATAAAGATACGTGTCCCCAAGTCCGACGCCAAGGTAATTTACCGGGCTGTTCCGCGCAACGGACAGATAGCTGTTTACAGATAGGATCTTTTTTTCGTCAGGTTTACAATTGAATCGAAAAAAAATGTAGGTTTGATACTGACTCTAAACTTAATCAACCTGCATGGCACGATTTACCGGTATTATTGGGATCATTGTAATTTTAGGACTGGCCTACCTCTGGTCAAACAACAGGAAAGCCATTAATTTAAGGCTTGTTATAACAGGCCTTCTTCTTCAGATAGCGCTTGCTGTTTTCATCCTGAAGGTGCCGGTTGGCCAGGATATCTTCGCCTGGCTCGGGAAGGTGATTAACAAGCTTCTTGACTTTTCCCAGGAAGGAGCTCTTTTTGTCTTCGGGGATCTAATGAAGATAACTTCGATTCTCCCCCCTACTATTGCAAGCGCAGGTGTTTTCCTTTTCACTCTGATCCCGACTATTATTTTCGTATGTGTTCTGGTTGCGATGGCCTATCATGTTGGCATAATGCAGAGGATCGTTGCTGTACTGGCCCGTTTCATGCACAGGGTAATGAGGGTTAGCGGAAGCGAGGCCCTTTCAAATGTGGCGAGTGCATTTGTCGGGCAGGTGGAAGCGCAGATCATGATAAGGCCCTACCTTTCAGGTATGACGATGTCGGAGCTTCTTGCCTCGATGACAGGAAGCATGGCCTGCATAGCAGGTGGAGTGATGGCTGTTTATATCTCGATGGGTGTTCCTGCTTCTTATCTTCTTGCCGCCAGCCTTATGGCTGCTCCTGGTGCACTTGTTATTTCCAAGATAGTATTTCCCGAAACCAGTGAATCCGAGACCAAGGGAGCTGTTAAGCTTGAAGTAAAGAAGGAACAAACAAATATTATGGATGCCATTTCACATGGCGCCAGTGACGGGATGACAATATCCATCAACGTTATTGCCATGCTTATAGGAGTCATTGCCCTTGTTGCTCTTGTTGATGCCCTTCTCGGATATTTCGGGCTTTTTCTCGGCTGGACGGGTCTGTCGCTTGATTTTATCGGACTTGATGTTCAAAACCTGAGACTTAAGGATGTTTTCGGAGCTTTCTTCTCCCTTTTTGCAATAGTTATGGGTGTTCCCGTTGCTGAATCATTCGAGGTGGGCTCGCTGATGGGTACCAAGATGGTTATAAACGAATTTGTTGCCTACACCGATCTGGCTCCGATGATACAACAGGGATTACTAAGTCCCAAATCGATCATTATAGCAAGTTTTGCTTTGTGCGGCTTTGCCAACTTCAGTTCCATTGCCATTCAGCTCGGTGGGATAGGTGCAATGGTTCCTTCCCGTAAGGCCGACCTCGCCCGGCTGGGTTTCAAGGCAATGATCTGCGGTACGATGGCATCGTATATCTCCGCGTCGCTTGCAGGGATTCTGATGTAAGAAGAATCATTTACGTAATT
>MTKZ01028358.1_pt1 | contig 10948 bp, 10 predicted proteins | sample 1042781 | NCBI WGS metagenome assembly MTKZ01 (sample SAMN06212207, study PRJNA360539) | anaerobic digester metagenome | biome: Wastewater treatment plant; material: sludge; isolation source: anaerobic digester fed with sludge from wastewater treatment plant | place: Denmark: WWTP Viborg ...
AATTTATTCATAGGAATATTTATAACCAGGTAAACGCAAAAAAGCGAAAGATCCCGCTTTCGTCCCGAAAATCGAAGATTTTCGAGGATCCTCGAGAAACACAAACCTATGTTTGTGTTTCTCGGGACTCTCACTCTCGCTCTTTTCCTGTGGTGCCACCAGGAATCCCTGCCTGCCTGCTGCGGCAGTCAGTCAGGCAGGCCTGCCTGCCTGCTGCGGCAGTCAGTCAGGCAGGGAACCGGGGCAAACTTTAAGTTGATTTGTCCAGAATATCTTTTAATCTTCTTTTTCCGGCTGCTGACTTGAAATATTTCTCTCTCTTTCTTGCTTCCTGTGATTCGCCTATATATTCTTTGTAAAATAACTTCCAGGGTAGGTGACCGCTTGTATATTTTGACTTTCCGGCGTTATGCTCCTTCAGCCTCATCTCACAATCAGTAGTCATACCCACATAAATAACCCCATCCTTTTCGCTTACAATAGCGTATACATAGAATTTATTCATAGGAATATTTATAACCAGGTAAACGCAAAAAAGCGAAAGATCCCGCTTTCGCTCTCACTCTCGCTCTTTTCCTGTGGTGCCACCAGGAATCGAACCGGGGACACACGGATTTTCAGTCCGTTGCTCTACCGACTGAGCTATGGCACCATCATTTTGGACTGCAAATATAAACCTCAAAACGGTTAATGCAAAACTTTGCCTTAAAATTTTATTTTTGGAATCATTTTGCCGTTGTGGTACATTTGCATCCTTATCCACGACACAAAATGAAGCTTCTCTTTCATACACTCAGCAACGGAATCAGGCTGGTACACCACCCTCTTCCGGGTGTTGTTGCCTACTGCGGACTTCTTATCAATACCGGATCGCGCGATGAGAATGAAGGAGAAAACGGAATGGCTCACTTCATTGAACATATGCTTTTCAAGGGAACAAAGAAAAGAAAGGCATATCATATTCTAAGCCGCCTTGAAGATGTAGGCGGAGAACTGAACGCATATACTACAAAGGAGGAGACAGCAATCCATGCTTCATTCCTTAAAGACGACTATGAAAGAGCTGTTGAACTGATCAGTGATATAACCTTTAACTCACTCTTTCCGCGAAAGGAGATTGAAAAGGAAAAAGATGTCGTTCTGGAAGAGATAAGTTCTTACCTCGATAATCCCGCTGAACTTATCTTCGACGACTTTGAGGAGATTATTTTCTCCGGACAACCTGTTGGTCATAATATTCTCGGAACCAGCGATACTGTTAAATCCTTCACGCAGGAATCCATATCCCGGTTTATTGCGAGAACCTACAACACGGATCAGATGGTTTTCTGTTCTGCCGGCAACATCCCGGATGATAAGATACTTCACCTTTTTGTAAAATACTTCGGACATATAACCCCGACCTGCAGAGATACGCAACCGTCTCAGCCGTGGACTTATCATCCGGCGAAGGTTACAAGAAAGATGAACACCAATCAGAATCACTGCATAATAGGAAACGTTGCGTATGATATCAGGGACGACCGCCGGATAGTTATGTTCCTTCTTAATAATATCCTTGGCGGGCAGGGATTGAATTCACGTCTCAACCTCTCACTCAGGGAGAAAAACGGACTGGCTTATAACGTAGAGTCGGCTTATAATCCCTATATGGATACAGGCGCTTTCTCAATATACTTCGGTACCGACAGCAGCTCTCTTGAAAAAAGCATTAAAATAATACATTCGGAACTTGCCAGATTAAGGACCGTAAAACTTGGCCAGGTCCAGATGAGCAAAGCCAGAAACCAGATAAAAGGGTATCTTGCAAGAGCTTACGAGAACCATGAAAATCTGATGCTAAGCCTTGGCAAAAGCCTCATAGTCTTTGACAGAGTTGAAACCATAGAGGAGAGTTGCGAAAGGATTGACAGGATTACAGCTTCAGATCTGCTCGAAACCGCAAATGAAATTTTTGATCCTGCAAAGCTTTCAACCCTGCTTTATTTATAATCAGAATGGATCGGGAACTTGAAAAATTTATAAAGGATCATTCAACACCCGAAGATCCTGTCCTTGAGGAACTTTTCCGGCAAACCCACATTCGGTTCGTCAATCCCAACAGGACATGCAATCATATCCAGGGGATGTTCCTTGAAATGATTTCCCGGATGATCAATCCTGAATGTATTCTCGAAATAGGAACATTCACGGGGTATTCTGCCATTTGCCTCTCGAGAGGACTTAAGGACGGAGGCCGTCTGATAACAGTTGAGTCGAATGATGAGCTGAATGATTTTGCACGTTCCTATTTTGCAAAAGCAGGAGTTGAGCCGAAAATTTTCCAGCTTACGGGAAGGATTCAGGATCTTATCAATTCTATTGAAGAGACCTTCGACCTGGTATATATCGACGCGGATAAACGCGAATACGTGGAATATTATAAACTAGTTATTGATAAAGTCAGAACCGGAGGTTTCATTATTGCCGATAATGTGCTCTGGGGAGGAAAGGTAAGCAATATCGACAGCAGGGATCCTCAGACAAAAGGGATAATTGAATTCAACGAATTGATAAAGCTTCAGGATAGTATTGAAAAAGTTATCCTTCCATTGCAGGATGGGATTATGATTATCAGGAAGAAATAGTTATGGTGCATCCCTGATGTCCCGATTTACCCGGAAACCAGTTTTGCAATTCATGGTATAGTTTTTGAATTATTCTGAAAAGACATCAGATGAAACCCGCCTGTATGGTATACAAACATGTATGAATATATTTTTCTGACATGTGTTTATCTGCCCGACGGATCAGACGGTCATCAAGCGAATAGGATTAAAAATCAGAGATTATGAAAAAGCTGTTCCTTTCAATACTTATAATGCTTCTCTTCCCGGCATTGTACTTAAATGCCATTATTATTGATTCGTCTTTGCTGCAGGATAAATATAATTACCGTGATCAGCAGGATGCAGTCGCTACTGCAGTTTGCAAAACAGCCACAAGGCTGTTCAAAGACAAAAATGATCTCACATCGGTAATTTTGATCATACCGGCAAACTCGACTGTGGAGGTTATTGCTGCCGACTCCGCATTCCTTATTGTTACTTTTGAAGGAAACCGCGGATATATAAATTCGGAACATGCCGAAATAAGGAAAGAAGCTAAAACTGTTCAACCAGTCCAGTCCGGGACAGGTGACTATTTAAGTACCGGAAGGCCGGTTCAGGTGACGAAGGTAAGCAGGAAGGATTATCTTGAAAATAAATATGGAGCCTCTCTTGCCAGGAGGATCTCTGAAGGCAAGATCTGGAAGGGGATGAGGAATGAAATGGTCAGGGACAGCTGGGGTTCGCCAATGAAAATTACCAGCATGATAAGTGGAAATTCAATTAATGAAGAGTGGTTTTATAAAAGCACAACTCTGTTCTTCGAAGACAACAAACTGGTTGGTTGGAAACAGTCAAAAGATTAATTCCGGTACTCGTATTTGCAGATAAGAAAATTTTCTTATTTTTGCCCCTGAATTCGCGGGAGTAGCTCAGTTGGTAGAGCATAACCTTGCCAAGGTTAGGGTCGCGGGTTCGAGTCCCGTCTCCCGCTCAGACAAAAAGGCTGCGAAAGCAGCCTTTTTTGATTAACTCAGACCGACTCAGGCTCTGCCTGAAGGAGGGATGAGTTAATCAAAAAAGGAGGCCACGTTAGTGGCCCTTTTTGTCTGAAAGCACCTCCAAACCGGGTCCGTCGAGCCTCAGGCGAGACAATCCCGTCTGCTGTCAGACCGACTCAGGCTCTTCCTGAAGGAGGGATGAGTTAATTAAAAAAGGAAGCCACGATAGTGGCCCTTTTTGTCTGAATGCAAAAGTCAACGCCCGCCATTTCTGACCTGTATCCAGGGATCAAAATCTGATGCAACTTTTTTAAGCTTCTGAGAATCCTTTCCGCTGAAAACAATATAGGGTTGTTCTCCTTCATAACGCAGGTAGATGCGGTCATTAGTAAGTGTCGGCTTTCTTATCTGTGCAAATGTCTCCGATTTGTTGTCCCTCCTGATGTTACTTTTGTATACCAACGTAACCTCTCTTATTCTATACTCTGATTCGGCTACGAACTTCCCTGATCCGGGATAGGCAGCGTACCCCGTTAGCCTATGCCCCTTAATAACCACTTTCAGCCATAAGCCTGCTCCCGGCTCAGTATAGGCCCATGTTCCCTGAAGCGATTTTATAAAAGAAGACCTCCCTTCAGGTATTTGTCCGTAAAGATTTATCGGTGAGAGTATGATTACGATAAAAAGCAAAAGCAGTACTCTCTTAACGGACTGTACATCAGAATTTAAGGAGCAATATTGATTCAAAGGATAACCTTCAGCCATTAACTGTATTATTGGGTTTTTTTTAACCAGTTAAATATATTGTTTATGTTCAGTAAAATCTTGGTATGCCGGGAAAATTGTCATCTGATTTTAAACCCATTCTTTTTTGAATACAATGTTAATCCGATGATTATTTGTTTTAATTCATGACCAGTTAAGTAACCATACGGTATATTGTTCCTTTTGTAGCATATGCGTCACCATCGTGAAAGTTATCATCACGGAGCATCCGTGATTCTCTTTACAGGTTTTGTCAGACCATATGCTATGGAAAACATTAAAATGATGCAGATGCAGATCATTTTGTGATATTTTTAGTAATTTCGTTATCCAAAACCAACCAAAAATAAAATCTCAGCAATGAAAAAACTGTATTTCATTTTCCTGCTTCTGGCAGCAGTGATCATGTTTTCATGTTCAAAAAAACAGAATGACGCAGGTATTTCAGTACCCTTTGAAAAGTACACCCTGCCCAACGGACTTACAGTTGTCCTTCACGATGACAAGTCGGATCCAATTGCGGCTGTGGCCGTTGTCTATCACGTGGGTTCAAGCCGTGAAGTTCCAGGCAAGACGGGATTTGCGCACCTGTTTGAACATATGATGTTCCAGAAGTCGGAGAACGTGGGAGAAGACCAGTTGTTCAAGCTTATTCAGGGAGCGGGAGGCGAACTTAACGGAGGAACAAGTTACGATAACACAGTCTACTATGAGGTGGTACCAAAAAATGCACTTGAAATGGCTCTGTGGCTTGAATCTGACCGGATGGGTTACCTTCAGAATACTGTTACAAAGGCTGCATTCGCGAATCAGCAGAATGTCGTTATGAACGAAAAAAGACAGAGTGTCGACAACGCGCCTTACGGTCACAATAATGCTCTGATCCTGGCAAATGCGTTTCCCCAGGGGCATCCATACAGCTGGACAGTAATCGGTGAGATGGAGGATCTGATGAATGCCACCGTTGAGGATGTAAAGGCGTTTCACAGGAAGTTCTATTCACCGAATAACGCGACCCTGGTTATTGCGGGCGATATAAGCAATGATGAAGTAAAAGCAATGGTCGAGAAGTATTTCAGTGAGATACCTGCCGGCGAGCCAATTGAAAAAAGAAGTCCCATACCGACATCGGTATCATCGACGGTAAAGCTCTATCACGAAGATAATTTTGCAAGGGCTCCGAGGCTTACGATGGTTTTCCCGGCAGTTGAACAGTTCACAAAGGACGCTTATGCACTTGACTACCTCGGACAGCTTCTTTCGGGAGGCAAGAAAACTCCCATGTACAAGATTCTGATTAAAGACAAGAAACTGACCTCGGGAGTCGGCGCCTATAATATGGCTCTGGAACTGGCTGGTATTTTCCAGATCTCGGTAACCGCTAATCCGGGGGTGAACCTGACTGAAGTTGAGAAGGCAATATTCGAGTCTTTTGATCTTTTCGAAAAGGAAGGCTTCACAGAGGAAGACCTGGAAGCATTGAAAGCCAGGAATGAGACAGGATTTTACAACAACTTCAGCAGTATCCTGAGCAAATCATTCACACTCGGCCAGTATCAGATGTTTAAGGATGATCCTTCATTTTATGCTGACGATTTTGCAGGACAGCAGGCAGTTACCGCTGAAGACATTAAGAATGTTTTTCAGAAATACATCAAGGGAAAGAACTTTGTTATGACAAGTTTTGTCCCCAGGGGTGAAGTCAACCTTGTTGCTGAGGGATCGGTAGATGCAGGGATTGTTGAGGAAGATCTTGCAACAGCTGCCGAAATCAAACTGACGGCGGTGGAAGAGGAGCCTGTGGTAAAGACCCCCACAAAGATTGACAGGTCGGTTCAGCCTCCCCTTGGTCCGGATCCGGAAGTAACTCTTCCTTCAGTTTGGACAGGATCGCTGAATAACGGGATGAAACTTTATGGGATCAGATACACTGAGCTTCCGCTCGTACAGTATTCTATAATTATGCAGGGCGGGCACCTTCTTGATCCGCTTGAAAAGGCAGGACTGGCAAGTCTTACCGCATCTCTTATGAATGAAGGGACAGCAAATAAGACTCCCGAAGAACTTGAGGATGCAATCCGTCTGCTTGGCGCCAGTATCTCATTTTCAGGAGGAAGTGAAAATATTACAGTGAGGGTCAGCACCCTTGCCCGAAATTTTGAAAAGACACTGGCACTGGTGGAGGAAATGCTTTTTGAACCACGCTGGGACGAGGAGCAGTTTGATCTCGCGAAAAGCAGGATTATCAATAACCTTAAGAGAAACAAAGCCAATCCGAGCTATCTTGCCTCGAACACACTTAACAGTCTGGTCTTCGGTGAAGGTAATATCCTGGCTGTCGAAACCGCAGGTACAGAAGAATCGGTAAGCTCTATAACAATCGATGATCTTAAGAATTTCTACGGCAGTAATTTCTCTCCCACGCTTGCCAGTTTCATCGTGGCAGGTGATGTTGATCAGCAAAGGGTGGAAGCCGCGCTGGCAGGATTAAATGAGAAGTGGCAGCCTAAGGAAGTAAGTCTTCCTCAAATAAGTATTCCTGAAGCACCTGAAAAGTCGCAGATATATTTTGTCGACGTGCCCGGAGCCAAGCAATCGGTTATTTACATAGGCGCTCCTTCGATTGCCCGGACAAATCCCGACTACTATCCTGCCTATGTTACCAACTACAAATTGGGCGGTTCCTTCAACGGGATCTTTAATCTTATCCTACGTGAAGAAAAAGGCTTCACCTATGGCGCCAGGTCGAATTTCAGCGGTGCAAGGAATTACGGAACTTTCGTGGCATCCTCAATGGTAAGTACTAATTCCACCCTGGAGTCTGTCAGTATTTTCAAGACCGAGATGGAGAAGTATCGCAAGGAAATACCGCAGGAGTATGTCGACTTTACGAAATCGGCCCTGCTGAAAGGAAATGCAAGGAGTTTTGAAACACTTGGCGGGTTGCTTAACATGCTGAACAATATGGCATCTTATGATCTTCCTGCTGATTATATCAAGAGGGAGGAAGCTTTTGTCAAGGAATTAACAACGGATAAGATCATCGGGCTGGCAAACAAGTATATTGATCCTGCGAGGATGTATTACGTAGTTGCAGGTGATGCAGCGACACAGCTTGGTCCACTTGAGAAGGCAGGTTTAGGCAAACCGGTACTTGTTAAGAATTAATTGCTAATTTTGCACTGACCGTCCAACACAATAAGGCCTGCACGTTGAGGCGCAGCCGAAATCCCGGGAGCAAAGCGACTCGGGAACTGCATGACCGAACGACTGTATGACAACTCTTAGCCCGGATGGTGGAATTCCCGCTTTGGCGGGACAGGGTCCGACACGCAGGACTTTGTTGATAGTATTGGATTTTTAATTCCGCCCGGATGGTGGAATGGTAGACACGCAGGACTTAAAATCCTGTGGCCATTAAGGCTGTGCGGGTTCAAGTCCCGCTCCGGGTACAGAAAAAGAGTGAGAGTGAGAGCGAGAGCGAGCACTCTCATCTCTTTTTCCTCAATACTCACACTCACACTTATTTTTCAATCAAGGGCAATCACCAGCACTCTAACTTTTTCTTACCAAAACGGATGAAGAGGTCATTTCTCATTCCAATTATTAATCAGTTTTTTGTACTTCTTTAAATACTCTTAAAAAATTTTCACCCCAGACCTTTTCAACCTCGCTTTCGGTATATCCTCTTTTAAACAGTTCGATTGTTATGTTTGGAATGTCCAGAACTGTATAACAGTCTCCAAGACATCCTCCTCCCTCAAAATCAGTTCCTATACCAACATAATCAATCCCAATCAGTTTCCTGACATAATCAATGTGATCAACAAATTCAGAAACAAGCCCTACTCCTTGTGGATATTTTAGCTTTATTCTCCTTGTTTCTTTTGTGAAATAGTCTCTCTCTTCAGCATTTAATCTCGCGAAACCACCTTTGGAGTCTAACCAGGACATTACCTTTCCCATCTCCTCCTTCATTTCAGGAACATCAACTGGCTCCCTTAAATGATCAGGAACAAGATTAACTTGTACAACACCACCAATTCTCTTAAGCGCCAGTAACTGTTGATCAGTTAGGTTTTGAGGATGATCTTTAACTCCCTGGATGCAACTATGCGAAGCTATTACGGGTTTTTTTGAATGTTGAATAACATCGAAAAATGATTTTTGTGAGATATGGCTTACATCTACAATCATTCCCAGTTCGTTCATTCTCTTAACAACATGGATACCGAATTCAGACAAACCATTATCATCAGGGTTGTTATCATCTGTACTGCTGTCACAAATATCGTTATCCTTAAAATGGCAAAGGGTCATGTATCTTACCCCACGATTATAGAAGTAATCCAATTTATTTATGTCCTTACCAATTGGATAACCATTTTCCAAGCCTATAAAAATACATATTCTTCCCTTGAGGGTAATATCGGCAAAATCATTCGCAGACCTGCCCAATTCACATAAATCCTTATTAGCCTGACATTGCTTCTCAATGAGATCGATCATTTCATCTGCTTCTTTAAAAGCACCTTCCCTGCCTGCACTGTCCAAGTTTCCCTGCGGTACAAACGCAACCATGAATTCACCATCCAGTCCTCCTTTTTTCATTCGTGGAAGGTCAACATACCCATTTTCATTTTCCACTCCTATATCATACCATGACATCTTCATAGGAAGATCACAATGGGTATCTATTGTTTTCATTTTGTAATGAAGTTGCCTCCATACTTCTGTTTCACTGACCTGATCTTGTGAATTAACTCTTCCACTTAACAAGAGAAGCATAATTAAACATAATAAAGTTCTCATTTGATTTCAGAATATTTCAATGCAAAGACTCCGAAAAGAAGAAAAGGCTGCTTAGATGGTTGCAGCTTCCATCCGTTTGGGGCACTGATCTAAAGCTCTCTATATGAGGGTTTTTAATGTTTATGTTATATTTTATGCTTGTATCATTAAATGTAAAATTGATGGATCTCTTTACAAAGGCAGTACAGAGAACCTTGATTTGAGACTTAAGCAACACAATTCAGGGAAGTCTGATTACACAGCAAAAAAGCTACCATGGGAGCTTGTGTATTCTGGACAATTTAATACCGGAGAAGAGGCTTTAAATCGTGTAAGATATTTTAAATCTGCTGCTGGAAGAAGATTTATTAAGAAACTGAATCTTTAATTTTGGTACGCGGGTTCCCCGCCCGACCGAACGAAACATGTTATGGTTTTTAATGAATCTGAATGTTCGGCCGTTCGGGCCTGGCTATTTTCCTGATCCGTATATTTGCAGAATGATATATATTATAGGGATTTTTACATCGCTTTTTCTTTCAATAATAATTCTTACCAAGAAAGGTAATAATATTGCTGACCGGATTCTTGGAATATGGATGGTTTTGATTGCTCTTCACTTATTTGCATATTTCAGCTATATAACTAAATTACCCTATCACATGTCATTCGTGGGAATTAATATCCCACTCCCCTTCCTGCATGGCCCTTTCTTGTATATTTACACTCTTGCCTTGTGCAATCCCGGACGATTGAAAGCCGGGAAACTAATGATCCATATTATACTGCCAGCAGTAATTCTGCTTATAGTTCTACCTTTTAGCTTCCTGCCTTCAAATGAGAAACTTGATATAATTGAAGGAAATAGCAAAAGTTCCCAGTTGTTCTCATCAGCACTGTTTATGTTATTGACCTTTTCTGCCGTATACTATGTTTTAATTACCAATAAGCTCCTTTCAGAACATAGAAAGCGTATTCTCAACCACTTTTCGAGCCAGGAAAGGATTAACCTGAACTGGCTTCGTATCTTGTTTTATGGAATGGCACTCCTTTGGATCCTCATCATTTTTATCAGGGATGACAGATGGATCTTTTCAGCTGGTTCGCTTTTCGTAGTATATATGGGGTATTTCGGAATAAAACAGGCAGGAATTTTTACGAATAAAACTATCATTTCTGACAATGAATTGGAACCTGGTCTTGTAAGTATAAATCCTGAAGATACTGTTGCGGGCCGGCCGCCTCAGGAAAAAAGGAAATATGCAAAATCAGGATTGAATACTGAGTCATCAAGGTCTTTGCACAGGGAGTTGACATTACTTATGGAATCAGAAAAGCTATATACGGATGCCGAACTGACACTGTTCCAGCTTTCTTCAATTTTGAAATGTCAACCTAACCACTTGTCGCAGGTAATCAATGAAAGTGAAGGTGTTAATTTTTACGATTACATAAATAATCTCCGGATCGAAGAATTTAAAAGATTAGTATTGCTTCCCGAAAACCAGCGTTTTACGCTTTTATCCATTGCCTTTGAATGTGGCTTCAATTCAAAATCAACCTTCAACAGGTTTTTCAAAAAAAACACAAACCTTTCACCTTCCGAGTATATAAAAAAGCAAAGAATCATCTGAATCAGATAATTCGATATTCCCCCTTCTTCTTCGAGCTGTTAATCTAAAAAATACATATTACTGGTCCCAGCCTTCAGGCAGAAACGAATGGTTCCTGGTTGTTACATAGGGTTTGCTGAAAAAGTATGATTATTTTGTCATCATGTTGATAATCAATGTAGTAAGTTAA
>MTKZ01068834.1_pt2 | contig 10945 bp, 9 predicted proteins | sample 1042781 | NCBI WGS metagenome assembly MTKZ01 (sample SAMN06212207, study PRJNA360539) | anaerobic digester metagenome | biome: Wastewater treatment plant; material: sludge; isolation source: anaerobic digester fed with sludge from wastewater treatment plant | place: Denmark: WWTP Viborg ...
CATCGTCGCTCTCGATGTACTCGTCGAAGCGCATCTGGCGGTCGATGACGCCCGACGGCGTGATCTCGATGATGCGGTTGGCGACGGTGTCGATGAACTGGTGGTCGTGCGACGCGAAGAGCACCACCTCCGGGAACTGCATCAGCCCGTTGTTGAGCGAGGTGATCGACTCCAGGTCCAGGTGGTTGGTCGGCTCGTCGAGGATGAGCGCGTTCGCCCCGGAGAGCATCATCCGCGAGAGCATGCACCGCACGCGCTCGCCGCCGGAGAGCACGTTCACCTTTTTCAGCGCTTCCTCGCCGGAGAAGAGCATCCTGCCGAGGAACCCGCGAACGAAGGTCTCGTCCCTCTCCTCGGAATACTGCCGGAGCCACTCCAGGAGCGANNCCAGGAGCGAAAGCTCGCTGTCGAAGAAGGCGCCGTTCTCCTTGGGGAAATACGCGGTGGTGATGGTCTCGCCCCACCGGTAGTCGCCCGCGTCGGGCTTCATGGCCCCCGCGACGATCTCGAAGAGCACCGTCTTCACCAGGCTGTTCTGTCCCACGAAGGCGATCTTGTCGTCGCGGTTCACGGTGAGGCTGAAGTTTTCCAGCACCGGCGCACCCTCGACCGACTTGCAGAGGCCCTCGACTTCGAGCACCATCTTCCCGCATTCCCTCGCCGGCTTGAACGCCACGTAGGGAAAGCGCCGCGACGTGACCGGTATCTCCTCGAGCGTGAGCTTCTCCACAAGCTTCTTACGTGACGTCGCCTGGCGCGCCTTCGACGCGTTGGAGCTGAAGCGCTCGATGAACGACTGGAGTTCCTTTATTTTCTCCTCCTTCTTCCGGTTCTCCTCTTTCTTCTGCTTCAACGCGAGCTGGCTCGCCTGCGCCCAGAAGTCGTAGTTCCCGGCATAGACGGTGATCTTTCCGAAGTCAATGTCGGCGATGTGCGTGCAGACCTTGTTCATGAAGTGGCGGTCGTGCGACACGACTATCACCGTGTTGTTGAAATTATAGAGGAAGTTCTCCAGCCATGTGACCGATTCCAGGTCCAGGTTGTTCGTCGGCTCGTCGAGGAGAAGGATGTCCGGGTTGCCGAAGAGCGCCTGCGCCAGGAGCACGCGCACCTTCTGCCCGCCCTCGAGCTCCCGCATCGTGCGTGCATGCAGGTCGTCGGCGATGCCCAGGCCGCTGAGGAGCGTCGCGGCATCGGCCTCCGCCTCATAACCGTTCATCGCGTCGAGCATCTCCTCCAGCTCCGCGGCGCGGTGGCCGTCCTCATCGGAGAAATCGTCCTTTTGATAGATCGCGTCCCTTTCACGAAGCACTTCGTGGAGCTTTCCATGCCCCATAATGACGGTCTCCAGCACCGTGAACTCGTCGAAGGCGAACTGGTCCTGGCGCAGCGTGGCGATTCGCTCGCCAGGATTGCACGCCACCTCGCCCTCGTTTGGTTCCAGCTCGCCCGAAAGTATTTTCAGGAACGTGGACTTCCCCGATCCGTTGGCCCCGATGAGCCCGTAGCAGTTCCCCGGGGAAAACTTTATGCTCGCGTTCTTGAAAAGCACCCGCTTCCCGAACGCCAGCGTCACATTCGACACGCTTATCATCCGCGCTTCACCTTTTCTTGAAAATAGTCCGCGGCAGGCCGCGCAGGTGCCAGTAATGGCGTACCGACGTTTTTCGGCAACCACAATGCCGCGTATCATCCATAATTAATTCGCGCGGACACACAAGGTTAACAACGGCAGATATTAATCATCCACAGAAGTGGGGGGGTATTATACCCGCGCGGTACAAAACTCATTTCCCGGGGGTAAGCACCGTCCCCGGGGCCTTTCACATCGTACTGCCGCCTGCGCGATGGGCCGGGATCAATGCTTCTCCGGCCGGTTCTCGCGGTAATGCTCGGACAGCTTCACGAAGACATCCCCCTCGTCAAGGTGATGGGGTATCCTCTTCGCGTTCCAGTCCTCGCGGTAGTGCTCGGACATCTTCACGAAGACATCGCCCTTACCAAGGTGGTGGGGTATCGTTCCGGCATCCCGGTCCTCGCGGTAATGCTCGGACATCTTCACGAAGACATCCCCTTCGTCAAGGTGATGGGGTATCCTCTTCGCGTTCCAGTCCTCGCGGTAGTGCTCGGACAGCTTCACGAAGACATCCCCCTCGTCAAAGTGCGGGGGCGCGTTCTTCACGAACCGGTCCTCCCGGTAGTGCTCGGACTGATTCACAAACACGTCACCTTCGTCGATGTGCCTGCTGACATTCATAAAGGGCCTCCTTTTACCCGGCTTCCCGCCTTAAAGATACAGTATCCCAGGGTGAAAATCAAACCGGGAAACCCGCTTCCATAAAATTTCATTGACACTGCCGCCATACAGGACCGATAGTACGGATTGAAACACTAACCACACCACCTGTCTTTCACGAGCGATGCCATGACACTTTCAGACTACCTGCAGAACAATCCCTGGCCGGAAAAATGGCTCACCCTGGGCGCACCCGTGGACTATTTATTCACGTACGATGTCAACGCCTCCGTCGACGGCATCTGGCCTCATCTCACCGACACCTCGGCCATCAACCGCGCGCTGGGTCTTTCGCGCATGAAGTTTTCCGAGAAGGGGGGGCGCCTCTTCGGCGAGAACAGGATGGGCGGCATGCTCCAGCAGTGGGAGGAAGTGCCGTGGGAGTGGGAATACGGCAAGGAGATGCGCGCGGAGCGGATATACTCCCGGGGCATCGCGCGCTACGTGCGGGTGCGCTACGGCCTCGAGCCCGCCCCCGGGAACAGGTGCAGGCTCGTCCTCTACCTGGGGTGGATCCCCAGGGACAGGAAGGGGGCGCTCCTCCTGAAGGCAGCGCGCGGCACCGTCGGCAGGCGGTTCGGCCGCGTCTTCGCCGGGATGGCCGGTAAGGCGGCGAAGCCTATCGAGTTCTCCATCGCCGAACTCCCCTCGCTGAAAACCGGAGCGCTCAAAACCGGCGCCGACTCGAAGAAAATCGCCGCGATCCATGAAAGGCTCCGGGGCGAACTTCCCGGGAACGAATCCTTGGACAGGTTCATATCGTACATCAACGCCGCCGACGACGGCGAGCTCTACCGGATGCGGCCCGTGGCCATGGCGCGCGCTCTCCAGCTTGACTTCAACGCCCTGCTGGGCACCATGCTCCACGCCACGCGCGCCGGCCTCCTCAACCTTTCCTGGGACTCGGTGTGCCCCCACTGCCGCGGGGTCCGCGGGCGGACGGAGCACCTCTGGGACATCGCGCCGCGGGAAAACTGCGCCGTCTGCGGGATCGACTTCGACGCCACGGGGCTCAACGGAATCGAGGTTTCCTTCCGCATCAACCCGGAGATAAAGAAGGTCGCGGAGGTGCTCTACTGCAGCGCGGAGCCCTCGAAGAAATCGCACATACTCATCCAGAAGCCGGTGCCCGCGGGACAGGTTCGCACCGCCGACCTGTTTTTCGGCGCAGGGGTGTACCGCCTCCGCGTCGGCGGCAGGAAAATGTACAACCTGCTCGAAGTGCGCGAGCTCAACCGGCAGGCGGACATCACCTGGAACGAGAAGGACGACGGCGAGCAGTTCGAGACAGCGCCGGGTGCGGCGCTGCGCATGAAGAACGGCTCCATCAACGACCTCACCTTCATCGTGGAACGCGAGGGCGAGGACCAGGACGCGCTGCGGCCCCGGCACCTCTTCAACTTCCAGGATTTCCGCGACCTCTTCTCGAAGGAGTTCCTGTCCCTGGGGCTTTCCCTGGACGTTGGCGTCCAGAACGTGATGTTCATCGACGTCGTCCGGTCCTCGGCGCTCTACAACCGCGAGGGGAACTCCCGTGCTTTCGCGATAATGCGCTCCTTCTTCAGTAAGGGCCACGACATCGCGAAGCGGTACGGCGGCGCCATCATCAAGACCATGGGGGACGCGCTGCTCCTCTCCTTCGGCGAACCGCTGCCGGCGCTGAAAGCCGCGGGCGAATTCACCACCCTCTTCGACGGCACCGACCGCGAGGCCCCGGTGGAGACGCGCATCACCATCAACCGCGGGCCCTGCCTGGCGGTGAACCTGAACAGCTCCATCGACTACTTCGGCCAGCCCGTCAACGTGGTCGCGAAGCTCCAGCAGTACGCCGGCGCCGGCGACATCGTGGTGACGGGGCCGTTCATCGAGGACCCCTCCGTCCACGCGTACCTGTCATCCAAGAAGTTCAATTTCGACAGGTCGAAAAAGGCCGACGTCAAGGGCGTGGGCGAGGTAGCGTACTGGACCATCAGGATGAAGATCAGGCGGCGGCCGGAAAACGCCGCACCACCCGAAGGAGGCACGCCATGAGGACCAGGACGAAACTCGCAACCATCACCCTGCCCCTGCTTCTTCTTCCGTTCATTCTTTTCGCGGACCAGCACCAGGTCCTGAACTCCGGGACCGCGCAGCGTGCCTACGAAATCCTCCGGAAGGCCCAGGCGATCTACTCCTACTGCGAACCCTGCGGCGACTCCGCGCCGGAAAAGATCGGCGTCAACGAAACCGGTTTCGAGGGGCGCGGCGACTCGTTCTCCGTGAAGGTGAACGGGCGCGAGATCGACCTGGCCTATGTCTACGTGAAGAACGGCGAACGCTGGGAGAACCTGGCGCTCCTGCTGGGCCTGGCGACGACCGGCGTATCGCGGGTGCTGGACGGATCGAAGCTTCCGGAAGACCGCGAAGCCGGGAAGGCGACGCGCCAGTCCGATGTGCCGTACCTCACGCAGATAGAGAAGGAAGTGGTGGACGAGTACAACCTGGCGCGGACGAACCCGGGCGCCTACGCGGGATTCATCGCCGAGACGCGCAAGTACTACCGGGGCCGCTACCTGGAGATGCCGGGGCGCGTGCGCCTCATCACCAGGGAAGGCGTCGCCGCGGTCGACGAGGCGCTGCGCTTCCTAGAGGGCGCTGCCGCCGTGGGATCGCTGGAGCCGTCAAAGGGGATGTCCCGGGCCGCGAAGGACCACGTGGAGGACACGGGGCCCCGGGGCTCCGTGGGGCATGGCGGCGGCGACGGAAGCAATCCCTCGTCGAGGATGAACCGCTACGGCTCCTGGCGCAGGACCTCCGGCGAGAACATCGCCTACGGGCACGGCGTCGCCAGGGAGATAGTGATGCAGCTGATAATCGACGACGGCGTCGCCGGCAGGGGACACAGGAAGAACATCTTCAACCCGGCCTACCGCCGCATCGGCGTGGGCTTCGGCCCCCACAGGCAGTACGGCCACATGTGCGTGCAGACCCTGGCGGGAGAGTACGCGGAGAAGTAGCGCGGGGCGCGGTGCCAGGGGAACCTTTATTAAAGCGGGGCTGATACCGCCGCGTGAAGAATCGCACCGGCGGACACCAACCGGTCACCCGGTGGCAGCTGCACGCGCCCGCTCCCTGTCGCGGATGATGCCGATAATTTCGCGGACAAAGGCGCACTCGCAGGCGGCGGGACAGGGACGCAGGTCCGATTTATGAAGGCAGTATTCCGGGCATTCCGCGGTGCCCCGCATGCTCCCGTTGAAAATCTCCCCATTGTAAAGATCGAAAAACAGCCCTGCGTGGACCGACAGCGTGGTCCTGCACTCGTGGTTGAAGAGAAAATAGCCAAGCTTCAGGTCGGTGAAATCGGCCTGGTATCCCACCAGGGCAACGCGTTCGTCGTCAAGGAAATCCTCACGGTTGTCCCAGGTGGTGCCGCACAGCGTGCATGTCTTGAACATACTCCATACTCCTTTCGCGGGGCGAATATCCCCGGCGGCCAATCATTTCATCATCCTCATGCGGTATCGACATGTAAATAGATATGCCGTTCGATACTCATTCTACCACTCATTTCCGACACATCCCACATTTCAACAAACTATCCAGCATCCTCCACAAAAAAAGAGGACACCTTTAAGAAGGTGCCCTCTTTCTCCAGTTATACAATTTCCCTTCTTAAATCCACGCCAGCCTTTCCATGAAATCAACAAGCGCCTGATGGGAAACCGATGCCGTTATGGTGCATTCTCCGTCTATGCAAAGTCTGTATTCATTTTTCATTGTAGTGTCCCCTTTTATTAAAATCTTAATAAATATATAATATATTAAATTTCTAAAATAGTCAAGCGCTAAATTCACTTTTCTTGTTTTTTCCGAAGTCTTTCCGGACGGAAAAGGGGAAGCCGGCTGTTTCCAGTTCACTTGCGGAGCGTCACGGTGAAGGTGAATTCGTGCTCCTGGTAATCCACGGAGACCGTGTCGCAGAAACCGGCGCAGAAATCGTGGATTTTGTCGCGCCTGGCGTAGTAGAAGCACCTGTCGTCGGGGAAAAAGTCCTTCGCCTCGTGGCAGAGCAGGTTGAAGGCGCACCCCGCCCGGGAGACGCCGTACATCTTGCGGATGAAGCCCCTTACGAACCGCTCGTAGTCCCCAGCGCTCCTCTCGGTGATGATGTTGAGCGCGCCGGAGCAGACCGTGTAATCGTACTCCCCGGAAAAGGCCGGGCTCGCGAAATCGGCGACCCGGACGTCCAGGCCCGGATACTTGCGCCGCGCTGCCGCCGCCATCTCCGGCACCACGTCAACCCCGTGGTACTCGATGTCGGCGTAGCCGTGATCGTGAAGGTAGCGGGAAAAATCACCGAGGCCGGCTCCCACGTCAAGGAGCGTGTACCGCATTCCTCTCTCCCGGCCAGCGAAGAGGCGCGAGATCTTCTCGAACAGCATCACCTGTAGATAGTCGGTCCATCCCACGGCGCGGGCGGAGTGCAGCCCGTAATCGCGGATCCTCTCCAGGTAATAAGACTCCTGTATCTTCAATCTCAGGATTCCGCCACCGTTGCCGGCCCTGGCGCCTGCCTGGATGTTACCTGCGGTGCTCATCTTCCCGGCACCCTCCGCGCGTCAACGCTTTCCACCGGCGCCGAGGATCTCCTCGCGGAGGATCTTCTCGCTCTTCTGCATGAACTCCAGGACTAGTTTCCCCGCAGGACGCGCGCCAAGCTTCGCGAGAATCTTCACCACCAGGTTGTACTTGCGCCGGTAATGCTGAATCGCCGGGATGGTGGTCCCGAACTTCCGCGCAATCTCGTGATCCCGGTGGACGTAGCGGCCGTTCCGGTCCTTCGCGTTGAGGTCCATGAACTTCAGGATCTTTTTCTCCGACCAGTCGATATCACCCCCGCCCGACGAGTAATCATGGTGTATCTGGCGCCGGATGTTCCTGTCGGCGCTCCCCTCCATTTTCCTCTTCTTCCAGTACGGATGCCTGTTGCGCGCGCGCTGGATGTCCTGCACGGTATACTTCTGCTTTTTTTCCAGCCAGAGGCGGGTGATAAAGGCCTTCCTTCCGGAGGGAAGCCTGCACCTGAGGGAGTTGTCGATATATTCTTCCGGCGTCCTGGAATTCAGGAGTTTCAGTTCTTGTCTGTTCATGCCCCGGCTCCTTGCCCGAGAAACGCGCCGGTTCACGCGGCCCGGCGGTAACGAGTTGCGGCCGGATTCATCCGGCGTGCGAAACATNNGCTTTTGTCAAGCCGATAACCGGAGTCACCCCGCAGCCCCTCCGAACGCGAGCATCACCGCGATCACAACCTGGAAGGCGGAGACCAAAAGCGTGGCGCAGAGTAGAAAAAGGGAGACCGGCGCGCGGAATTCCGCCCGCCCCCGGGCCATGAAGAACACGTGGATGGAAAAGGCGAAAATCCCGCAGGCGCCGAGGATCATGGAGAAGACGAGCCCCGCGAAAGAGCGGTTCTGCATCTCCGCCAGCCCGTAGAGGATAGCCGCCACCATGGGAATGTGAAGGAGGAGGAAGGGAGAGACGCCGCCCTTCATGCCGAAGAGTTCCCACTCTTTCCAGTACGCCGAATCGATCTCATGGCAGATGAGGAGCACGGCATTGCCGAAATAGAGCCAGTACGCTATCACCCACATATCACCCTCCGGTACGATTGCATAATGCCGCACGTCACCACCTCCCACGCGGATTTTCAATCACATTTTGGGTGATACCGGCCGCGCCGGCATGGCTGCATGATCCGTTTTCCCGGAGAAAATCCGCCGCGATCTCGACCGGGATTTCCCCCGGCATCGACTCACATGAACCCCGCGGAATGACCGCTTTCCAGGAGCGGGCGTATCTCTGCCTTGCGGATGGGTTCAATGGAACGGTGACGGCGCACCGGGATGCCGTTCGCGGCGCAGTAGAGTATCTGGAGGATGTCGCCGTGCGCCACGACGAGCACCGTCTCCCCCGCGCGCTCTTCCTCGCACCGGGCGAGGAACTCTATCACCCTGCTCCCCACGTCGCGCGGCGATTCGACGCCGTGCGCGTGGTGGTCCGGGTCGTCCGCGTCCAGCTCCCAGATCATCATATAGTTCTCGTTATCGGAAGCCTCGAGGTCTCCGAAATACCGCTCGCGCAGGTACTCCGTGCCGCGCACCTCCGCCACGCCGAGCACGTCCGCCGCGATGCGGGCAGTTTCCATGGCGCGCAGGAAGTCCGAGGAGTATATGATGTCGATACCGTAGCGGGACCGGAAGCGCGCGGCGCTCTCGAGGACGTCGGCGCGCCCCCTCTCCGTCAGGCCGTAGCGCTCCACGCCGACAGACGGGTCGCTGACGATAAGCCGCGCCGCGTTCGCCTCGCTCTCACCGTGGCGCATGAGGAAGTAGGTGTTGCCGAGTGGCATCCCGCCCGTAGTCATAGCGGGGAGAGCCTACCACGGGTTCTTTTCAAAAGCAATCAAAAACCGGTTATCGCCCCGGCGAACCCCTGACTACGCATTTAATTTTGCGCAAACCCGGCCCGTTGCTGATATTCAAATGGGATGATGAAGATGCGCCCGCGCAGTGGAAAAAATTCAATGGACAAAACAACGCCTCCGGATATCACTCGCATGCTGCCGTACATCCCGGGCGCAGGGCGGGGCGATGTCCGGTAAAGATTACAAACTGAAGAGGGGCCCGACGTGCTAAAACGACGCATGACTGTCATTCTGGCCGCGCTGACCATGCTTGCCGCCGGCTGCGGGGAAGATGCAGCGAAGGAGAATCCCGCAAACCGCGTGACCATCACCCCCGTGCGCTTCGGCATCCAGGACCTGCACTACTGCTTCTGGGACATTCCCTCATACATCTACCAATGCAGCACCACGGGCGAGGCGCTGGATATTTTCGGCAACCTCGACGACCTGCGTGTGAAATACATACGGTACGCCGTTTTCTGGTCGCTCACCGAGCGGGCGCCGGGCGTCTTCGACTGGAGCAGGCACGACGATCTCATCCCGTATCTCGCGGGAAAGGGAATGACGGTGGTCCTTGACTTCCAGGGCGGGAACGACATCTACGACGGCATCGCCGAATACGAGGCAGCCCCCTACCCCGGGCATCCCACGTCGGGATACTACGACAAGTGGCTCGCTTTCATCGAAGCGACGGTGACGCGCTACAAGGGGGATGTGTCGCACTACGAGATCTGTAACGAACCGGACCTCTTCAACGAGACCGGGACCGAGGGCCAGTACTGGAAACCGGTCCCGAACGCGATCCATTTCAGCAACCTTGCGAACGGCACCGCGGATAAAATCAAGTCGCTCCAGCCGGCGGCGACGGTGATAAGCGGCGGCGTTTCGGTCTTCAACGGCTACCGCGCCTTTCTCCAGGGCTGTTTCGAGAACGGCATGCTCGACCACGTGGACGCGGTGGGGCTCCACCCCTATCGGCTGACACCGGAGGGCGGCTTCGACATCGATCCCGATCCCTCCGAGCAGCCGACCATCGAGGAGGAGATATCGTCGCTGAAAACTTTCATCGCGACGTACAAAACCGGCGGGGCTCCCGTGTGGAACACTGAATCGTGCTACATCAACACGTCGTATCCGGACGACACGCCGCGCGCGCAGGCGCGCTTTGTCTAGCGGAGCGTGCTCGCGAACCACGCGTCGGGGTTGGAGGCCAACATGCATTTCCGCCTGAGGTTCGACACGGTGGTCGATCCCATGTTCCAGGGGCTCATCCACGTCAGCCCGTTCGAAAAGCGCCCGGCCTACACCGCGTACCGGAACATCAGCCTCCACCTCGCCGACGTGTCGGTCTCGTACGTCAAGAGCGTCCGAAAAACAGTCGGGGCCGATGTCTACCGCCTGGAGTACTATTCGACCGCGGAAAAAAGCATGATCGCCTACTGGAAAGTTGTTCCCGTCACCAACGATCCGTTCGCGATCGGCACGGTCGACATCGAGATCGAGGACATCGAACCGAAGAGCGTCTCGGTCGTCGACATCATGGATGACGATACCGATCCCCTCCCCGGCTCTTTTGCGGAAACCGGGACGGGCGTGCATTTCTTCGCGCTTCCCGTGTCGGACTATCCGCTCCTCCTTATCGCGGAGAAGTGAGATGAAAGCATCGAATGAACCGCGCGGCGCAGCCGCTTCCTAGTGCCGGCGGTGCGGCGCCTGCTGCATCGCGCCGTCGATATCGTCCCCCCTCCCGGGGATGGCATACGGCAACAGGNNCCCGACAACACCTGCGGCGTCTACGCGGAGAGGCCGCCGGTGTGCAGCGACTTCACCCCTGCCGCGGAAATATGCGGACACGGCTTCGACGACGCCATGCACCTCCTGGGCCTTCTCGAAGAAGCGACCTCCCGCCCATAACCCGGCATCCTTCCCGCAATTTTTCGGGCATGGAAAATGATTGGACAGGGGCCTCGGCCTGTGCTACGCTCCCCACGCGTATCGAAACTACACCATCATGAAGGAGTACTTCAATGGCATTCAAAACACTCATTCAGACCGGCGCCTCCGAAGACAGGTTTGAGAAGCTGATACAGGAAAGGCTGGAACCCGGGGCCGACAAGGACAAGATCGACGAGCGGATATGGGACCTTTTCGGTGAAGACTGGTGCATCATGTTCACCGACCTATCAGGCTTCACCGAAAAGGTC
>MTKZ01003671.1_pt2 | contig 10943 bp, 4 predicted proteins | sample 1042781 | NCBI WGS metagenome assembly MTKZ01 (sample SAMN06212207, study PRJNA360539) | anaerobic digester metagenome | biome: Wastewater treatment plant; material: sludge; isolation source: anaerobic digester fed with sludge from wastewater treatment plant | place: Denmark: WWTP Viborg ...
GTTCAACAAGGGAAGCATTTCCAGTCCGGAACAGCTTATAATAGGAAAAGTTGCCGGACTTTCTATTAGCAGACCCGGAGGTAACCCCAACGAAGGATATAATATCCGTCTCAGGGGTCTCAGTACTGTTGGAGCCAACACTCAGCCACTGGTCGTTATAGATGGGGTAATCGGCGGTTCGCTCGACAACGTCGATCCCAACGACATCGAATCGATGAACGTTCTGAAAGATGGTTCAGCAGCATCAATCTACGGAACAAGGGGATCGAGCGGTGTTATCATCGTTACGACCAAGAGAGGGAAAAGAGGTTCTGCCCAGGTGGAGTACAACGTTTACGGAACAGCCGATATGGTGGCTAAAACAGTTCCCGTAATGAATTCTGCCGAATGGAGGAAACTTTCCCAGGAAACTGGTCTCGGAACGGATTTCGGATATAACACAAACTGGTTTGATGAAATAACAAGGACCGCTTACAACCAGGTTCACAACATTTCATTATCCGGTGGTTCAGACAAATCGACATACAGGGCATCAGTTAACTATCATAACGAACAAGGTGTTATGATAACCTCCGGGTACGAACAGATTAATGGAAGACTGAATTTCTCGCAGAAGGCTCTTAATGACAAGCTGACAATCGATCTTAACGTGGGTGCCACAAAGCGCGAGGCAAAATATGGCTTTACTGATGCCTTCCGTTATGCCACTGTTTATAACCCGACAGCCCCTGTAAAAAGCGATGCCGACCAGTACAAGGCATATGACGGCTATTTCCAGCAGATCCTCTTCGATTACTACAATCCCGTTCAGATACTTGAACTTAATAAGAATGACGGCCAGGACAAACTTGTGAATATCGCCGTGAAGGGAACCTATGAAATAGTTAAGGGACTTTCGGCCGACGCATTTTATTCTGTTCAGACAAGCGACGGTCTCAGGGGAACGTACTACGATAAAAACAGCTATTTCGTGGGCATGAACAGGAACGGACTGGCCTCGAGAAGCGAAAACACATCAGTCAATCAGCTTTTCGAATCTACCCTCAGATGGACCGGTGATGTTGCTTCAGGGGTAAACATCAATGCTGTAGGAGGCTATTCGTACCAGGATTTTTATTATGAAGGATTCTATGCTCAGGGGGGCGATTTCCTTACCGACGCGTTCACCTACAATAACCTGGCTGCCGCTCTCGATTTCAAGAACGGAAAAGGTACAATTACAAGTTATAAGAATTCGAACAAGCTGATAGCTTTCTTCAGTCAGGTAAACGTTAATATAAAGGACGTATGGTTCCTGACTGCCAGCGCAAGGTACGAAGGCTCATCGAGGTTCGGTGAAGACAATAAATGGGGGCTTTTCCCTGCCATCGGCGGTGGTGTCGACCTGGCGCCCTTCCTTGGAGTGAGCGGAATAGATGTTTTGAAACTCAGAGGAAGCTATGGAGTTACAGGTAACATGCCCGGAAGCAGCTATCTGTCACTGCTGAGGCTCGGACCTTCCGGGAACTTCTACTATAACGGCGAGTTTGTTCCCGGTTATGCACCTGTCAGCAATGCCAACACTGACCTTAAGTGGGAGAAAAAAGGAGAAATTGACATCGGACTTGACTTCGCATTCTTCAACTCCAAACTTTCCGGATCGGTTGATTTCTACACCAGAACAACCACTGACCTTCTGTTCCAGTACGAGGTGCCGGTCCCGCCAAACCTTTATAACCAGGCTTGGATGAACCTTGGTGAGATCAAGAGCAGCGGTATTGAAATGAGCCTTACATGGAATGCAGTAACGAAACCTGATTTTACCTATACAATCAGCTTTACACCATCTTACAACATCGAAAACACTCTTGTTTCACTTTCAGGTTCGTATAACGGAGCAGAACTGAATTATGGAAAACGCGATCTCGGTGAGATGGGCTCGCCCGGACAGACAGCCGTTCCTCTTGTAAGGGTTGAGGAAGGTCAGCCGATCGGGCAGTTGTGGGCTCTCGTCTACAAGGAAATTGACGAGGACGGAAACCTTATCTTTGAAGATATGGATGAAAGCGGAGGGATCGACCCAACGGACAGAAGAGTTGTAGGTAACGGACTTCCTGACTTCCTGTTTGGTCTCGGGAATTCATTCACCTATAAAAACTGGGATCTGAATTTCTTCCTTCGCGGTGTTCTCGGACATGATCTGCTGAACTCATACAGGGGATTCTACGAGGTTCCTAATATGATAGGTTCCTACAACCTGCCAAAAACAGCAAACGACATGAGAAACCCGCAGTCAGGTAAGCTGCTGAACAACTCATCAGGAGTCCTGTCGAGTTACCATATTGAGGACGCATCCTTTGTTACACTTGATAACGCCAGCCTGGGTTACAATTTTGACATGAGCGGAAGCTCTGCCTTCAGCAGGATAAGACTCTACGTTTCCGGAAATAACCTGTTCTATCTGACGGGCTACAAGGGTGTTGATCCTAACCCGAGATACGAGGACGGCGGGAATCCCCTGATACCCGGTATCGACAGAAGGAACACATGGTTCAGGACCAGATCGGTCTCCGTTGGTGCAAACATTGTTTTTTAATCCTGAAAATGACCAAGATATGAAGACATTAGAAAAAAATACAATGAAAAGATCATTTTTGCTTCCAAGGATTCTGATGGCTGTTCTCTTAGTTGCTGCCATCAGCGGATCATGCACCAATCTGGATGAAGAACTTTATGGTGAAGTAACACCAGGAAATTTCTTCAATACACAGGAGGAATTCATCTCAGCGCTGGGGGCTGCCTATACGCAGTTTGCCGGATGGGCCACAGGCGGAACCCTCGATCTTCAGTCGATGTCGACTGATGAAATGGTTGTTCCCACCAGAGGACAGGACTGGGATGACGGTGGTGACTGGAGAAGGCTTCACCTTCACTCGTGGACAAAGGAAGACGGAAAGATGAACAGTATATGGGACTTTGGTTTCAGCGGGGTGAATACCGCAAACAGGCTTATCTTCCAGTTCCAGAGCCTGGTTGAAACCGGGCAGGTTGATCAGGCCAGCGCCGATGCCTTCATTGCAGAACTTGAGGCTGTAAGAGGATTCTTCTACTGGCAGCTTATTGATGTTTATGGCAATGTACCCCTTGTTACTGACTTTGGCTCCGGGGAGGCAGCTCCGCCTACCAAGACACGTCTCGAAGTTTATAATTGGCTTGTATCCAACCTTGAAGCCGCTGTTCCGAAACTGTCAAAAGCCGTCGATGGAACAACATATGGAAGGATGAACTACTATGCCGGCCAGATGCTTCTTGCAAAACTCTATCTTAATGCGAAAGTATATTCCGGAACGGAGCAGCTTGACAAGACCATTGCTGCATGCGACGAGATAATAAACTCAGGAAAATACTCGCTGGAGAACAACTATTTTGCAAACTTCAATGCAAATAATTCCTCATCGAAAGAGTTTGTCTTCGCAATTCCCTACGATCAGGTCTTCTTTCAGGGATTTGCCTTCGGTGTCTCTTCGCTTCATTATGGAAGCCAGTTCACATACAACCTGACTCAGCAGCCATGGAACGGATACTGCGCACTTGAGGAATTTTACAATTCGTACAGTGAGGAGGACCTTAGAAAGGGTGATGCAGGTACAACAACAGGCCCGGCTGTCAGACGCGGTAATTTTGTTGCAGGTTATCAGTGGCGAAGCGATGGTACAATGGTGATGGATGACGGTTTTGAAGCTCCGCAGCCAGGCCGTCAGCCCGTTCCGCTTCTGGGTGATCCCGACGGTGCTCCTGTTAACCTTGGGAATATAGGTTCTGGTCAGCCACAGATAAACGAGCTTGGTCCTCAGGCATACCGCCAGGCCGGAGTAAGGGTTGGTAAATGGGAATATGAAATGGGAGCTGATCCGGCAAACATGAACAACGACTATGCAGTGTTCCGCTATGCCGACGTACTCCTGATGAAGGCCGAGGCTCTGTGGCGCAAAGGTCTTGAGGCACAGGCGCTGCCGCTTGTAAATCAGATAAGGAGGCGTGCAGGTCTTACGACGGACCTAACCACACTCGACGGACCTTTCTTCTTCGACCTTACCGGACCAGTGGTCTCCGGAGGAGAACTCTACAATGAGATAGGACGTGAGATGTTTGCAGAGAATCATAAGAGGACCAATATGATCCGCTGGGGAATTTATACGGACCTCGAAAAATGGATTCTTCCGTACTACAATCCCACTGATGTTGTTGTGGATGATCCAAAAACAAACCTGCTGCCGATTCCAAAGGATAAAATTTCGGCAAATCCGAATCTCCAGCAGAACCCCGGATATTAGGTATTGCATTTGAACATGGATATTGAGAGCAGGCAATTGCTATATTTACCTGCTCTCTTTTTATTTTACCGTATGGATTTCTACAAAACCGGAAGCTTTTCAACAGCCATTGTATTACTGTTTTCTTTTACAATTATCTCATGTACCACAAGGAGAGAGCCTTCTTCATTGTTTACAAAACTTAATGCTGGTCAGACAAAGATCAGCTTCATCAACAGGGTGAAATACTCAGAAGAATTTAACACCTATACTTACAGGAACTTCTACAACGGCGCCGGTGTTGGCATTGGAGACATAAACAACGACGGCTTGCCGGATATATATTTCTGTTCAAACCAGACAGGGAACAGGCTATATCTCAACAGGGGCGGTTTTGTATTTGAGGATATTTCGGAAAAAGCGGGAGTAATATGCTCCGGCTCATGGTCAACCGGAGTTTCTATGGCTGATGTCAACGGTGACGGCTGGCTTGATATCTACGTTTGCAAATCGGGCCGACCGGGAGGAGAATCAGGTACCAATGAGATGTTCATTAACAATGGTGATCTTACTTTCACGGAAAGTGCTTCAGAAATGGGACTCGCAAGCTACGGACTCTCAAATCATGCATCCTTTTTTGATTATGACAGGGATGGGGATCTCGATTGTTATCTGCTTAACAATTCCTTCCAGTCAGTAACGGGTTTTGATATGGTCCCGGGTGCGAGGGAGATCCCCGACAGTCTCGGGAGCAACAAGCTCCTCAGGAACGATGGAGGACACTTTACCGATGTGACCGATGAATCGGGTATATACTGCAGCAAGATCGGATTCGGACTTGGAGTGACCGTTGGGGATGCAGACAGGGACTCATGGCCCGATATTTACATATCGAACGATTTCTTTGAACGCGACTACCTGTATCTGAACAATCACGACGGAACATTCAGGGAAGTGCTTGAGGAGCGCATCACAGAGATCAGCCAGGGAGCCATGGGAGGTGACATGGCTGATCTTAACAATGACGGATGGCCCGAGATCTATGCAACTGAAATGACTCCGGAGGATAACTGGCGCTTCAAAACAAAGGCTCTGTACGATACCTGGGATACATATCAGCTGAAAAAGAATAGCGGGTATTATCATCAGTTCACAAGAAATGTCCTTCAGCTTAACAATAAGGACGGAACATTCAGCGAAATTGGCCGTTACAGCGGGACAGCAAAGACCGACTGGAGCTGGGGAGCGCTTTTAATGGATCTTGATAATGACGGATGGAAAGATATATTCGTTGCAAATGGTATTTACAAGGATTTGCTTGACCGCGATTTTCTCGACATATATTCAAATCCGGCAATTGTAAGGTCTATGATCAGGACCGAGGAATCTGCTATTCTAAGGCTTATTGAGATGATCCCTTCGGTGCCGGTACCAAATTATGCGTTTCGCAACAACGGCGATCTTACCTTTACCAACCTTTCCGCCGCCTGGGGCCTCGGAATACCGTCGTTCTCCAACGGTGCGGCATACGGAGATCTTGATAACGACGGAGATCTCGACCTGGTGGTCAATAATGTTAATATGCCGCCATTCATATTCAGGAATGAGTCAGACAAGCTTGATGGGAATAGCTGGCTTACAGTAAGTCTTAAAGGTAGCGGATTAAACACGGGAGCCGTGGGTGCAACCGTAACGCTTTACTGCAATGGGACCTTAGCCTTTCAGGAGCTGATACCTGCAAGAGGATTTCAGTCAAGCGTTGATCCCAGACTTCATTTTGGTCTTGCGGGTAATGAAAGTGTTGATTCTGTTTTAATATGCTGGCCAGGCGGAGGCTCGACGATACTGAAGAACATTGTTGCCAATCAGATACTTGAGGTCAGTGAAGATGAAACAGAAAAAGATAGCAGGTGTGTTTCATTAAACGTTCTTCCCGATCCCCTTTTCAAAAAAATGACACACGATCCAGGGATCAGTTACATCCATGAGGAAAGCGATTTCAACGATTTTGAGCGCGATGCAATGTTGTTTCAGATGATGTCGAACGAAGGCCCGGCAATGGCGGTGGCTGATGTAAACGGCGACAAGCTTGAGGATTTTTATATTTGCGGGGCAAAAGGAAGTCCGGGAACTTTGTTTGTTCAGGAACCCGGAGGCCGTTTCCGGAAATCGCAGGAGAACCTTTTTGAAGCAGACAGGATATCTGAAGAGGTTGATTGTGTGTTTTTTGATGCCGACGGCGACGGAGACAAAGATCTTTATGTTGCCTGCGGTGGAAACGAGTTTCCTTCAAGTTCATCAGCCCTTACCGACAGACTGTATTTCAATGACGGCCAGGGTAATTTCATAAAATCTGAACAGATGCTGCCTGTCCCGGAGTATATAAGCTCCTCATGCGTCGAACCCTGCGATTTTGACTTTGACGGCGACATGGATCTTTTTGTGGGAGGCAGGCTCGTACCTTTTGCCTATGGCCTGCCTGCAAGCGGATACCTTCTGGAAAATGATGGCAAGGGAAAGTTCAGGGATGTAACAGGAGTGAGAGCACCCGGACTTACTGAGACAGGAATGATAACTGACATGTGCTGGGCAGATATTGACAGCGACGGAGACTATGATATGGCAATAGCGGGTGATTGGATGCCGGTTAAGATATTCGTCAATGAAAAATCTGCTTTCAGTGATATTTCTGCACGCGCAGGCCTGGCCAAAACATCGGGATGGTGGCATACTATCGTGGCTAAGGATCTTAACGGCGATGGTCTCACTGACTTTATTGCCGGGAATCATGGTCTGAATTCATTCATTAAAGCTTCAGAAGCCAATCCGGTCATCATGTACGTCAACGATTTTGACCTTAACGGTTCAGTGGAACAGATGACCTGCACCTGGTTCGGAGATTCGCTTTATCCATATGTTCTCAGGGATGATCTGCTTAAACAGCTTCCTTCACTCTCGGCTAAATATCCGAAATACAGCGATTATGCAGGTCAGACAGCGGCCGATATTTTTGGGGAGGATATCCTGAACCGCTCTGTAAAACTTGAGGCTGTCCTTTTGCAAAGCTGTGTTCTCATGAATGGCGGCAATTGTACTTTCAGTGTAAGCTCCCTTCCAGCTGAAGCCCAGTTCACTCCCCTTTACGCGGTAGTGGCCGGCGATTTCAATAATGACGGGATATGCGATATTCTTGCAGGAGGCAATCAGTACAGGTCAAAACCTTTTTCGGGTATCAACGGGGCTGGATACGGCCTTCTCATGGCCGGAACTGCAGATGGAAAATGGAAGTCGGTATCTCCTGCCGTTTCAGGAATCTCGGTCAGGGGAGAGGTTCGCGACATAAAAATGATTACTATTGAGGGAAGGAAAGTTGTTGCATTAATCAGAAATAATGATTCTATTGTACTTTTAGAATATTAACAGGTATGGAAAAAGGATTCAGGTGTTTATTGATTATCCTCGCAGCAGGAATAATTTTCTCATCCTCCTGCAAGCCAAAAGCGAGATATGAGAGAAAGCTAAGTCGCGAACTGTCAACGGGTGTCAGGCATGATTCACTTTTCATGGGTCTTTACCTGGGAATGCCTGCAAAGGACTTTTATCTGCATTGCTGGGAACTGAACAAAAAGGGACTGATAAGGCAGGGTCAGGGAAATACGACCGTTGAATACAGGATGGACCAGGAGTTGAATCATCCGGCTACAATGAACTTCTATCCGATATTTGCCGAAGGAAAAATATATGAGATGCCTGTAAGATACAACTACAGGGGCTGGGCTCCATGGAACAAAACATTGTCAGCCGACAGTCTTCTTCTTGATGTACTGAGTCTTTACAAAAAGAATTATGGAAAGAGATTCATGTATGTTGCCCATCCAGAAAAAGGAAAAGCTTACATAAAGATTGACGGAAACAGAAGAATAGCCATATACAAGGAAAACGACCTGAATGTATGGGCAGTATTCACGGATATGCTCGTTGATGAGAGAAAGTCAGGTGAGCAGGCTGATACAACCAAGTTAAACACTGATGCAATACAGGGAATCTGATAGAAAAAGAGAACATCCGGCTCGTTGCAGGGCGCTTACGGGTGCAATGGTATTGATTACCGTTTTCATGCTTGCATTTTCGTGCGGAAAGGTAAATAATTCCGGGAGTTCCGGGAAGCCTCTTTTTACTCTTATGCCGGAGTCAGTAACAAATGCCGGTTTTGTAAATCATCTCGACTATGATATCCAGCTGAGGTCAAATTTCAATATCTATACTTACAGGAATTTTTATAACGGAGGTGGAGTTGCTCTTGGCGACGTTAACAACGACGGACTTATAGATGTCTTTATGTGCTCGAACATGTCCTCGAATGTACTCTATCTTAACAAGGGAGGTTTCAGGTTCGAAGACATTTCGGAAAGCTCAGGGATTACAGGAAAAGGAAGATGGTCGACAGGAGTAAGCATGGCTGATGTTAACGGCGACGGATTTCTCGACATATATATCTGCAATTCCGGGAATATTGAAGGAGATGACAGGAGAAACGAGTTATATATCAACAACGGCGACATGACATTCACGGAGCGGGCCGGCGATTACGGGCTCGACGACGGTGGTTACTCCACACATGCGGTTTTCTTTGACTATGACAGGGACGGCGACCTGGACATGTATCTTCTCAATAATTCATCAAGGGCCATCGGTAGTTTCAATCATAAGGAGAACCTCAGGCATACAAGGGATTCGATAGGAGGGGATAAGCTCTTCAGAAACGATGACGGACGATTCAGAGATTACAGTATTGAAGCCGGAATAATGGGAAGCGTAATAGGATTCGGCCTTGGGGTCACCGTTGGGGATATTGATCAGGACGGGTGGATGGATATCTACGTCTCAAACGATTTCTTTGAGAGGGATTACATTTATCTCAACAATCAGAACGGCACTTTCAGGGAGACTCTCACAGATATGATGCCTTCCATCTCGGCAGCCTCAATGGGTGCCGACATGGCTGACATAAACAATGATCACTATCCCGAGATCTTTGCTACTGATATGGTCCCCGAACACAATGAGAGGGTAAAAACAAAGACAACCTTCGACAGCTGGGACAGCTATCTGTCGGGAGTGAGGAATGGATATTACCATCAGTTTACAAGGAACATGCTGCAGCTTAACAACGGGGACGGCACTTTCAGCGAGATTGGCCGTCTGGCCGGAGTTAATGCGACTGACTGGTCGTGGGGAGCCCTTATCATGGACCTGAATAACGACGGACTCAAGGATATCTTTGTTGCTAACGGAATCTATAAGGACCTTACCGATCAGGACTACCTGAGATATTTCTCAAACAGGGATATGATCATGTCGATAGTTAGCGGTAACAATGTGGATTACAAGACTCTGATCGATGCGATACCATCGGTGAAAATACCCAGCTATGCTTTCAGGAACCTCGGAGATTACCGTTTTGAAAATGCCACTTCTAGTTGGGGCTTTGACGAGCCAAGCTTCTCAAACGGATCTGCATACGGAGATCTTGATAACGACGGCGACCTTGATCTTGTGATAAACAATGTGAACATGCCCATGTTCATTTACCGCAATGAAACAGACAAGCTGCTTCCCGATAACCATTACCTGAAGGTGATACTCAAAGGAGAGAAGGGCAATACTTCAGCCATAGGAGCAAAGGTGACCGTAAGGGATAAGGGAAAGACCATATATCTTGAACAGATGCCCATGCGGGGTTACCTGTCGACAAGCGATCCGAGGCCTAATCTGGGACTGGGGCCTCTCACCCGGGTTGACTCACTGATTATAGAATGGCCTGATGGAAGGGCAACTGTTATGACAAACGTGGAAGCTGACCAGATAATCTCCCTTAGCCAGAAGGATGCTCCCCTTGCAGAATTCAGTGCATCCGGCTCTTTGTCTTTTGTTCAGAATTTTTTCATGGAGCTTCCGGGCGAAAAGATTCTTGACTTTACCCACAGGGAAAGCGATTTCAATGATTTTGAGAGGGATAAGCTGCTTTACCATATGATATCAACGGAAGGGCCGGGGATGTGCAAGGGAGATATGAACAGTGACGGACTTGATGATGTCTATATATGCGGCGCCAAAGGCCAGCCGGGAGGTCTTTTTCTTCAGACTTCAGCAGGCACCTTTACAAGTACCAATCTTAAGCTTCTGGAGGCCGATATGCTTTCGGAAGACGTAGATTGTGAAATGTTTGATGCCGATGGTGACGGCGATCTGGACCTTTATGTCGCGAGCGGAGGCAATGAGCTGCCGGAAAGCTCAAGTGCCCTGATTGACAGGTTGTATATCAACGACGGCTTAGGTAACCTGACCAAATCAACACAGGTTCTGCCTGCAGGAATGTACGAAAGCACTTCGTGTGTAAGGGCTGAAGATTTCGATAACGACGGTGCTATGGAATTGTTTGCCGGACTAAGGCTCGAGCCCTTTTATTACGGGGTTCCTGTGAATGGTTATCTTCTTGATAATGTTGGGAAAGGAAGCTTTTCCAACATTAGTTCCGTAGCTGCTCCACAGCTGGGCAGTATTGGTATGATACGCGATATGGAATGGTTTGATGCTGACGGCGATGGCGATAAGGATATGATAATTGCAGGCGACTGGATGCCCCTGAAG
>MTKZ01014010.1_pt1 | contig 10941 bp, 9 predicted proteins | sample 1042781 | NCBI WGS metagenome assembly MTKZ01 (sample SAMN06212207, study PRJNA360539) | anaerobic digester metagenome | biome: Wastewater treatment plant; material: sludge; isolation source: anaerobic digester fed with sludge from wastewater treatment plant | place: Denmark: WWTP Viborg ...
GGCAGCCTGACTGTCTCTTCGGCCCATAAAAAGAGATCCCGGTCGCAGTAGCAGTCTGCGGCATAAACCACATGCCCGGCCCGGCGGGCGGAGGCGGCAATGTGCCGGATGTTGATGCCGGCAACCAGTATTTTCATAGCTAGATCTCTTCTCCCGATTTGCCGCCAGGGCAATCAGGATCGCTGGGGTGCGGGGGATAAAGGACCTGCTTGCCCCGGGCCGAGGGAACTATCTTCAGGCCGCCGGCATAGTCCTCTTCCAGCTCCCGGCCCATAAAGAGCCGGTCCAGAAAGACGGCCAAGGCCGCCACCTCGGAGTGGGGCTGGTTTCCCACGGCCACATTCCAGTCCGCCAGCTGATACATCTCTGCCGGGACCTTCTCTCCGCCCACGGCAATCAAAAGATCGTACCCGCAGTTGGAGATCTCATCTATCACATCGGGCAGATTCGAGCCGTACATGGTCAGGTGGACCACCTTGCCCCCTGCTTCCTTCCAGCGCACTGTCTCGCCTCTCCAGGAGACATCTGATCTGAGGTGAAATCCTCCCCCCCAGCGTTCCGCCACATCGGCCAGGCTCTCTTCTACATGAGAGTCGCGCCCACCCAGGAGCATCTCCTGAGCCCCGAAGGCCCTGGCCACCAGGCCCACATGGGTGGTGATCCTCTTGTCCCGTTCCGGCCTGTGGCCGATGCGCAAAACCACAACTCGCATAGCTGAGAAAGATTTTCTCTACTATTTAGCTCTTTCAAAAGAGCCGGCAATCCATTCGAGAGAAAATAGAAATTTTTGCAGTATGATATTGTTTATATTCGAAGGATGGTCGTTTTCAGGACCGCTGATGCACCCACACACAAATTTTAAATATCATTAATTTCAATTATAAATCATAGTAGTAAACTAAATTAAGGAGGTATGATATGACTATAGGAGGAGATGCGTATCCTGTTTCAGTAATCTCTGAGATTGTCGTTCCAAATCATATAGCGGAAGGCACAGGTATCCAAGGTTTTGCGTTCTCACGAAAATTTATTAGTGCAACAGACTTCAAGAAATATGCCTTCCAAAAGACACTTGCTGACCGGCAATTAATGAAAAGTGTAGCTGAGAATGCATGGAGAGCAGCAAGAGAATCGGATGGTGGACCTGGTGTTGGTCAGAACTATGTTTCAATTTCAATATCTGATGACCATATAAATGCAGGCAGCAAGGCAGAAAAGATCTATCTCTACTTTGATAAAGAATCTAAATTTCTTAGGTTGTGGGGCTTGGAACGATCAGGAGAACGTTTTCCAAGGGGCGAAACTATTCGTTGGGATATGAACGGAGACGCAACAAGCCCAGAAAATTGGATCGAAACCGTGCCTACAGATGCATGGGACAATCTCTTGCTCATGAATCTGAGCGGGGACGGCATTCTCATTGACAATATCAAGATCGTGCACAGCAGCATCACTATTGTTGACTGGCCTCCGCATGGTCAAAAGCTATGGCTTGATGGCTCAAAGGGAGAGAAATATGGCACTATAGGTCTTGCGGATCAGATACTTCAAAAGAAATTGGAGACAATACCTTCAAATTTACGTTGGGTGCCTCAATTACATTGGGCTGTTTTAGAATTAGGGAAGACTGATGGGAAAAAGTATGGGACAACCAAAGCCTGGTGCAGCGAATTTGCTTCATGGTGTCTCAGGAAGGCAGGGTGGTGGAAGGCACCAGTGCCAGCTAGCCTTTCGGATAACATAGGGTCCGGTGACATGGAAAATTACTTTGAGAAAATGGACAGATCGTTTACGAAGAAGCAGATATTGGATGGGGAATATACGCTGACAGAAGGAGACTACCTTAGATTCGATAACCATAGTGCTCTATTCATTAAGTTCGAAGAGGATGGACGTCCGGTAACGGACAAACTTAAGAGATTTATTGCTGTTGATGGAAATTGGGGCGCGAAAGTAACACTTTCATCAGGAGCTGATAGAGAAATCAAGGACCTGATTTCTGTGGGGAGCACACGATAGGAAATGAGGTTAAATGCACTGCTGTCAGCAAGGCAGCGATAATCATGATGGGGTGAGCAAAGCAGGAAAACACCAATATTAAACGAATCCACCCACCCAGGTCGATACAGGCAGCGGCTCTGTAATTTGGACACGATGGCTAATCTTGATGGAAATGAGGAAACTATGTCGGGCAAGCATATTTCGGAATGGGACGGAGACCGAACCATTGCTGGCCGCACAAGCAATGCCATTGCTATGTGCGCCTACAAATCGAAGCTCTATATTATCTACAAGGGATGGAATGATAATTCGTTATGGATGAACATCTTTGATGGGAGTGACTGGGAAGGGGAAAGTCCGATACAAGGCAGAACAAGCCATGCTCCATCCGTGGCTGTTTACCAAAATAGGATGTATATAGCCTATAAAGGATGGGATGATGATAGCCTTTGGATTAATCGTTTCAATGGCAGAAGGTGGTATGGCGAGGAGAACATTGCTGGCGCCCCCCATAGTTCACCGACCTTGGCTGTTTTTGACGGTCGACTCTACGTGGGCTGGAATAAGGCTGACTGCACGATATGGATCAGTACCTTCGATGGCAATCCGTGGACGGAACCTAGTCCAATTATCGGCCGCACTAATCGCGGTCCTGCTCTTGCCGTCTTCGCAGATAGCCTCTACATGGCATATAAAGGCTGGAATAACGATACATTGTGGGTAAAGCGATTTGATGGAGCTGAATGGGAGGAAGAGTGGCAAGTCCTAGGACGTACAAACCTATCACCATCTCTGGCAGCCTACCGAGGGCATCTGTTCATGAGCTACAAGGGATGGAACGACGATCGCATCTGGCTAAATGCATTGACATGGATTCGCTGGGAAGGAGAGGTGAATATTCCCGGTCAAACAGCAGACACTCCATCGCTGGCAGCATTCAATGGAAAGCTGTATATGTCTTACCGCGATAGGGATTCCAGGGTTCATATAGATACCTTTGATGGTGTTGGATGGGATGGAGAGCGCCGCATATCGGGCAATACCAACCTCTCACCAGCCGCGGTCATCTATAGAGGTGATATTTGGGTCGCTACAACCGGATCTGACCATCGCATGCGTCTGACTCCTTGCGCAGAAGATATCGATTCGGTCTCCGAGATTTTGATAACTGGCCGGACTAACGATTCTCCTGCCTTGGCCAACTGGCATGGATACTTGTGCGTGGCTTACAAGGGCTGGAACAACCATTCATTATGGCTGAATCTGTACGATGGAAATAATTGGATTGGTGAGCAGCCATTTGTTGGTCGTACAAGTCACGCCCCGGCACTTGCTGCACACGAAGGTAGAATTTTTGTGGCCTATAAAGGCTGGAACGATAATACCCTCTGGATCAATCATTGTGACGGGATCCAGGATGGAAAATACCAATGGGGTGATGAGCAGCCAATAAGAGACAGCAGTACTGATATCTCACCAGCCTTGGTCTCTTTCCGAGGTAAGCTATATCTGGCCTACAAGGAGGCAGCATCCGAGAATATTCACTGGCGTTGCGGTCGCTGGGATGGAGGGAAGATCGTCTGGGATGCAGAAGAGAGCGTTACTGGTACTACAACTGATACCCCCGCTCTAGCAGTATTTGGCAATCAGCTATACATGCTGTATAAGGGCTCCCGTGACCATGACCTGTACTTTAATGTCTTCGATAAGAATTTGTGCGATAAGCATCTAGGCGATGATCATTTAGGCTGGCTGGGTGTTTACGATTCTACGCTCACCGGTGGACTTACTAACAGGTCGCCCGCATTGGCATGCAAGGAGGGACATGTATATGCGATTTATAAAGGCTGGAATGATGACACAATTTGGCTCAATTCATATCGCATACTTCAAGCCTGGCAGCCTGATGTGCCTATGGGCTTTGACCCCCATAGGCCGCACGATGCCAGGGGTGACGGATTCGAGCCAGTAACTTCTACGGGTGAATCCTTAAATCATTGCTTTGAGACAACTCACCTGCAAGTCTTCTGGAATGAGTCTGAGCCAGAGGAAGCGATATCTCCGTCGGATGCGAGAAGGGTCTCGGACTTCCTAGAATGTGCATGGGAGGTATTTATAAATCCCTCCTTGAGCGAAGGGCATAGATTTCGCATCGATTTAAATTCTCCTCATCTTCAAAAACATCCGCAGAAGCTGCCTGTATGGATAAAGATTAATAGTTATGAATCTATTAGGGACAATTTTGGAAACGAGACCGCAATGATAGGTATATCACCGCAGGGAGGATTATGCGGCGGGGCTGACGAGCGTTGGGGGCCCAAAGGATATGACAGCACAGGTCCGCATGAGCTAGGGCATGTGATGAACAAATCATATTCCTATTTCTTCAATAGCGGGGGTTCGGGACTGCGCTTCATAAATGAGGGATTTGTGGAGATGTTCAGAGCCATTCTAGATTGGGATTATCCTTCTCATGAAAAATATCCATATCAAGGTCATCTGGAACTACATAATAAATCATTAGTGACCAGCAATTACGATGGTAGAAGGTTCTGGTTCTTCTTGGTCAGCACCTTGAGCAGGCTCAACAATGAAGGAAGAGCCATCAATGATCATGATTGGGGTTATTATGAGTGGTCAGAGATACCACTTCGACTTCGAGAGACTTTCCGCAATGCTGCAGGCTCCATAAGTCCAAATATGAAGGTTCGGAGGATTCCAGGGCGAGATGTTCTTCTGGCCATACAGAACTCATTTGGGAGATGTCATCCAAAAGGGCTCAGTACTCTATTATGCGGGCTTAATGAAGAACCTAGGTGTACTGATAAGTATGACCCAATCGATCACTGTATACGCAGTTATGGCTGTGTGCCTCGAAATCCCGAACTTTATCGTCTGATGCCCCTGGCTATGGATATCATAGATAACGCTTTATCTTCATCCTGGCTGGATGAGAAAGAATCTGGCATTAAATGCAGAGCATTTAGAAAATTTTTAAAATATAATTTTCAGGAATTGAATTCCATTAAAAACGAGTATAACCATATCTCTGGGAATCAGTATAAATTATTATCTTATGGATGCAATATTCATATGATAGATAAGCCAGACTTGCCAGATATGCTAGAAGTCTTGACGGTAACCCTTTCATCTGAGGAGATCCCAGACGATAAATGGAGCGCTGCGGCCTATTACATCGATGAGAGGGGCAATCGAATTTTAGCTCACGATTGGCAGCGGTGTGTGGGTGAGATTCGCATGTCATTTTATCAGTCAAAACCCGTGGTGATATTAGTTGCGGGATTTTATTTTGGATTTGTTTATACATTTGCAGGGGATCAGCTAAGTCCAAATGGTTGCAGCTATATATTTAATAAAAGAAAAAGACTGCGTCCTAGACTGCCCCTTAAATGTTCCATTGAATTTCGGGGAATTGGTCCTGTACTAGATCTCGTACCACAGGATGCAACAGAACGCGGCAAGCAGCAATCGCCACGCTATTCTCATCCTACCTAAGTTATAAATTCTAAGTCCACGCGTTCTAGACCGATGAATCTGTGCGAGAGATGCCAGGGTCAGGGCTTTTTAGTGGTGGGAGACAAGCCCTGTCCCAACTGCGATGGCAGCGGAAAGATCGGATCCATATCCCTGGGAGAGGCCTCGGAAGGAGAGATGAAAGAACTCCTGGAGAGCGGATCGACAAAATGCAGCATCTGCCATGGCACGGGCAAGATGCCGGTGACAGACGGCTGCCCCGCCTGCGGCGGCTTAGGAAGGGAGTACCTTTGCGTTGTCTGCGGGGCCAAGCTCTCGGACAAGAAGGAATTGTGCGAGCGCTGCTCCAAGAAGCCCCTGGTGCATATCCTCGATCCAGCCTGCGACTCCAAGGACATAGCCATAGGCGAGATCTATCAGGGCCGGGTCAATGGTCTGGCCAACTTCGGAGCTTTTGTGGACCTCTCGGAATGCGTGCGGGGACTGGCCCACAATAAGTACCTCAAGAGCCGTCCCGAGGTGGGAGACACCCTATTTGTGACGGTGCGAAACATCCTGCCCAACGGCAACATCGAGCTGGAGCCAGCGGAGCTCAAGGAGTATAATACGGTGGAGGTGGAAAAGGAGCTGCCCCTTTACAGAGCAGCCGAGCTGCCAAAGATGGTGGGAAAGCAGATCATGATCAAGGGAGAGGTGATACAGGTCAAGCAGACGGGAGGGCCAACCATATTCACCGTGGCCGACGACAGCGGCCTGGTCTTCTGCGCCGCCTTCGAGAGGGCCGGCGTCCGGGCCCATCCGGAGATAGACAGCGAGATGATTGTGCGGGTCATAGGCGAGGTCAGTTTGCGCAACAACCAGATCCAGGTGGAGATCAAATCCATAAAGCGGCTCTGGGGCGGCGAGGCCTCCGCGGTTAAAGACGAGATCGAGCAGGCCATCGACAGGAGGGCCGAGCCCTCGGCTACGGAGTTTCTGGTGCAAAGCGAGATAATGACCCGGCTTCTGCCGGCCATGAAGCAGGTGGCCAAGGAGATCCGCCGGGCGGTGCTCAAGTCCCAGCCCATAGTAGTCCGCCATCATGCCGATGCGGACGGCATCACCGCCGCTGTGGCCATTGAGAATGCCATACTGCCTTTGATCAAGGAGGTGGGGGGGCCGGATGCGGAATACTATAATTATCGCCGCGCCCCCAGCAAGGCCCCCTTCTATGAGCTGGAGGATGTGACCAAGGACCTCACCTATGCCCTGGAGGACCAGACCAGGCACGGCCAGAAGATGCCGCTCATTGTCTTGATGGACAACGGCTCCACAGAGGAGGATGTGCCGGCCATGCGCCAGGCTCAGGTCTACGGCATGGAGATGCTGGTGGTCGACCACCACCATCCCCACAAGATCGTGGACCAGTTTTTAATCGCCCATGTCAATCCCGCCCATCAGGGGGGCGACTTCGGCCTGACCACGGGGATGCTGGCCACAGAGATCGCCCGCATGATCCATCCCGGAGTAGAAGAGAAGATCAGGCATTTTCCCGCCGTATCCGCCGTGGGGGACAGGAGCGAGGCCCCGGAGGCGGCTTTATACATCAAGCTGGTGGAGGACAAGTACGGCCGTGAGGACCTGAAGAAGGTCGCTCTCGCTTTGGACTACGAGGCCTTCTGGCTGCGCTTCAACGAAGGCCGGGGCCTGATCAACGACATCCTCTGCCTGGGCCGGCTGGATCGGCACCGCAGGATAGTGGATCTCTTATGCGAGCAGGCCAATGCGGCCATAGATGAGCAACTCCGAGCCAGCATGGGCAATGTCAAGAGCACAAAGCTGCCCAACGGCATCATCATGAATGTTCTGGATGTGGAGAACTTCGCCCACAAGTTCACCTTCCCCCCGCCGGGCAAAACCTCCGGCGAGGTGCACGACCGGCTGTGCAAGAAGTTTGAGGGAAAGCCCGTCGTTACCATCGGCTACGGCCCGGACTTTGCTGTGCTGCGAAGCCGGGCGGTGCGGATGAACATCCCCCAGATGGTCAAGGAGCTGATGGAGGAGATACCCAACGGCGGGGTCTCGGGAGGCGGGCACCTTGTGGTGGGCTCGATCAAGTTCGTGGGGGGCATGAGAAAGGATGTGCTGGCCAAGCTGGCGGAGAAGATCGCCGCCTGCGGGGTGGACGATGTTGGTGGGGCGAAGGGAGGAGCGGCGATGGGGTGAGGACCTCGTTTCTTCCTTATCTGCGAATGGTCTCTTCGCAGTCTTTTGGGGCTTTTGTTTCAGGATGGCGCTTTTTTCAGGATCTCTTCGACCTCATCAAAATAGCCCGGCTCTTGTATCTCTTCTAATTCCTCCGGGGTGAAGAACTCCTCTAGCCTTCGGTAGGTGACAATGGAAGCAGATCGTCCGTTTATGATCACCTTCTCCACCTTCACCAGGCCATCAGCTTCCAGGCGTTTCACCGAAGAGTAAACTTTGCCGTGCGACCAGCCGATGGACTTGGCCAGGGCATAAATATTCAGGCCGGGATTCCTTTCGATCCATTTGTATAGCTCCCAGTCAACATCCTCTGCCAACTCCTCCCTCTTTCGAACGGCCTGTATGGTCTTGAAAAGCATCAGTTCATTATGCATTTATTGATTATATAAGCATTCCGAGATATCTTCTGAAATAGCAATATATCTCTTGATGAAAGGAAAAATGTTTATACCATTCCAAGATATCTTGCTCATGATGATCGCCAGGGACGGACTTGAGGCTGCGGTTCTGATCAGCATATGCAAGGCCACAAAGACCAGCAAGTCCGCCCATGTTCCTGAGAGATCATTCGCCAGGCGAGTTCCAGATGGAGGGCGTTTGGTTAAAAAGGCTCTGCGTGAATTGGTCCGCGAGGGGTATGTGAGAATGCATCCAACCCGCGGCGAGATGACTTATGAGCTGACCAATGAAGGACTGGCATTCTGCCGGGAGCTGGCTCGCCAGTCGGAATGGCGGGAATGATATTGAGGCTGATAAAAATGTTGGAGACGATTCTCAAAAGCGACTCGTGCCCCGGGCTGGCACCTTGTTGTCGGTTCGATCAAGTTCGTAGGCTGCATGAGAAAGGATGTGCTGGCCAAGCTGGCGGAGAAGATCGCTTCCTGAGGGGTGAATCGAATGGGAGAGGCGAAGGTAGGAGGAGTGATGAGGTGAGACGACAGAAATCGGAATTCAATTCTGACGAAGATCTAACAGATGATCTGATTATTTATGGTTTGGAGAGACTGACTGCCGAATCATTGGCAGAAGATTCGGACAATTAGCATGTTAATTGCTGGGCGATAGCTCAGTCAGAAGACACTAATAATTAGTGAGATGATCAAGACATATGCCCTCCCAATCGCGAAAGTATAGAACTCAATGGATGAGCACATTTTTTGCTGCGGGAGAACTGACTCGCAGAGGATATCTGGTTACCATCACACATGGTAATGCCAAGTTTGTGGATCTACTCGTTCAAAGCCCAGGTGGAAAGAGTTTCTCCGTCGATGTAAAAGGCATGTCGGCACATAATTGGATACCCGTAAAAAAACCGGATACAAAAAATGGATATCCTCATTTAGAACAATATTACATTCTCGTTTATGCTGCGCAGAATTTGGAGGACAACGAAGTTCCAAGGTACTTCATTATGTCTTCAAGAGAGATGTACGAGGAGATAATAAAAGGAGAGGAAGAAGCTGCACAAATAAATAAAAATAGGTTCACGGAAGGGAAACCAGAATTAAAAGAATGGGCTAAGAATGGAATCGCATTCAAACAAGCAGAAAAATATAAAAATATGTGGGAGACCCTTCCAGGATATAATGAATTGCAGAAGTGAATAATTTAAACAACCCAGGTAAGAAGCATCACATGAAGCCCATGAGGTAGAATAATGACAGCAACTCAAAAGATTGACCGCAAAGCATACGAATTGGCAAAGAGCTATCTTCCCAGCAAAATTGAAGGTGTAACACGCGAAATCATCGAGAAATACCAAAATGAACCGGATTCTGCACCAAGGCTTTCATCAAAGAAGGAACTATATCGATACTTGCTTTATTCAGCCCAAGAAATGGCTATGAAGCCTAAAGTTATCGGAAACGCAATAGGTGGGCTGGACAAGCTAGCTCTGATTTCAGATGAGTTTGATCCCGATTATGTACTAAGGACGTATGGGGACGAATGGGAAGCTGTTCTTGTTCAAATCGAAGAGATGCTTAATCCGGTCGGAAAGATTCGCAAAACTCCGCGAAGCATTTGGCCACGCTATTGCCAGACAATCATTTCGGCAGCAAAATTTATTGAGCAATTTGATTCGGCAAATGATTTCTTCAATTGGGTAGACTTTTTCGATAGAGATGATAGATCAAGAGCAAGTCTGCCCATGCTTTTAGATCATGAAATCAAAGGATTCGGATTTGCATTGGGTTGCGATTTTCTCATGAGACTCGGATATCACAATTTTTGCAAGCCTGATGTTCACTTGAGGGATATCTTCACCGGGCTTGAACTCTGCCAACCTAAAGTTGATGACTATCACTTGTTCAAAACAATATTACGTGTAGCCAAAAATGCTAACGTCACACCATATGCAGCCGATAAAATATTTTGGCTGATAGGAAGCGGATACTTCTATAACAATCCAGATATTGGATCAAAAGGACGCATAGTTAGCCAGAAAAACGAATTCATCAAATTTGCTCGTTCAGAATTATATGGGTCAAGTCAAAGCTAATACATGGTGCAAGAGATAAGTTAGTGCAGACTTTATTGCAGCACTCGAACTGGTCTTTGAAGTCAGCTCCGGGAGAAGGCAGCAGCCTTGAGCCGGGAGTTGGGCCTGCCTGTGGCCGATAGCCTAGTCGCCTGTCAGGAAAAATTCCGCTAGAGCTTTGCCTGAGATCCGCAAATCCGCGATGCCTTACTGCCTGTCCTCCGGCTTATAATTAGGATCCCGCTCCCTCTGTATCCCCACCTCTGAATCGAAGTGCTCCTCGTAGGGCTTGATGTCCAGTATGGGTGTGCCATTCAGGGCATCCAGGCCGGTCACCCTGATGGTATTGCCCTCTAACGATACGATCTCTGCAACCGTGACTCCAATGGGATTGGGGCGGCAGGGGCTCCTGGTGGCCAGCACTCCCCGCTCGGGAATGGATCTGTCTCCCATGGGATGGACCCGCTCCTGATATCCTGCCGAGCGGTGAAATTGGAATATGACCAGGAGATACCTGTACCTCTCCAGGCCGTCCATAGCCCCGATATATTTTTCATCCAGAATCAAGAGCGACTGGGAGTTTCGCAGTGCTTTGGGATCTCCCGGTTCATTGAAGCTATTGGACACAAAGCCTATTGGCTCAAAAATCACCCTCTCTGATGTCGTCTTTGCCGGCATGATCTGTAGTCCCGACCGAAATACTGTGGCCTTATGATAAAAAT
>MTKZ01032959.1_pt1 | contig 10936 bp, 10 predicted proteins | sample 1042781 | NCBI WGS metagenome assembly MTKZ01 (sample SAMN06212207, study PRJNA360539) | anaerobic digester metagenome | biome: Wastewater treatment plant; material: sludge; isolation source: anaerobic digester fed with sludge from wastewater treatment plant | place: Denmark: WWTP Viborg ...
TACATCAAGGGCAATTTCAAATTCTCCAGTCTGCGCAAGCGCGACCGCGATGTCTGATAGGACTTTGCTTTTATAATTAGCATCATCGATCTCCATAACTCCTACCAAGGCTTGTTTAAATAATTTGCTCGCCTTCTCTTTTTCTCCAGCCTGCGTGAGAGCTTCTGCGATGCTAGTCGGTGCTGAATATTTATTATTCACATCATCATTCTCCCCGGCAGCTATAATGGCCAGATCACAAACGCCTTTCGCCTTCTCTTTCTCTCCAGCCCGAGCAAGTGCTTCCGCGATGCCCGAAAAGGCGCTGTTCTTATCTTCCACACTTCTGATCTCTCCTGCTACTCCCAAGGCAAGCTCACATACTTCTTTCGCTTTTTCCTTTTCTCCGGCATCGGCGAGCGCTACCGCAATGCCCGACAGGGCTTCGCTCTTTTCCCGCGAATCATCGATATCCTCTACGGTTACAAGTGCACGTCCAAATACATCATTCGCCTTCTCCTTTTCTCCTGTCTGCGCGAGCCATCCCGCAATGAGAGTTAGGGTTCTTCTTTTAAATAACACGGGATTTACTTCCCCGGCAACCACCAGTGCACGTTCAATTTCCCCTACCATGGCTAGCCCTTTCGCGCTATCCGAAATCGCTATGTTTTTAATATGTTCGAGATTAATCTCCCCAGCTTCCCCTATGGCGCGTTCAATTACATCTTTAGCCTTCCCCTTCTCACCTGCCTGTGCAAGCCATCCAGCGATGCTAGACAGAGCACGGCTTTTATTATCCAAACGATCAATATCCTCGGCGGTTTCCAGAGCACGTTCAAACACTTCCTTTGCCTTCTCTTGCTCTCGCAACTGAACAAATGCTCCCGCGATGACCGAAAGTGCCCACCTCTTTGAAAATGCATCATCGATCTCCCCAGCAGTTACCAGGGCGTGTTCAATCAATTCGCTCGCCTTCTCCTTCTCTCCCACCTGCGCGAGCACTTCCGCGATTCCTGTTAGTGATGAACATTTATTAACCGCATCGTCGTTCTCCCCAGCAGCAGCAAGTGCTAGGCCACAAACATCCTTTGCCTTCTCTATCTCTTCAACTCGAGCGAGCGCTTCCGCGATCATCGATAATGCGCTGCTCTTATTATATGCATGTTCAATATTACATAAAATGTTCATTGTTGCATCAAGCACAGACTTGCCCCTGATATGATACAGTTCAATGACTGCAGTGATGAGATCCTTTTTCTTTTCATCATCCATTCTTGAAATCAGCGCATCAGCTCGCCCGAAGAGCCGGAAGCATTCCATCACGACAGGTACGACTATCGATATACCGATGTAATCATCATGCCCCAATTGAACCGTGCCGGTGCCTGCGGGAATCCGCTCATCAATCGCCCTCAACACTTCTTCGCACTGCTTCCTCCTCTCATCATCCGCAGCATTTCCGTATTGAATATCCCACAGGAACAGGAAGAGCGCCATGAAGAGCCGCTTCTCATCGCTTATCACCGAAACCCTTCGTACCGCATCCTCAATGCGGCCTTCCCGGGCCCATTGAAAAGCAATGGAGATATCATTCTGCGCCTTATGCCCCATCTCACCGCAAGCAAGGGTAAGCCTGCTGTAATTCACAAGCCTGTTTGACCGCTCGCTTTCCGGAACAGCATCGGAATTCAACGCAAGCTGGACCCGCCTCAGCTCGTTTTTCTGAACGCATACCATGGAATCCAGCATGGGATCGTACACCAGGAACTCGTCCAGCTGGCGGTTTCTGAACGTATCATCCATCACCTGGTCAAAGGCACGGTCATCCTCCCCGGATAAAACCAGGTGATGCGGCAAATTGCCCAGCATGTACCGATATATCTCGCCCGTTTCCGCCGGTTGTTTCTCTCGATTACCGGGTTGAACCAGTCGAAGTCCGATTTCACAGAACCGCCCATGCATTTCCACATGTTCCGATTCCGTGAGAAGGGTCAGCACAAACTGCTTCAACCGGTCATGGCAGAGCGAGAGCCTTTTCATTTCATCGAGTTTGAACCACTTCGGCAGGATATTCACCACATCTTCAGCCGGCACAGGAATACCCATAATAATCTCATTATCCGGCCGGTCGGCACGGCCAAGAAGGATATCAAGAAATGCCATGCTCAGGGGTACGGCAGAAATCGCGCAAAACCCGAGAACCTGCAGGGCCGCACCATATTCATCACGCGGCAGGCTCTCCAGTTTTTCGAGGTAAATCCCGGATAATCCTGCAGGCACCGTTGCTGGGTTATCTACCGATGCCACCCCCTCCATGACGGCGTCGTGAAACAGCCTGAGGAAAGAGGGATCAATCTCTCCAACAACTGCGCTGCCGAAAGGCCTTCCGTGTTCAATCACACGCGACCGGACCTCCAGCGAGAGTGGTTTTGCCGAAAAGGCTGAATCGACCGCACCCTCGTCCAGCGCGCGAAGGGGCTGGAGCAATTTGCATTCCCATCCCGCAGGCGCCTGCACCAGGGAGCCGACACGGTATCCCAGTATGAATTTAACCTTCGTCGGCACCTGCCAGTCGCGGGTTATCTCATGTTTTTCAATGTTGCCCTCTTCTCCCTCCGATTCCTCAATTCCCTTTTTGAGAAAAATTGAATCGATACGCTTATCCCCGCTCGAAAGAACGGACTCCTCCAGGCCGTCTATAACCACAATCAGGGTCTTTGTACTGTGTTCACTGGAACCGTACCATTCAAACTGCTGCTGGAAGCGTTCAACGAGCTTTTCGAAATCATAGGGCAACGCGGTTCCGCGTGAAACGCGTTGTTCACCGGGAAGCGTGTTCCAGGCATTCGGGTCCTGCTTCAGCAGGTTCCCGATGATCGACACGGGGTCGTTTGCTGCCCCGGTCCCGCAAAAATGGACAAGTACGGAATAACGTTTGTTGAGCCCCGGGTCATTTCGTAATGCGGAAACGGCATTAGCCAGGAGAGCGCTCTTCCCGAAACCGGCCTCTGCTGTAACCGATAGCACACAAGCATCCGAACATAGGAACTCCCTCACCGCAGCAAGTTCCCGCTCCCTTCCCACGAACAGTCCCGTGTACTCCTCGATGAGTGCATCGAAGCGCGAGATAAATTCTCCTGTCCCGGCTTTCTTCTCTATTTCCCGGAAATATTCATACAGGTACTCAACCGGAGATTCATTCACCTCACCGGTACGGCCGTTCAGGTATTTCAACACATCCCGACCGATCCCCTGGAAAAGCAGTACATCCTCCTCCCCGCCGGCCTTAATAAAAGGATCAAGTGATAGTGGCTCAGTTCCTTCTATTTCAAACCTGATCCCATCAGCGGTCACGGTAATATCTGGACTGCCGAACAGACTTATATGAGCCATGAACGTTTCTATCGCGGCAATGATGACTCTCCACTCTTCTGGAGAAATCTCTCCTTTCGCGGGATGAACCACCCGGTTTCGCACATCCACGAATTTACCGACATCATTCGCCGGTATCGCGGCAAGCGGGGAAACTGCCGGGTGCCTTGAGCCCATGCACACGACTGACAACCGTATCCAGAGTTCCTTCCAGTCTCCGTCGGCTATGGCCTTGTCGCGCATTTTTTCTATGATAAGGCGGTTAATGCCGGGATCAGGATTTTCGGGGAATATGTTTCGAATGTACCAGGAGAGCTGGATGATAGTGCCCAGCCGGAGCAGCAGCGTTCCAGCTCCAAGGCCCGCATAGGCAAGATTGTAAAGAAGCCGCCGTCCATCGCGTGTATTCGCGAGTGACTCAATATCGGCGCCATGAAGTGATTTTTTTAACTCATTGTATCGATCGGTGTAAATATCGAATAATTTCAGGGTATTCATCAAACCTCCTTCAAAACGGCGCCTTTATATCTTACTCGATACTGTAAGAGCACCTATCCAGTTTTCTCACATCGATTCCTCGCCGTCAATTATCGTCTTTGGCATCGTCGGGTACACAGCGTCCGGATTGCTTTCGTAATCATGATAATCATTCGCGCATTCCCACATACTAAAAGCATACTCGTAGAAATATACCAGCCCGTTTTCTATTTTATATGCCGCCTCCATGTCTTTTGCCTTAACTGTATCATTGATACTCGCGTCATTGAGAAAAGTCTCAACTTGCAGACCATTTAAGATTTGGTCGCGCAAATGACAGGCATATTCAAAATATCCCAAATCGGTTCGGATATCTTTTATGTACTTTTTATCTGAGTAATAAATGAGTGTCTTCATAATCTATTCTCACGCATTTTATTTTTTTGCCCTCAATGCGATAATAATTTACGACTTTTACTAATATAATAATAACTAATATAACATGCCAATATCAACTCGTCTTTCAAACTATCTTTTAATCAAATACTGAGTATTTCTCGCATTCCATTAATATTTGAATATCTATCAAACTTGAGCCTGATTCTTTTGTATCTAAACTATTATTGAAGAATATAATAATTTATAATGTTTGTCAATAGTAATAAGAGTTTCCATAATGAGCATATACAGTCATGCGACGAGTCCGTTGTGCCCTTGAATTTACGCTTCTGGCACGCTTTGAGGCCATTTTCGTGCATAATCCGGGCTACCCGTTTCTGCGAGCATCTGATCCCTTTTCTTTTTACGCACACTGGGCTGGAGAGAAACTGAACAAATTACCAACGCCACCTGGAAAGCCGTTATTGAGCCCTGTTTCAACGCGAATCCGAAAAAATGCCCGGATTGCGGGGTGGATATGCATCCTTCCGTGGTGTAGGCTACAATCCAGAGTAAGTATGGTTCCGGATGCAGAGGGAATACTGCCTGTATAAAGGGTACTTCCGGCCGATGAAGCGGGATCCTTGAGAGTCACAAAAATCGTTACTTCACTGGAATGATATTAATGTTGACTATCCTAATGTTTTCGTATTAAACTCGAAACTTTCGGGTTAGGTGCATCCATAAGGTGCTAAAATGCCGCTATTTTGAGCGGCGTAAATTTTAAGTGCTCCTGTCAAGGGGCTTTACCGGAGGAAGGGAGCCGTTTCCCCGATGTGCGTATCCTGCAATAGCGCTTATGACTGCAAGTTTCGCGCCTTGAGATGGACGCAATTTCCTGAATTTTTATTATAATTCTTGGAGGAGCATTTCAATGAAAAGAATTATCTATTTAATTATTTGCTTCCATTTCATCAGTTGTTTATCAACTCCAATATTATTGATTATTCACAAAAAGGTGATGTTGATGGCGTTAGGGAAAGAATACTAAAAGGCGAAGATGTGAATCTCGAGGAATGGGGTGATACCCCCTTGATGGTAGCAATAGAAAATGGTCATAGTGAAGTTGTAAGAGAGTTAGTAAAGAGTGGCGCAAAAATCGAGGATGTGAATTGGAAAGTTACTCCTCTATATGTAGCTGCCCGAGATGGCAAACTTGAAATAGTAAAAATTCTTGTAAATAAAGGTGCAACTCCATACTATTATAATAATAATAGAATCGATAGAATTCATTTTAATTGTGATTCCAGATTGCTGTATAGCCATGTGGATTATTATATTTATCATTCACCTTATACAATAGCAGTAATTAATAAGAAGTATGATGTAGTCGAATATTTCCTTAAATCAAAATTCAGTATTGAAAATAGTGGTTCTTATGCAAGAAAAAAAATATGTCGTGGTAATCTTCAACCCTCTTGTATGTTAGATCCTTTTAGCATTAAATTTGAATGCTCAACAAATGCAAGTGATGAACAGTGTTCTGCTTTTAGCTACTCACCATTTGGATGGGCGATAATTTCTGGTGATGATAAAATGATAAAGCTGTTTTTGGGAAGAAAGGAAATTAATAAAGCTATACAAAGTGAAATTGATCAAGTATCTCACAAGCGAGGTGATACAGAACTTGCCATTGAATACGATATTAAATACATGACTAAAGTGGGAGAATATGGTTTTATTACTTCTGATGGAAGAAGCCCATCGGAAAGTTCTATAAAAAGATTATGGATATATGGAAGAAGAAATATTAGATATAGCAATTCTGAGGAAAAATCAATTGATCCCCCCCTTCCTGGTTCAAGCGAATTGAGAACTAAATTTTATATACTATGTTCACAAAGAGTAACAGGCTTAATGAGATCCTGCAGTCCACAAAATAGTCTCCGATATATGGCGAAACAAGGTTCTGCAATTAGATATGAAGGTACATGTGGTTGTCAATACGGGCCAAATCAAATACCTTATGAAGTTCGCGTGATGGCCTTTTGGTCAAATGGCAGGTGGTTGTGAGAATGAAAACGCCAGAAGTCAGCGAGAACTTTTAAGGTGCCATATTACTGAAAATCGACCATAATAGAGCGTTTGTTTCGCTTCACCCAAACGGGAATTATGCCGGGTTGAATTAAGCGGGTAACCCCTCCAGTAAAATGCTGTTCAATTCTCGGTTTCTCTCATATCTTACCTGGCGCGCCCGTTTCAGTTTCTCTTTCCGTTCCGCCAGGATTAACGGCCCTCTTCCCTGAAAAACATCCACTGGCTTCAAAAATCCAATGCCAGCATGATACCGCTTGTTGTTGTATTCATCAACATATTTTTCAATGACACGTACTCCTTCGCCATAATAAGATGGACTATTAGGCCTCAGCGCTTCACTTCGGATGAGACCGACAAAGCGTTCGGCCTTGCCGTTCGTCTCGGGATGTTTCATCCGCGTCGGCACATCGGTGCAGTTGTTTTCAAACAATATACTTTTGAAGTCATGGCCGATAAACTGCGATCCGTATCATGGATCACCATGGGCCGGGCACCGGGATATTTGTCAATCGTCCTCTGTGTGAATATCTCAATGGATGTCCCCGACATGTCCGTCATCAACTCCCAGTGCAGTAAGAACCGTGAGAATCCATCAAGTATATATATATCAGGTAATAATGGATGNNGGTAATAATGGATTCCGCCCAGTATCACATAGGCGATATCCGTGTGCCAGTGGTGATGCACATGCTTTGGTTTGTTCTCGTATTCCTTCAGCGCCCCATCGTTTTCCTTGAATGCCTTCCCCAGAAGCTTAAAATGCCTTAAAATTCGGTATATTGACGATTCTGAAAGGCACACAATGTCTTCATCAATCATTTTCCAAGTAAGCTTCCTGTATCTAAGGTTCCTATTTTCATCTGAATTTGTGCGATAATCAATCACTCGGTGTACTTCTTCATCAAGAACGCGGAACGGATATACGAGAGTGGGACGGCATACTGCATCACGGCGCCAGCGGCTTATCTGGCTTGAACTGATCCCGAAACGATACATAACCTCCGTGCGCTTTCACCCCGTGCGCCGTATGGTTGTCTCAATGGCTTCCATGATCTTCTTCTGCAGTTCCACTGTATAATGCCGTCCCGGGGCTATTCCATACTCTTTTTTTTATCTCGATATTCTCGGACACCACCTCGGCAATGACGTCCTTCATCCGCTGGATTTCATCCTCCATTCTCTTCTTGGTGCGGTCTTCTGCCGCCTTTGTACGCCCCTGGGATTTCTCCTTAAACCCGTTGAGCGCAGACTCAAAAAAATCAGCCTGCCATCGATAATACTGGTTTGGATGTACCCCTTTTCTCGGTGATCTGCGATACCGTCATGGCTTTGCTGAGCACCTGCTTGACGATATTGAACTTCTCTTCCGGGGTGAAACGCCTTCTCTTGCCTTTAGTCATGTGATCCTCCTAATAAATTCTCGGAGGATTTACCAACTTATTTTTACCCTATTTTTACCCCGTTTTCAAAGAAGCGCGACAAACCAAACAACGACGGAAATCCGATTACCATATCGATATGCTTGAGATTGTCGCAAAGCGTAATGACCATTCCCTGCCTGTGTATCCAATAACCTTCCGCCCGGGGAATGCATATTTTCTTTTCTCTGAAATCATCGCAGATCATTCTGTCATTTCACTTCCATCTCTTGGCCGTTTTTTAAGAAACAAAACACATTCACCATTTATTGCGCTTTATTGACTTTCATAAAAGAAATGTTAAATAATCTTCAATCATATACCTCGATGGTCTATCTCAAAAAAGAGGACCCCGGTACACACCGAGGTCCTACTGTTAAACAATATGTAGTATAAAATTTATCTGTCACACCCCTTCCCAAACTCCTTGCAATTATAACACCTCACCGTCGCTTTGATAAAAAGAATATACTCCTGAATCTCCTCCTCCGTCTGGCCGAAGGTCCTGTACTTTTCCCGTATTCTTTTTATCTCCTTGATATCGTCCATCACCCACGGGTTGTAAAACCGGTAATTCCCGCCATGTCCCACAATCAGGTGATCGTTGAAACCATAGTTCTTGCTCTCGCACAAGGTAACCAGGTTTTCGGGAACCAGTTCCAGCTCCGGAAACAGGTGAAAAGGCTTAATATGATGCACCTCGATGTCGCTCCCGCTCCCGCACACTGCGCACGTCGGGTGTGCCTCCAGGTGCTCCCGCCTCACCCTACCCCACTCCGGCGACCTGGGAGCCCCGAATATCTCGCACGTAATAAGAATCAGGAGTAAGATAGAAAAATATCTTTTCATTATATTCTGCTGGGATTGATAAAACACTACATTAAAAACAGCACGCGATCCCTGAATATCCACTGCAATTTACCGGCTCTGTCGAACAACTGTCCCCTGTTGCCGAGCAATCGCGGTAGTTCTCCCACTCCCCGTCCGCACTGCACATCTGCGAAACATTCCCGCTGCACCTCATGTCACCGGCATCGCAGCTTTCATCATCAGAACACGCTAACGCCGCACACACCAACAAAGACAGAAGAACCGAGAAATACTTTATCATAACCGCCTCCAAAAATATATCGATTAATGATAATGTACGGTTCCACCTATGACAAATGATGACAGAAACGTATGTGTAGGAATAGTGCTATTTCTCGCTTTATTAAATATCAAATGAACAGTTCACGCACCCCGGGACAGCCCTTAACATCCTCCCCGGGCGCCCTCCCGCCCCGCCTCACGCCGCCAGTTTGCCATATCACCATGCCCATATCGAAAAACCCTTGTAATTTGTTCCCATAATGGGAATTTACTCTTGACCTTAATATCAAGTCGCGGCTGGTCGTCTTCAACATTTGCAGGAACAAGTACCAACTAGTCGTGAAAATCAACTATTATGCTTAAATCATATATATCCGGTTCAGCGGAAGTCCTCATTAACATGAAGTAATACCTGATCCCCACAGCCAAAAGAGAGGAAGTGTATCACGGTAATCATTTGATCATGCTGTTGTATCAATAGCAGATGGCTTGGGCATGTGACAGTTTCATGTACTCCCAAAACACAAATTGAACTATTTCTTTGATAATATATATTTTTTGACCACCCGTTGTTGCTGTTTCCCAAAAAAAATTCAATTTTCAAGCCCCATACCCCTCTTTTCAGCCTCCCAAACGCAGTCTTTTCACCAATCTTCTCTACCAACCTCTACTAATACTAAAAGGACTGAATGCAGCCCTTTCGCTGAAATCACTGTTCTGGGAGGTGGCCAACTCATTTGCACACCATGGTAAAGAGCTCTACCGGGTGCCTGAATAATATCAACAATCGCATCGCTTGCATAAATCAAAGATTCAAATGCAGTTAATTAAACGAGTGGTCCACGAAGGACGATTTAAACAAGCGGATCGGGTGCGATCAAATTAAATTAGCGAGCACATGAAAGTGCAACCTTATGCAAGGCCACGATTGTTGATATTCCGGGATGGAGGTTATCCGCGAAAATCTTACACATTAACAGGAGCAACAGTTATGAAAACCGATGGTTCATTAAAAGACATGATGAAGTTCATTTTCCCTAACAGGGGTGAATTCATCAAACAAGCGCAAATAAATGGCTTAAGCGACGATGTGATACATTACGGATTAAAGGTCTGTTATGATTACAACGGGTATATCGATATACCGCGAGACCAGTTATTAAGTCGGATAATCCGCATGCAATCAGCATACAACAGGGAAATCCGGTACCAGGACCCTCCTAAAAAAGTGATGGAAAGGATTACACGGTTCGCGACTGAATCGCATTTTACGAAAAATCGAAAGGAGAAGCTTTCGTGTTTCATGGTAGAGCTTTACCGCTGGAAGAACTATCTCTCGAATTTGACCTACGCGCAGCTGCGCCAGTATGACTGCTTGTACTGGAATTTTTCCGATTACATAATGTCAGAGTATTACCCCCTGCCCGTATCTCTTATCAGCAAGTGGGTAACCCAGCATATACCCCTTCGGAAAGAAGCCATTCGGTTCAAACAGGATATCCTGGACAGGGTTAACCATCCTGAAATCAGGGAATTCTTGCTTCGGTGCTATTCTTTAAATACAGCCGGCACAGAATTTCTCCTCGAGAAAAATCTTCCGTGTGAAGTGCTGTCCCATCTCGAGAAAATTCTTCGCAAGATCAACTACCGAAACAACAGTAAAAGCAAGTACAGAATCTACATGGAATATCTTATCAGCAAGGGGATTCTTGAAAAATCTGTAAACTATTCAACAAAGGGAAGATGTAATTATTTCAAAATAATTTTATAAAATATTTGGTATGAAATCGACCATGAATACAGCTCAACCGCCATAAGACAGTTCATTGCGCATACAGGATAAGTATGTTTTGGGGATACATACTTGTGCTTGACAAAAATAATATGACCCCAAATATGTCCACCGTTACGAAAGATCTGCGTCCAATCACGGATTGGTTGCCTCACCTTTCGTGGCGAGACGTACCAAGCCAGAGCTGGATCTCGAAGATGATCTCGTCGATATGCTCTTTCGATTCCGGTTCCCGCCTTGGAGCACAGGTCGGCCCTTCACCTTGAAGCAGGGGCTTTAGACAAAGGCTTGTCCGGTTACGGACGAGCCTTTGTCTTTTACGAATACATCA
>MTKZ01027262.1_pt1 | contig 10931 bp, 12 predicted proteins | sample 1042781 | NCBI WGS metagenome assembly MTKZ01 (sample SAMN06212207, study PRJNA360539) | anaerobic digester metagenome | biome: Wastewater treatment plant; material: sludge; isolation source: anaerobic digester fed with sludge from wastewater treatment plant | place: Denmark: WWTP Viborg ...
TAAACTAAAGCTTCTCCCTAAGTTGGGCCAATTTGCAAGCTGGATGCCAAAAGTAAAAAGTGGTAGAGGCGAATGCCAGGAAGTGGTAATGACTGAACCGGATATAACAAAATTACCTGTTATCACCTGCTGGCCAAAAGATGGTGGACCATTTGTAACATTACCAATTATACACACAAAAGACCCCAATACCAATTCCCGTAATGTGGGTATGTATCGGATGCAGGTGTTTGGACCAACACTTACAGGCATGCATTGGCATAAGCATAAAGTTTCTGCGAAACATTTTGCTGAATATAAAAAATTGAATAAAAGGATGCCCGTCGCTGTTGCACTGGGTGGCGATCCTGTGTATGCTTATTCTGCTACAGCACCTTTGCCGGAAAATGTGGATGAATACATGCTGGCAGGTTTTCTTAGAAAGAAGAAAGTGGAGTTGGTCAAATGTATTTCACAACCTGATGTGGAAGTACCAGCGGATGCAGATTTTATTATTGAAGGATCTGTGGATCCAAACGACGAATTGATATGGGAAGGGCCTTTTGGCGACCATACGGGTTATTATTCATTACCTGACTGGTATCCTAAATTTCATATTACTGCTATCACACATAAAAAAAATGCCGTGTATCCGGCTACTATTGTTGGCATTCCACCTCAGGAAGATGCCTGGCTGGGAAAAGCAACGGAAAGAATTTTCTTAGCACCAATTAAAATGACGATGGTGCCTGAAATTGTGGACATGGATATGCCGGTGGAAGGAGTTTTTCATAATCTTGTTATTACAAAAATCAAAAAGGAATATGCAGGGCAGGGGCAAAAAGTGATGAATGCCATGTGGGGAGCCGGGCAAATGATGTTTAATAAAATATTAGTGCTTGCCGATGAAGGCGTAATCATTCAGCAATACGAGGAACTGGCAAAGTATGTTTTCAAAAATTTAAATCCGGCCACTGATATTTATTTTTCCACAGGCCCGATGGATGTGCTGGATCATAGTTGCAGCAAATTAGGCTTCGGTGGAAAAATGTGTATTGATGGAACAGCAAAACAGGAAGAAGAAAGGGATGACAATTATCTATCTGTACCAAACAATTACCATTTGACTATTGCTGCTGTTCTCACAGAAAAATTTCCTGAGGTAAAAATCATCAATGATTCTTTGCTGAAAAAAGATATCGCCTGCATCGTTGTATCTGTTCAAAAAAACAGGGTAGGACATATAAAAGAACTGCATGAGCAAATCTGCAGCTTGAAAGAAGTGGAAGGAATTAAAATGATACTATACGTTGAGCATACCGTAGATGCCAATGATTTAACAACAGCTTTATGGCGATTCTGCAATAATCTCGACCCGAAACGGGATAACTATCTTTACCAGCGACACACATCATCGAGTTACTTCGCCTGTATGGGATTTGATGGTACAAGAAAAACAAAAGAGTTTGACAATTTCCACCGGGATTGGCCCAATATTATAGTGGCTGATGACGATACCATTAAGTCAGTAGACAATAAATGGGAGGCATTGGGCATCGGAACTTTTATTCCTTCTCCATCTTTAAAATTTAAAAACCAGATATACGGAGAAGAAGCAGTCGTAAGCTGATTTTAATTTCTCCTTATTAGGTTCTACTTTTAACCTGTGACTAAGGAAATAATAAATATTCTTATGACCGGCGGCGGTGCACCAGGAGCTGCAGGCATTTTAGAATGTTTACAAAAGAATAATTTATTTAAAGTAACTNNATGCAAATCCCGGAGCGGTGGGAAGATATCTTACAAACGACTTTGAAGTAATTCCCTTAGCTACTCATCCCTCTTTCATTGATGCTATTCTTACACTTTGCAGGAAAAAGAATATTCATGTCCTGATGCCATTGGTAACAAAAGAGCTTATCCCGTTATCACTGCATACTAAAGAATTTGAATTGGCGGGTGTCAAACTTCTTGTTTCTCCGGTTGCGTCCCTTGAAATTGCTAACAATAAAAGCAGGCTATACGAATTCCTGCAATGGAGGGGAATGCCTGTTCCTGATTTTAGGGTGGTAGAAACAGTAGAACAATTTAAACTTGCAGTGGAAGAATTAGGCTATCCCGAAAAACAAGTTTGTTTCAAACCATCGGTTTCTAATGGAAGCCGGGGTTTCAGAATTGTAAGTAGTCAATTTAATGCACTGGATCTACTGTTTAATCAAAAGCCCACTTCAACATATATTGCTTTGAGTGATGCGGTACAGACCCTTTCGTCGGGTGCTATTCCGGAATTACTGGTAAGTGAATATTTACCCGGTGAAGAATATTCCGTTGACTGTTTGGCAAACCATGGAGAGCCTGTAGTTATAATTCCCCGTTTGAGAAGTAAAATGATCAACGGCATTAGTATTGAAGGTGAATTTGTAAAAGAAGATGCTATCATTCATTATTGTGGGCAAATAATAAAAGAACTCAAGTTGCATGGTAATATTGGCATCCAGGTTAAAAGATCAGCAGCAGGGCAATTCTTGATTCTTGAAATTAATCCCCGGGTGCAGGGTACCATTTCAGCTGCATTAGGGGCCGGTGTTAATCTTCCCGAACTGACTATAAAGCAGGAGTTGGGTCTGACAATTTCTCCGCTAGAGTCAAACATACAATGGGGCACAAAATTTTCCCGTTACTGGAAGGAGGTTTTTTACTGACACTAAGGCATTATTATTATTTGGAAAGGTCTTTGTACAACTCTTTTCTTTAAATAACCGTCGGTGAAACGGATAATTATCATCTAAGTCTTTTAGCTAATTTGTCTCAATTATCGTTTTATGAAAAAATTTAGTGCTGTATTACTGGTGAGTCTTGTAACCCTGGCCTCGTTTGCACAAGATGAAAACAATACATTGCTTTGGAAAATAAGTGGCAATGGTTTAGACAAGCCATCTTACTTGTTCGGTACTATTCACCTGATTTGCGCAGAGGATGCAATACTGAGTGACAACATGAAAAAAGCTATCAGCGATTGTGATGAAGTTTATTTCGAAGTTGATATGGATAATCTCTTTGAAATGATAGGAGCTATCAACAAAATGAAGATGATAGGTGATACCACATTAAAAGATTTATTGAGTGACCCGGACTATCAAAAAGTGAAATCTTATTTTGAAAAAAAAGGATCAATGCTGCCCTTTTCTATGCTGGAAACCTATAAGCCCATGCTGGCTGCCTCCACACTTGAAGAAGGCTCCATGCCCTGCGATAATACTGCTATGATGGAACAGGTAATAATGAAAGAGGCAAAAAGCTACAATAAAAAAGTAAAGGGATTGGAAACAATGTCGTACCAGGCCGGAGTACTGGACAGCATTCCCTATAAATTACAGGCTGAACAATTGGTAGAATATATTGATAAAGCCAATAGTGGTGAAAGTGATGACACCGAAATGAATGAAATGTTCAAAGCATATAAAGAACAGGACTTAAAAAAATTAGAAAATTTATTAATAGCAACAGATGCCGGTATAGCTGGCTTTACAGATATCCTGCTTTATCATCGCAATCAGAATTGGGTAGAGAAACTAAAATCACTGTTGCCCAAAAAATCGTTACTGATTGCTGTCGGTGCCGGACATTTACCAGGAGAAAAAGGAGTTATTAATTTACTTCGCAAAGAAGGCTATAAGTTGACTCCGGTAGCAAATAAAGTAACCAGGCTTAAAGAAATTTAATCTATGATGAGTAACGGTTAATTATGACTCCCGGTTCAGAAAGAAAAATTATTATTTAACAAAAGCACTGAACTTATTGCATTTATTTTTGTAATAGACAGATAAAATATTCTTAATAATGATTAGACAAATCATAGTGGTTTTAATGGGTTTCCTTTTCATTAATTCTCTTACATCATTCTCTCCAATTACTAATCAAAATCTGAAAGTAACCATTACAAAACTCCATAACAACAATGGTGTGGTACTTGTGAGCTTATTCAAAGATGGAATCGGATTTCCTGACAAGCCTGAAAAAGCAGTTGGAAAAGAAAAAGCTTATATCGTTGACAAAAACGCTACAATCATTTTTAAGAGTGTGCCACCGGGCAATTATGCAATTGCTATTTTGCATGATGAAAACAATAACCAACGAATGGATAAAAATGGTTTAGGTATTCCAAAAGAAGGGTATGGGTTCTCCAACAATGCGTCAGCACCATTTGGTCCGCCATCCAATCGAAAAGCAAGTTTTACCCATACTGATAAAACTCAAACAGCTATCCAGATTAAAACAAGGTATTTATAATTTTCAGTTCACAACAATAAAAAAACCGGTATCACATTAGTAACACCGGTTAAATATATAATCAGGATGGTAATCAAAATTGTTCTAACATCGAAAACATAAAATCCCCTTCGATTTTAGCATTTGCATCACTGTCACTCCCATGAACTGCATTTTCTCCAACAGAAGCAGCATATAATTTACGGATAGTTCCTTCAGCTGCTTTGGCGGGATCAGTAGCACCAATCAGTTTACGGAAGTCTTCTACTGCATTTTCTTTTTCCAGTATTGCAGCAATAATAGGTCCTTCACACATAAAAGAAACCAGTTCTTTATAAAAAGGCCTCTCTTTATGAATAGCGTAGAACTCACCTGCTTTTTCAGGCGTAAGCTTTGTCATTTTTAAAGCTTTTATACTGTAACCTTCCTGTAAAATACGGTCTAAAATTGCGCCGGCATGTCCATTTTTAAATGCATCCGGCTTGATCATGGTAAATGTTCGATTACTCATAGTACGTTTATTTGTTTTTTCGGCCGCAAAGGTAAGCGAAAGTTGGGGTTAATATTTTTTGATTTCATTATTTCAAGATGAATAATGCAACAATACCCGGAAACCTGTCTCTGAAACCCCTGACAACACACGGCAAACTCTTATCTTCGCACCCGTTTATGATGAAACCCATAGAGGAAATATTCCCCTTACTTTCTGAGCCACGACAGATTGCTATTACTATGCACCAAAAACCCGATGCTGACGCAATGGGTTCCACTTTAGCATTGAAGCATTTCCTGGCTTTATTGGGCCATACAGTCACTGTAATTTCACCTACCAACTGGGCAGGGTGGGTAAACTGGATGCCCGGAGCCAGGGAAGTGATGGATTATGAGAAGGATAAGAAAAAAGCTGAAGCTGTTTTAGATAATGCTGATTGGTTATTTTGCCTTGACTTCAACATTTTTCATCGCACTAAAGGAATGACAGAAAAATTGAAGCAACTTACCTGTATAAAGATATTAATAGATCATCACCAGGAACCTGATGTGGCATCTTTTGATTATGGAATAAGCGATACATCAAAAAGTTCTACCTGTGAAATGGTCTACGATTTTATTATTAATTCAGGTAATGCTGATAAAATTAATACTACCATCGGACAATGCATTTATGCAGGGGTGGTCGCTGATACCGGCTCCTTCCGGTATGCTTCAACCCATGCCGGAGTGCATACCATGGTTGCAGACCTGAAATTAAGAGGACTGGAACATGGCATAGTACATGAAAATCTTTTTGACAATTTTTTGGAGAACCGGTTGCGTTTTATTGGTAATGTATTACTGAACAGGATGGAAATATTTTATGAATACAACACAGCACTGATTTCCATACCTAAAAGCGATATTTTAAAATACCATATAAAAACCGGCGATACTGAAGGGCTTGTGAACTATCCTCAATCCATTCAGGGTATTAAATTAGTAGCATTGGTAATCGATAGGGATGAGGAAAGGAAATGGAGTTTTCGAAGCAAAGGTGAATTTGATTGCAATACCTTTGCACGGAAATATTTTGAAGGAGGAGGGCATTATAATGCCTCCGGTGGCAGAAGTAGTGACTCCCTGGAAAAAACCGTGGATCATTTCATAAAAGCTATGAAAGAAAACGAAAAACTTTTACAATAAATAAAACAAAGTATGAAGACAATCAACAACCTATTATGGGTTCTTTTTGCAGGAGTGCTGCTCGTAAGCTGCGGTAAAGCAGATTATCGTAAAACGCCGGGTGGCATGCCTTACCAACTGATTAAAGGAAGTGATACCCAACAAATCAAAGAAGGTGATTTTATCAAAGTTCATTTTACCAGGAAGATTAAAGACAGCGTCTATTTTACTACGGAAGGTGGTTTACCTGTTTATATGCAGGTAGCTAAAATAGCTCAACCTTACGATATTTCTGAATTATGGACAAGTATGAAATTAGGTGACAGTGTAATTGCAACGCAAATGCTGGATACCTTTATTAAAAGAGATCCTCAAAGTGTTCCAAAAGATTTTAAAAGGGGTGATAAGATAACTTACTACCTGAAAGTTGTTGGTGTATTTAAAAGTGACTCTGCTGCCCGTGCCGATTATGATAACCTGAACAAACAATGGCTGGATGGGGAGATAAAAACCATTGAAAAATACCTGGCTGATAAAAAAATTACGGCACAAAAAACTCCTTCAGGTTCGTTTGTAGAAATACTTAATCCAGGTACAGGAAACCTGATCGATTCCGGTAAGTACATCTCCGTAAACTATACTGGTACCAGTTGGTCAGGCAAAACATTTGACAGTAATACTGATTCTACTTTTCAGCATGTAGGACCCTATCCTTTTGTTGCCGGCACTGGTGCTATGATTAAAGGGTTTGATGAGGCAATGATGTTTTTGAAACCCGGCGGTAAAGCCAAAATTTATATTCCTTCAGTACTTGCCTATGCCGGTAGTCCAGGTTCACCTCTTATCAAACCTTACGAAAATTTAATATTTGAGGTAGAAATTGTAACTGTACAGGACAAAGCCCCGGTGCAGCCCAGGGCTCCGGGAAGCAGCATACAACCAGTACAACAATAAAAAATTGATATAACTCAATTAAATAATTGTTGTCTGCATCAAATTAATTTGCAATTTTGTACCCGTGTTACTAAATGAGTGACACGGGTATTTTTTTAATGGCCCCGTTTTTAGTCCAGGATCTGATTAACCTACCGTACCCCTGAGAACCCGTCCCCGAAAACACTGCCACCACCGTACTTTTTGCCGAGCCCTGATAAATGATCTGTACTATTGAGAACTTCCTTTGAAGAGCCGTGATTAAGGCTTACTAAATGTCCTTTTGAAAGGAGTTTCGTTAATAGCGAAACTCTTTTTATTTTCCGGCCTGTTGGTAAGCTTCGAAGAGTTTTACTGTTTCCATCGCCTCTTTTACATCATGCACCCTTAAAATAGAAGCTCCGTTCATTAACCCGATTGTATTAAGAACAGTGGTGCCATTCAATGAATCATCAGCGGTAATTGCAAGTGTTTTGTAGATGGTGGATTTGCGGGAAATGCCCAGCATAACAGGGCAGTGAAGCATGGAAAAAACAGATAGGTTTCTTAGTAGTTCGAAATTATGAGTGATTGTTTTACCAAAACCAAATCCAGGATCAACTATTACATCAGTAATCCCGGAAGTATGTAACTCATCAACTTTTTGAATAAAAAAATCAAGTACTTCTTTTGTTACATTTTCATAGTGCGGTTGTTGCTGCATTGTTTGTGGGATCCCTTGCATATGCATCAGCACATACGGTACATTTAACCTGGCTACCGTTACAATCATTGCTGAATCAATACTACCGGCACTTATATCATTTATGATAACCGCACCAGCTTCCACGGCCCTTGTAGCAACTATTGAATAATAAGTATCAATGGAAATAAAAGCTTCGGAAAAATTTTTATTGATGGCTTCAAGAGGGGCTATCACTCTTTTCAATTCTTCATCAGCACTTAATTTTTCGCTACCCGGTCTTGTACTTTGTCCACCAATGTCAAGAATAGTAGCACCGTCTTTCAGCATTTGTTCTGCCCGTTTCAAAATGGCGTCCGTTTCCTGGTGCCTGCTGCCGCTGTAAAATGAATCTGGGGTAACATTGATGATACCCATGACAAGTGGTTTATCCACAACCAGCAATCTTCCTTTACAATTCAGCGTAAACATTAGGCTTTAGTTCGTTATTTTTGAAGCTAAAGTAGAGAATATAACTAAATGAGCGACACGAATAAACAATACGACAAGGCAATCGCCGCCTGTAAAGATATTTTCCTGAAGAAAGCCAAAGACTACGGCACAGCATGGAGAGTGTTGCGTACCATTTCCATTGTTNNAGATATTCATCAAAGCACAGAGAATCCGTACTATCCAGCAAAAGGGAGAACAAAAAGTATCGGATGGAATAGCAGCAGAATTTAAAGGCATCATCAACTATGCAGTTATCGGGTTGATTCAATTAGAGCTGCCCGAAGACGCACCGGAAGAAATGGATATTAACGAGGTTTCTGTTTTGTTTGACAAAAATGTACAGATAGCCAAAAGCCTGATGCTGGATAAGAATCATGATTATGGTGAAGCATGGCGCAGTATGAGCCAGGAAAGTTTTGTTGATCTCATCCTGATGAAACTGCAGCGAATCCGCCAGATATTAAATAATGACGGGAAAACAATCATGAGTGAAGGAATTGATGCCAACTATCATGATATGATCAACTATGCAGTGTTTGCCTTAATTCTTATGTAATATGAAAGCAGCAGTTAATATAGCAAGGATCATTGTAGGAGTGTTATTCATCTTCTCCGGCCTGGTGAAAGCTAATGACCCATTAGGGCTCAGCTATAAAATGCAGGAATTTTTTGAATTATGGGGAATGCACCAGTTCAATTCATGGACATTATTGCTGTCGGTTCTCATGAATGCTTTTGAAATTATTGCCGGTTTTGCTTTGTTGCTTGGCTGGAGGATCAAACTATTTAGCTGGTTATTATTACTGCTGATCGTATTCTTTACTTTCCTGACGGGATATGCCTATCTCTCTGGTAAATTCAGAAGCTGCGGCTGCTTTGGCGATTGTTTACCCATAACGCCAAAGACTTCCTTCCTGAAAGATGTAGCATTACTTATACTTATCGGTTTTCTTTTCTGGAAACAAAAATTGATCACCTCATTATTCCCCGGGAAAGCCACAACGATCACAATGCTTGGTATTACCGTACTGAGTTTTGGTATGCAATGGTATAGCCTTACTTATTTACCTTTCGTTGATTGTTTGCCGTATAAGAAAGGAAATAATATAGCAGAGAAAATGAAAATGCCTGCGGATGCAATTCCAGACAGCACCGTTATAACATTTATCTACGATAAAGGTGGAAAGCAGGTGGAATTTACAGCAGATAAATTTCCTGCTGACTTCAACAGTACCACTTATAAATTAATTAAGCGGTATGATAAAGTTGTAAGAAGGGGAAAGAATAACCAACCACCCATAGCCGGGTTCAATCTTTCCGGAATTACAAATGAAGATTCCACACAAATAGTATTACAACAATCCTATGCGGTGCTGCTATTCTGCGAAAATTTCAATGTCCCTGTTTCTACATGGGAGAAAAGTTTTTCCAAAGTATATGCAGAGGCAAAAGCGAAAAATATTCCTGTTTACTTAATAACTACTCAGCCGGGAGAAGCGGAGGCTAAATTAGCAGGCACTTCTTTCCGTAATGTCCAGGTTTTAAAATGTGATAATACGGCTATCCGTACAGCAGCCAGAACAAACCCCTGTTTATTTGTGCTGAAGCAAGGAACGATATTAGGGAAATGGAGCCGTCATCATTTTTCATCAGCCGGTAAATTACTCAACGGAATTAATGCACAACCACCAACAGGAGGCAATCCCAACCTGAAGGACTCGGTAATAATTGAGTCCCCAGTAACAAACAACAAATAATCATGCTCAGATACATCACCAAAAAAATCCTGTACGGCATGTTGGTGTTAGTAGGAGTGGTGGTGTTAGTGTTCTTTTTATTCNNAGAATCGTAGCGGGTCAATCCAGTGACTCCACCACACAAGCCAATATCCGGAGAGAATTATATCTCACCAATGAAAATGGAGAGAAGATTCCTAAATTCAAACAATTCCTTTATTACCTCAATGATGTTTCACCTATTTGTTTTCATAGCAAAGAAGAAATAACCAACAAAAAATTGAAAGGATTTTTTATCGGAGGCGATAAAAAATTTGGCTTCAAGATTCCATATCTGCGAAAATCATATCAAACAAAAAGACCTGTCTGGAATATTTTAATGCAGGCATTGCCCGGTACATTAATGCTGGCTATATCAGCCATGTTTATTGCCATGCTGATTGGCATCCCCTTAGGGGTAATGGCAGCTGTAAAACAAAATACCTGGTTAGACACTTCAGCAATATTTTCAAGTATCGTGGGAATATCTGCCCCTTCTTTTTTCATGGGCATCATCATGGTATATGTTTTTGGATTTGTATTAAGCGACTGGACGGGATTGCATATAGCAGGAAGTTGGTTTGCAATTGATGATGAAGGCCACCGCCGGCTGACGATGCAGAATTTAATTCTTCCTGCCATAACGCTTGGAATCCGGCCGATGGCTATCATTACTCAACTAACCAGAAGTGCTATGCTGGATGTGCTTGACCAGGATTATATCCGCACTGCTTATGCCAAAGGTTTAAGCAAAAGACAAGTCATCTGGAAACATGGATTAAGAAATGCACTGAACCCGGTTATCACAGCCATCACAGGTTGGTTTGCCGAACTATTAGCTGGTGCATTCTTTGTAGAATATATTTTTGGCTGGCAGGGCATTGGAAAAGTAACGGTGGATGCATTGGAAAAATTAGATTACCCGGTGGTTATGGGAGCCGTATTAGTATCTGCAACTTTCTTTATACTGATAAATATTTTAGCGGATATTTTATACGGGGTGGTAGATCCCAGGGTGAGGGTTGAATAAAGTTCATATTATAAAAATATTATCTCTTGTTCAAATTCTTTAGAGGAAATAAAGAAAATAAAAGTGGAATTATTTTGGATAATAATTCTGATTTAAATTATGAAGAGGCAAT
>MTKZ01038093.1_pt1 | contig 10930 bp, 7 predicted proteins | sample 1042781 | NCBI WGS metagenome assembly MTKZ01 (sample SAMN06212207, study PRJNA360539) | anaerobic digester metagenome | biome: Wastewater treatment plant; material: sludge; isolation source: anaerobic digester fed with sludge from wastewater treatment plant | place: Denmark: WWTP Viborg ...
CATACGCATGAACGCGCCCCTTGAATTCCGTCGCCAGAGCCCTGAGGAAATCCCCGTACAGGTAGTACTTGTCCTTAGACGGAGGGCCCTCCATGGAGTCTTCCGGAGGCCGTGCCCACCTTGGCGCTTTGACAACACTGAACAGCAATTTGATGCCCCTAGCGTTGGCAGCATCCACGATCGGATAGAGTGGGCCAAAGTTGTATTGCCCCTCTGCAGTGTTGTAAGTCAGCCACTCTACCTGTTGTTTGAACCAGCTCATGCGGAGTTCACTGACCATGTTGAACACAACTCCCACATCCGTTCCTAGTGCATGCCCCTGGATGCCATAGCTAAACCCAGGGCCTCTTGATGCAGCAGGGACTGCCGCTGCTGGCTTCGGCGTTGGTTTGGGTGTCGCCCTTGCTGTCGGCAGCGGTGTCGGGGTTGGAGTCGACGTCGGAGTTGGGGTTGGGATCTCGATGGCTACGCTGCTGCTCTGGCTGACAGTTGTACGGCCGCCATCGTCAGAAATGAGCGCAGCGATGCTGTACTCGCCAGGGGCATTGGGTGCTTGCCAGACAAATGCTGCACCACCCGTAGTGGCAGAACTCACAGAGAGGTCACCCGATGATAGCAGGCTGCAAGACGTGCTCTGCTCGCCGCTCGGACCCTTGACAGTCCAAACCACGGTATAGTTGCTCTCCAACGCCGGGATGGTCAAATCCTTGAGGTACTGCAGGAGATCCCATACCCGGTCATCGTTCTGGGGATCCAAAAAGTTGTTCAGCGTGACGCCACGCAGATTGTAGTCAAGCACGAGCTGCAGCTTGGTAGCCAGGCTGGCCGCATTCTCCAGCCAAACCTGGTGTTCGTGGCCCTCCTCGCCATCATGGCTGAACCAGCACGCATTGACCTTGTCATCAAAACGAAGGCCGCCGGTGCCTTCCAGACTCGGCAGCACCAAAGCCACCGCTTCGCCGCCGCCAACCATCTGCTTATCACCCGCGACGGCCAGATGGGCCACGTCCCACAGAGCTACATCGTACGGTACCCTGCTGACCACTCCGTTGATGATCTGATAACCGTACACGGACATTTCGAGCTGGAGTTTGGTGCGGTCTACCTGACCCACTGCCCACCGTAGCAGTGACTGCATTTGACCACCAGCGACGAACGCGGTTGGGCTCTCAATGGCTGGTAAGACCACGGTGTCGGCGCGCTGGCCAATGGCGTTCCAGTCAAACGAACCGGTATCCCAGGCCTCTTCAGAGATCTNNCTCAGAGATCTGCCGCGGCGTCTCGACCCGCACTGCGAGCGTTTTGCCCTGCTTGTGGAACGATGTCGCCAGCTCGGCCACAAAGGAGCCAAACTCGTCTTTTAACTCTGGCACCAATCCGCGATAGTCGAGCAGCACGCCGGTGTACTTTTTCTCTACCACCAGCGCTGATAGAGCAGACACATGCCGGGTCCGTGCTTTGGGGTCCAACAGCACCGCATTTAGCACGCTGCCCTGCGGCTGCCCATCCTTGAGGTTGCTGACCAGAGCCACAAGCGAATAGCCTTGTGGGGTTACCCGATTCGGCCCCATGGAGTCACTGATGCTACCGTCTGCGTTCACCGAGTAGCCCTCGAGATCGAGCTCGGTGATCAGACCTTTGGCCATAACTGGCAGTTCCTCTTCGTGGCCAATTGTTGTTGCGACCGCCGGGCTGCTCCGTTTGGCCTGCACTACGGCGATCATAGAAGGCAGAGAGGACAGGCGCACTTCGACGGCCTTGTCCTCGGCGATAACCTCTGAGGGAGTCCACTCCCACTTCTTGCCATTCCAGGAATAAGCATCAGCCAGGGAGCCATCCAGCCTGGCGGGAAGGGGCAGAGTAAAAGTTGCTTCTTTGGGCTGCGGTCCATAGGCCAGGAAGTGATAGACGCTGCTCTGCAGCGTGACTGCTGCTGCCTTGAGCGCTTTGGCTGCTGCGTTCTCGGCCCCGTCGCCCTTGCCATCAACAAAGTCGGGGCTCGCAACGGAGGCGATCTTGAGCCGCAACTGACTGCTCAGTGCGCCGGCCGGGATGACCAGGTGCGATCCATCCGCAGCGCTGATCGCACCTCCATTGCCCGAGATCACCGGGTAGTCCAGGTGCNNGCTCACGATGAGCAGTACTGCCGAGATACCGTAGGTCACACGGTCTGCTTGCGGGTGCTGCAGCCATTGCTTCAGTGTCTGGATGAGTCTTTCCTTCATGTACATCCTTTCTGTTGTAGGGTCTGGCGAAGCCTGCGGGCCTTACACAGCAACGGAGCTGTAATGCACAGACAAGGGCATCCAGCTCCGCTAGCGGTCTATGATCTCTCGAATCGGTCGCGACAATGCGTGGCTATGCAATTGCAGCAGATAATTGTGGGCATAAGAGCCATAGCAGAAACAGTCGACCATCCCACAGACGGACAAGGCACCTTTGGCCTCCGCCGCCAGACTGGGGCGATTCTAGCACAAGAGGGTATACCTGCCAAATCAGCGGGGAGCCGAGTTCTACTCCAAAACAAGAGCCCCCGAATTGCTCCAGGGGCTCCTGCATGGTCGCGAGGCTAATCAGCCGCTACTACCTGTTTGGTCTTGCTCCGCACGGTTCCCTTGCCGCGCGGACTATAAGAGGGCAAGCCGTCGAGCAAGTCCGCACCCCGCACCACCAGCTTGTTCGCCAGCTTGCGCGCCGGGACCTTGCCGCTGTACACCATACGCTGCGCGGTCCGCTTGCCTATGCCAAACATCTCGGCGATCTCATCCATCGTGTAGAGAGCTTCCCGGTCAATGCGCATGCCCACTCGCCTATCCTCATCATTCAACAGTCTGGTGGAGAACAATGGCACTAATCATGCCATATTGGCGCCACTAAATGCCGTCTGATTGTACGGCATATACTTTCCAATGCCAGTATGGAGAAGGTCCCACCTGTGCACACTCAACAACTGCACTTACGAAGACGTCACCTTTGCGCTCCAGATACGGTCTTTTGTACACCCACATACCCCGCGTCTACCGCATGATTACACACACAACGCGCACCGTATCTTTGCATCATCCACGCCTATTTATGCCGCGCATATACCTTCTGATTACAGTCGCGCCACTTGTCTCCACTTTGCGCCACTGGCGCACTGTTTTAGCCTTCTATCTCCACTACTTATACCACGCTCATACATTCCATATACGCTGTTCAGAACCACAGGCGACCTGGCAGTACCCCATTTCTTTGCGAGCCCTCTGTCAGACGCTATAATTCCACTTGGGGAGGCGGCCCTTGAAAAACGTTTTGGGATTCAGATGCGTCCTGTGCGGGGCTGAGTATGGGATTGACGCCCTGGAGTACGTATGCCCCAAGCATGGCAACGATGGTATTCTTGATGTAGTCTACGATTATGACTACATCCGCCCACGCTTGTCCAAGACCGTCCTCAAGAGCAACCGCGACTATTCCATCTGGCGCTACGCGGACCTTCTGCCGGTTTCGGACCTCTCACTGATTCCTCGTCTCCAGGTGGGATGGACTCCGCTCTACCATGCCCGACGCCTTGGTTCACAAATGGGGTTGGAGCATCTCTACATCAAGGATGACGGGCGTAACCCTACCGCTTCTTTCAAGGACCGAGCCAGTGCGGTCGGCATTGTCAAGGCCAGGGAAAAGCATCGCGATGTGATGACTGCGGCCTCCACCGGCAACGCCGCTTCTTCGCTGGCTGGTCTGGCGGCCAGCGTTGGCATGCCAACCTACATCTTTGTCCCCGAGCGGGCACCGCAGGCCAAGGTAGCCCAGCTACTGGTGTTCGGCGCTCGCGTCATCATGGTGCGCGGCACCTACGACCAGGCCTTTGACCTCTGCCTTGCGGCCTCCGCTACCTATGGATGGTACAGTCGTAATACGGCCTACAACCCCTACTTGTCCGAGGGCAAGAAGACGGCTGTGTTGGAGATCTGTGAGCAGCTCAACTGGAACGCACCAGACAAGATCCTGGTGTCCGTAGGCGATGGCTGCATCATCGGCGGTCTGGGCAAAGGTCTTGCTGACCTTTATGCCCTGGGCCTCATCGACCGCTTGCCGCAGTTAATAGGAGTCCAGGCAGAGGGGTCAGCGGTACTCTACAATGCCTGGAGCCACGGGACAGAGGCGATCACTCCCATTGTTCCGCACACTCTCGCCGACAGTATTTCAGTGGGCATTCCGCGCGACGCCATCAAGGCGCTGCGCGCCGTCAGGCGTACCGGGGGCCAGTTTGTCACGGTGAGCGATGAGGAGATTCTGGACGCCATGCGCGTTCTGGCCCGCAACACAGGGGTCTTTGGTGAGCCGGCCGGCGTTACCAGCTTTGCCGGCCTGCGCAAACTCGTCGCTCAGGGCAAGATTGCTCCAGAGGAGTGCGTAGTTGTCCTCATCACCGGCAACGGCCTCAAAGACGTACAGAATGCGATTCAGGCTGCCGGCAAGCCTTATCTGATTGAGCCGACCCTGTCTGCCCTGCGCGACCTGATGCAGCACATCCACTAGCTAGGGTGCTGCTGTCTCCTGCTTGTCAAAGGTATCGGCGAGATACCGGCCTCCGGCGTTCCAGAACATCCAGCCGAATGCCTCGGCATCTTCGGCGGCCTGCTTTTGCATGCGCATCTCCTTCACCCCGTACTCCATACCCTTCCAGGAGTAGTGCTGCAGCCACGGCCGTACGCGCGTGTTCGTCCGCTTGGCGAGTTCAACACAACTGCGGTAGACAACTTCATAAGGGTGGAGCAAAGGCTCGTCCAGACCGAGATTCCCCTTGGTGAAGGTTGCCGGGTAGAGCATGGGCGACAAGTAGTCCATCGATGGAGCAATGTCAATCACCCGCTGGCCAATGCCCATATCCTGCTCTGGCTCCACCCAGGGTGTTAACCCAAAAAGGTCCGCCGAAAGCAGCACCCCCATTGGGCTCAGCTCTGAGCGCAGACGGGCACAGAACTCGCGNNCTCGCGGATCGTTCGCGTGCGCGATTCGACCGTGCTCTCCTGACTGTACACCGCATGTTTGACCGACCCATCAGATGGAAACCTGATATAGTCAAACTGCAGCTCGTCAAACCCGAGCGCCGCTACCTCTTTCGATAGGCCAATCAAATAGTCCTGCACCTCACTGAGGAAGGGATCACACCAGGTTGATCCCTCGGTGTCCACGTAGATCTGCCCATCGGTTTTGTGTACAGCCCACTCGGGATAGGCCGCTACCACCATTGGATCCTTGAAGAGCACTATCCTGGCGATGGTGTAGATGCCCTTCTCCCTGCACATAGCCAGGAAGTGATGGATATCCATACAGTCGGGCTGATATGCCCCGCTGCGCTTGGTCTCTGGCAGCACACTCGGAAAGGCGAGCCACCCGCGGTCGTTCTTCACGTCCACGACTACTGCGTTGAGCTCTGTCTCGTCCACCAGCTTGAGCAGCTCGGCGATGCGCTCCTCAATGGTCAGTAGTCCCAGGGGTATGTAGATGCCCCGCACCTCAAATGGCTGCAGGGCAACGTCTAGCACCGTGGTGCGCTCTACTGCCAGCGCAATGGGCTCGTGGTCCACTGCCGTGACCGCGACGGTGATGGCCATCGGCAAGTCCGCCAACACATACCGACCATCCTCGGACGTCTGAGTCATTGTGATGATCTGGCCACTGTTAAGGGCGCGCACGAGCGCACCACCCACCGGCGCCCCTGTCCTGCTATCCCGTACCGTGCCGCTCAGGGTGTTCGGACGAAGCGCCAGGTGCACTACTGGCTCGGCCCCATAACTGGCCACAGTGGCCGCGTAACCAGCGGCACTCACCTCAAGCGTAGCGCCCGCCACCAGTCGCCTGACAGTCGCGGTTCCGGTTTTGTCCGTAACGTGCTCTGCGCCACCAATCGCTACCGTGGCTCCGNNTGTGGCTCCGCTCACCGGCTGCCCGGTGTACTCGTCCATCACCAGGACTTTAGCTTTGCTGGGCTGGAGAGTCAACTCTTGACTGTCCCGCCCTTCCCAATGGCTCTCCACCGGTTCGAATCCCGGCATCGATGCGCTCAGCACCGCCCCCGCGTGCACGCGGCGAAACGTACACGTGCCTTCCTCGTCGGCCGTGCATTGCTCACCATTGCAGGCTACGGCGGCGCCAACCAACGCAGCCCCTGCCTCACCGTCACGTACCACGCAGCGCACCCGGTTCGGCACCAACTCTACCGAAACTAGCACACTGGCCCCGGGCAACGGTCCTCGCGGAACCTCTGTCCGCGCCTCCGTGTAGCCGTCCGCCTGTACCGCGACCCACCGGTCCTGCCACAACCAACCCAGGGCGAATTGCCCCTCTGGCCCTACCCCGAGCGTTGTTCCTCCCAGGGTGATCGTAGCAGTGGAGACCGCCTGGCCGGTCAGTTCGTCACGAACGACCCCAGAGACCATGCGTGGGTAGCCGATCCACATGGCTCCCACGCTGACAACAGCAGTTAGCAGCAGAGCAAGCAACAGCGCGCGGCGCATATCCATCCTTCCGAGTTTCAGGCAATATAGTGGCAATTTGGCTTTCCACCAAAAAGACGGCGCAGCGGCTCTCAATTGACGATAACAATTCTTAAAACTAGATGATCATCGCTACCACCCCTCAGTTGGCCCGAAAACCATAGGTCTAGTGCTTGATCTCTTGTCTGCCACTAGCCATTGTGTGTCATCGTCACGCCAAGGTCTGCCCAAGCAGGCTGAGCTGGCTTGACTTCTGTTGCGTTCACTCTGTTGCCAGCGTACAATAGCCTTACGGTGGAGCGGGCTGGCGACCGTACTGTTCTTCATCTCTTATTCTCCCGCTGCCTTTATCGATTCCTCTGGGGGCATTACTATGAATGCTGACCAAGCATGGCAGGCAGCCCTCGGTGAGCTACAGTTGCAGCTCACCAAACCGACCTTTGACACCTGGGTCAAGAGCACTTATGTGATCAGCTGGGAGGATGGCACCTTTGTCATTGGCGTGCACAACGGCTACGCCAAGGACTGGCTGGAGAACCGGCTGCTCACCACCATCAAGCGCACACTCACCGGAATCATTGGCCGCAGTGTCGAGGTGAGCTTTGTCGTCCGCCCTCGCCGGCCCAAGGTTGTTTCGCCCGACCCTTTGCTCACGGCAGACTATGCCGCTGAACCAACGGTGCAGACCGGGAACCCGGCAGCTCCTTCATTCAACACTTTCCTCAATCCCAAGCTCACCTTTGACGCTTTCATCGTTGGCAACTCTAACCTGCTTGCGCACGCCGCCGCCAGGTCCGTTGCCGAAAACCTGGCCAAGCAGTACAACCCGCTCTTTGTCTACGGCGGCACCGGCCTTGGCAAGACTCACCTTCTCCAGGCAATAGGCAATCAAGCGCTCACCACCACTCCCAACGTCCTCTATGTCTCATCCGAGACCTTTACCAACGAGCTGATCAATGCTATCCGCACCCAGAGCACGGACGAGTTTCGCGCCAAGTATCGCAATCAGGTCGACTTACTGTTGATCGATGATATTCAGTTCATCGCTGGCAAAGAGAGCACTCAGGAAGAGTTCTTCCACACTTTCAACACGTTGCATCAGGGCGGCAAGCAGATCGTACTGTCCAGCGATCGCCCACCTAGGGCTATTATGACCCTCGAGGACCGGCTTCGGTCACGTTTTGAAATGGGATTGATTGTCGATATCCAGCCACCCGGTTTTGAGATGCGGATGGCCATTCTGCGCACCAAGGCCGAGGCCTGCCCCATCGCTATTCCGCCCGAGGTCATCGAGTTCATCGCCACCAAGTTCCAGAGCAACGTCCGTGAGCTAGAAGGGGCACTGACGCGCGTGGTGGCGCACGCCCAGCTCACCCAGTCCACACTGACCATGGAACTAGCCTCCGCAGTGCTGCAGGATATCCTCACTCGCTCCGACTCGGTCTCGGCAGATCAGGTCATTGACGCAGTCTGCCGCTACTACTCTATCGATCCCGACACGCTAAAGGGACGAGGCCGCAGTCAGGAAGTCGCCCTTGCTCGTCAGGTAGCCATGTTCCTGCTAAAGCAAGAGCTGGATTATTCCCTCCCCAAAAACGGCGACACCCTGGGCGGCCGTGACCACACCACCGTTCTCTACGGCTGTGACAAGATCAAGGCCGCCATCGAGGAAGACGATTCCCTCCGCCGCGATGTCCTCGCTATCAAGGAACACCTCTACAAAGAGCGCGCCCCGTCAACACGTTAGCCCCACCCTGTGGATAACTGCCTAATAACTGTGGATAACTATCCCCTCTATGGGGATAACCAGGCCTTTTGCAGCCCCCGAACCGCCCGTTATACGTCAACCTGGCGATGTGCTCCCCTAACTGTAGGGCCAGACCAGCCGTTCTTCCCAAGTCCTAGTGTACCCTCTCCAGATTCTGGTCTGTTCCAGCGGTAGTTCACTTATCCCGGAGTTATCCACAGGGGGTGTGGGCATTCGGCAGTGTCTTGCCCGGAGTCTCGCCCACCACTGGTGGTGGCATTCTGGACTCAACACTAAAGGTGGTGGATGCTCCCAGGGTTCCTGTTTTCTCCCCACTATCCACTCCCCCTACTACGACTATTACTTACTCATATACCATATGGGGATAAGATATGAGGACACACGGGTAGGAACCGAGAAGGAAAAGGGGGTATAATTGGAGCTACGCTCTATCGTGTGAGGTACTCGTGCGTTACCTGATCCTGTCTGACATTCATGGCAACTTGCCGGCGTTTGAGGCAGTACTGGCGGACGCGGGTCAGTTCGACCAGATTTGGTGTCTTGGCGACATCATTGGCTACGGGCCTCAACCAAATGAGTGCATTGCCAGATTGCGCCAATTCGCCCACAGTTGTGTGGCCGGGAATCACGACTGGGCGGCCATCAACAAGCTTGATATCTCGGCTTTCAATCCTGAGGCGCGAAAGGCTTGTCTGTGGACCAGGGAGCAGCTCACGCCAGAGCATTGGGAGTATATCGAACGTCTTCCAGAAAAGCTGGTCGAGGGCAACTTTACGCTGGTTCACGGCAGCCCACGCTATCCCATCTGGGAGTACATGACTCACCCCTCTGTTGCAGCCGCCAACCTGGCCTGCTACGACACGGCTTACTGCTTGTTTGGCCATACTCACATTCCGGTCGTCTATGTCGACAACGGGTCACCGCGAGAGACCGAAACGCTGACTATGCCGATCGGACAAGCGGTTTTGTTGCCTGATCAGCGGTGGCTCATCAACCCCGGGGGTGTTGGTCAACCACGTGATGGTGATCCTCGCGCGGCCTATCTGATCTACGACCAGGAAACGAATATGCTGCAGCAGCGCCGTGTAGAATATCCCATTGAGGAGACCCAGAGACTGATGGCTGTCCGCCATCTGCCAGACAGGCTGGCGGCNNCTGTTTGGATGGTGAGCGTTGCGTGTGGCGTCCCGGGGGAACTGGAAGGCACAGCGCCGCGTCTGATGTCTGAGGGTGGCAAAGGAGGAAGTGACGATGAGATCTGAACAATACCGTCTGTTCGCTGTGATGCTGCTTTTGGCTGTGCTGGTCGCATCATGTGCACCGGCCAGGAGCAGCTCGCCCTCCCTCGTGGCACCGCCATCATCTGGTGATGCGGGGAAAAGCAATGGGTACTCGGGATCCTCCTCAAGTCCGTCACAAGAGTCGACAAGTGAGCGGATGATTGTGCGTACAGCCAATTTGTCGATGGTGGTGAAGGATGCAAACGCAACCGTTGAGCAGATACGGACTATCCTGGGCGAGGTTGACGGCTACGTAGTCAATCTGCAGCTGTGGAGGGATCAGAACCAACTGCGAGGAACCATAACCGTGCGCGTCCCGGCCAAGACGCTCGATGATACACTAAGGCGATTCAAGGGATTGGCGGTAAAGGTAGAGCGAGAGACGGGGACCAGTCAGGATGTCAGTGAAGAGTATTCTGATCTGGGGGCGCAGCTTCGTAACCTTGAAGCTACGGAGAAAGAACTCCAGGAGCTTTTGACCACGGTGCGTGAAAAGACCGGTAAGGCAGAAGACATCATGGCTGTCTACCGTGAGTTGACGCAAATTCGCGGCCAAATCGAGGGGATCAAGGGGCGCATGGTGTATCTGGAACGCACTGCCGCTATGTCAGCCGTCACCATAGAGTTGATTCCGGACGTTCTGGCTGAGCCAATTACCGTGGGTGGATGGAGACCGTCCGAAACAGTTGCCCGTGCGCTGAAAGCGCTGATGCAGACAGCAAAATGGCTGGTAGATGCGGCGATATGGATCATCCTGTACATCGCACCAGTGCTGCTACTGATAGCTCTGCCGTTCCTGGCGATTGGATATCTGTGGAGAAAGCGCCGCAAGGCCAAGTAGTAGAGTCGGTTGAACAGTACAACACAACCCCCTGCCCTAACGTAAGAGGCAGGGGGTTGTTGTTTGCGTCAATTGCGTTGTGGAGTAGAGATGCTACGAACTGATCAGGTCGAGGGCGGTGCGAATATCCTGAGCTATCATCTGCCTCTTGCTCTTCTCAATGAAAAAGCTGGGACCTGCCTGGAGATAGGAGGGAAGAGCACGGATTTGGTGAAAGTAGTAACTTCCGTCGCGGATCTTGTAGGTGGATCCTGCCGGAATGACGCGTGGTAAGCCAGCCTGTCGAGCAATGTCATTGATGGAGCGGATGGCGACGTCCCCCATGAGCAGTAGAACACGGACGTTGGGAAAGAGGTCCATCTCCTGCTTCAGTAGAGTGGAGCAGGTCCTGGTGGTCTGTGTGGCAACGGAGTAGCCAGTCTTGCCGCACTTGACGGCTGTGGTAAGGTAGATGCACATGCGTACGATGTCAGAGATGTCGGTGACGCCAGCTCCAGCGTCGCGAAAGGCCTGAACTGTGGTCTGAGCAAAGAGTGGGTTTCCGGTAGCATAGTAG
>MTKZ01003642.1_pt1 | contig 10928 bp, 12 predicted proteins | sample 1042781 | NCBI WGS metagenome assembly MTKZ01 (sample SAMN06212207, study PRJNA360539) | anaerobic digester metagenome | biome: Wastewater treatment plant; material: sludge; isolation source: anaerobic digester fed with sludge from wastewater treatment plant | place: Denmark: WWTP Viborg ...
CGGCGGTGCCCCAGGGACACGCGAAACCGATTTGCTCCGCCCTATGCACATGGTCAACTACATCGATGCAATCTTGCTTACTGGCGGCTCGGCTTATGGCTTGGACGCTGCGGGCGGCGTGATGCGCTACCTAGAGGAAATGGGGCGCGGTTTTCCAATCGAAAATGGCGTTGTGCCTATCGTCCCAGCAGCTGTGATCCTGGACTTAGGTGCGGCTGATCCTGCTACCCGTCCAAATGCAGCAATGGGTTATAACGCTTGCTTAAATGCCAGGCACTTTTGTGAGGTTGGCAACGTAGGGGCTGGTGCCGGTGCTACTATAGGCAAGCTCCTCGGCTTAGGGCATGCGATGAAATCAGGAGTTGGCACCGCCAGCATGGAGATCGTGCCCGGTTTATACATCGCCGCGTTGATGGTGGTTAACGCGCTGGGTGATATTTATGATCCTGCCAATGGGCAACAAATCGCCGGCTTGCGTTCGCCAGAAACCGGTCAACCCACCAGCACCTTGGACTTTATGCAAGCCTTGGCTAGGGAAGAGTTTGCCAGACATTTAGAAGACAACCAAACTATGGGAGCAAATACAGTTATTGGTGTTGTGGCAACCAACGCCAAGCTAACTAAGGAAGAGGTCAATAAGCTCGCCCAAATGGCGCAGGATGGTATCGCCATGACTGTGCGGCCGGCACATACGATGTTCGATGGCGATACCATTTTTGGGATCTCTACGCGTATGGTACCTGCGGATTTCAACCTCGTTGGAGCATACGCTGCAAAAGTAGTTGCTGAGGCAATTCTAAACGCCGTCCGCTCTGCTCGTACTTTTGGCGATTTACCCGGTTTGGCAGGATAATTAATCTGAAAATAGGTCAAAATTAAAGGAGCAAAAATGAAATACGATTTGATGACCAAGTTAGGTGATTTATTAAAAGACCCTCAAGCGATGGAGATTATCGAAAAATATGTTCCTGGGCTTGCTAAGAATCCTCTAATTCGGCTCGTAAAAGGAAAAAAGCTAGAATCGTTGCTTGATATCCCCCAAGCCAAGGAGGCCGGCTTAACAAAGGAAATGCTCGAAAAATTGTTAGAAGAGATTAATGCAAAAAAGGCTGACGCGTAGTCAACCCTTTCAATCAAACAATAAATTCTTTGAAGGAACGGCAAATAAGCCGGGAATATTATGCTGCTCACTATAGATATTGGTAACACCAACATCACCTTAGGCACCTTTGAAGATGGCAAGTTGACTTACCATTGGCGCTTGGTGAGCGATCCTGCGCGCATGCCGGATGAATATGGCCTGCAGCTGCTAGGTCTCTTCCGGAGCAGCAACTTACGCCCGGAGGAGCTCAGCGACATCGTGCTGGCTTCGGTAGTACCGCCGCTCACATCTCACATTCAAGAAGCTTGTCATGATTACCTTTCCAAGCCCTCAATAATCATCGAGAGTCAGCATTGTGCGCCTATTATCAATCGCTATGATCCACCCCAAGCTGTCGGTATCGACCGCTTAGTCAATGCGGTTGCTGTGGAGAAAAAATACGGCCTGCCAGCCTGCGTGGTTGACTTTGGCACGGCAACGACCTTTGATGCTATCGACCGCAATTACAACTACCTGGGCGGGGCGATTGCGCCTGGGGTGGGCATCTCCTTAGATGCCCTCGTGAGCCACACTGCCAAGCTGCCCAAGGTGGATTTGCAGCTCCCTGAGCATGTGATTGGGCGTAACACCACCCAAGCAATGCAATCCGGCTTGTTGTGGGGTTATATCGCTATGGTAGAAGGCATGGTTGCTCGCTTCCGGGCTGAGCTTGGCGAGGACACACAAGTGATTGCCACTGGTGGGTTAGCCGCCTTGGTTGGCAGCCATACCGCGAGCATCAGTGCAATTGATCCTTGGCTTACTCTCGAAGGACTTTACCTAATCTGGGAAAGAATGCATCCATGAGCAATCCCATCGCGGGGAAACACATTATCTTAGGCATCACCGGTTCCATCGCCGCGTATAAAGCCGCAATTTTAGCCTCAAAGCTGACTCAAGCAGGTGCAAAAGTAGATTGCATCCTGACAGAGGGCGCCACACAGTTCATCAGTCCGCTCACGTTCCAGTCCGTCACCGGCCGAGCGGCTTATACCGACCAGGATTTGTGGTCAGGCCAGGGACATGTGGTGCATATCGGGTTAGCCCACGAAGCAGATTTGTTGCTCATCGCACCTGTGAGCGCTAATACTTTAGCTAAACTTGCCCATGGTATCGCTGACAATCTACTGAGTGTAACAGCTCTGGCAGCCACCTGCCCCTTAGTGCTTGCCCCAGCCATGGATGCCGGCATGTATGCCCACCCTGCCACCCAGCAAAATGTACAAGTGCTCAAAGAACGAGGAGCTGAGTTCATTGGGCCCGAACCAGGCCACTTAGCCTCCGGGTTGGTCGGCTTGGGCCGCTTCGCCGAGCCGGAAACTATTCTCTCCCGTGTGAGTTTCTTGTTGGGCAGGAAAGGTAGGCTGGCGGGTAAGCGTATCCTCTTGACTGCAGGCCCAACCCAAGAAGCGTTAGATCCTGTGCGTTACATCAGCAACCGCTCCTCGGGCAAGCAAGGTTACGCCATTGCCCAGGCGCTGCTGGATGAGGGAGCTACGGTTACCTTAGTGAGCGGACCCACAAACCTCCCCTTTCCGGAAGGTGCACAAGTCATTGAGGTTACTTCTGCAGCTGAGATGAAAGATGCTGTAATGACACATCTACAGGACAAAGACGCTTTCATCAGCGTGGCAGCTGTTGCTGATTTTACCCCGAGCTCCACAGCCAGCGAAAAAATCAAAAAAACGGGGCAGAACCTGACTTTGGAGCTTGTGCCCACAGTGGACATCCTGCGCACAGTTTCAGATGAGCGCCAGCGTTCTAACCCGGGCATGCTCGTGATTGGCTTTGCTGCAGAGACAACCCAGACCTATGAAAACGCGCGCAAGAAATTGCAAGAAAAAGGCTTGGACTTGATCGTGGCCAATGATGTAGGCCAGCCGCAGCCCGTCTTTGGTGCGGATCAAAATAAGGTTACTTTTATCAGTGCTGATGGGGAGGTGAAGGAATTCCCCTGGATGCCAAAGTACGTTGTGGGAGAGAAATTAGCTGACTTTTTGATACACCAATGGAAGCAAATCGACTGAATTTGTATCCCGCGAGCATCCAGATTCTAAACTTGGGGCGGTTTCAATATGAGGCTCGGTAGAAAAACATAAATGTTTTAGGCCGGAAAAGATGCAAAGCGTGCGTGCTCTACTTCAAGATGAATTCAGGCTGACGAGCAGGTTCGTCAATTTTATTATGGCGAATAGCTGCTATTCATGAACCAAACATGTTTATATAATATGACAAATTATTTAGAGTTGAATGATGAAGCGAACTATTTTTCGTATGATTTTCGGTATTTTATTAGCCGCCTATTCCTCACCCAGCCCGACGTCTGTAATTGAACCCACAGCTACATCCGCAGGAATCATTGTTCTATCTGGTGAGCGTCTTTCCCAATCGCGCTTCTGTGTTCAGGCTTGTGGGGACATTGTTGATGACGTTGATGAAAACTGGCATGGTGGACGACGTTATATGGCTCAGGAAAGTATGAACAAGCTGCTCAATCCTGAGCTTGAGGAACCTTCTAAGCAAAGTTTTGATCTTGTTGACAAGTTATTGGAGCTGGAAGCACAAAATGCAATTTACACCATTTGACAAGACACTACTTTCACAGCCTTCTATTCATTTAAAGTATTAGAATAAAGTAATAATTTACAAAGTAGAAAAGATAATCGGTCGAAAATTATGTGTAATCTTCGGCCTATTGTGTTGATAAAAGCATAAAGAACTCCTCATTCAGTTTTTTTAGTCCTATACGTTTATTAAATAAGTTTTCTAACTAACAATAAACTACTTACTTTTTCGATTTTTTCTCATATAAATAATAGAGAAAAGAATCATTAGTAATGAAATAGGCGAGGTGATCCAGATGGTTTTTTTGGCTGTGTCTCTGACCCTTTCAGCAAGGTTTTCAGGTGAAATAACGATTACTTTTAATGGTATCACTAACCCTTGGGTTACTTCTTTTTGATCTTCACTGGTTTTTTTAGTTGGATAAGTGATTTGACCGGTAACTATGCCCGAAAGATTTGCGCCAATCTCTGCTTTGGAAGAAAGCTGAAATTGGATATCCACCTGAACAGGGTCGTTACGCTCTAGAACAGTATGTTCTATAGCTTTACTCCAATTTTTCTCTTGCTCAATTTCCTCGAAAGCCAAAACTGCCCCGCCTTGGGAATCTGTGATTGACAAGCTAATCCCATCTGAGCTCCACAATCCTTTGATGGATTTGGCGACATTTATTTTTAGATTTGCAACGCTGCCTGGAGCTGCATAAACAGATAAAGCCTCATTCGAATTCTCATCAGTAATATTCAGTTGTTGAACATAAGATTGGACTAGGAGAGCGTCATCCGCCATAAAGGCGTTATATACCGCCGCAAAGGCAATAATGGCTAAGAGGAACCCTCCGCCTAAAAGAAGCAATGGCCAACTTTCTTTTTGCTTAAATTTATTCTGATCAGACATCGTCATTCCTTACCTAAGCGTTTAGATACCAAATATTACTATGTGAACCTATTATAATATGGGACGACAATCCGATTATAAGCAAAACCATAAATCCTACTTTAACAGTACTGTTATACAAATTTGCTTGTTCTAATTGACTAGGAATTGGAAATGTGATAAAAATTGTCTAAGTTTTAATTCTTTGTTAATATGTTGAAAGTAAGATGCAAAGAATTTCAGATAATGGGATTTTTTAGGAAGCAATATGAAAAATGGTCCCGAATTTCCTTGATAAATGTCTTTGAATAAAGTTGGTTATGTTACCTCTTAATAAAGTAGGGTCGTATACTATTATTAACAATAACAATTTGGAGAAACCGTGAATATTAAAGAGTTGATGAGGCCAAATTTAGTTGAAATCCATGTTTCCGTTAAGGATTGGCAGGATGCAATCCGAGCTGTTGGTACACTGATGGTGAAGGACGGCGCTGTCGAACCCCGCTTTATCGATGCAATGATTCGAGTCGCAAATGAATTTGGCCCCTATATCGTTTTAGCCCCCGGTTTTGCAATGCCGCATGCACGCCCAGAAGATGGTTGCCTTCGCTCAAGTATGGCATTAATTACCTTAGCTGAACCAATCAATTTTGGCAATCCTCAAAATGACCCTGTGAAAGTCGTAGTGGCATTAGCCGCAACTGACAATAAAAGCCATATTGAGGGGCTATCGGATTTAGCAGAAGTAATGAGTGAAGAAAGCATTGTTGATAAACTTGCCAATTCGAAAACTGTTGACGAAGTTTTGGATATTATGTACCAGCGACAAGGTGAAAAAAAATAGGGTATTATTAATTCATCTTAAAAAAGAAATCTTTTATAAAGAAGGAGAAGCATGATAAAAGTATTTACAGTTTGCCCTCAAGGTCTTGGCAGCAGCATGATCGCCAAAATTAATGTTCAGAAAGTCCTCGATTCTCTTGGGATTGATAGCGATATCGAATGCTCCGGAGTTGCTTCAATTATTGGGCAGAAATATGACTTAATTGTCACCATTGAAGAAATGCGAAATTCATTAGAATGGGCTGATCAGAATAGGATCGTCTATATCTCAAATTTTTTTAAGAAAGATGAAATTGCCCAAAAGGTCGAGGATAAATTAAAAGAATTAAAAATTATTAATTAACTGAAATACAATTTGTGATAAACTATGAACACTCAGAGTCAAGAAACTGTTTACTTTTTTGGTGTTCATAATTATATGATTGTGAGAGATGGGGGAGATAAATTGTGCTCAAAAAAGGAGGTGAGTGGCTGCATAAGAACATGTTTTGTAAGGGATGCAATCAGTGCATCTAAATGGTCGTAAACATATTTGTAAATATTATTTTATATAACTAAAGGAGAAATATGCAGATCATTGTTGATATTTTTGATTTTATTGCTACCCAGATTCTCTCGGCGTATAGTGTGATTCTGGGTATAGTTGCTTTAGTCGGTCTTTTGCTCCTAAAGCGTCCAGCTCACCAAGTAGTCAGTGGTGTGATTAAAACCATCGTTGGCGTTTTGATCATCAGCGCTGGTGCAGGCGTTTTGGTCAACGGCATTAGCCCTCTAACTTCCATTATTAATCATGTTTTGGGAGTTCAAGGCGTATTACCAACCAATGAAGCTGCCCTACCATTTGCCTTGGAACGCTTTGGACAAATCGGCTCTTTGGTGATGGTCGGTGGCTTTATCCTCAACGTCATCTTAGCTCGGATCACCAAATACAAATTCATTTACCTGACTGGCCACATTATGCTTTATGTGTCCCTGTTTGTTGTCATCGTCGTGAATGCAACCATGGGTTTGACCGGATGGCAGCTTTGGTTGGTTGGCACCATTATCATGGGCCTCTACTTTACTTTGATGCCTGCCCTTACCTATCCTGGAACGAAAGCTATTACTGGCGGTGAGAAATTCTCCGTTGGCCACACGGGCGACTTTTCGTACTGGTTTTCTTACCAGATTGGCAAACTCTTCAAGAAGAACACCAAGTCTGCAGAGGAATTTAGCCTTCCCAAGAGTTTAAGCTTCTTCCGTGATACAACCTCTGGTTTGGCTGTAACGATTCTACCCATCTACCTGATTTTGACGTTGGTTTCCTATAAATACGTTGCGACTGAGATTGCCGGAACGCAGAACCCCATTATTTTTGCCATCATGAGCTCGCTGACATTCGCTGCTGGTATGACGATCGTGTTAGCTGGTGTCCGCATGATGTTGGGTGAGATTATGCCTGCCTTCGCAGGTATTTCTGAAAAACTGGTCCCAGGTGCAATCCCTGCCTTCGATTGCCCAGTAGTCTTCCCCTATGCTCCAACAGCCCTGCTATTTGGTTTCCTTGCTATGTTCGTCGGCATGATCATTGGTACGGGTTTGCAGGTTGGCTTGGGAGCGATGTATATCATCTTACCTGGGGTCGTCCCGGCTTTCTTTGCGGGTGGGACTTCGGGTATTTTTGGTAATGCCACAGGTGGTTGGAAAGGTGCCATCTTAGGCCCATTTATTATGGGCATTGTTTTGGCATTTGGCACTGGCTGGCTGATCCCATTCACGGGCGATCTGTACAAGACAGGCGCTACTTTTGGTGATCCTTTCTATGCCACCGTTGGGTTAGCCTTTGCAAAATGGGGCGACCTTGTCGGAAAAGGCGGCGTAGTCGGCATTATTGCCCTCGTTGTCGCAGTTGCGTTGGTTCTTTATGTGTTTATTTCTGGCAAGAACTATAAGGAAATTGAAGGAGAAGAAATTGAAGGAGAAGAAATTGAAGGAGAAGCTAAGCAATAAAGCACGAATTTCGCCTTGTTTTGGCGAATAAATGTATAATCTGTCGGGTGCTCCGCGAAAAATCAGCAGGGCGCCCGGCAGATTTTTATATGGTGAGTGAGTGACAAATGGAACAGGAAAAATTACAGAAAGATGCGGTCAATACAATTCGATTTTTATCCGCAGATGCTGTGCAAAAAGCAAATTCTGGGCATGCAGGTTTGCCCATGGGAGCCGCAGCTATTGGTTATACCCTCTATAAAAGGCATCTTAGGTTCAACCCAAAAAACCCAAATTGGCCTAATCGCGACCGGTTTATATTATCTGCCGGGCATGGGTCGATGCTACTCTATAGCCTTCTCTATTTAACCGGCTATGATTTACCCTTCGAAGAGCTAAAGCAGTTCCGCCGTTGGGGAAGTTTGACTCCTGGCCATCCGGAATATGGAATAACCAAAGGGGTAGAGACAACTACTGGTCCTTTAGGGCAAGGCTTAGCTACTGCCGTCGGCATGGCTATTGCCGAAGCGCATTTAGCGGCTGTTTATAACCGCTTAGGTTTTCAAATTATTGACCACTATACTTACGTTTTAACTTCGGATGGCGATTTGATGGAAGGCGTAACTTCTGAAGCATGCTCCCTTGCAGGCCATTTGCAATTAGGAAAACTGATAGTATTTTATGATGATAACCGGGTTACGATCGATGGGGGTACAGAGATTAGCTTCACGGAGGATCGTGCCAAGAGATTTGAAGCCTATCAGTGGCAGGTTTTGCATGTGGAAGATGGCAATAATGTGGAGGAGTTAGACAAAGCCATCAAATTAGCGAAAGTAGATCCTCGCCCCTCTATTATCATTTGCCGGACGCATCTTGGATACGGTTATCCCACCTGGCAAGATAAATCCATTGCCCATAGCGGCATACCGAGCAAAGAAGAATTAGATGGCGCAAAAAGGGCTTTAGGATTTCCGACGGAGCCTGCATTCTACGTCAGCGATGAAGTCTTAGCGCATTTTAGGGAAGCAGTCCAAACTGGAGCTCAACTCGAAACCGCTTGGAAATCCCTATTTTACCGTTACGCTGAAGCATACCCTCAACTCGCATCAGAATTAAAGCGCATCCTCAATGGAGAATTGCCAGCAGGCTGGGAAGAAAGCCTGCCTTTCTTTGAAGCAGATGCCAAAGGAATGCCAACACGAAGTGCTTCCAATAAGGTGATCAATACCTTGGCGAAGCTAATGCCGGAACTCATGGGGGGCTCTGCTGATTTAACTACCTCGAACTCTACCATGATCGAGAATACCCTTGATTTTCAGCCTGGCCAATATGAAGGCAGATATATTTATTTTGGGGTGCGTGAACATGCGATGGGTGCCATCTTGAACGGCTTGGCGGTGCATGGTGGAGTAGTTCCTTTTGCGGGAACCTTCTTGGTCTTTTCGGATTATTTGAGGCCAGCGCTAAGATTATCGGCATTATCCAACTTCCCGAGTATCTGGATTTTTTCACATGATAGTTTTTGCCTTGGGGAAGATGGACCAACCCATCAACCTATCGAACATCTCACTTCATTGCGTTTAATTCCCAATTTGGTAACTCTCCGCCCTGCTGATGCAAACGAAACCGTGGAGGCTTGGAAAATAGCCCTCAAACGACGCCATGCTCCAACAGCGATTGCATTGACGCGTCAGACAGTACCGATTTTTAATCGTGGCGAATTTGCGTCTGCAGAAGGGTTGCAAAAAGGGGCTTATGTGATGGCCGATTTAGGCGGAGAAAAACCACATTTGATCTTAATGGCTTCTGGCTCAGAAGTCGAATTGATCATCAATGCTGGCAAACAGTTAGCTGCAGAAGGCATTCTGGTGCGTTTGGTATCATTCCCAAGTTGGGAACTATTCAAACAGCAGGATAAAGCCTACCGTGATAGTGTTCTTTTACCGGATGTGAAAGCACGTGTGGCCGTGGAAGCGGGCACCAGCTTGGGATGGGAGCGGTGGGTTGGGCTCGATGGCGCTATCGTTGCTGTCGATCATTTTGGCGCTTCTGCACCCAATTCAGTTTTGTTTGAAAAATTTGGATTTAACCTGGAGAACATTTTACGCGTTTGTCGGGAAGTATTGCTTTAGTTAAAAGATGAGTAATCTGGTAAGAGCAGAGCGGAAAATCTTACTTATAATATAGTAGTTGTTATCAAAGAGATGAAAGGATAGAAAAAATGCCAGAAAAAAGTGATTTACCACGCACTTCACAGCCAGAACATGGTGAAATTCAGGCCATTACCTTTGGCTCTAAAGTCATTACAGTAAAAGATAAGTGTACATGTGGCGGCAGCGTACATGTCAACCCCGATCCTGAAACAGGTGGCAAAATAGCTAAATGTACACGCTGTGGCGCAGAACTAAAGTGGGGAGGTAAGGAATAGTGGAGAAAGTAAGAGTAAAGGTTACGAATGAAGTTGGACTGCATGCCCGTCCAGCTGCCCGCTTTGTGTCCAAAGCGAATGAATTCAAATCAAATATCCAGGTTCAAAATGTAACAAAGAATAGTAAATGGGTCAATGCTAAAAGCATCCTTTCCGTTCTGGTGTTAGGTGTTGAAAAGGATCACGAGATTGAAATAATGGTTGAAGGGGAAGATGAAGCGGAGGCTGTGAAGCAAATCATGGAACTCGCTAAAAACAATTTTGGCGAAAACACCTGACATCTTTGAGGAAAGTTTATCAGCGTAATCAATAATATATACAAAAATACTGTAAGAACGTCAAGTGCAGGGATAGAAAGTTTTTATTATAGTTTTGGCGCAAATTTCTCTTGACGTGAATAAAGCTTGCAATCTATAATTACACAGCTTACTTCAAGGAACTTTTTCATGATCTTTCCCGGAATGGTAGATGTTCACGTTCACTTGCGCACGCCTGGAGGTGAACACAAAGAGGATTTTCGCACCGGCAGCACAGCTGCCTTGGCTGGCGGCTTCACCATGCTTTTGGCGATGCCTAACACACAGCCGCCATTAGTCACTTTAGAAAGCTGGCGAAACGCACAGACCCGAGCTCAAAGCGAAAGTCTGTGCGATGTTTTTTTATATGCGGGCGCATCAGCCAACCACATTGATCAGCTGCCCAATCTGGCTCAGCATGCTCCTGCACTAAAGATTTACATGGACCAAACTTACGGTCCCTTGTATGTACGCGGGCTGGCGAACCTGATGCCCATCTTTGCAGTTTGGCCAGCAGCCAAACCCATTTGCGTACATGCAGAGGGCGAATCTGTTGCCTTAGCCATTGGGCTTGCTGCCATGTACAAAAAGCATGTGCATATCTGCCATGTTTCGCGAAAGAGCGAAATTGAGTTGATTGCGCAAGCGAAAGCGTCTGGATTACCTGTGACCTGTGAGGTCACACCTCACCATCTTTTCCTGACGGATGCCGATGCTGCCCGCTTAGGGACTTATGGCGAAGTGCGCCCTGCGTTGGGAAGCGTTGAAGATCAAGAGGCGCTCTGGCAGCACCTCAACTCCACCATTGACTGCA
>MTKZ01021474.1_pt2 | contig 10927 bp, 10 predicted proteins | sample 1042781 | NCBI WGS metagenome assembly MTKZ01 (sample SAMN06212207, study PRJNA360539) | anaerobic digester metagenome | biome: Wastewater treatment plant; material: sludge; isolation source: anaerobic digester fed with sludge from wastewater treatment plant | place: Denmark: WWTP Viborg ...
CAGGATTTTAGCGCAGAAGCACCCGCTGCAAAACATCTTTTCCTGACTGCAATGAAGACGCCCGAAAGAGATTCGGTTCCCGATTTTCAGATGGAAATTGAGCCTGGCGAGGCCTGGTTCCACCCTGGGGATGAGCCAGAATATACCATCATTAGACAACCTGGCAACCTTGGAGACCCCATTCAACAAGCACTAAATCTTCCAACGAACTTTTCCGGCATCGCCACCGCCATCACCATCTCCGGGGAAGTCGTTGGGGTGCTGGTCTTGCATGAAGGCACACCCGGGCGTTACGGACCCGAGTCCGAAGGAATCTGCGCGACATTCGCTGGCTATCTTGGCAGCGCCATTGAAAAAGATCGCCTGGACCAGGAAACCCAGTCTCAAACCTACTACACATCTGTGATGCTCCAGGTGGCAATGGCCACTCGCAACCTCTCAGACGCATCCAGCCTGTTGAGAACTTCAGGTGAGTTCATCCTGTCTCTGATCGGTGGCGCATCCGTCGCCTTGATCCTGAAAGATGCGGAGACCAACGCGTTTCAACTCCAGGCTGCGTTGGGGGAAGGTACGGCAACCTGCAATCTTGATGAACCCTGCACAGTCGCCAATTCGCCGCTGCTCGAGCAAACCCTCCAAGCAGGCAAGCCGGCTGCTATGCCAGCCGCGGGTTGCTCCCCGGATATCGCCAGAAACCTGCTGCTCTCTCCACAAGATACCATCCTGCTATTCCCTCTTATCGCACACGAACGTCAGATCGGGCTGCTGATGCATACCAGTAAAGAAGCCTACATCCCCCTCCCTCCAGAATTGATCCTTGGCACTCAGCGCTTCGCCTTGCTTGAAGGCATCGCGCAGCAGACAGCCGTCAGCTTACAGAACATCGAACTGATCCAGGCCAAACAAGCGGAAACGGTGATCTCGAACGTTCTGCTCCAGATTACCAACCTCTTTGTTGCATCCAAGAACCTGCAGCAAACCCTCGGTGAGATCATTCGGGTCCTTCTTGAGACAACTAACTCAGAGGAAGTTGCAATTATCCGATTTGACCCGGAAGACGATCGCGCGGCTCTGCGGTACCTTGCAACAAAGCAGGGCAGTTACACCTACGACTTCGAGAATCAAGTCCCCCTCAGCCAATTGAAAACTGCCCTGGCAGGGCTCGATCAGGCTGGTCATTTGATCCTCCCTGGTAATTTGTTGGCACGATCCGGCTATGCGGATTGTATGAGTGATCTCGACAGAACGAATTTGAGCAGCATGTGCTTTCCCTTAATCGTTCCGGGAGAAGTTCATGGGCTGCTGGTTTCTGTTGAATTGGATCGTCCGGGTCGCGGCCAGCGCGTAGACCTGCTTAAGGAAGCCTCAATGCAGATTGCATCCGGCATTCAGAACTACATCATGCAAACCATTCAACATAATCAAACCCTGATCGACCGCGAGTTACAGCTGGCAAGGCAAATNNATCCGCGCCAGGGCGCTCGAATTGGAGTCGCCAGCCCGTACGCTTGAAAAGGTCAATCATATCTTGCAGCTCGACTCGAGCGAAGGATTCTTTGTGACCGTCTTTTACGCCATCTTGGAACTTGAAACCGGAAAAGTGACCTATTGTCTGGCAGGGCATAACCCTCCCTGGTGGCTGCGTCCAGAGCAAGGCGAGCTCCAAATGCTCAGTAAGGGCGGCATCGCCCTGGGCATGATGGATCCCATCAGTCTCAAGGATCAGGAATTGGTGCTCGAGCCAGGTGACGGGTTGGTGTTATACACCGATGGCATCACGGAAACCTTCTCACCTGAAGGGGAAGCCTTTGGAGATGCTCGCTTCAAGGTACGGCTTGGTTCGCTACTGGGTGAAACAGCCAGGAGGATTGTCGAAGGCATTAGCGTTACCGTGGATAACTTCCGAGCCGACAGGGCTCTGGATGACGATTACACGCTCTTAGTGATCCGCCGGGAATAATTATCCTGTTCTCGTAAGGCACCCCACCTCTGATAGAGCATATCCAAGAATCCAGTTATGGGCAGACCCCTCTACCTGACCATTCGGTCAAAGGAAAAAGGTAACCACGGATCTGCATAGGGTGGTTCCCAGGGGGTATCAGTACGCATCCTGATTCCGGGGTAAGGGCAACCCCCTGTGGTTGCATGTTATTTGCTTGGTCCAAATGGCAGGCACGGAGACTTGCCACAACCAGGTGTGATCCAATGGTTGTCTTCCGTAGGGGCAACCCCCCTGTACTGCTCCCCAAAAGTTGGACAATAAATCCAACCTGAGGAGGTGCAGTAATTATGGTCAAGTTTAGTAATGAAGAGAAGTTGCACGCAGTTCAGTTAGTTGAGACAGGGGAGGCAATCTCGGTTGTATCCAGGCAAACAGGCATTAGCCATTCAGTTATCAGAAGAACCTTAGAACAGTGTCGAAGGCATGGTCCAGAGAGCCTAAGGCAACATAACACTGAACGGAGTGCAGAAGAAAAGTATGCCATCCTGCAATACATGGGTGAAAACAGATTGAACTATACAGAAACAAGTTTACAATTTGGAATTAAAGGATCGGACACCATTCGTTACTGGGATCAAAGGTACAAGAGGCATGGTATGGCTGGATTGGAAAAAAAGAACCGAGGCAGGCCAAAGAAGTGGCGACCACCGGATGAGACCATGACACGGGAAGAGCAGTTGGAAGCCGAGAACCTGTATCTGCGGGCTGAGGTTGCCTACCTAAAAAAATTGAACGCCTTGGTTGCGGAACGGGAAAAGCAAGAAGAGCAGATCAAGCAGCAGTTATCTCGCAACTAAGGCCAGATTACCCACTTGACTTGCTTCTGAAACTGGCTGAACTTCCCAGAAGCAGTTATTACTATGCTGTTGAACAGCTCCAAGCAGCTCAGACCTATGGTGATGAACGGGCAGCCATTCGTTTGATCTGCGAGGAACATAAAGGTCGATATGGTTATCGAAGGGTAACCCTGGCACTCCGTGAGAAAGGCTTCAAAACCAATCACAAACTGGTAATGAAGTTGATGAAGGCAGAGGGATTGACCTGTAAGTTGAGAAGGAAACGTTATCGTCCTAATCAAGGACATGAGGGAAGAATAGCACCCAATCTGCTCGACCAGGACTTCACCACTGAGCAACCCAACCAAAAATGGGCTACTGATGTGACCGAATTCAACTTGTCAGGCAAGCGGCTCTATCTGTCTCCGATACTGGATCTGTTCAATGGAGAAGTGATCAGTTATAACGTCTCGAGATCAGCTTCGTTTGAGCTTGTCATGACCATGCTAAAGGAAGCTTTTCAGACTTTACCTGATGGGTCTGGTTTGATTTTGCATTCTGATCAGGGTTGGCAATACCAGATGAAAACCTACCAGCGGTTGTTGGCAGAAAAAGGTGTCCGGCAGAGCATGTCCAGAAGAGGAAACTGTTACGATAACGCGGTTATTGAAAACTTCTTTGGCATGCTAAAAAGCGAATTCTTCAAGCGTCAAAAGTTTGCTTCCATTGAAGACTTCCAGAAAAAGCTGATCGATTACCTCGATTACTGGAATAATGACAGAATCAAGGCTAAACTAAATGGACTGAGCCCTGTAGCATATCGAGCTCAGTTAGCAATCTCTACCTAATTTTCGTCCAATAAATGGGGTGCAGTACACCGTGGTTGCCCTGTGGGTATCTGGTCTGACTGGCAGGCACAGGGGCCTGCCACTACCAAGAGAACCTTTGATCAAAGCTGGCTCCCAGCGGTAACCTCAAGATCCTCGCGCGGTCAGGACACCGGCGAGAACAGGTCCATACCACCATTTCATAGCAAAAGTATAAAGAATTTCCCTTTAAAATACAATTAATAAATTAGTCTAAAATTGTCTTTATCGCCCCTACCCCAATATAAAAATGTTCGGTTCCTGCAATCCGGCCATATTCATCCACCCCAGCCCAGTTATACTCACTCATTACAAACTTTTTAACCTCATCGGGTAATGTATAAGGCTCTGAAGTTTTGATACCTGTTGAATAAAGTATTCTTCTACCCTCATAGATATTCTTAATTTCCTCAAGACCTGCGCCAGTGATATATCCATCATTTTGTGATTCATATAAAATAAAGGCAAAGGTACCCGCATGTCGCATAGAGTCATCCGAAGCAAATGTAAATACCGGCACTAAATATATTTTGTTGTCATGCTTAAAATAAAAAGCCGGATAATCGGATAATAACGCATGTTATCTCGACCAAGCATCATAATCAAATCTATATTCGTCATCCATCCAAGCGCCACCAAACACATTTACCGTTAACTCTTTTTGCTCTCCCAAAGCCGGAATCAAGGTCTCCTCCCACCACTTCATGGCGACTTCGGTCTCTCCAAAAAAATCTGGTGCTTCCTGATATTTTTCTGGATTAGCTACCACATCTTCATAGCTTGGGGGCATGGTATAAAATTTTTCCAAATCAATTGGATAGCTTTTGATAATTTCGGTAGCCGTTGGTGTCGGTTCGGGAGTCGGAGTGATGGTTGGTATTTCCGTGGCTGTTGCAGTCGCTGTCGGCTCGGGGGTCAGGGTGAGGGTTGGCAGCTCTGTCGCGATTGCCGTCGGTAGAGGGGTTTGGAGAACCGTTCCGCACGAGCTCAGGAGGCTGGCAAGCAGGACGAGAAGGAGTAGTCGTGCGCCAATGGATATTGTGGAATTCTGTTTGGATTGGGTGCGTTTTTTCATGATCCCTCCCGCTGGTGAATATGTTCATTTTACACCTGCCCGACCCATCCGTGAGCAGCAATGGGCGGGTTGGTGGATGTTGAGGATTTGGTAGTAAAGGGCGGTCAAGGATTTGTGTATTTGGTAGTGGCAGGCCCCCGTGCCTGCCCAAGATGAGACCCTCGTTGAGGCGACGCAGTGCATAGCCTCCCCTTGCGGGATGCCATGCCTGCCCAAGATGTGGCCGTCGTAGTGGCGACGCAGTGCGCAGCCTCCCCTTGCGGGATGCGTCGCCTCTACCGAGGATATCCAAAGGTCCTGCGACGCATGAAACATGTAAAATAATTGTGTGAAACGTACCCCTTCAAATCCACAACGCCGCAACCTTCGTGTACCTGAATTTGATTATTCACAACCCGGTGCCTATTTTGTGACCATCCTCACCCAGGGACGGAAACGATTATTTGGTCATATTCTTGATGGAGAAATGGAATTGAACGATATTGGGAAGATGGTGGAAGAGGTCTGGATTGCCATACCAAAACACTTTCCAAATGTTGAATTAGGCGAGTTTGTGATTATGCCAGACCATATCCATGGAATCATTTCCATCACCGTAGAGGCGACGCATGCGTCGCCTCTACCCAGGATATCCAAAGGCCCTCTGCCCGGCTCGATTGGTGCAATCATTGGTTCATTTAAATCCGCAGCATCAAAGAAATTTCGTGAAATTCCCAACAACGCTGAAAAACATCTCTGGCAGCGGAACTATTATGAACGTTTTATCAGGAATGAACGGGATTACCAGGCAGTCTACGATTACATCCTAACAAACCCGTTGAATTGGGAAAAAGATGAAGAATTTCCTCTCTCATGGGGATAATTTTATTTCCCTTAACCAATCGCGCAGTCACCGGCTGAATTATTGGCAGATCATGACTGGAATGGTCACCTGGGTAAGGATCTCGTCAATCGATTGGCTGAAAACCCGATCAAGAATCGATGAATTTTCATAACCGCCCAAGATCAACGTGGATACCGATAAGCTTTCTGCCAGCCTAACCACATCCGCGGTAAAGCCTTCCGAACTACTCTGGTGATAAGCTGCCTTCACGCCCAATCGTTCCAGGTAAGTCTGAACATAGTAACGATTTACTTCATCGTTATCCAAGCCTTTTGTCACCAATAACACATGCAGCTGGCAGCCATAGCGGGCGGCATAGTATGCTGCAATTAACAGGGCTTCTTTGCTGCGTTGACCTCCGTCAAACGGCAGGAGGATGGAACTCACCGCAAGAGCACTCTCTTTGACAAACAAGACAGGGCGGCGGCTTTGTTGAAGTATGGTGATAATCCCGTGTGAAATTCGTTCGAGTAAGCTCGTCGCGGGCGGATGACTGAGCTTAAGCACTAACAAATCAGAAAGCAAGCTGAATTCGAGTAACGCGCTGGCAGGTTCACCCTGGCGCAGGAAGAACTTACCGCTCATGCCAGCCCTAGAGAGCCGCTCATCGAAACGCTGTTGGAAGACATCGATTTCCCCGTCAGGCTTCTGCGCGCCTGGGTTTTCCACATGCACCCCTCGAATCGCGCCGCCAGGGCAGCGGTTGACAAAAATTGCCTGTTCAAGGGCGACCCAATCGTGATCATCGTCGCTCAAAGCAACGGTAACATGTTGAAAAAGACAATCATTGTAAGGATTCTGAGGCTGTCCTTCATCCCTCAGCAAGATCTGCATGATTTGCTCCTCAGCAGGAGACCAACCAACTTCGGCTTTTATACCTTCCTGGTCAGCGGCATAATCGAGAACGTTTTCAGGTTTCAGGGCAATGCCCAGGTCCTGCTGGAGGGTCTGCTGTTGATCGAGCAGCCAGAGGTAAAGATCAGTCAGGGTCAGGTCCCGAAAGGCATGATGCAGACCAGAACTTTCAATGCTGGCAACAACCGGAAAATATATCGTCTCGTACCAATGGATTGCAGCCTCTTCGAAACTGACCGGGCGTTCTTTTTCGATGCCCATGTAATATTGATGAACGGTGATGTGCTCTTTGAGCAGAGGATAATTCTCAACCAACTTCAAGCTGAAATCCACACCCGGTAAAATTTGGTCAATCCTGGTGTCCTCGAGGAAGTTGACGTAAGCTGTCTTCAGGATCAGCTCATCAGAGGTGAGCGTGCTGGAAATTGGCACCTTGGTTTGAGTTTCTGTGACATAGGCTTCAATCGTTTCCATCCCCATTTCTTTGGCAATGGACACACGATGGTTACCATCAATCACAAAATACGCATCACCAATCTGGTAAAGCGAAACAGGCGGTACACCTTGGGCAAGTGGACTGGTCATGGCAGTTTTTACCTTCGCCCACCGGTCCATATCGTCATCCCGCAGCGGCAGAAAGTTTCGGTCGAAGTCCTGGATCCGGCTGACACTCCCGATAATATCCTTTAAAGGAACCTGCCGGACGCCACGATCTGTCTGGCTGACGGCACGTAGCTTCGTGGAGATCTCATCATAAGGCAATAGGTCGAGAGATCGCCCCTTTATGCCTGCCCAAAAGCGCTGCATGGCAGCTTTAGACCTGGCACGGCGAAAGTCATCGAGAGCCTGCCTATAAGTATTTGCATCTTCCATGGCTTGATTTTAATCCAAATCAAGGACCAGGCACCAACATTGTTGGACAATTGCAAACAACGACACCTCACCCCCCCCTGCTCATAATTGATTCCTTTCCATGCTATAATTTTTCCCGGAGAAACGAGTTTTTGCTGCCCTATGACCCAACCGACGACGCCTGATCCCATCGACTATCTGCTCATTGGGCACGTTACTGCTGATTTACAAGCGGATCAGAGCATCAGCCTGGGGGGCACTGCAAGTTTTTCCGGTCTGACGGCTGCCCGCTTGGGGCACAACGTGGGTCTGGTGACCAGTTGCGCCAGTGATATGGCGCTCGACCCTCTGGCTGGCATCCAAACATGGGTCGTTCCTGCAGAAAAGTCTACCGTCTTCCTCAATCAGGGTTTTGGGAGTTCCCGTGTGCAGCATCTCTACTCATCAGCTACGCGCATTACTGCTGAGCACATACCCCTCGCCTGGACGGATTGTCCGATTGTTCATCTCGGACCGATTGCCGCGGAAATTGACCCGGACATTGTAAGGCTTTTCCCCAACGCTCTGATTTGCCTGACGCCCCAGGGATGGTACCGACAGGCCGACGAAGAAGGCTTGGTTCAACATGTGGATTGGCCAGACGAAATGACCCTTCTGCCACAATCCCACGCTGTCGTCCTCTCGCTGGAGGACCTGCGGGGAGAAGAGCGAAAGGTACAGGAACTTGCAAAAATCTGTCCGCTGTTGGTGGTTACTGAAAACCGTGAAGGAGCACGCGTGTTCTTCCATGGTGAAGCACGATTCTTCCCCGCCTCACCCGTTGAGTTGGTGGAGGATACTGGCGCGGGAGATATTTTTGCGGCGTGCTTCTTTCACCGTTTTCACATCACCCGGGATCCGTGGGAAGCAGCTCGTTTTGCTGTTCAGCTCTCAGCCTGCTCAGTGACTCGCAAGCGCCTGGAAAGCATCCCCACCCTGGTCGAAATCGAACAAGCAAAAATTCAGGTACTGGCATAGGTAAGGTATGGGAAAAGTCTACACAGTGGTCAATCAAAAAGGCGGAGTGGGCAAAACCACCACCAGCATCAATCTTGGAGCATACCTGGGGCAATTTGGGCAGAAAGTACTGCTGATCGACCTTGACCCACAGGCAAACGCCACCAGCTGCCTTGGGATTGACCGGCATCAAGTGGAAAATGGAACCTATGAGGTCTTGATTGGCGCAAAAAACGCTGTTGAATGCCTCTTACACAACGCACGCTTCAAAATATCACTGATGCCTTCTTCACCCAACCTGTCAGGCGCAGAAATTGAGATGATTGAACTTTCGGATCGCGAAAAACGCTTAAAAACGATTGTTCAGTCGCTCACAAGCCGCTATGATTACATCCTGATTGACTGTCCTCCCTCGCTCGGTTTATTGACCCTGAATGGTATGATCGCTGCCCAGGATGGTGTGATCATTCCGGTGCAGTGTGAATACCTGGCGCTTGAAGGTCTCGGACAGCTTACCCAGACGCTTTCCCGCATCCGGCAGGGTCTGTTTCCCGAACTTTCCATTCGTGGGGTGTTACTGACAATGTTCGACGGCCGCACCAATCTGAGGGCGGACGTGATGAGTGAAGTGCAGAAGTTTTTCGATGACAAGGTTTTTTCAACTTTCATTCCCCGCAGCATCAGGCTGGCAGAAGCTCCCTCTTTCGGCATGCCCATTTCGGTCTATGCCCCGGACTCCAGCGGCGCGAGAGCTTACCGCTCTTTGGCAATGGAATTAATGACAGCAGATGGGGTGAAGTTTGACCCAGGACAGGAGTAAGATGGCACAGCGCAGCGGACTTGGTAAAGGACTTGAATCGTTAATTCCAACCTGGCAAGGCAGCAATGCTGCTCCAGGTGCAACCGAACAGGTGCGATTGTTGCCTATTTCGAGCATCAGCCCCAATCCTCAACAACCCCGCAAGATCTTTGAAGAAGAACAACTGGAAGATCTCGCAGCATCCATCAAACAGCATGGGATCATCCAGCCCTTGATCGTGATTGCTGCTGATGTCGTGGACCACTACACCTTGATCGCGGGTGAGCGCCGGCTTCGTGCTGCAAAACTGGCTGGGCTGAAGGACGTACCCGCGATTGTTCGCACCGCCTCGCAGCAGGAACAACTCGAATTCGCCATTATCGAAAACGTACAGCGGGAGGACCTGAACCCGATTGAGCGTGCCAGGGCGTACCAGAACCTGGCAGATCAGTTTTCTCTGACCCACGAAGACATTGCTCACCGGGTGGGAAAAAGCCGCGTCACAGTCACCAACACACTCCGCCTGCTCAACCTACCCGCCATCGTGCAGCAAACCCTGCAAAGCGGCGAGATCTCTGAAGGGCATGCGCGATGTCTTTTAGCGCTTCCAAGTGCCCGCGCCACGGAAGCCGCCCTGGATAGCATCCTTAGCCTCGGTTTGAACGTACGGCAGACGGAACTGCTCGTCAGCAAACTGAGCGGCAAAGCGCCAACCAGCCGAAAGCTGAATCCTCGTTCTGCGGAAGCTGAGGATCTCGAAAATCGCCTGCGACAGTTCTTCCACACTAAAGTAATGCTCTCAAAAGGCAAACGGGGCGGTACGATCTCAATCAGTTTCTATTCTGATGAAGAGCTTAATGCCATTCTGGATAAACTTGGGATCAATGACTGATCAAAATGCCGTTTGAAGTCTGGCCGTGTTCCGACTTACCCTCCTTTGATCTAACCAGGTTCTTGAATGCGAATAATCTGTCCTTCAATAATCTCGACTGGTTCTCACCCAATGAAAGGTTTAACGAGCCAGGCTGTTTTGCTCTCATAGCAGATCAACAGATCAAAGCTCTCCTGGCTGCCACGGCCGAACATCCGACAGCTGCCTGGCTGCGATTTTTTCACGCTGAACGTACCGGGGAACACGAGCAGTATTTTAAAACCCTGTTATCACATGCAAAACCTGTGTTACGGTCTCTGGGGGCACAGAGTTTGTTCTCCCTCGCGCCTTACGATTGGCTGGAGCGGTTGCTAAGTGGCGAAGGTTTCAAATCAGCCGACAACATCGTCACACTTCAATGCAACTTCTCAGAGGTGATTCCCGCAAAAGTGGAGCAAGGTCTTATTATCCGGGAAATGACATTTCGCGATTTGGCTGCAGTGGAAGCTATCGATTTTGCAGCATTCAATCCCATCTGGCAATTGAATCGTGCAAGTTTGGCAAAGACCTACCACCTCAGCGCCTGGCACAGCGTCGCACTCCTGGAAGGACTAATCGTTGGTTATCAAATGAGCACGAGCACCTTCGACTCTGCCCATCTTGCCCGCCTTGCTGTGGATCCGCGCTGGCAGCGCAGAGGCGTGGGACGCAGACTGATTGAAGACATGTTTGAAACTTTTTCGACCATCGGGGTAAGGTCTTTTTCGGTAAACACCCAGGCAAGCAATCCTCAATCATTATCACTGTATCACTCCCTCGGCTTTACACGCGAGGATCGCGATATCCTGGTGATGTCTCTCGATCTCAATTAATGACTGGCTTTCAAGCCTGCTGGACGTGAGCAGACGTTTATGGCAGAATCAAGCAAACAATTTCAGGAGTAAAAATGGCA
>MTKZ01122985.1_pt1 | contig 10925 bp, 9 predicted proteins | sample 1042781 | NCBI WGS metagenome assembly MTKZ01 (sample SAMN06212207, study PRJNA360539) | anaerobic digester metagenome | biome: Wastewater treatment plant; material: sludge; isolation source: anaerobic digester fed with sludge from wastewater treatment plant | place: Denmark: WWTP Viborg ...
GGATTCTTCTCGACGAACTCCTCCGTCACAGGCCCGCCGATCAACGACACCTCCAGTGTGTATAGCCCCTTTCCACCTGAGCCGTCTGTGTCTTGTTTCTTCGTCTGACGGGCAGCCATGACAGGCCTCCAATATTCTGTGAACGGACTCAACGCATCCCGTGCCACATGGATGCGAGCATAGCTCCTCGGTAAGCAGAATGCCACAGACGCCGCGGCGTCGGCCGCTTTCCTCGACCCGGTGCCTTGTCCCCTGCCGGCTTGCCGCCCGCGGCCGGCGCTTGCGGTTTTTTCATCGGGCGCTCAGGGGGGAACCCATTCGGTCAGGCGGCTCAGGAGCCGATCGGCCACCTCGGGATGCAGGCAGTCGCCGATCTGCTGTGTGCCCGGATGGTCCGGAGCAACTTCCAGCAGCATCTTGTAGTACCGCTCGGCCACCTCGTATTCACCGGTTGCCGCGAAATACCTGGCCATCAGACCGTTGAAACTGACGAATTCACTGACGTGATATCGTTTTCGGTTGGTGATCCAGAGATGGATCGAGAAGCGATTTTGCAGTATCTCGCCCACCTGGCGGACAAGCCCCCGACGGAGAAGCGTGTGCGCATAGTTGGCCATTCCGAAGAGATAATTCGGGAACCGGCAATACGTATCCTCGGCACATTCCTCGGCCTTGTCGTACTGCCCGGCATTGTTGTAGGCAACCATCAAGAAGTTGTAGACTTTGGGAACGGTCGGAAACTCCTGGGCCAGCCGTTCCAGAATCCGTACCTGGTCCGCAGCCCCCTCCATCACTTTCGAGCCCGCCTCCATGATCCTGTCCCGATCCTCGGGGCGAAGGCGATTCAATGCCGGGTCAGGAATCGGCTCGTCGGTGATCTCGAAATCGAGCAGATGCAGCACGACGGGTTCGTCTTTGTTCTTGTTCGCGCCGATCAGGCGCAATCCGGAGAGCACATCCGAGCGTCGCGAGCGAACTCGTCGGGATGATGACCGCCGGTGTCTTCGGGACATGTGTGTCACTCCTTGACACGGGGGACTTGCTTCCAGGCTGACGGGCTATACTGTGCCGCTGGTCGGTCCCAATGTCAACAGTTATTTGAGAAAACAGCCCGGAGCAATTCGCGTTTGCCCGTAGCCGCTGACCTCTGAGTCGACCGTCGGCCGACTGAGACACCGGCCGCCCCCCCGAATCGTTGAATGCCCTAATCGAAGCGGTGCAGTTCGTCCGTTACCATCTCCACCAGCGGGCGGAGGGCGGTCTCGCGGAAGTCGAATGTGAGTCCACCGGCCGCCCAGAGTTCCGGCAGCGGCCGTGAGCCGCCCAGCGTCAGGGCCTCGCGGTACCGCCTCAACGCCGAAGCCTTATCTTCGCGGGTGTTTCGCCACAACTGCAGAGCCCCGATCTGGGCGATGCCGTACTCGATGTAATAGAACGGCACGCCGAACAGGTGCAGTTGCCGTTGCCACAGCGACTCGTGCGTTGCCTCGTAACCGGTCCACTCCTCGATACCGCCGAAGCGGCGCAGCAAATCCAGCCAGCAGGCCGTGCGCTGCTCGCGCGTGTGTCCGGGATGCAGATAGAGCCAGTGCTGAAACGCATCGATGACCGCGATCCAGGGAAAGGTGCCGATGATGCCCTCCAGTTGCTCGCGCCGGGCCCGGACCAGGTCGTCGCCTTCGTAGAACTCGCCGAGATAATCACTGGCGAGCAGCTCCATGCCCATCGAGGCGACCTCGGCCATTTCCATCGAGGTATGCCGGTAAGCCAACAGCGGCTCGTCGCGGCAGGCCAGACAGTGAAACGCGTNNCCCGGTGCAGCCCGACCGCGTTCATGAAAATGAACGGATGCCGGCTCTCGTCGAACGTCGCCTGGTAGCCGCCTGGAGCCTTGCCTTTGCGGCTGTCAAGGTCCAGCCAGCCGGCCTTGATCATGCCGTCGAACTGCTCGCCCAACACCGGGTCTACCCGAGCGAAGATCGTCCGGCACTTGGCCGACAGCTCGCCGATCTCGTTGAACGGGCGAAGCGGCGGCCTGCCCTTCGGGTCGACACTCAAATCCCAGGGTCGCAGTTGTTCGATGCCCAGTTGCCGTCGCCGTTGCTGTTGGATCTCGCGGTAGACCGGCACGACCACCCGCTCAATGGCTTCGTGGAACGCGTAACAGTCGGCAGGCGTGTAGTCAAACCGCTCATACGCCTTGAACTGGTAGTCTCGGAAGTTGTCAAAACCGGCGTTCTGCGCGATCTGCGTCCGCAGCCGGATCATCTGGTCGAAGATGTCGTCGATCGGACCGCGATCGGCAAGTCGCCGCCGGGCGGACAGCTCCCAGGTCTCCTGGCGCACCCGCCGGTCGGGCTCCTGCTGATACCTGGCCATCTGCTGGAGCGTTTGCTCGCGACCGTTGTACTCGACGGTCATCGCCCCGCAGATCTTCTGGTACTGCTGGTCCAGCTTGGCCTCCTCGGTCTGAAGCGGGACGTTTTCTTCCCTGAACAGCTCGACGGCGGTTACGGTACTGCGGTCATAAACCTCGTACCTCGGTCTGGGCAACTGCCGGCGGAGGGGGGAGGCCACATAGCGTTCGTTGAGCCGGTGCCACCTCGGTTTGCATCGCGGCTGAATCTCCTGAACGAAGTACAGATAAGCCTGCTCGCATGCCTGATCATCCGTCTGGCAGGTCATCGCGACGAGCCGTTTGTTGTATTCCTCCGAGAGGCAGGCGGCCAGTTCGTTCCCGTCCAGGATCCACCGCTCGAATAGACTCAGGTCCTCGATGGACCGGGCGTCCAGGGCATCAAACAACGGCGCGATCTGGGTCCAGTCGCCCATGTCAGCCCCGGTTGGCACAAAGCCTCTCGGATACTTGCCGTCGATCACAGAACTCATGCACAACTTCCTCGGACAGTCACAATCCGCTGTTTGTGGAACATAACCTTTCTTAAAGAATAATGTTATAGCTGGCGAGCAGTCTTGACGGCGGTCTCGAACACGATCCGTCCGTCGGCCGTAGCTCCGGGGCGGCGAGTCCACTCCGGGTGCTGGGTGGGGTGGACATGGCGCTCGGGATGGGGCATGAGGCCGAAGATATGCCCGGTGACGTCGGTCAGACCGGCAATGTCTGCCTGGCTTCCATTGGGATTCACCGGGTACGGACCCGGCCGCCCTTGGGCGTCGCAGTAGGTGACCGCCACATGCTGGTCCCGGATCAGGCGGGCCAGGGTATCGTCATCGGCGGCCACCAGCTTGCCCTCTCCGTGGGCGATCGGCATGGCCAGAATCGTGTCAGGCGGGAGGAAGGCGGTTGACCGTCTCCCCGTCCGCAGGTGTACCCACCTATCTTCAAAACGGGCCGAATCATTGTTCGTCAGGGTGACGGTTTGCCGACCTATGACGCTTTGGCCGTTGCCAGGCAACAGACCCGATTTGACCAGGACCTGAAAACCATTGCAGATCCCCAGAACGAGTTTGCCTGCAGCCACGAATTCGCCGATGGCATCGGCAAGGTGGTGAATCATCTGGTTGGCCAGGATCTTGCCGGCGGAGATGTCATCACCGTAGCTGAACCCGCCGGGAATCGTTAGAATCGCGAAGTCCCGCAACAAGGCGGGTTTATCGATGAGTTCGCGGATATGGACCCGCCGGGCCTTGGCACCGGCCAGTTCCCAGGCGTGGACGGTTTCCTCGTCGCAGTTGGTACCGGCGGTTCGAAGAATCATCACGCTTGGCTGGTTCATAGGGCCAAGAGTGTATGACACGGATGCCCGGCCTGCAAACCAGGGCTCCGACAGACCCAGTTGGCGCCACCCCCCCGGGAGTTGAACAGGCCGGCATGCCGCAGGAGTGATAACCGTGAGAACAAGCCCGTTGCGGATCGTGTTCTGGCTGATCGCTGTGCTGTGTTGTGTCGGCGGTCTCCTGCTGAGTGCGGTCTTGACCTTTGAGTACTTGGAGACCCATGGGTTCACTCCACCGGTTTCGAGCGACGAAGGGAAGGGCGAGGCGGGATGGTTTGATACCATCTGCAGCGCGACCGAGAGCGCCAGTTGTGAAGAGGTGGCTAAGAGCCCCTACGCCGTCTGGCCCTTCGACAGCAAGCCCGGTCAATTCCAGGTGCCGGTCGCGCTTCTGGGAATGTTCTTCTTCACCGCCGTGCTCGCATGGCTGTGGTTGGTTGGAATCTGCAGCCCCTCGCGATGGTGGGCACACCTGATCCTCGTGGCCGGGACAGCGATCGGAGTGGGCGTCAGTGCTTTCCTCGAATACATGATGTGGACCAAGCTGGATTACTACTGCCCAGTGTGTGTCATTACCCACGCGCTGTCGCTGGTCATTTTTGTGATCGCTCTGGCGCTTTGGCCCCGGGGGCAAGCGGCACCGGGAAGGCGCTCGATGCCTGAAGGAACCGCCCCGGGCGTCGCCTGGTTTGCCCCGACGGTAAGCTGCTGGCCGACCCTCCGGATTCTGATCGCGACCCCGATCGTGGCGTTGGTGGCGATCTGGGGGGAATACCTTTGGTTGTCGCCGAGCGCTGCCGGGCAGGGTCTGGCGGGCGCGCCGGACATTGCGACCACTCAACCGGTGGACGAAAAGCAGCTCATCGCCACGCTGACGACCCAGCCCGCCGAGGTGCTGATTCAGAAGGTCGTCGATGCGCAGAAGAAGCTTACGACCCTCGAGGGTTACCGGCAGCATTACAGGAAACAACTGGATTACTACCAGACACGCTGGCAGCATGCCTACACGGCGTGGGAAATCGCACCGGCCGTGCCCATCTCGCTTGAGGACCGACCGTTCCGCGGGCCGGCGAATGCTCCGCACACCCTCGTGGTCTACAGCGATTTCGGATGCCCGGGCTGCAAGAAATTCGAGGATTACATCAACCAGAGGCTGCTGCCGCTCAGCGAGCGTCGCGGTGGACTGATCCGTGTCACATTCAAGTACTGGCCGATCTGCACGGAGTGCAGCCCATATGCGACCTACAATCTGCACCCGGCCGCCTGCAAGGCGGCACTGGCGGCGGAGGCATGCCGAATCGTCGGCGGCGACGAGGCATACTGGCAGATGTATGACCTGCTCTGGGACAGCCAGGAGCGATGGAAAGGGTGGCGACAAAACCGGGATTTCGATGCCCTGGCCCGCGAGATCGGGCTGGATGAACGGGCCTTTGAGCAGGCGATGGCCAGCGATCAGGCCATGGCCCGGGTCAAGGCCGACCTGGATGAAGGGGCCAATCTCGGCAAGAGCCTGTCGGACATCAAGCCCGAGGACGTCAACTTCATCAAGGTCAGTTCGACCCCGGCGCTTTTCGTGGACAACAAGCGTATCTGGCATCCGCATCTCAACGATGCCTTGTGGTTCAGGATCATGACATCGCGGGTGCCTTCGCCGAGTGCTCCGGCGTCGGGTGCGTCGGTGACGCCCATCGGGTCGGGTGTGCGGCCGCCCCTTGTCACGACACGACCGGAACAGTGACAGGTTGCGGACGGCAGTATGGAGGACGAACAAAACATGAGACAAAGCATACCGGCTGTGATCGGCGTCGTTTTTGCGGCACTGCTGGCCCTGACAGGCCTGGCCGCCAGTGCGGTTCTCCTCCAGCACCATATCGTTGTCGAGATCGGCGGCGATCCGATTCTGGGCGGCCTGTGCGAGGACGTCGGAGGGCAGTCCAGTTGCGACGCCGCCCTTGCCAGCCAGTGGGGCAAGATGGTGCTGGGCAAGGGCGACAACAAGACGATAATCCCGACGGCGATGTTTGGCTTTGTCTTCTTCGCCTGCATGGCCTCATGGTACATCATCGTTGGCCGGGCAGGCGGTTCGCGGCGGGGGCTGCATCTTCTGCCGGTGCTCGGCGCAGCCGCCGGATCGCTGATCTGCATCTGGCTCGACGTGATCATGTGGGCCAAGCTGACCGAGCCCTGTTGGCCCTGTTTCGTAACGCACGTTCTCACCTGGGCGCTCCTGCTCGTGACGCTTCTCCTGTGGCCGAGGCAGGGCGTGGTGCCCGGCCCGGTGGTCGTGCCGGCCAGTCGGTCCGTGCAGACCTCCTACAGCCGCCGGTCAGAGGCGTCTCATCCGCCGCTGCATCTGGTCCTGGCCGCCGTTTTGATGGCCGTCGCCACAAGCGTGGCCGGGTGGGGCATGTACCAGTCACGCCTGAAGAGCGCGGATAGCGACAAGTACTTTGAGAAGTGGCAGGAGTACGACAAGGATTACGCCGCCAACCACCAGAGATTCATGGCCCAGCCACAGTTTGAGATTCCGATCATGCCGGAGGACCCGGTCCGCGGTCCGGCCGACGCTCCGCACACCGTGGTCGTCTTCACGGACTTCCAGTGTCCTTATTGCAGGTTGATAGCCGACATGCTTGATGAGCGCATGGAGGAGTTTCCCCGCCGATTCCGCGTGGTGTTCAAGCATTTCCCGATGAACACCACCTGCAACGACTACGTCAAGAACACGCTTCACGATGCCTCCTGCGCCGCCGCTGTGACGGCCGAGGCCGCCCGGATTCTTGGCGGAAATGAGACCTTCTGGAGGATGCATGACGAACTGTTCCGTGATCCGACGGCTTTCGCGAAGGGCGGCATCGAGTACGTCAAGCAGGCATGCGAAAAGCTGGGAGTGGATAACGACGCGCTTTGGGGGCAGATCAGAACTCACAGCATTTGGAACCGAATCCGCTCCAATGCTGGCCAAGGCAGCGCCCTGGGCGTGAAGGCGACGCCGACCCTGTTCTTTGACGGCCGGCGCATGGCCGGTTGGGGCGACCGTCACACCTGGCGATTCCTCGTGGAGAGCCCGGCGTCGGAGACCCCGCACGCGATTCCCGCGACATACCCGGTTGCCGCGACGCGGCCGTCAAGCACGGGACCGTCCGTTCCTGCCGTGACGACCCGCGCGGCTTCCGCGCCCGCAACGACTCAGACCGCGACCGCGCCGGCAATGTGAAGAATACGATGGCCCGCCGGCGTTTACCGGCTTTGGCGGCTCATCCAGTCTCGCTCGATCTCCTCGAGCGACTTGCCCTTGGTTTCGGGTACCCAAGCGGCCACGAAGATGAAGCAGACCGCGCACATCGCCGCGTAGATGAAGAAGGTGCCTCCACCGAGGTGCTTGAGCAAGCGCGGAAACGTCTGAGTGACCATGAAGCAGGCGAACCACAGACACACGGTGGCCACCGCCATTGCCCGGCCGCGAATGCCGGTCGGAAAGATCTCGGCGATCACCACCCACACCACCGGCCCCATGGCAATCGCGAATGAGGCGACGTAGGCCAGCACCAGGATCAGTACCCACGGTCCCTGGAATCGTTCGCGGCGAAACGCCTCGCCCAACAGCAGCAACGACAGCCCCATCCCGGCCGAGGCGATCAACAGCAGCGGTTTGCGACCAACGCGGTCGACCACCCAGATGGCGATGACCGTGAACACCAGGTTGACCGCCCCGACCAGGACGGTGTGACCGATCGCATCGGTGATCTTCAAGCCCGTGCTGGCGAAGATCTTGGGGGCGTAGTACAGGACAATGTTGATCCCGGTGATCTGCTGGAGAACCGCCAGACCGATGCCGATCAGCAGCGGCAACCGCATCCGCCGGGCAAGAAGCTGACCGAATGAGGCGGTTTCCATTGAGAGGGCGTCGCGGATTTCGACGATTTCGCGCTTGGCATGGACTCGCCCGCCGATGCGAGCCAGGATCGACTCGGCGCGGTCCGCTTGCCCCCGGCTCACCAGCCACCGCGGGCTCTCAGGCACAAAGAACAGCAGCACAAAGAACAGAACTGCCGGCAACACGCCGGAGCCGAACATCCAACGCCAGCCGTAATGGATGTTCCAATCCTGGGTGCCTGCGCCACCCCGCCTCGCGATGTACGCATTGATGAAATAGACGATCAGCATGCCGAAGATGATGGCGAACTGGTTGACCGATATCAGGCGACCGCGAATCCGACTCGGCGAGACCTCGGCAATGTACATCGGCGACATCATCGAGGCGATGCCGATGCCGACCCCGCCGATCATCCGAGCGACGACGAACTGATTGAGATTGCGGGGCAGGGCCGCGCCCAGCGCGGAAAGGGCAAACAACACCGCCGCCAGAAGCATCGTCTTCTTGCGACCGAAGCGATCGCTCAGCGTCCCCGCTATGCCCGCACCCAACATACAGCCCAGCAGCGTGCAGGCGGCGGTCCAGCCTTCCCAGTCCTCGTCGAGCGAGAACTTGTGCTTGAGGAACTCGGTCGCGCCCGAAATCACCGCCGTGTCATAGCCGAAGAGCAGTCCGCCCAGCGCCGCGACCATCGCCAGCAGCACGACATAGGCCACACTGCCCGATTCACTGCGATCGCTCATCGAACCGCTCAACCCTGGTTCACGACCTGCTATAACAGCTCTTCGATCTTCACCCAGCGGCGCTCGTCGACCGCCTTGCGGACCAGCAGGCCGGTGTAGGTGGCCAGCCGCCCGGTCTCGACCGTGCTGACGTTCGGCGCGCCGGTGCGGACCGAGTTCAGAAACGCCTCGATCGCCCGCACCGTGTGGTCGCCGTCGTCCACCTTGATCTGCTCCGGCTCCATCGACGGGTCGCGCCAGTACATCCAGCCGTCGCCGAAGGTGATGCCGCCCTTGGTGCCGGCAAACCGTTCGAACACGCCGGTGAACTGCTCCTTATCCTTGTGCGGGCAGATCCAACTGTGCTCGAAATCGACGTTCAGGCCGCACTTGTACACGATGTGGGCGATGTAGTAGTCGGTCACGTCGCGCTGCGGGTCCATGTCCTTGAACACGTCCCGACGGCCGACGCCGGATGCCGCGACAGGCATTTCACCGGCTACCCAGTTGATCACGTCCCACGAGTGGCAGGCCTGCTCGAGCATCCAGTCGCCGCTGAGCTTGCGCCGGCCGAGCCAGATGCGGGCCCCTTCGCTGGGCCGGCCGATCGGGCCCCAGTTGTTGTTCCAGGCCGCCCGGACGTCGATCATTTCGCCGAACTCGCCTTCTTTGATGCGCTTGATGCCCTCGGCGTACAGCTTGCTCGCCCGGCGCTGGAAGCCGATCTGCCCGACGACCTGCGGGTTCTTCTTCTGGGCCTCGACCAGGGCATCAGCCTCGTTGGCCTCGATGCACATGGGCTTCTCGCCGTAGAAATGCTTGCCGGCGGCGAAGCAGGCCAGGTACACCGGCCCGTGCAGCCAGCAGGGTGTAGCCGACAGGACGGCGTCAATATCGTCGCGGGCCAGGAGCTTGTTCTTGTAGTCGTCGGGCTCGGTGTAAACGTCAATACTCTCGCCTGTGGCGGCTTTGACCTTTTCGATCACCGCCTTGCGGTTGTTGGGATCCAGATCGGCCAGAGCCTTGATGCTGATGTTCTTCTGCTTGAGCAGGACGTCGAGCAGTCCCTGTCCCCGGCCTCCGATGCCGATGAGCCCGAAGCGGATCTGGCCATCAGCGCCGATTCTGCGGGGTGTCGGTCCGGCGGATACCGCAATGGTCGGGCCTTTCCTGTCCGCCGCGGCGCAACCGGCCGCAGTCACCATGCCCGCGACAGCCGCCGCTTTCATCGATGAGGCGAGGAAATCACGCCGGCTTGGATCGTTCCTGTCTGTCATGGAAGTGCTCCTTTGTGATGGGTTCCGGTCACAGTTTGTACTGCGGTATCTTCAGCAGTTCGCCGTCCTTGAGGGCCGACTGGTGAGCGACGATACCGCCAACCGTCATGTTCAATGCCTGGGCGACGTCCACCAGGGGCTTGCGGTCCTGGAGAATCGCGGTGACGAACTCGTTCATCAGGTGGCCGTGCGATCCGCCGTGACCTCCGGCTTCCACCTTGGGAGGAAGCGGCGGACGCTTGAACTCAGGCACGTTCTTCTCGACGCCCTCGAACTTGCCGTAGAAGGTGCCGTTTTGGGTGCGAATGCGTCCCTGCTCTCCGCCGCTGCCGGGCGTGTCCCAGCTCACGGCCATCCGCGACATGCCGCCCTCGCTGGTGCGGAAAAGCGCGATCTCGGTGCCGAACACGTTCTTGTACGGGTTCTTGTCCGCCTGCAGCCAATAGAGCTTGCTGGGCATGCCCATGCAGCAGACCTCGGTGAAGCTCCCGCCTGTGACCCCCACGTAATAGGCGTTCGAGTGTGTCGGGTAGTACTGCGGAGGCAGGCCGACGCGCCAGCCCTTGTATGAGTCGATGGGGTCGGGCATGTAGTGGTAATACTCGCCCTCAGAGTACACGACCTTGCCGAGCAGGCCGGCGTTGTACATCTGGCGCATGGCGTACAGGTCTGCATGGAAGTAGGACGTCTCGAACAGCATGTACTTGAGGCCGGTTTTCTTCACCGCCTCGAACAGCTTGTCGGCGTCCTCCAGCGACCCGAAGCACGCAGGCACGGCGGAACACGCATGCTTGCCGTGTTCGAGGGCCATGATGGCCAGACGGGCATGGCTCGGCGCATCGGTCGCCACGAAGACCGCCTCGATTCTCTTGTCCTTGATCATCTCTTCTGCCGAGGGATATGTCTTCTCGCAGCGCACCGCCTTGGCCAATGCGGCGCACTTGCCAGGGTCCAGATCGTCCACCGCCGCGATCTCCACGTTCGGGTGGTCCTGGAAGCTGAACGCCGCCCCGAACTGGCAGACGCCNNGAACTGGCAGACGCCGAATCCGGCGATGCCGACGCGAACCTTGCGGTCCGAGACCGGCTTCCACTCTTTGGATGCGTTCGGATCGGTCGCCTCCTTCTCGAATCCCTGGATCACCTTCTCCTCGGATCGGGCCACCTGCGTCACCCCGAGGGCGGCGGCACCCAGGCCAACCGCCTGAAGAAACGAGCGCCGTGTCGTGAAATCGTGCATCGTGAATTCTCCTTATCTCTTGCCGGCCGGTTGCCACCGCTTCGGCAAATCTAAGCAGGAACGCACAGTCCAT
>MTKZ01130199.1_pt1 | contig 10925 bp, 11 predicted proteins | sample 1042781 | NCBI WGS metagenome assembly MTKZ01 (sample SAMN06212207, study PRJNA360539) | anaerobic digester metagenome | biome: Wastewater treatment plant; material: sludge; isolation source: anaerobic digester fed with sludge from wastewater treatment plant | place: Denmark: WWTP Viborg ...
CCGTCGAACCCGGCTTGGACGCTTGCCAGGGGCTTGCGCTTCTCGCGGATGCACCTGAAGAAACCGTCGATCGCCAGTTGCGTCGAGTCGCCTGCGGGCTCAGGCGGCGCGACCTTATAGGGTTCGCCGAAGTTCCTCGGATAGACCATGGCGTTCTCAATGTCGACGGCTGCCTCTTCGCAATAGACGATCTCCTGCCGACCGTCCATCGGGATTTTCGGGGCCGAAATCCAGGAATGGCTGTATGAGACCTTCTTGTCTTTTCCGTAGTCGAACGACAACGCGTAGTTGTCCATGATGTCACGGCCCTTGGGCTCAAAACGCAGGCTCTGCTGACCGAAGCCCGATGCCCGAACCGGCGGCCCANNCCACCGAGAATCCAGTTGAACAGGTCGAACTCGTGCACCGCCTGCTCGACGATGGTGTCGCCGCAGTGCCGCTTCTCGAAGAGCCATTGCCGGTCGTGCGGCAGGTCGCCGACGTTGTGCCGGTGCGCGCGAATGAAGATCGGGCGTCCGACCTCCCCGCCGAGAATCAGCTTGATCGACGACTGCCACGGATGGGCGTACCGCAACTGCGTGCCCCCCTGGTAGATGCCCTTGGCCGACTGGGCGGCCTTCAGAACGGCCTTGCAGTCCTTCACGGTCATACCCAGGGGTTTCTCACAGTACAGGTGCAACCCGCCATTCAACACCGCCACGGACATTTCCGCGTGGAGGTACACCGGTGTAGCGATCACCACCGCATCCAGGTCCTTGAACTCGATGAGCTTACGGTAGTCTTCGAACAATCGCGGCTTGTCATCCTTGACCTTCTCGGCTGCCGCCTGAAGGTGCTTGGGGTTGATGTCGCACAAGNNGCACAAGGCCGTCACCCGGACACCGGGCGACTGGTTGACCGCACTGAGCAGGTCCGAACCGCGGCCGCCGATCCCGATCATGCCACAGCGCAAGTCGTCCACCGGGACCGTGGTCGGCCTGGTATCCTGGGCGCGAACCCGCACGGCCCCCAGCAAGACGGCCGAGGCCGCCCCCAGACCCTTGCCCAGCACCTGACGACGTGAGAAGTCATCTTTTTGACGCATCGATCGCCCTTTCTTCCGGACATCATGGTTTCATTCAGACGCTTCGACGCATTCTAATCGAGCCATCAGACCGAGAACAGACAGCAGGCCGACCCCGCCCCGTCCTGACCGAGACGGGCAGTCGAACCCGCACAAGGCCGGCCTCCGGTGTAAAGCGAAGCTGTAACGGCCGGGCAATCTCGGAATGCCGGGACTGATTTCCGGCTCCTTGCCACGGCCACGTGGTTTACCTTATTATCACGCGTCCCCAGGGGTTTCCGGCGCGCGCCACCCGGGGCAAGACGTGAACCTGCCTTCCCGTGGAGGTATCTCCGGATGATCCCTCACCATCGGCCTTTGAGCGGTTGGATGCTTGTGGCCATCAGCCTGATTGTCCCTTTGTCCCAAGGTTGCGGTCAGATCCTCAATGACAACCTGTTCAGCAGCTTCGGCGGCAACGCCGTCACCGGTCTGCCGCGCCCCAACGGCGCGATCATCATCCTGGTCATGAATCAGACCACCTCGGCGGCCGTGGTCCGCGTACAGGTCAACAAGACTCCATACGTCGCCGATGACGACACCACGGACGACGGTACCACCGGTGGGGGCACGACAGACGACGACACGACAACCAGCCCAAATTCGCTCGAATTGAGCATCCCTTTGGACCCCTATGGGCCCGCGACAGAGCTCGATCACGCGATGATCGTTCAAGAATGTGACGTCACCAGTATTCAATTCCTTGGAGGCAGCATTCAGAGCGACACCGGCGGGGATCCGGTCGAGATACCCGCCGACCTGCCGCCGATCACCTACGGCTCGCAACTCTATTGTGGGGACGTGGTCGCCATCACCATTGTCGGTGTCGGCTTGCAGCCGGTGATTTCGATATACTGAGATGAGCCAGAGGTTCCATGTCATGAAACGGCTACAGACACTCAGGTTTGCGACGCTCGTGGCGGCCGCTCTGGCCGTCTTTGCGAGTTGCGCCGGCTGCCTGAACCCCGAGTTGGCCAATCGCATCAACGGGCGGCTTTATCCGATCGTGCCGGGCAATCAGCCGTTCCTGCTGGTCCGGGTGATCAACAACACCAACGCAACCATAGACGTACCCATTGTTTACAACGACGGTACGGCCGACCGTGAGTTTGTGATCACCGGTCTGACTCCCCAGGTCCACGAAACGGGGCTCGTCCTGGACTGGCCGGTGATGCGGGTGGCTCTATGCGATCTGGACAATCCCTACCGGGCAACCATCATCGCCACCCTCCCGGACGGCAGCATCAGCGCCGTGCCGTTCGGCTATAATGCTCTGCAGGCCGGCGTCGACTACGCGGCGGGTGACGGGATCATCTTCTCCTTGAACGGAGACGTGCGAAGCCCCGCATTCGTGAGAGTCAACATCGGTTACGTCGATGCAGACCGGCAACCGGACAGCTTCACCAGGGCTGATCCCTTTGAAGCCGCCAATCTGATCCTTCTTCTTGGCGGTTTCTGATATGGAGCGAACCATGCGTCGAGGAAAATACGTTGTGTACGGCCTCCTGGCGGCTTGGGTTGCCTTGCCCATCATCATTGGGGCCAGTTGTCCTCCACCTGATGACCCGGCATTTGTGTCGATTATCACCGGGCCGGGCTCCACAACGGGCCAGGATCTCCCCAATTGCGAACAAGGGAGAGTCTGTATCAGCATTCTCAACCAGACGTGTACGGACACCGAGGTCATTCTGTACATCCACGACGGGTATGACCTGACGGGCACTTATGTGACGCGTACAGCCATCGAGTGCTGCGAGAGTGACAATGCCACGGAACCTTGCCCATGCTACCGGGGCGGATCGGATACCGGTGAAATGCAGCTGACGCCTCCCGAGTTGTTCCAACCGCAGAATCGCTACGAAATCGCCGATGGTGAAGTGATCCGCACTCTCCAAGGTCGCGAGGACCAGCTCTCCGCCCTGGGGGGCCGCATCACCATCAGCATCCGCTGCGAGGAAGTGAAGACCATCGGCCTGGAGGTCGGTCTGGAGGGCGAGTTGCCAGGTCTTGTCCAGGAGCGGGCAGGTGCGGACTACCGCTGCACCGGGGTGGATCTGGATTGTACACAGTCCTACACGGAGGACGTCGCTTGCGGGGCGACCATTCAATACACGATCGTGGACCGCAACAACTGCGCCAACGAGGATCTGACGGTCTTCCGGATCGAGACCAATGTCTCCGCTGACTGCACCGACGTGCAGCCAACCGAGAACACCGGCGGCGGCATGGGAGGCGGCTGACGCACCGTCTGAACGGCGGGACTTCCGAAAAACCAGAATGGCGACAGCGGCCGGCCCTGCGTCGGCCGCTTCTGTTTCCGTATCGAAAGGCTCTCGACGAGCCCAAAACAAAGCCCCGGGCGTCGCAGCCCGGGGCCTGGATTCCCTGATTCAGAAAACCGCGGCGGAGTCCGTCACTTGCCCTTCTTGACGCCGTACTTGCTGCGGCTACGGCGTCGCGGCCGGCCGTCCTTGTCGTTCTGCACCCCGGCACAGTCCAGCTTGCCGCGAATGATGTGGTAACGCACGCCGGGCAAGTCACGCACCCTCCCCCCCCTGATCAGCACGATCGAGTGTTCCTGCAGGTTGTGATCGACACCCGGAATGTAGGCCGTCACTTCCTTGCCGTTCGTGAGTCGAACACGCGCCACCTTGCGCAGCGCCGAGTTCGGCTTCTTGGGCGTCTGGGTCTTCACGATCAGGCAGACACCGCGCCTCTGCGGACATTGGTCCAGATCACGGACCTTGGACTTACGCAACTGTTTGTCTCGGCCCCGCCGGATAAGCTGGTTGATCGTCGGCATTCGAGTCCTCTGTGATCCTTTCAACGAAGCCGGGGTCCTCCCCCGGGCCATCCCAAGCTGCCATGTTATCCGGTCGAGGCCGGGATTTCCAGCCCCCACCGGAGGCCTACATCTGCTGATCCCTCTGCTCCTCGATGGGGCTGATATTCAGGGCTTGCACCGGAGGTCCCATCGGGGCCACGGCAGCGGCCATCCCGGCCACCGCAACCGCGGCGTCCTGCATGGCCGCGTGAGCCGCCTCCGGCGTCAGTTGCTTCTCAGGCAGCGGCTCGCCCACCTGTTTGACGCGCATCTCCAGGTATGGCTTGAAAGCCGTGCCGGCCGGGATCAAGTGTCCCAGAATCACGTTCTCCTTGAGGCCCACCAGCCGGTCTACCGCCCCGCTGATCGACGCCTCCGTCAGCACCTTCGTCGTCTCCTGGAAGGAAGCGGCCGAGATGAACGACTCGCTCTGGAGCGAGGCCTTGGTAATACCGAGCAGCAGCGTCTTGGCGGTCGCCGGCCTGGGCCTGCGGTCGCGCGTCGGAGGCGTGCCGCCCTCCTGCTCGATCCTCGCCACGGCCTCGGCGAACTCGGTCCTGGGAACGATCTGACCGGCCGTGAACGTGCTGTCGCCCGGATCCTTGATCTTCACACTGGCGGCCAGCCGCTCGTTTTCAGCCCGGAATCGGAACTTGTCGACCACCTCCATCGGCAGGAACCGCGTATCGCCCGGATTGTCGATGCGGACCTTCCGCAACATCTGCATTAGGATAACCTCGAGATGCTTGTCATTGATGGTCACATTCTGGCTGCGGTACACCGCCTGAACCTCCGCCAGCAGGTAGCTTTGCAGGGCTTCCTCGCCCTTGATCCGCAGGATGTCATGCGGAACCAGCGGACCTTCGACCAGCGGGTCACCCGCCTCGATGAAGTCGCCGGCATGGACGAGGAGTTGTTTATCCTGCGGAACGTGGTGCTCCTTCTCCATGCCGCCCTCGGAGCGAATGATGATGGTCATCTTGCCCCGGCGGCGATCGGCGCGGATCTCGACCTTCCCGGAGATCTCGGCCATGACCGCCGGCTCCTTGGGCTTGCGNNTAGCAGGTAGTGGTAGTCGAGCACGCGGCCCTCGGCATCCTCGATGACGATCTGCGGATGCTTCTCGCCCTTGTGTTCGACAACGATGTACTTGGCGCCCGCCCGTTCCTGCTCGAGGCGCACGGTTTCGCCTTCGGTGATGTCATGGAAGCGGACAAACCCTGAGACCTCGGCCAGTATCGGCGTCAGGTGTGGGTCCCAGATGGCCAACTCGGTTCGAGGACCGACGTCCTGGCCGTTCTTCACCTGCAGCAAGGCGCCATACGGCACCTTGTAGCGTTCAAGCTCGCGGTTCTTGGCGTCGACAATGGCTACTTCGCCGTTGCGTTTGAGAGTCACCAGGCGAGCCCCCTCACCCTCGATACCCGGAACCTCGACCGCGTTGAGATCGTGGAAGACCACACGACCCGGCTGGATGCTGATGATCTTGTTCTCCGCCACCGCGCGGGTGGCCACGCCGCCCGTATGGAACGTACGCATCGTGCNNCCGGTTCGCCGATGGACTGGGCGGCGAGGATCCCAACGGCCATTCCCTCCTCGACCAGGTTGCCCGTCGACATGTCGACCCCGTAGCAGCGGGCGCAGACACCGAACGAACTCTCGCAGGTCAAGGGGCTGCGGACACGGATGGTGTCGAGGCCGAGTTCCTCTATTCTCCCGGCAATCTCGCGGGTAATGATATCGCTCTCCGCCACGATGATCTGGTCGGTGACGGGGTTGCGGATGGTGTCGCGGGCGATACGGCCGATGATGCTGTCCCGCAACGGCACGGCCACCTCCTCGCCTTTGTAGATCGCTCCCTTGGTAATGCCGTTGATGGTCCCGCAGTCCGGCCGGGTGACAATCACGTTCTGGGCCACGTCGGCCAGCTTGCGGGTCAGGTACCCGGAGTCCGCCGTCTTCAGGGCGGTGTCGGCCAGTCCCTTGCGGGCACCGTGCGTCGAGCTGAAATACTCGAGCACCGACAGACCCTCGCGGAAATTGCTCTTGATAGGCGTCTCGATGATCTCGCCCGACGGCTTGGCCATCAGGGCGCGCATCCCGGCAAGCTGACGGATCTGGTCTACCGATCCGCGAGCTCCCGAGTCGGTCATGAGGTAAATGGGATTGAGGTAGAAGCGGCCCCGATTCTCGCCGGCGGGCACGTAGTTGCCCTGCTCGTCACGGCGGTCGAGCTTGTACTCCCTCATCATCTCCTTGGTGACCTGCTCACGGGCATGGACCCACACATCGATGAGCTGGTTGTGCCGCTCCATCGGGGTGATGGCCCCTCTCTGGTAGCCGCGCAGGATCTGGTCGACGCGTTTCTGGGCCCGGTTGATGATATCCCACTTGGCCGCCGGAATCCGCAGGTCATGGACGCCGAAGGACAGACCGGCCAGGGTGTTGTGCTTGAAACCGGTGGACTTGATCCGATCCAGCAGGTCGATGGTCGCCGCGCGGCCGAGCTGATGGTGGCAGTCCGCGATCACGCGACCCGCGCCCTTCTGGCTGAGCGGATAATTGTACAGCGGCATCTCCGGCGGGAGCATATCATTGAAGATCAGTCGGCCGGCGGTGGTCTCGACGATGTGGTTGGCGGGCACGGGTTCGGGCTCGCTCTTCTGTGAGGAGACCATCATCCCGCGGTCTACCCGGCATCGGATCTTCTGGTGAATGGTGATCTTCTTCTGCTCGTAGGCCATCATCGCCTCGTGGGCGTTACTGAAGCACGGCAGCTTGGCATCCGGATCCGGCGGGTTCGGCGAGTAATCCATCGTGAGATAGAAGATGCCCATGACGATGTCCTGGGAGGGCGACATGATCGGGCTGCCGTTGGCCGGGCTGAAGATGTTGTTGGTCGACATCATCAGCACGTGGGCCTCCGTCTGGGCCTCGACCGACAACGGCAGGTGCACCGCCATCTGGTCGCCGTCAAAGTCGGCGTTGAAGCCCTTGCAGACCAGCGGGTGAATGCGAATCGCGTTGCCCTCGACCAGCACCGGTTCGAAAGCCTGAATGCCCATCCGGTGCAACGTCGGCGCGCGGTTCAGCAGCACCGGGTGGTTAACGATCACCTCTTCCAGGATGTCCCAGATCTCCTGGTCGCGCCGCTCGAGCATTTTTTTGGCGCTCTTGATTGTGTCGGCCAGCCCCCGCTCGCGAAGCTTGCGGATAATGAACGGCTGGTAGAGTTCCAGGGCGATCTTCTTGGGCAGGCCGCACTGGTGGAGCAGGAGTTCGGGCCCCACCACGATGACCGACCGGGCGGAGTAATCCACCCGTTTGCCCAGCAGGTTCTCGCGGAAACGGCCCTGCTTGCCCTTGATCATGTCGGTCAGTGACTTGAGCGGGCGATTGCTGCTGCCCAGGACCGGCCGGCGGCACCGGCCGTTGTCGAAGAGGGCGTCCACCGCCTGCTGAAGCATGCGCTTCTCATTGCGGATGATGACCTCGGGAGCATTCAGATCGACCAGCTTCTTGAGTCGGTTGTTACGGTTGATGATGCGGCGGTAGAGGTCGTTGAGATCGCTGGTGGCGAAGTTGCCGCTTTCCAGCAGGACCAGGGGCCGCAGGTCCGGCGGGATCACCGGGATCACTTCCATGACCATCCAGTCGCACTCGTTGCCGCTGTTCCGCAGATTCTCGACGATCTTGAGCCGCTTGCACAGGTCCTTGAGTCGCTGCTTGCTGTTGGTCTTGCTGATGTGTTCGAGCAGCTCGACGCTCAGAGCCGCCAGGTTCATCGAACGCAGCAGGCTCCGCACCGCCTCGGCGCCCGTCTGGGCGACGAAGCCGGTCTCGCCGTACTTTTCGCGGGCCGCCCGATACTCCTCCTCATTGAGAAGCTGCTTGGGCTTCAGCGGGGAGTCGAGCGGATCGACCACGACGTAATCCTGGAAGTAAATGACCTTCTCGAGATCGCTGGTCTTCATGTCCAGGAGGTTCCCGAGCCGGCTGGGCATGGCCTTGAAGAACCAGATGTGCACGACCGGGGCGGCCAGGTTGATGTGGCCCATCCGCTTGCGGCGGACGCGCGAGTGGGTCACCTTCACGCCGCAGCGATCGCAGATGATCCCCTTGTGCTTCGTGCCCTTGTATTTGCCGCAGGCGCATTCCCAGTCGCGCTCCGGGCCAAAGATGCGTTCGCAGAACAGACCGTCCTTTTCGGGCCGATAGGTGCGATAGTTGATCGTCTCCGGCTTCTTCACTTCGCCGAACGACCAGCTTCGGATATCGTTAGGCGATGCCAGAGAGATCTTCACGCTGCCGTAATCATTAATCCGATCGTAAATGTTTTCGGCCATTTGTATTGCTCCAATCGACCTGATAAATCGCCTTGCGCGACGCGTCAGCCATGCCTTCGTCAGCCAGGCAGCGCTGGCACCAAGAGCACCTTAACGTTTTCTTTCTCCTGAAGTTCCTGTTCCGCTTCCGTCAGGTAGCCATAATACTCGTAGGAACCTGCATTTTCGGGCTCGGGTCTGATCACGACGTAGTACCAGTCATCCTCCTGCTGCACCCCGTCGGGAACAACCTCGAGACGGTAATCCTTGGGCTGATGACGATCCAGATACCGTCGGACCAACTCGACGACCTTTTCCTGCTGCGATTGAGGAACAGATGTCATTTCAGCACCTCCAGTCCGTCGAGCACCACCCAACAGTCTCGCAAAGCGCCGCAAGCGATAGCCCTGTCAATCCTCGCGTTGGAGCGATAGTCCGCATCGATCCTCGCCGAATACAGGCGCCGTACGGCGGCTTTCACAGCGATGAGTTGCCATCGCGGCAGTGATTGCACGTGCTGCTCCAGCAATACGGTGACCAATTTGTGATCCGGCGTCTGGCGCCCTGGGCGATACGCGGGGCCCGCACCCAAGGCAAAGGTTACCGCCGAGAAGGCAGCGTAGTATGCCCGGTTGACACAACCCCTGAGATAACCCAAGTCCCTCAGCTTCTGGGCCGACTTGAAGTTATCGATCGCGATTTCGTTCCAGCCTGCCATCACCGATCCCTAGTCCTAGGTCACGCCCGACTTGCGGAGCACCTTACGCAACCCGGTTCTTTTCGAGCTGGATGTTCATGCCCAGCCCCTTGATCTCGTTGCATAACACGTCGAAGGAGACCGGCGTTCCGGCCTCCAGCGTGTTCGTTCCTTTCACCATGGACTCGTAAATCTTGGTCCGGCCTTCCACGTCGTCGCTCTTGACGGTGAGCAGTTCCTGCAGCACATAAGCCGCGCCGTAGGCTTCCAGACCCCAGACCTCCATCTCGCCGAATCGCTGACCGCCGGTGCGCGCCTTTCCGCCGAGCGGCTGCTGGGTGATCAACGAGTACGGGCCGGTGGCCCGGGCGTGAATCTTGTCATCCACCAAATGATGGAGCTTATCCATGTAGAGATAGCCGACGGTCACCGGCTGGTCGAACGGCTCTCCCGTCCGGCCGTCGTACAACCTGACCTTTCCACCTTTGGGCATTTCGACCAGTATCTCCCGCGTCTGGCCGGCATTCTGAATGGCCTCGGGATTCTCCCGGCGCTGCCGGACCCGCTCGTTGGCGTCCTGAACACAGCGGTTGATGTCCTCCTCGGCGGCCCCGTCGAAGACCGGCGTCACCGCCTGGAAACCGAGAATGGCCGCCGCCCAGCCCAGGTGGGTCTCCAGGATCTGGCCGACGTTCATACGTGACGGCACGCCCAGCGGGTTGAGCAGGATGTCGATCGGGGTACCGTCCTCGAGGAACGGCATGTCCTCCTCGGGCAGTATGCGGGCGATGACGCCCTTGTTGCCGTGCCGGCCGGCCATCTTGTCGCCGACGGCCAGTTGCCGCTTGGTGGCCACGTAGACCTTGACCATCTCGAGCACGCCCGAAGGCAGCTCGTCGCCTCGCTTCATCTGCGCCAGCTTCCGCTCGCGCTCCTCGATAATGTCGCGGATGCGCGGCCAATACCGCTCGACAACCTTCATCGCGGCGTCCCGAACCGAGGCGGGCTTGATCCACTTGACGCTCCCCGATTCGACTTGGGCCTAGAACGACTCGACCTGCTCGAGAATCACCTCCATCGATTCCGACTTGCCGACTTTCTGCTTGGTGGAGGGGTCGACCATCACCTGTCCGGTGCCCTCTTCGATGGCGTCGCACATCTTGCGGAACACCGAAACGATCTTGGTGTCCTCCTGTCTCTTATACTCCTTCATCTGGAGGCCAAGGTTCTTCTTCTGCTCGTCGGTGAGGTGCATCCTGCGGCTGAACCACTTGGTGTCGATGACCACCCCCTCCTCTCCCGCGGGCAGCTCGAGCGAATCGTTCTTCACGTCCTCGCCGGCCCGGCCGAAAATGGCGTACAGCAGCTTCTCCTCGGGGGACAGCTCGCTCTTGCTCTTGGGGCTGACTTTGCCGACCAGAATATCGCCCGGGCCCACGCGGGTGCCGATCCGCACGATGCCGTTTTCGTCGAGGTTGGCCAGGGCCTTCTCCGAGACGTTCGGAATGTCTCGGGTGAACTCTTCACGCCCCAGCTTGGTCTCGCGTATCTCGATGTCGTACTGGTCAATGTGGATGCTGGTGAAAACGTCGTCCTTGAGAAGCCGCTCGCTGATCAGGATGGCGTCCTCGAAGTTGTAGCCGTCGAAGGTCATGAACGCAACCAGCACGTTGCGGCCCAGGGCCAGCTCGCCGTTCTTGCAGGCAGGGCCGTCGGCAATGATCTCGCCGGCCTTGACCTTCTGCCCCAGCGACACGACCGGCTTCTGGTTGAGGCAGGTCCGCTCGTTGAGACCCTGGAACTTCCGGAGAATGTACTCGTCGGTCCCGTCGATCTCGATCCGCATGGCGTCCGCGGCCGTTATCGTGCCGCCGCGCGACGCTCGAATGACCATGCCGCTGTTGAGCGGCACCAGCTTCTCCATGCCGGTGGCCACAATCGGCGGCTCGCACCGCAGCAGCGGCACCGCCTGGCGCT
>MTKZ01006100.1_pt1 | contig 10924 bp, 6 predicted proteins | sample 1042781 | NCBI WGS metagenome assembly MTKZ01 (sample SAMN06212207, study PRJNA360539) | anaerobic digester metagenome | biome: Wastewater treatment plant; material: sludge; isolation source: anaerobic digester fed with sludge from wastewater treatment plant | place: Denmark: WWTP Viborg ...
AATTCCATCATTTTATGAAGGTATTGAGTGCCGCCGGCGATATTCTGGGTCGGATCAAAGATATCCGTAACCCCCATTTCGGCCGCGGTGCCCGGCATCAGTTGCATCAGTCCCCTCGCGCCCGCCGGCGAAACCGCATTGGGGTTGAAGTTACTTTCCGCCCGGATTACGGCATAGACCAGCGCTTCATCCAAACCATAATAGGCGGCGTAACGCGTCACGATGGAACGCAGGTTCTCATCGGTCACGATTTTCGGTTGCGTAATCGGCGTCGGCTTGTATTCCGTAGGCAGGGGAATGCGTTCGTATTTGATGGAAACTTCAATGAAATCGTCCCGATGCTTATACTTTTCGGGACGGTTGGTGAACGTGATAGTGCCATCGGCCGCCTGGAACTGATGCAGAGAACGCCCTTGCCGGCTAGCCACCACCCTTCTTTCCCCCGACTGTCCGGCGGCAAGACTGCTCATCAGAAGGCAAAACACAAGGATTGCGTACCTGGCCTTTGTCTTCATTTGCATGCGAACACTAATCTCCCTGTTCTCATCTTAGACCGCGTAATTGTCAAGAGTATATCATGGATGGCCGCATGGCGCAACAATTTTGTTGCACCTTTGCGCCGGAAGCCACATATAGTATACTCGGAGGAACGAACGGAGACCGTTACGGGATAACAAGAAAACCGCAGTATAAAGGAAGATACCCATGAATCGACGTGAATTGTTGCGAACCGCCGCCGCGGGCGGCCTGGCTGCCGCCTTGGGGACAAGGGCCTCCTCCCAGGCACAAGGCGAAGACTCATCTCCGGAGGAACTCATCTGGACACGGAAAGTGCCGGTTCGCTGGGAAACGGATGTGGCCGTTATCGGGGGCGGCATCGCGGGCGTGACTGCGGCGGCCGCAGCGGCCCGTTCCGGTGCGCGCGTGTTGCTGGTGGAACGTTTCGCCGTTACCGGCGGCATGCTGACCGTGGGCGGGGTCGCCAATTTCTGCGGCGAGATGACGGGGCAGGGTGAGGTCTTCGACGAGATACTGGCCGGGCTGCGGGCGTGGAACGCCATCGGGCACGAACGCCCCTCGGTTTTTCATTATGAAACCCTGGCCGTCGTATTGCAGGAGTTGTTACTGAAGCGCAATGTCAAACTTCTCCTGCATACCCGCTTCGTGGATGCCCGTGAAGAAAAGGGCCGGATAACGGAAATCCTGGTGTGCGGCAAGAGCGGTCCCGAGGCGGTGCGGGCGCGCCAGTTCATCGACTGCAGCGGCGAGGCGGACCTGGCCCGGGCCGTCGGCTTTGCCACCCTCAAAGGACGGCCGGAAGACGGAATGCAACTACCCATGTCCATGATATATTTTGTGCGCCATGTGGATGGGGAGGCGCAGGGGCCCCGGCTGCCCGAAGGCTGGTTCCATCCGGTTCGCCGGGAAGACGACCTGCCCATGACCAGCGTCTGGCCCGACGGCCCGGGCGGCAACGCCATCAAAATCAAGATTCCCCTGTTCGACGCCACGGACACAGAGGGCATTACCGCAGCCGAAATTCAAGGGCGGCGCCGCATGTGGGAGGTCATGGACTATCACCAGCAGGTGGAGAAGAAACCCTGGCTCCTGGACCATTGCAGCCCCCATATCGGTACACGCGAGGGCGCGCGCATTGTGGGCGACTATGTGTTGTCCGTGAACGATGTGCGCGCCGGACGCGCCTTCGACGACGGCATCGCCCGTGGCACTTTCTACCTCGACGGGCATAAACCCGATGATGACAAGCGCACCTATATTTTGCCCGAGGATGAACTGGAGGTACCGCCCTACCAGATTCCCCTGCGCAGTCTTATTGCCCGGGACGGCAAGAACCTGCTGATGGCCGGACGCTGTTTCTCCTGCGACCAACTGGCCCTGTCCAGCGCGCGGGTCAGCACCACTGGCGCCATGATGGGACAGGCCGCCGGCATCGCGGCCGCCCTCGCCGTGGAGAAGGGGTGCGATGCCCATGACCTGGAAGGTGCCGCTGTTCGGGAAATTGTGGAAGCGCGGAGCGCGCGGCTGGAAGTGTAGGGCTACCCTTATTCCCCTTGGGGAGAGGATGCATCGGCAGGATTCAGGACAAGCAACTGCTCGGCAGAGAACCCCCGCATCAGTACTACGGCGATGGCATCCACCTTGCGGTACAGGTATTCCCCGGCCAGGCCCAGACCATACCATACCGGCGCCGAGTGCAGCATGATTTGGCCGTGCAGGTTGTAGGGGAGCCCCTCATAACTCCACACGCACAAGCCCAGTCCCCGGGTGAAAATGATCCCCGAAACATATTCCACAGCGTAAATGACAAGCATATATACGAAGGCGCGTGCCACCAGGGGAATGCCCCGCCGGATCATGGGGACCGCCATGGGCATCAGGACCAGTCCCATCAGCCCGTAATCAAGCATCATCCAGGGCGAGGACTGGCCATGCATGCTCCATTGGCCATACCACGCCGCTTGCACTGCACCATGAAACACTTCGCCCAACATTCCAGCCAGGGCAAAAATCACAAAACGTATTGCGGCACGTTTAGCATTCATGAAGATATCCTCTTTCGTCAACCGGCCTGTGTCGAGCCTTTCGTTATCAGACGCAATCCCGACACCCTATTGACTACAACAGCGCGGGCGGAGTTTCATCCTGGAAAGATTTAACAACACAGGAGAGCGGGCTTCTTCAACCAGCCTCGGAAATACCCTTGCTTCAAACATACATGAACTGGGACTTCATTGACCCGATTGACCTTATTGACTCTACTGACGAATAAAGTGTCCGTAAGGTCAATCAGGCCAATGAAGTCCGGGAGGAGTGGCCATGTCTGAACTATTCGATAAACACGGTGGATTCCGCAATCTGCACACCTTCACGCTGGCCACCATCCTACAGTTGGAAACGCTGAAGTTCTGCCGCCGTTTTATCACCCAGGATCCCCGCGAGGCCGGCACCAAGTTTTATGACCCAAAAGGGCGTCAATACGACCAGATGACCCAGGCCGCACACAGTGGCCGGCAGAATATCATCGAAGGCTCAAAGCGTTCGGCCGCTTCGAAAGATACCGAAATGAAACTCACGGACGTGGCACGGGCCAGTCTGAGTGAACTTCGCGAGGACTATGAAATCTGGATTCTCGACCAGAGCCAACGGCCATGGTCACCCCATTCCCCCAAGTCACAAGAACTAAACGCCATCTCCCTGGACCCGGCGATCTTCACCGATGATATGGTTCACGAGTCCGCCCGTCACGCGATCGAACAACGTAAGAAGTACCCGCGCTGGCTTGATGCCTACGATGCCTTGACTGTCGCCAACACCATGCTGATTATCATCGGCCGCGCCGTGAACATGCTTAAAAGCCAGATTGAAGCGCAAGGAGCGGCCCTTGAAGAAACCGGCGACTTCAGCGAACGGCTGACCACCAGGCGCATCGAGGCCCCCAGGAAAAACCGGGAACCTTCGCCCGAGTGCCTGCAGTGCGGCAAGCCCATGTGTCGCAGGAAGTCTGCCAAAGGCGAATTCTGGGGATGCCCAGGGTTTCCCGACTGTAAAGAAATTCGCCCGATCTGAACGCTGGTGACTTTATTGACCCCATTGACCTTATTGACGCACCTACTGCCAGGTCGTCAACAAGGTCAATGGGTCAATGAGGTCATCAGAAGGGGCGGCCCGTGGCAATAGGCACCTGCCCGTTCTGAAAACATAAGGCCCCGGAGCCTTGAAAAACTTGCGTGTTCGCCCCTTCCTGGGATACGCTAAATGTTCAGGTTTACCTGTGATTAACCCCCTGCGTCCCCCGGGACCAACCCCGCATGGAGTCTGTTTCATGAACGGTATTTTTCTTGGCGTAAGCGCAGTGTTGCTTTCTTCTTTTTGTGGCGCATCGGACCTATCCGAAGCGCGTGTCGTCAATCTCACCTGTGAATCCTTGACAAATCCCCTGGGCATGGATGTTGTCCAACCCCGCCTCGGGTGGATGCTCCAGGACACCACGCGCGGTCAAAAACAGACGGCCTGGCAGGTGCTGGTGTCGGTGTCCCGGGAAACGCTGGACGCTAACCAGGGCGTGTTGTGGGATTCGGGCAGGGTCGCATCGGACACGTCCATCCAGGTGCCTTACGGCGGCACGCCGCTCGCATCGTTCCAGACTTGTTTCTGGAAAGTGCGCGTCTGGGACAAGGACGGCAAGCCAACCGCCTGGAGCGCCCCGGCGTTCTGGACCATGGGCGTGCTGACCCCGGAAGACTGGGCGGGCGCGCAGTGGGTCGGGATGGATGCATCAGAAACCCAAAACCCGCTGAATGAGACGCTCAAATCCGCCCTTTGGATATGGTATCCCGAAGAAAATCCGGCCGGCGCGGCCAAACCGGGTACAGCCTATTTCCGTAAGTCCTTCGAAGTCGCGGGCCCCCCGGCGAAAAGCGTTTTGTTGCTCGCTGCGGACAACCAGGCTCGCGTGTTTCTGAATGGAGAAAAACTGGGCGACTGGACCAACTTTAAGAGTGCCACCACCTTTGACCTTACCCGGCGCCTGCGTCCCGGTACAAATGTGCTGGCGGTTTCAGTCAACAATATGGGCGAGAATCCGAATCCGGCGGGATTGTTGGCGTTGCTTCGTGTCACCCCGGCCGATGGCGAGGCTCAAGACTCCATGACCGATGCCTCGTGGAAAGCGGCCAACACCGAGCAAGACGGTTGGGAAACCCCGGATTTCGATGACAGCGGTTGGACACCAGCCAAGGAACTGGGGAACGCCGGGATGGACCCCTGGAAGGAAACACGCGTGGAAGAGGACCGTGTGTTGCCGGCGCGGATGCTCCGCCGTGCGTTTACCGTGGACCGGCCGGTGCGCCGGGCATCGGTGTACCTTTCCGGGCTGGGCCTTTCCGAACTGTATCTGAACGGCGCCAAAGTCGGCGATGCCGTTCTCTCCCCCGGTTGCACGGAATACGACAAACGAGTCTTTTATGTCAGCCATCAAGTTGCGGAGCGGATACAGCAAGGAGAAAATGCGCTGGGCCTCTGGCTGGGCAACGGCCGTTATTACGCGCCCCGCCTTACGGAACCTACAACAACGCGTTCGTTCCATTATCCCAAGGCGTTGCTGCTGTTGCGCCTGGAACTTGAGGACGGCAGCATCCAGACGCTGGTCAGCGATGGGCAATGGAAAATCACGGACGAAGGGCCCATCCGCGCCAACAATGAATACGATGGCGAAACCTATGATGCGCGCCTGGAGTTCCCCGGCTGGACGGAACCCGGTTTCGATGACGCTGCCTGGGACACGGTACAAGCAGTGGAAGCGCCCGGCGGCGTGTTGTCCTCGGAGAAAATCAATCCGCTGCGCGTGGTGGAACACGTGAAGCCCGTTGCCCTTACACAACCACAGCCGGGTGTGTATGTCTACGACATGGGCCAGAACATGGTGGGCTGGTGCCGCCTGACGGTGGAGGGGCCGCGCGGCGCCACGGTAACCCTGCGCCACGCGGAGACGATAAAGCCGGACGGCAGTTTGTACATGGACAATATCCGGGGCGCCAAGGTGACCAACGTCTACACCCTCAAGGGCACAGGGGTGGAAGTAAATGAGCCCCGCTTTACTTATTATGGTTTCCGGTACGTGGAGATGACCGGGTATCCCGGCGAGCCCACCCTGAATACGCTTCTCGGCTGCGTAGTCCATGACGACATGACACGGGCGGGCTCTTTTGAATGTTCAAATCCGGTGCTGAACGACATTTACCACAATATCTATTGGGGTACCCGCGGCAATTACCGCAGCATGCCGACCGACTGCCCGCAGCGCGATGAGCGGCAGGGCTGGCTGGGCGACCGGTCCGAAGAGTCCCGGGGCGAAACCTACCTGTTCAACCTGGCCGCTCTTTACAGCAAATGGGTCTGCGACATGGAAGACGCCCAAAAGGAAAACGGCAGCGTGTCCGACGTGTGCCCGGCCTACTGGCCCCTCTACAACGACAATGTCACCTGGCCCAGCAGCTTCATCATCATCCCCAACATGCTGTATGAGCAATATGCCGACCTGAACACCCTGGCCAACCACTATGACGGCATGAAAAAGTGGATTGAACACATGCTTACCTATGAACAGGAAGGCATCATTCCCAGGGACAATTACGGGGACTGGTGCGTGCCGCCCGAAAAACAGGAACTCATCCACTCCCAGGATCCCGCGCGGAAGACGCCCGGCGATTTCATTGCCACAGCCTATTTCTGCCACGACTTGAACCTGATGGCGAAATACGCGCGGTTATTGAATCTGCCGCAGGATGAGGCGCGCTTCAGCGAGAAAGCCGCGGCTATGAAAGCCGCGTTCAACGAAAAGTTTTATAATGCCGCCGAGGCGAAATACGCCAACGGCACCCAGACCTCGTGCGTGCTGCCCCTGGCTTTCGGCCTCACGCCCCAAGGTGATGAAGCACGGTTATTCCAGCGCCTTGTGGACAAGATCGAACGGGAGACCGCAGGCCACATCGGCACGGGCCTTATCGGCGGTCAGTGGCTAATGCGGGTCCTGTCCGACCATGGACGCCCCGATCTGGCCTATGGCATGGCCACAAAAACCACCTATCCCAGTTGGGGCTACATGATCGAGAACGGTGCCACCACTATTTGGGAACTATGGAACGGTAACACCGCTGACCCGGCTATGAACTCCCACAACCATGTCATGCTGGTAGGTGACTTGAACCTCTGGTTCCACGAATACCTCGCAGGGATACGGCCGGAACAACCGGGATTTAAACAACTGGTCATGAAACCTTTGCCCGTCGGAGACCTGACCCACGTCAAGGCTTCCTGCCTTACAGCCCATGGCACCGTGTTCAGCGAATGGCATATCAAGGACAGCGCCTTCTCGTGGAGCATCACAATTCCCGCCAATACGGAAGCGACGGTACATGTGCCCACACTAAACCCGGATGCAGTCAGCGAAAGCGGAGAACCCGCAGCCAACGCCGAAGGCGTTACATTTTTACGCATGGAAAACGGGACGGCCGTCTATGCGGTGGTGGCAGGCCAGTACCAGTTTAACGCAACGACCTTTGTCCGTCCAGGCTCCGAATCCGCAGGTGCACTATGAATGCTTTACTCTTTCTACCCTCATCAAGATATTAGTTGTAAAAATATACCCGAAGCGTTTATAATAACGAACTATGAAAAATGCTTTTGGCAATACTCGCTTTCTAATAAGGACTCAGGGTAATGAAAATTCTTGTCGCGGATGATGATTCAATGATTCGCATGTTAATTGAGCGCCAGTTGGTCGCCTGGGGCCACGAAGTACGCACTGCGGCTGATGGCGCGGAGGCCATGCGGGAAATTGAGAAGGACGATTCTCTTCAAGTGCTGCTGCTGGACTGGATGATGCCGGGACTGGACGGCTTGGAAGTATGCCGACGGACGCGGCAACTGGAACGCAATCACTACATGTTTATTGTGCTCATCACCTCCCGTTCAGGCAAGGAAAACTTTCTGACAGGCATGTCGGCCGGTGCGGATGATTTCATGACCAAGCCCTTGGATGCCGATGAATTGCTGGTGCGGATGCATTCGGCGGAACGAGTCATTCACCTGCAAAGCGAGGCGCAAATCCAGGCGGCCATCGCCGCGGAGCTTCGCGAGATCGACCGCATGAAATCAACTTTTATTTCTCTGACTTCCCATGAGCTGCGCAGCCCCCTATCCCTCATCCTGCTGAACCTGGAATTGCTTTCCACGAACAAGGCGCTTCGCGGCACCGACTGCCAGAAGACCATCGTATCGCTTTCCGCGAACGCGCAGCGTTTGTGGCGTATTGTGGAAGAAACGCTGAAGGCAAGCAAGAACGGGAAATATGTCAAGGAACTGAACCTCGAACCCGTGGACATCAACGTCCTGATTCGCGACACGGTCAACGGAGTGACACCTTTTGCCGCCTTGCGGTCTCAACACATCGAAGTGGAGACTGAGATGGATTTTCCGGAGATATGGCTGGATCCGGGCAAGATAAGCGATGCCCTGGCAAACCTGCTGATGAACGCCATCAAGTTCACTCCGGACAATATGACCATCCAGGTAAAGGCATGCCGGGAGGACTCGGATGCCATCCGGATTTCCGTCATCGATCCGGGAATGGGCGTATCCGATATCGACAAGCCCCACATGTTCGAGCAGCTTTTTTCAACCCTGGACATTACGCATCATTCATCGGGTTATTATGANNAGCAAGGCGGGGTTGTAACCTCCAAGAAAACGGCGGCAGATAAACCCCGCAGGAAGAGATGGGATGGACACTGCGAGTCAGGAGAGACGCACACGCCAAGTACGCCGGTTATCCTTGGCGGCAGCCATGCTTACCCTCTTGTCAGGCGGGGCTGCCCTTGTTGTATGGGCCATCGACCTGGCGGCAACGGGGAACACCACGGCAAAGCTGCTCGCCTTGAACGCCCCGCCCGCTCCGGGCTTCCTGTTACTGGGCATTGGCATTATTCTCTTGTATACGAACGCCCCTTCCCCCATGGTTGCGATAGCGGCAGGCCGCGCGTGTGCCCTGCTGGTTCTGGTGCCGGCTGTGCTCCTCTTGGGGAAATACTGGCTCCCGGCGGAATTCGGGCTACAATCGTTCATTTTCAGCGCAGGCGACCTCGCCCCGCAGGGAGCCTTTCCGGCATACATGGAGGTAATGACCGCATTTACGTTTGTATTCCTGAGTTCATCCCTGCTTCTGTCCGGTATGCCCGCCTCCTGGCGGTTCCATCCATCGGAGTACCTTGCCTCAGCCGCGTTTCTGGCCGCCATGCTGCCCTTTACAGGTCATCTTTACGGCATTGACGGGGAACTCTTCTATCGGGGCGTGCCTATATCCATAAATCCCCTTACCGCTTTTACCCTGATGACGGCCGCCGCAGGCATTCTATTCCTGGGGTCCGACCGTGGATGGGCGCGTCTTCTGACCGCCGGAGGCGCAGCCGGTTTCATGATGCGTCTATTGCTCCCCCTGACCCTCCTGACACTTCTGGCACTGGCCTGGGTTCGGCTGTTGGGAGAACAATCCGGCCTCTACACCTCCGCCTTCGGCGTTTCGCTTTTTGTGGTGGTCCGTGTTGCCATCATGGGTGCCATCATCATCGGTTCAGCCTGGATCGTCCACCGGTTGGAACGAATCCGTAGTGCCGCCCGGCGGGAACTGGAACAGGCCAACGCCACCCTGGAACAACACGTTGCCGAACGCACTGCGGAAATCGAAGCGGCGAGGAGCGAGTTGAAAAAACAGCATGATTTCCACTCCAAGATCATGGATAGCAGCGGCGCACCGATCCTGTTGATTGACCGGCGGGGAAAAATCATGGAATTCAACCGCGCCTGTGAACAGATTACCGGTTACGCCGCTGATGAAGCCCGGCGCCTCATTTTCTGGGACGCGTTCCTGTCGCGCGAACACGGCTTGAACCCCAGTGAACGCTTCCGTTCCCTGTTTGAAATGGGCACACCTATTGAAGAGGAAACACTGTGGTATACCAAGGCGGGAAGTGTGCGCTGGGTACACTGGCACGGCACCGCCCTGGAAACATTACAGGGACAGATCAATCACTGCATTATCGCGGGCGTGGATGTAACAGAGCGACGCCGCGCCGAGGACCGGGTACGCCAGGAGGAAGAACAGTTCGAGTTCATTATGACCCACCTTCCGGTGGGTGTAATACTCTCCAGGGGCCTTGAGCAGGTAATGCTCTATCAAAACCCGCGCTTTGTGGAAATGTTTGGATATACCATTAGAGACTTTCCGGATGTGTCCGCCTGGTGGCCTTTGGCATATCCTGATCCTTCGTATCGCGACAAAGTCGCCGCCCAGTGGAACAGCCGTGTCGCCGAGGCCAGCCTGCTGCAGACAAACATCACGCCCATGGAAGTATCCATCACGGCGCGCGATGGTTCAATAAAACAGGTGAATGTGCATGCCGCCGTATTCGGCGACTTGAATGTCATCACCTTTGTGGACCTGACGGAACGCCAGCAAGCGGAAAAGGCCCGCCACCTTAACGAAATGCGCCTTGAGGCGCTGCTGAAACTCGGCCAGATGACCAAGGCATCCACGAAGGAACTCACCGATTTCGCGCTTGAGGAAGCGGTGCGGCTGACAGACAGCACCATTGGCTATTTTGCCTTCATGAATGAGGACGAATCGGTGTTGAGCATGTACGCCTGGTCGCGCACCGCGATGCAGGAATGCGCTATTCAAGACAAACCCATACTGTATCCCGTCAAAGACACAGGGCTTTGGGGCGAAGCCGTTCGGCAGCGCGCACCCGTGATTACCAACGACTATGAAGCGCCGAACCAGCAGAAAAAAGGATACCCCGAAGGACACGTCCGCATTCGCCGACACATGAATATCCCTGTTTTTGACGAGGGGCGCATTGTTATTGTAGCGGGTGTCGGCAATAAAAAAACCCCCTACGACGAAGCCGATGTGCGCCAGCTGACGCTTCTTATGGAAGGCATGTGGCGCATACTCAAGCGGCGTGAAGATGAAAACACCCTGAAGCGCATGCGTTCGTACTTGCAAAACATTGTGGATTCGATGCCTTCCGTGCTGGTGGCGGTAAACCTGGACGGCACCGTGACCCACTGGAACCTTGAGGCGGCGCACCTGACCGGACTGACCGAAGAGCAGACCCGCGGCCGCGACTTGGGCGATGTTCTCCCACTGTTGAAAGATCGCCTTGACCGGGTACGCCGCGCCATCCAGGAAGGGAAGACAGTCGAAAACGAACGCTTCATGGTGCGGGACGGGGAAGAATCAGTACAATATTACGACCTGCGGGTATTCCCCCTTGTCGCCAATGGCGCGCAGGGCGCCGTGGTGCGGCTTGACGATGTTACCAGCCGTGTGCAGATCGAGGATATG
>MTKZ01047844.1_pt1 | contig 10924 bp, 12 predicted proteins | sample 1042781 | NCBI WGS metagenome assembly MTKZ01 (sample SAMN06212207, study PRJNA360539) | anaerobic digester metagenome | biome: Wastewater treatment plant; material: sludge; isolation source: anaerobic digester fed with sludge from wastewater treatment plant | place: Denmark: WWTP Viborg ...
GACGCCGATTATATCCTCCCCTCCTTCACCGTCCTCGAGGCGAAGACGGGCAGGGGCGAGGCTGTGGTCGCAAAACGTTTCGATTCCAAGCACGGCGCAGACATCATCATCGATATCGCAAAGAGCGTGGTAGGCGTCGCGGCCTCCTTCACCTGGGGCGGATACGCCGACGTGGCGAACCTGGTCGGGTCCGCCAGACGGCCTCTCGGCAACTTCGCGCTGAACATGGACGTCATCCGGACCTATCTCGACACCCTGAAGAAGGGCATGGAGGGGCAGGCGGCGCAGTTCCCGCTGGCGCTCATCCCCTACGAGATACCGCTGGTGGGCAACGGCGACGGTCTTGCGCTCCCCTATGTGCTCAAGGGGATCGGCCGCGAGGATTACGCCTTCGAGAGGATGATGGCGCAGATCAATCCCGATACCGCGAAGGAGCAGGGCGTGTGCAACGGGTCGCGGATCGACATCGAATCCAGGCGCGGCGAGGTGGGTACCGTCAAGGTCCATGTCACCAAGACCGTGGCTCCCGGCGTCATCGCGGTTCCCATGGGGTTCGGCCACGACTGCTACACCGAATACGCGGAAGACAAGGGCGTCAATCCCCTGCGGATAATGTCGGACACTATCGATCCCGAATCGGGTACCGCTGACTGGTGGTACACCAGGGTTAAAATCAGCTAAGGAGCGGAAATCATGATGACTGTCAGATGGGGAATGTCCATAGATCTCGATAAATGCACCGGGTGCGGCGCGTGCCAGGTCTCCTGCATGCAGGAGAACAACATGCCCATATTCGATGAGGACTCCGATATACCCAAGCGCGTGACCTTCCTGGACCTCATGAAAGTGACCAACGACTTCCAGGGTGACAAGAAGTACGGCGAGGTCCAGACGGCCTTCGTGCCGAAGATGTGCATGCAGTGCTCGGGCAACGATCCGCAGCACCCGCAGCCTCCCTGCGTGTCTGTGTGCCCGGTGGTAGCCACGGACGTGGGAGACGACGGCGTGGTGAGCCAGATATGGTCCCGCTGCATCGGCTGCCGGTACTGCCAGGCGGCGTGCCCCTACGAGGCGCGCGTCTTCAACTGGTGGAAACCGCGCTACCAGGGCGACTTCGCCAGGGGGCTCAACCCGGACGTCTCCGTGGCCTCGCGCGGCGCCGTTGCGAAGTGCACCTTCTGCTCGCACATCTGGAAGAGGGAGCGCGACAAGGCGATATCTCGGGGCGAAACCGACATCAACAAGGTCACCTACACCCCGGCCTGCGCGAGCGCCTGCCCCACCGGCGCCATCGTCTTCGGGGACCTGAATAACCCGAGCTCGCCGGTCTTCGAAACCAGGCTCAAGAACGATCCCCGGGCTGTCCGCATGGTGCATTCCATCGACCAGCAGCCCGAGAACGAGAGGGCAAGGCGGATGCGGATAAAGAACTATCCCAATCCGAAAGTGTACTATCTCTCGAGTCAGAAGTGGCTCCGTGACATATTAAGCGCCTTTCAAAATTCCTGAGCGGATAACGAAGGAGTGGAATTGTGAAGACAATAATCGAGTTTATTAAAAACGAGTGGAACAGCTTCTCGAAAAACACCAAGATAGCGCTCGCCGTTCTCGTAAGCCTTTTCGCCCTCTTCGTGATCTTCGCTATCCAGATCCTCTTCTGGGGGCTGGGCTACACCGACATGAACAACACCTTCGCCATGGGGCTCTGGATCATAGGCGACCTGGGGTTCGTGGCACTGGGAGGCGGGGCCTTCTTCACCGGCTTCATGCTCTACATACTGCGCGTCGACAAGCTTGAGCCGCTGATCAACTCCACGGTACTGATAGGCTTCATGTGCTACCTGTTCACCTTCGTGCTGCTGGTGTTCGATATCGGCCAGCCGCTCCGGGCGTGGTTCGGATACGCCTACCCGAACTGGGGAGCGCACCTCATGCCGCAGTCGATGCTGACCGAAGTTGTCTGGTGCCTCACCTTTTACTTCCTGGTGCTCTGCGTGGAGCTGATACCCATCCCGCTGAAGCACAAGATCCTGGACAAAATTCCCGTGCTCCATTACACGGGGCACTACCTCCACAGGCTCATGTGGATCATGGCCGCTGTGGGAACCTTCCTTTCGTTCTTCCACCAGGGATCCCTGGGCGGCGGGATGTGGGACGTCCTCTACGGCAAGCCCGGCTGGTGGCGCGCGCATCACCAGCTCTTCTTCCTGGCGATCGTCGCCGCGACGGCCGGCGGCACCTGCATGATGATCATGGTGCCCAAGATCGCCGAGCGCATCATGAAGAAGGAAGTGGCGCCGAAGGAGTCGTTCTGGACGCTGGCGAAGATATCCGGCGTGATGTTCATCTTCTACTTCGTGTTCAGGATCTATGATGTCTACACGATGACGACGCAGTTCGTTCCCCTGGCGGACAGGACGTTTGCCAGCACGCTGGGAGGTGGGTACGGCTGGACGACGCTTATACCGGAGCTCCTTCTCGCCCTGGTGCCCATTGCCATCCTGAACGTGAAGAAGCTCCGCGAGCAGGAGAATCTCCTTTTCATCGCGGTCATCTGCGGCGCCTCCGCCATCGTCTTCTCGAAGATCGGGGTGGTGCTCAACGGCTTCAGCGTGCCGCTCTTTCCCTGGAGGGGCTTCGCGACGTACATGCCCACCATACAGGAATGGTTGATACTGTTTGGTTCGATCGCCACGATGATCCTCATCTACATGGGATTCGCGGCGTACCTGCCGCTCTTCCCGCACCTGGAGAAGCACGAGCACCACGAGTAGGAAGAACGTTCATTGAATGCACCGAGAGGCCGCCCCGGAGGGCGGCCTCTTTTATGAGATAATCATGACAGAGCTCTTTAATAAAATTGTTATCACGAAAATTGTTAAAACGTTATATTGAGAATCACTTCATCCATTTTTTGTAATTGATTACTTATAGTAAATGTTTTTCGAATAATTAATAAGTTTTTCAGAGAATAATTATTGACATGCTTCACTAAATAAAGCAAAAATATGTTGTTGTTTCAAATCGGAATGTTTATGACTATTGAAACTTCCTCATTCGCGGTCATTCGCGGTCATTCGCGGTCATTCGCGGTCATTCGCGGTCATTCGCGGTCANNGGCCATTCACAATTTATATTTCCAGAGCAAAATAATCATGTCGGAGGGGAAGTATGAATACCTCTAACATTATTGCTCTTTCGTCTGTGATAATCGCACTCAGTTCATTATTTTTAAGTATTGTTACATTACGTCGGAACAGGATTCACCAGATTCTTTCAGTTAAGCCACTTTGTTCGATATTGATAAAAAACTATGAGAATGAAATAGGTTTATATATTCAAAATAATGGAATTGGCCCGTTGATTATTGAAAATGTTGTATTTACTAATGTTACAGGTCAAACTAGTAACAATATACTGGTGTTTATACCAGATGGGGAATATGCAGATTATACTGAAGATTTTATCGGAAAATCAATATTGCCTGGGGGTCGGATAGTTGTTTTTGTTATTGGAGGAAAAGGGTGTAATATCAACAGAAACAAGAAAGATAAGTTAAGAAAAAATCTGACTGGAATGGAAGTTTCTGTTTTGTATAGAGATGTATACGGGTTAACGGAATATTCGGCAATTCGAAAACGTGATTATTATACTACTAAAAATAATTATTAAAGAAAATAATATAAAAGTAATTGGAGGCGAAAGATGGCTACATTAATCGCAACATGTCCTTTTTGTAATACTGCAAACGAGTTTGTTTCTTGTCCAGATTGCGGTCATGGTGATTTTAGTTTAGCCTTTGAAGTAGGGATTAAGGGAATGTATGTGTCAAATTTTCAATGTAAAAAATGTGCAACTATCTATTATACACTTAATGGTATTAGTTGTTGTAATTGTGGGAAAATTATAAATGCGGATTTTTGGAAGCGAAAGGCGCCCTGTTTTATAGCAACTGCTGTTTATGGTGATTATAATGCCGTTGAAGTGCTTGTGTTGAGAAATTTCAGAGACTCGGTTTTGAATAGGTATTTTCTAGGTAGATTATTTACTCGTTTATATTATTTGGTTGGAAGTTATTTTGTACCAATAGTAATAAAAGTTAAGGTTATTCGCCTATCTGTTAAATATATTTTAGACAAGTTTGTTTATTATTTGAGAAATAAGTAAAATATCAACGTAACAGCGCTTTTTCATAACTAAAATAGTGCTGTTACGGATATTTATTATCAGATAAATCCAGCCCATGAATCCCGTTCAAGTAGCAAAACAAGCCCAGTATTTCCAAAAAGAATTTAGTAAAATATTTGAATCAATTGATCTGCCTGAAATTAGTGCCGTTAAAAGTGTAATGTACGCAGATTTTATATTGATTATGACATATTTTTATATGATTAAAGGTATAATGAATCTTAATGAGTTTTCCACATTTTTTATTTATATGGAGGGTGTTGTTTTTAAGAATTATGCTAAAGAAAAAAGAAAATTATATTGGGATATTGTTAATGGTGAAATAAATGCAAAAAAGAGTTTTTTGGTCCAATGTTTACTGAAATGAACGATCTTTTTAAAAATACATATATGGCATTTTGGGATGATAAACCAAAGGAATTAGTATCACCTGCTGTATTTTCTTCAATGGATACTATTTATGGAACAAAAGCTTTGGATTTGATCACGGCTTGTTTGTCTCGCTTCGCTGAATTGATAGCAAAAGCTGATGATGTAATTACAAATGAAGAGAAAAATGTCCTTAAGAAAATAAAGGAAATGATTGACGTTAGCAGAAGAAAAAATATACATAAAGATGATGATAATAGTCTAGTGCTATTACAAAAATATAATTATACCCCTAATTTAAATTCAAATGAAGCTCTTGCGGAATTAGAAGAACTAGTTGGAATGGAGAATATTAAGAATGATGTAAGGGAATTAATAAATTATCTTAAAATCCAGAAGATAAGGGAGGAAAAAGGCATAGGTAAAACGTCGATTTCCCTTCATTCGGTTTTTTGTGGACCTCCGGGCACTGGTAAAACAACTATTGCCAGGATAATAGCAAAAGTATACAAACATCTTGGATATTTGGGGAAAGGACATCTGGTTGAAACGGACAGATCAGGGATGGTGGGAAGTTATGTCGGTCAGACTTCAGAAAAGGTTGATGACTTAATAAAAACCTCATTAGATGGGGTGCTGTTTGTCGATGAAGCATATGCACTAAAGCCAGTAGATTCAGATAAAGATTATGGTCAGGAAGCAATTGATATCATGCTTAAAAGGATGGAAGATTATCGAGACGGATTAGTTATTATTGTAGCAGGCTATCCTGAAGAAATGAAACGCTTTATTGAGTCAAATTCTGGTTTGAAATCACGTTTTAGTAAGTACTTTTATTCTAGTGATTATACTCCAGATGAACTATTTTCAATATTTAATATATTTTGCAATAAATCAAATTATAGAATATCACCGAATGCTATCATAAAATTAAAACAGATTTTAACCAATGCATATAATTCTCGTGATAGGTTTTTCGGAAACGCGCGGATGGCCAGAAACCTGTTTGAAAAGATCATTCAGAAACAGTCAAATAGAATAATTGATATAGTACCTCTAACTGATGAAATACTATCTACAATCGAGATCGATGATGTTCCTGATGTTATTCAACAAATGTAGATGACGTACATACACTTGCACCTTTGGTTTCATGTTACGCCAGCAGATCATGAATATTAATAAACTTGGTCTTCGAAGACTTCTCTCGTTTTTCAAAGTCGTCAATAATATCCTTGTCCTTGATGTCCTCGTATAAATCCCACAAGGATTTCTTGAGAAGTGTGGAAGAATCACAGTTATAATACTTTTTAAGTATTTTTAACACCTTTTCTTCTTTCGCGTTCAATCTGATGGAAGTTACTGCCATAGGTCGTATGCCTCCTCGCGTTTGCCTATATACACGATGTAGAAGTTATCGTTATCCATATAAAAAATCGCCCTGAATTTCCCTTTGCGCAGTCGATAATAATCCCTTTTGTAATTGCCTTTAAGCTTTTTAATATCAAAAAGATTAAGGTCTTTTGTTAAATCCAATGATAAAAAGGCATTGTGAAACAGTTCAATAACCCGTTTGGGGATATCACCTTTTTGAAGGGCTTTCCGGACTGCCTTTTCATACAAGATCATGTATACAATGTACTACATGCGCTGATTAATGTCAATAAAATAATTTTCTTTCGGAATATAACCCCTTTTTTTAAACGCAAAGCAGAGCAGGCTTTTCAGGCGTGACTTTCATAGCAATTCAATTTTCGCAAAAGAAAGTCATTTAAACAACCGTCCAATAATCCTTTTTTTCTTGACATTTCCAATATATTCAATATTCATATACCGATTTCCTCCGATATTGAATAAAAATATCATAATCAAACGGATAATTATGTAATCACCGGTATCGCCCGGCTGCTGGCGGTGAAGATTAACCGGAACAGTGGAGACGCGGAACATGCAGAAGTTCGGGATCGATCTGGACAGGATTCTCTCACTCAATCTTCCTTCGAAACGCTTTTTGCGGCACAACCCTTCTTTCAGGGTCATCACCACACTCGTTGCCGTGATGTTTATCGTACTGCCTTCATTCTTCCTGTTCGGTAACAGTTCCGGCCAGGGTGGCGTTGAGAACAGTGCGACGAAATCGCTTTTCGCTGGAGAGGATGAGTATATCCTTTATGTCCGCGATCATGTCGTCTTCGATGGGTTGCGGCTGAATATCGTGAAGATCGCGCGCGGCGATAATCACTGGAAGGTGGCGCGGCGGTACGGTGTCGATATCGACACGCTCATAGGGGCAAATCCGTACTGGAAGAGCCTGCTCGCGCGCACCGAACAGCTGGTGATTGTGCCCTCGCAGAAGGGCGTTCTGCGTTTCATCCGGGACCTGGACGAGCTGGACGGAATAGCGGAGTCGTATAACGCGGAGCCCGATGACCTGCTGGTGCAAAAGATGACCCTGTCGGAGCGCGTGCTTCGCGTGTTCAGCTCGAATCCTTCACCGATAGCGGTCTTCGTGAAGGACGCGCGTCCCGTCGCTGCGAACATGACCGCCTCGCTGGCACGGCAATTCAGACTGCGGGAGAAGTTCCGCTCGCCGCTGGGCGGGCGTTTCAGCTCGTTTTTCGGCATCCGGGTGCACCCGATTTTCCACCGCTGGAAGTTTCATGACGGTCTCGACATCGCCTCCAGGTACGGAACGCCCGTGGGCGCGCCGTGCGAGGGCAGGGTGACGGCCGCCGGCTGGATGGGGGGATACGGCAAGGCGGTGGTCATCGAGCATCCAGGGGGTTACCGGACGCTCTGCGGCCACCTGTCCAGGATCCATGTCCGCGCTGGCCAGCAGGTCCGCGCCGGTCAGTTTATCGGGCGCGTGGGTTCCACCGGCTACTCGACGGGTCCGCACCTACACTTCTCTCTCTGGAAGGACGGCAGGTATATCGACCCTATGAAAGTCCTCTGGTAGCGCCCACTCCGCCGCGTATCATCCAAAAAAATCCCCGGAATTATGACTGCAGGTCCTCGTACGCGTTGAGCGCGGCGGTGGCGCCGTCTGCGCAGGCCATGACGATCTGCCGTTTCGAGTCGCAGCGCAGGTCGCCCGCGGCGTAGAGCCCCGGGACAGGCGTCCGCATCTGCATGTCGACGATCACCTCGCCCGCCTTGTTCAGCAGCGAGGGTGACAGGTACGATGTGTTGGGCGTGTAGCCGATGAAGACGAAAACTCCGTCCACGGGGATCACCGATTCGGTGCCGGAGTTCACGTCCTTCACCGTGATCGATTCGACCTTCGACTGGCCGTTGACGGACACCGCTACCTTCCCCAGCACCGGCACGATTTTTTCCGACGCAAGCACCCTGTCCTGGAGGACCTTCGCGCCGCGGAATTCGTTCCGGCGGTGGATGAGGTGGACTTTGCTGGCAAAGCGGGTGAGGTAGTGCGCCTCCTCCAGCGCCGTGTCGCCCCCGCCGATGACGGCGGTGACCCGGTCCCGGTAAAACGCCGCGTCGCAGGTGGCGCAGTACGACACTCCCCTTCCGAAGAACTGCTCCTCGCCGGGGATCCCGAGCTTCTTGAGCGCCGCGCCTGTCGCGGCGATCACGGTCCTGGCGCGTAGGGGCTCTCCGTCCGTGAGCCGTATGGTGAAAGAATTATCGTCCCTAGTGACTTCTACAGCCTCTNNCGGTGCCGAGACGGCGCGCCTGGTTTTCCATGGCGGACACCAGGTCCCAGCCGGGGACCGGTTCCGCGAATCCGGGATAGTTCTCAACCTCGTAGGTGTTCACAACCTGGCCGCCGGGGGAGAATTTCTCAAGCACCAGGAGGTCGAGCCCGGCGCGCATTCCGTATATCGCGGCCGCAAGCCCCGCGGGTCCGGCCCCGAGTATGATAAGATCTTTCATGAAGTACCTCGTTATTGTGTTATGCCAGCGTGCCGCTCAGGCGTTGTCGTCATCGTCCCCGTTCTTTTCATCCGGAAGCGGGTACTGCCGAGGCGCCTCTCCTTCCGATTCGACGATCTTCGGGTAGCGGCTCTTCGGATCGACCGGGACGATATCGGCCAGCTCCGTTACAAACCGCCATCCCGCTTCGTAGTCGAAAAGGAAAAGCATCCTTTTCCCGGTTTCCGTGAAGACGCGGAAGAGCCGCGTTTTCTTCACGCCCGGGTATCCCGATCTGCCCCGCATGTCGGAGAGGACCTCGAAGGCCTCCCGGGAGTTCGGCGGGTTGGCGATGTTGTCGTAAAACCCGAACGTATGGTCAAGCTCGAAGCCGAAAGCGGCGACGATCATTTCCGCGAGGTCGTTCAGCGTCATCGATTTCGGCAGGGCGATGGTCCTGTACGGGTTGCCCGCGGTGTGGCCCCGGCGTCGCTCAGGGCCGCCCTGATGTGGAACACCTCGTCGATGTGGATGACCGCCATATCAACCTGCCGGAAAAACGGGGCTGCCGCGCCCCGCCCGGATTACATCTCCCCTCGCACGATACGTGTCAAGCATATATGCGGCGCTGTTTGCCGCGTTACTTCTTCGTCTTCACCAGCATGTTCTTCGCGCAATCAAAGGAGATGAGGACCTTTGCATTGCCCTCCGTATATTCCACGGACGTGGTTTCGCATTTCCCGATTTTCATCACGGGACCTACGTAATCGGGAAAGGTGTTTGCTCCCTCACCGCCGTGCGATTGAACTTCCTGGAAAGTTCCATCGGCCTTCCAGAGGTGGACAGTGAGCGTACAGTTGTCCGATACGCATTTCCTCACGAGGAGGTCGGGGAACTCATCGTTGTTCATCTGGTATAGGTACATCTGGTCGCCCCATCCTCCCGTGGGTATCACTTCGCTCCACTTCCCGTCCTTCTTCTGCCAGAGCGCGTCGGCGTGAGTATAGGTGTTGATATCAGTCGAAGGACCGCCGAAAGATTCCCCGTGCTTCACGACGGCAAAATCGCCCGTCTTGTATTTCACCGCGTAGCCGAACTTGTGGAGCTTGCCGACCATGTGCTCGATCATCTGGGCCTGCAATTCTCCCAGCTCTTTCTTAAACCTGCTTTCATAGAACTCCTTCGCCGCCGCCTCGAGCTCGGGGAGCGGGATGATGGTCTCCGCCGGGAACGAGGCCACGGGCGCGGGCGTTTCCTGAGCCTGCACGGGCGTCGATTGAAGATTATGACCCTGCGTCCATCCGATTTTGCCGTTCCACCTTACCTCGAACCACCTGATATCATTACCATAGCGCCTGTCGCCGGTTTCCCGCAAAGCTTCGACTTTTTCACCGCCGGGCACCAGCGTCACCATGCCGCTGCTTTCACTGGCGTCGGCATACAGCGTTATGTTCGACGTTGAATTCACCCACCGGTCGCCCAGGGACTTCTTGCAGGAGAACAGGAATGCCGGGACAACGAGTACACATAATGAAAAAATAATCATCTTCCGAAAACCATGCATCATCACACCCTCCTTTACACTTTTTTAATATACGCTGCACATTCTTTAATGTCATTCCCGCGCAGGCGGGAATCCAGTCGTGTGATGCAGTTACTATTTCTCACCTATGGCGGTACGTGGACAAGTTTCGCCTCTCCTCAGCCAACTCATACCGTGAGCGTGAATGTTTTTCATCCCCGTGCTGTAGTGCGGAGTAACTCTATGCCGGTCCATAAAAGTACGCAACAAATAAATACCCGATAATTATCGTCCCCGGGACGGAACCAGCCGACAGTGCGGACCATGCGCCCGCCGGGAACGGGTCCGGTGCCAGCGGCGATCGGTATCGTACAGAGGCGGGACAGTTTATACCGCGGGTGTGTGCCGCCGTGAAGCAACGTGCCGGCGGTGCGGGCCCCGAACGGCAGCGCATTCATATCACCCCCTGCCGTAAAAAAGTCTTGAAAATAGGCGCGGGTGTGCGGCAAATGTGGCAAAATTTAATTTCGAGAGAGAGCGATATGAGCGGACAGAAGATACAGTACGAGAAGGGAAAGTTGAGCGTGCCCGACAATCCCGTGGTGCTTTTCATCGAGGGCGACGGCACCGGGCCGGACATCTGGCGCGCGACGAAGATTGTACTGGACGCGGCGGTGGAGAAGGCCTACGGCGGGAAGAGGAAGATCGAGTGGATGGAGGTCCTCGCCGGCGAGAAGGCGTTCACGCAGACCGGGAGCTGGCTTCCCGACGAAACGCTGACAAAACTCCGCGAGTACAAGGTGGCCATCAAGGGTCCGCTCACCACGCCGGTGGGCGGCGGCATCCGCAGCATCAATGTCACGCTCCGGCAGGTGATGTCGCTCTACGCCTGCGTGCGGCCCGTGCGCTACTTCGGCGGCGTGCCGAGCCCCGTGAAAGCGCCCGAGAAGATCGACATGGTGATCTACC
>MTKZ01009425.1_pt1 | contig 10922 bp, 9 predicted proteins | sample 1042781 | NCBI WGS metagenome assembly MTKZ01 (sample SAMN06212207, study PRJNA360539) | anaerobic digester metagenome | biome: Wastewater treatment plant; material: sludge; isolation source: anaerobic digester fed with sludge from wastewater treatment plant | place: Denmark: WWTP Viborg ...
CACGTGCTTATGGTGGAGAAACTAGTGGAAATATCACAGCCAGTAAACTAACACTGGATTTTATGCTCGATGAGCGAGCGCGTGAACTCTATTGGGAAGGACATCGCCGTACCGATTTGATCCGCTTTGGTCAGTTTACTGATGGATCGTATGTATGGCCATGGAAAGGGAAAGTACCCGATGGAACCAAAACTTCCCCTCATCTCAATCTCTTCCCCATTCCTTCATCCGACTTAGGAGCCAATCCTAACCTCAAACAGAATTCAGATCTATATTAAGAATCATTAAAAGCTTTGTAATATGAAGAAACCTGTTGCTTTTTTATCGATATTGATGGGACTCAGCCTCTTTTTTGCGGCTTGCTCCGATGAAGATAAAGATCCGGTACTCGATATGAGTCTCACCCAGAAGCCTGTGATTTCTACACCTGCCAATGGCAGTCAGTTGGTGCTCCTCGAATCTCAAAAGGATAATACCTTTAATATAATTTGGAGCCCTACGGTTTACAATCTAAATAATCTTCCGGCTACCAAATATATCCTGCAAATGGATACCTCGGCTACTTTTCCCAAGCCTTATACCATGGTTAGCTCAGAAGATGTATCCTTTGCCATCAACTATGGAGGCTTGAATAACATTTTGCTTACCATTTTGGGAGTGCAACCCGATGTACCTCATGACATCTTTTTTAGGGTCAACTCATTTATCGTAAACAATGCGGGTGCCGAGAGTACCTATTCCGATGTAGTGAAGGTTTCAATCACGCCTTATTCTGCAGCTATCCATATTAAACCCATCTACCTGCTTGGTAGTGCAACTGAAGTGGGTTGGGATAATATGAAAGCATTGGAAATGAGCTGGATAGGCGAAGGAAAGTTTGCTATCGTGGCGAACTTAACCACCGGAACGGATATGTATATCAAATTCATTTCCTGTCTGGGTGCCTGGGCGCCGCAATGGGGAACCGATGCCTCGGGAACCTGGCAGTCAGGACCTCTGTCATATCGTCCCGATGAAACAGTTACCGATCCTCCTGCTATCCCTGCACCAGATGTCAGTGGTGACTATCGGATAGTAGCAGATACGGCTAATTTGAATTATACCGTTACTCCAGCTTCTCCACAGCTTTATATCCTTGGAGATGGTACTCCTGCCGCTTGGGATAACAATAATGCTATCCCAATGACCAAACTGGCTCCGGGCATCTTCGAGATAAGCATAGAGCTTGGCGGTGGTGGTAAATGGCTGAAATTCATTGAGGTTCTCGGACAATGGGCTCCACAGTATGGAACCAATGAAACTGGAACTTCAACTGGTGGGCCACTTGTTCTTAGACCTACTGAAAGTGAACCTGACCCACTTTCTATCCCTTGTCCTCCTACAGCAGGTACCTACACCGTTAAGGTCGACCTGGCTACTATGACATATTCTATCAAGTAATTCCGATAGCTTGATTATTGAGCTTAGCCGTCCAATCAATAAGACTGGACGGCTTTTTTGTCTCTATTATATCTTAAGCCTGATTTTTTTTCTTACATAAGGTTTTTCGGAATCCTGAAAGTTGACTCCGATTTCTATAATTCTATCTTTGCAACTCTTTAAATACCCACCGTCAATCAAATACTGCCTTTCGCCTGATGTCTTTATTTTAATAGTATGTTGAGTGTTTTGTGGTGCTTCAATTTCTATAACATAAACCGAATCAACTATATAAGATTGTATGATTCTCAGTCCATCTGCTTTGTCTCCTGGCTCGGGTAAGTTAATTTCTGGGATAATAGAAATCCCTGGTTCATAATTTATTTCTATCCGAGTAGAATTATCCAGCTTGAAATAAATTACAATTTGAGTATATCTTTCATTTATAACCTCTTCGAAATGAGCCGATTGTCCATTTATTGCTATCGAATTTATCCGGCTTCCTACTGGGAAATAAGGAGCAAAAATAACTTGGGGCGAACAATTTCCATGGATATTGAATTGCCAGCTTTGTTTGAAGTCATCGGTATGCATAGTAAAATGAATGAGCGATTCTTTGAATCGGAGATTATGGATATGGATTGAATTCCAGTGGGGAGGCAATGCTGGTGCAATCCGAAGGATATTTTGCAAGGCATTTGGTTCGAAGCCCAGCATTCCTTCTGCCACAGGCTGAATGGCCATTGTCTCCGACCAGCATTGATGCCGACATACACCTGCAGGTTCATATACATCTCCGTTCAATACCTCCTCTGAATATCCGTAGCCCCAATGACGAAAAATATTCATGTTCGCCATGATAAGCCTAAATCCAGTTTCGAAAGCATTCGCTTTGTAAGCTGCCATAGCATGCCATCCGGTAAAGAGCGGCCATACCGAGCCGGCGTGATAAGCATGGGGATGATAGTATGGACTAAGATTGCTCAAAATTCTGCTGCCATAACTAGTAATATATTCATTTCCCGATGTTTTCTCAATAAATGTTTGGAGAGACTCCTCCTTCATTTGACCAAATAATGCTGGAACTGCCGGCATGACCGATTCTAATTTATGCCAAGTGCCATCTTTCATCAAACCCTGACGCCACGATTGCTCATGCGTATCGTAAAAGCTATCGTTCAAGAGATGGTTCACAATATAAGCTTCCTTGCTGCATTCGTGGGCGAGGCTATCCTCGTTCATCACTGATGCCATTTCAGCCATAGCAATTAGAGCTTCATTCCAGCACGAAGCCAGATAAAGTGAAGTATGAGAACCATATAATGGGCCGCCTTCTACCCAACCATGTCCAACATTGGTGTTCTCGATCAAATGATCGTAATCAGTATCGGTAGATTTGCAAAATTTATAGGCTTGGAGTAAGTTAGGCCATATTGAACGGATAAAAGCCGTATCTCCCGTATGGCGAAGATATCGGCAAGCCAGAACTATATATAAAGGAGTGGCATCAGCAGCATCGTAATGGACAAAACCGCTGGTAGTTAGTTCATGAAAGATTTTACCGTTGAGGTCTTGATAATCGCTTAACATGCTTAAGACATCCTTTGCCTTTTCAAAATCGCCATAGTCTAAAATGGCTAAAGCCGACCATTCGCTATCTCTTCCAAAGTACCAACTATATCCAGGTCTTCCATCTATGCGATGGCCTCCATTCCAGCCGGTCCCTGTCCAATTGAAGCCTGCTACCAGTGACCTTCCCAACTGTGGCGTTTCTATGTAGAAACTGTTTATTCCTGCCAAATACCATTTCCATGCTTCATTAAAAAGTGTATCTGGTGTTTCAATCTGAAGATGATATTCGTAAAGATTTTTCATCGCTTTTTCGTGCTCGCTCGATAACCGAGCAGAATTTTTTGCTGTTGAAGAAAAATTGTCGAGGGCTGCCTGTAATCCTTCGCTTCCGGCAATAATTAGAAAGTCGAGGGTATCTTTGCTTTTGAGTAAATAGTCATAGCAACACGATGCTATCGCCTCATCAGTAACATGGCCAATAATTCTTGCCTGTTCATCAAAGGTGAAGCCATTAAAATGACCGGCTTTCGTTTGATGAGGAATTCTTTGTGAACCTGTCAAACAGACATAGTCCTGTGTAAAATCTGTAATTATGTGAAATCTGTTTTTGTTTCCCTTGCTGTAACGCAAAATCCTCGAAGCTTTTTCGCTGTAGGGCCACATCAAACGAAAATTGCTCTGATAAGTTATATACAGATGAGTTTTTTCATCCCCTTCGAATTCATAATGAATTGTTGCAATGCCCTTTTCGGGATGGGCTACGATGATTTCATTCAAGGAGTTATTCTGCAGTTGATAGTGTCGTTTTATACAACCAGGTCGAATGGTGATCTCGGGTATTAAACTGTCCAGATAAACAGGCAGAGCAGGTGAAGGCGCTTGTAAAATGACTTTATAATCGTACATTGCCATAAAAGGATGAGCCCAAATTTCTTTTATCCCACCATTTTCTTTTCCCATTAATACGATTCTTTGCCCAGAAACCTGATAATATTGGCCATTTGCGTTTTTACTTACTTTAGGTTGTGAGGATGTCTCGGCCAGAAAATGAGAATAGGTTTTTTCTTTGAGATGCAAGGTATCTTTAAGACGAAATGACTTTATCGAAGTTTGGGCGTTATTCCAATAAAAGGCCGGAATCGGACGATATTCATCCGAATTGTTCAAATAATACAGACAATTCGATGTAAATTTTTCGAGATGATGGCGATTGATGTTGTCTTCCGAAAATAATATGTATCCTCCCACAGCCAATACTTTTCCTTTACCTGATGGATATTCCCATACTACTTTATTTCCTTCTGATAGAGTGATATAATCCCAATCGACGCCTATCACTTTCCCTCGGTGAGGAAATGAATCATCACCGAAATATCCATTGACCTCGAGCGTAATGTCCCTGGTGGGTTTTAAACAGTAAACTCCTTGATTCAAGTCCTTGAAGATAGGATGCGAACGAAAGGCATGAAAACCTGNNGACCACTCCTTGATTCAAGTCCTTGAAGATAGGATGCGAACGAAAGGCATGAAAACCTGCCATGCGGCCATAACCCTTGTCTTTCAATGTCTTTGTTCTTGTTTGAGGTTTATGACTCTCTAATCCTAAAATGGGTAGAAGCTGAACAGCATTATTACTCAAGAGCAAACCCTTGCCATTTTCGACGGCCTTGTTTATTTTGCTCCATATAACCTTATTTTTGGCTATTTGTGATAAACACGCCGAGTCATTCGAATGAATCCAGAAAACATCGATTTGATCGAGTATATTTGGATTATTGACCATGTCTTCAGGGTTTAAATAAAATCCATTTACATCGGGCAAGTTTTGAAGGAATTGCTTCGCACATCGCGTCTCGATCGAAGCGTAATTATCAGGAATTATCAAGGCGACGCTAATATTCGACTGAGCCAGAAGAGTAATCTGAAATCCCGAAACAAACGAAATAACGTACAGACAATGCCAAATTTTTTTCATTTCATTAAAATATCGGGCAATGAAATTAGTGATAATTCTTGAAATGATTTTGAGTAAAATAGAAGAGGGGGGACGAGGAGACGAGGAGACTGGAGGATGCTGGAGGAGACTGGAGGATGCTGGTTGGAGAGAAGAAAGTTAAAAGTATATAAAGGAGGAAAGGAGATATTGTAATTTGTAATTTATATTTTGTAATTTGAAAAGTGTGTAAATCAGCGAAAGGGAATGCTCCTTGCCATTATATCTAATAAGCTGAAGGCTGATGGCAAATAAAAAACGATCCGTCTTCGAATTTATAGGATAAAATAAAAAAGGACCTTTGGGAAGGCCCGTATATTATGCATTAGGTGCAAATTTGGAAGCAAGCATCAAGAACGCTTTTCTTTGATTTTTGCTTTTTTGCCACGAAGTTTTCTCAAATAGAAAATTCTGGCGCGTCGAACAGCTCCTCTTTTGTTGACTTCTATACGTTCGATATTGGGAGAAGCGAAGGGGAAAATGCGCTCCACACCTATGTTACCTGAAATTTTCCGTACGGTAAAAGTTTTTGTATTGCCTGTGCCTTTTATTTGCAAAACAATGCCCGTAAACCTCTGCGTACGGGTTTTGTTTCCTTCTTTGATGGTATAATCAACAGTGATGGTATCTCCCGCCTTGAATTCAGGGAATTGTTTGAACTCCTCGAGCGATTCGACGTATTTTACTAACTCAGGCTTATTCATGATGTTAAAAAAATTTCTTTCATTAAAAAAGGAGTGCAAAAATACAAACAATTTTTCAACTCACAAGGCAACGATAAAGTTTTCAAGAAAACTTTCTGAAAAAAAATCAGGTTGCATCAACTGTCCATAAAGATATGGAGTCTCCATGAATGTGTATCACCTGCTTTTTAGGAAATGAAGCAAAGGCTAGTGTTTACTCAAATATTCTGCTATTCCTTCTTTAGTTGCTTTTATTCCTTCCTCTCCTTTGTGCCAGTTGGCGGGACAAACCTCTCCATGTTCTTCGTAAAATTGGAGAGCATCGACCATGCGAATTGCTTCGTCAACATTACGCCCCAAAGGCGTATCATTGACAATCTGATGCCTTACGATGCCCTGTTTATCGATGAGGAAGAGACCGCGATAAGCAACGGGTTCTCCAATAAATGTCGAAACTTCGTCTTCGACATCATAATCATAATAACCAGCCAAAACATCATAATTTTCAGAAATAGTCTTCGAGAAATCGGAAACCAAAGGAAAGGTTACACCCTGTATTCCGCCTTTTTCTTTCGGTGTGTTCAACCATGCCCAATGTGAAAATTTCGAATCGACCGAGCATCCTATTACAGCGCAGTTACGATCTTCGAATTCCTTCAGTTTTTCTTGAAATGCAAGAATTTCGGTTGGACAAACAAAGGTAAAATCCATTGGATAGAAGAAAAAGACGACATACTTTTTACCAATGTACTGTTCGAGCGAAAATTTTTCGACGAACTGACTCCCATTTATGACTGCATCTGCATAAAATAATGGGGCTTTTTTTCCTACTAAAACTGACATAATCGATTTAATTTTAAGTTATTGAAATGTTTATTGATTTATTGTTAATGGTGTTAACCAAGTATATCACACTTTAGTTGCTGATTCCAATCTATTCTATAATTTTGTTCAAGTCCACCCGAATGGGTAGATTATTGGTAAAATCGAAGTGAGTGAGCTTGCGAATGGTGTAATAACTATTCCAATAACGTTGCAAGGCTCTTAGAAAGTTCATCCGAGCCAGGTCTTTTTCACTTTGAGCTATGTTGAGGTCGGTGATGCTAATTTTCCCGATGAGATAGCGTGCCTTGGCTACCTGATAGCTTTTATCAGCCACAGTGTCGGACTTGGCAGCAATTTCCATTTGATTTTTCTGCATGTTGTATTGCATGACGGCCAGATACACTTCCTGTTCAAAATCAATGCTTTCCTGTTCAACTGCGGTTTTTACGAGTTCATTATTCGATTCGGCCATTTTTATTCTTCCCTTGGCCTGGCCCCAATCCAATATGGGAACATAAACTCCAAAGCTAAGCTGCTGCATGTCATCCAAGTTTTTATAAACTTCCGACAGGTTTGGCCCGTTCTTCGACAATCCATAGTCAATAGAAAGATTAGCCTGAAATCTTCCTTCGTGTTTTGCCTGATCGAGGTCGCGGCGAGCTTCAAGGATTCGTCTTTCGAATTCCAGAGCCGTCGCCCTGTTTTCTCGAGCATATTCAATAGCATCTGAAACAGATACACTGCCTTGATTAGGAATAGAGGGAGGAATGAGTTGAATTTTTTCCTGACCCTTCAAGCGTAAATAACTCTTTAGTATAAATTCGCTGTTTTCAACGTCCAGACGAGCATTTTCAGCATCGGCTCTCGATTTTAGAAGATTTAGTTCCAGTTGCAAGAGCTCGTTTTCGGCAATGGTTCCCATATTGAATCTCCCTCGAGCTATTCTGTATAATGTATCGTAATTGGCTTCATTTATCCTTGAAATCTGCAATTGGCCTTCAGCAATGATAAGATTGAAGAATAATCTGGTAACTGTTATTGAGATTTGTTCCATGTCTTCTATATACCTTCGTGTGGCTTCGAGATAGCGGATAGGATCGATACGTCTCTGCCATTTATAAGAGTTGAAGTTATAAATGGGTTGCCTCAATCCGATGGTTACTGGATGAGAAAGCCAGGATGAAAGTCCTGCCGAATCGAGATTGTTTCTAAGACGTTGTAAACCACTTTGTATATAGATACTTCCACCGCTGAAACCAATTACCTGAGAAAGCGATAAAGTACCTGTATAACTGGTATATTGTTGATGAACAAAAGTTTCTGTACCGTCCGGAAGAGTATAGGAATTCATAGATTTAGTTAAACTGGGAATTGTAGCCGATAAACTAAGTTTGGGCTTGAACTGGGCCAGATAGGACCGATATTCCCAATAACTACTCAGAAAGCGATGTCGAGCCATTAAAGCATCGGGAGACTGCTCCGAAGCAGTTTGAATTACTTCTTCGAGGCTTAATCTCACTACATTGCCCTGAGAATGCACATGTAAGATGTCTAATGATCCCATCAAAATGGTGAAAACCAAATAAATAATTTTTCGCATGATGATATTATTCATATCTGAGTGAAGTTACCGGATCTTGTAAAGCAGCCTTTCGTGCCGGCATATATCCGAAGATGATCCCTACGGCAGCCGATACCCCAAAAGAAATAATGATGCTCCAAGGTGATATAATCGTCAGAATTCCTGCCAGTTTCATGATGACTTTCGATAAAATAAAGCCCAGAATGATTCCTATGAAACCACCTGCTATGCTGATCAAAGTAGCTTCGGAAAGAAATTGCAGTACAATGTCTTGCCTGCGAGCTCCAATAGCCTGCCTTACGCCAATCTCTTTGATACGTTCCAGAACCGAAGCCAGCATGATGTTCATAATGCCTATTCCACCAACGATTAATGAAATACTCGCTATGGCTCCCAATACAATGTTGAAGATATCTTTGGTTCGTTGTTCCTGTTTGAGAAGCAATTCGGGTATGATTACCTCGAAGTCTTCGATTTCATTATGTTTACGCAGAAGCATCCGCTTGATGATTTCACTACTCGTGCTTAACATGCTGCTTTCCTTTACCTGAACTACAATTTTATCTAATTGGTTAAAGGAAGCTGCTTTTGCTCCGCTTGAACTTTCGATAACTACAAAATCACCTCCATTGTAAACATTTGCTCCGCTTAAAAGTTTGGAGGTAATGAGCGAGCGATCTTTTATTCGGTTCAATACGGTTTTGATGGGAGCATATACATGTTGATTATAATTGCTGATGCCCAGACTTTCTGAACTTTTTTCTGAAACCGGCCTGTATTCTAATACACCTATCACCTTCAACCATATACCGCTACATTTTATATATTGTCCCAAGGGATCTTTATTGGGGAAAATCTTAGCCCTAATTTCAGAACCTATTACGCAAACAGGTGAAGATTGTTCCATTTCCTTTTCCGAAAAAATTACGCCATTTTCGAGCTTCAATCCAAACGTATTGAAAAAATCAGGTGTTACTCCACTGATCTTCAATGTTCTTCCTATGCCTTCATGAATTCCCATTACTTCATAGGTTACTTCAGGACTTACCGTAATCACTCCAGGAATTATTTTCTTGATTCCTTCGGCATCACTCATTGATAATCCTGCTGAAAATCCTTTCTTGAGATTCTTGCTTTGTTCTGCTTCTTCTTCGTTTTTCTGTGTAATATCCGATTTGGGTGTAATGATGATATTGTTGACCCCAACTAATTTCATTTGATCCAGAATTTCTTTACGCGCTCCATTGCCCACAGCCATCATTGCGATGACGGCGGCAACACCAAAGATAATCCCCAGCGCAGTAAGCAGAGTTCTGGTTTTGTTTACCATCAGGGCGTCACCTGCAATCCGTAAAATGTGAATGTATTTGATTCCTGGCTGGGAATGACTTTTCTTATCCATTTGATTTGTCCCTTCCATCCTTCGGCTTATCTGTGGATTCACTCTTGCTCAAGCGGGCAACAGGCCAGTGATCAGTCTCTTTGGGAATGCTGATGTAAACTGCATCCCCTTCTTTTAGCCCATTTTTTACGATGATATAATTTTCGTTGCTTTCGCCTGTAGAAATTTCGACTTTTTTATTGTCTTTATATACAAAGGTAACTTTCCCCTCTGTATGAACAGCCTCTATAGGCAAATACAATACATTCTGAAATTCTCTGGTTATTATAACGTTTTTGGTTGTCAAGGCAGGACGCAATATGCTGTCGAATTCATTTACATTAATCACTACTTCGAAAACTTTGGCATTTGATCCCTGTATCTGCTCGCCAATATTGGCTACTTCGTCAACTAGGCCCGTGAGTTTTTTATTGGGGAAGGCATCTATGCTAATTTCGGCTTTTTGGCTGGTTTTAACTTTCGAGATATCGATTTCGTTGACGTAAGTTTTTGAAATCATTTTTGTGAGATCGGGAAGGGTGGCCACAATGTTGTCCCATGTACTGATTTGAGCGCCCACACCCATTTTTTTACCATCCCAGTTGCGGCGGTAAATCAGCATACCGCTTTTGGGTGCCTTTACCACAAAGCCTTCTCTAACTTTGAGTAAATTCTCGAGCCGGCGTTTAGCTTGAAGATATGAAGCCTGTACATCCTGCATGTTGGCACGATTCTTATCCAATTTGAGCTGATAATTCTTTATGGCTTGTTCGTAAGCTCTTTCGGCTTTCTCGAGATTGATTTCTGCCTGACGGATGGTTGCCGGCGGTTCGTAGGCCGATTGTTCGAGAATAATCCTTCTTTCTTCGAGAGCATATTTTAAATTAATCAACTCGTCCCTTGCAGCACGCATTTCNNGCTACATATTGACCAGAATCTACTATCGACCCGTCGGGAATAATATCTTCGATGGTGGTTCGCCATATCCCTACTTCATTTAATCCATCAGGACCTAGGATTTTTTCCGAATGCTTGGCTTCAAGCTCCCCGGTAGTTGTCACCGTAATCTTAAAAGGACCTCTTTGCACTTTTACGATCAATTCCTTGTCGGCAGGTTTATTCCGAGTGGAAATCAAAATAATGAGCAATATCAACACCACTCCCCCACTAATAGCGATGATTTTTTTGTTCTTTTTCAACATCTCGTTTGATTTTCGAATTGCAATATTACTCATTTACGTCGAACTAAGTCAAAGAGAACAGAGAATTTCTTTCGGTACAATTCTGATACATCTCGGTGAGTTTGAATTCAGCTGGAATTTATAACACAGCAAGTCGAAAGATAGGGAATCTATTTCAAGCTAATAAATACTGAAATACTGAAATTAGCCATAAAGTAGAATATCCTGACTTCGACAATGCGTCACCCTAAAAATTTTTCCAAAACTTTTCATCAAAAAGAGGTGC
>MTKZ01006077.1_pt1 | contig 10921 bp, 4 predicted proteins | sample 1042781 | NCBI WGS metagenome assembly MTKZ01 (sample SAMN06212207, study PRJNA360539) | anaerobic digester metagenome | biome: Wastewater treatment plant; material: sludge; isolation source: anaerobic digester fed with sludge from wastewater treatment plant | place: Denmark: WWTP Viborg ...
TTACCGGATGATTGCACCCTGGAAGATATTCAGTATCATCTCTATGTCGTCGAGAAAGTCCGCAGGGGAATTGAAAGGGCGGAAGCGGAAGGCGAAATGACGCAGCAAGAAGTAGAGAAGCGGCTTGATAAATGGCATACAGACAGACTTGGTCGCCGGAAGCGGTGGAAGATGTGGAATCTATTGCTGTGTATATAGCAAGAGACTCCTCGTTCTATGCGCAGTCGGTTGTCAATCAGATCCTTCCCCCTGATTTCCCATTTCCTATTCTTGTCATTACCTACAAATCGAGATGATGCGTACATAAAAACGAAGGACGACCATGTGCCTTACGCATCCCAACGGGATGCCATAACAAAGCCCAGGGTTGCGGTACTCCGCTACCCTGGGTGATGTGAGCGCCCCCACTCTACCTACCCCAACGGGGTTGCGTCACTCCCACAAGTACCGCTCATCCCACGTTATTCCGTGCTTCTTCAACAACAACCGGAACTCCTCTTGGAACGTCTGTTTACGGTGATGTACAACCTGGTCGGCGATGTATGTTTTTACGGCCTCAATATTGGATGCGCTCACGGAAAACATACCGTATCCCGATTGCCACGCGAAATCGTGTTGGTCCGATGCGCGTTTTTTTATCCAAAGGCTGGAAGCCCGTTTGCGTTCCTTCACCCAGTCGGCCAATGTAATGGAGCGTCCCAACCGGCAGAGCGCATGAACGTGGTCGTCCGTGCCGCCAATCAACAACGCGGGTACGCCAAGGTTGTTGGAAACACCGCCCAGGTAGGCGTGCATTTCCTCACGTAGTTGGGTGTCGCGGAGATAGGCAACACGATTTTTGGTTGAAAATACCAAGTGAAGATAGACCGCCGTCAGCGATTGAGGCATGGAGATATTCCTCTTATGAGATTGCGGGTGATGTGGCAATTTCCTATTGCAAAGAATCGTATCGCAGCTGTAGATTCGGACGCAACCCCGTTGGGGTAGACACATTGGGGGATGGGGCCGCATACCCAGGGTAGCGGAGTACCGCAACCCTGGGCTTTGTTATGGAATCCCCTTAGGATTCTAATATGCGTTCTCCGGTATATTTCCATCTATGCGAATACCCAGGGCTTTGTTATGTAGCCCCTTTGGGGCTTTTATGGAATCAGAGGAAACAGATACTGACACAAACCGCAGGGTAAACACGCGCTCCGTTCCGTCGACAGCCACGGCATCATTCCTTGGTTCACCCCTATTGCAGTGCCGGCATGGGCAGGCGCTCTCCCCGTAATAGCCTTTCCTGTTCTTCTGGCAGATAGGCGCCGTAAAAAATGGCGTTGCAGTCGATCCATTGCGCAAGCCGCCGGAATTCCTCCGCGTCCAGGGACACTTCCTCGTGGCCCTTGCGGAGTAACGCGATCAGCCTGCTGCCGCGTGCACCGTAGAGGCCGCCCGGCGGGGTGACCTGCACCTGGTTGCGCATGCCGAAGCGCGGCACCAGTGCGGCCGCCGCCGTGTCGGGATTCGTGTTCGTGCCCGCGAAATCCTTGTCGCCGCACAGGGCCCAGTAGGAGGTGGTGTACCCGTTGAGCGGCCCGCCGGTCAGGTCCAGGTTTCCCTGGAGTTCAGGGCTGCCATGGCACCGGACGCAATGCTTGTCCAGAATAGGCTGCACCATCCGGACATAGGAAAAGGGTTCGTTCTCGTAGTCCTTCGGGAGGAGCCGGGACGGAGGCCGCCGCGCGGCGAGGGGCACCCCGGCCAAAGGCGCATCCCTGCGGTTTTCATGGCAGCCGATGCAGGAAATCTTCTCGCCGGGCTGCAGGTAGGTCAGGGAGCGCATGGTCTGGTAGGCCATGCCGTTCTTATCCAGCAGTTGGAAGAGAAGGGGTTTCCGCGCGGGCACCGTAACATGAACGGAACCGTCGGGCTCCACGGGCGCCGATCCCAGCACGGCCCTTGCGTTCTCCTCCAAGGCGAGGCCGATGGGGGGCGTTCCTCCCACCGGGGTCGTTTTCGGAAAGATTTGGATTACCCGGATTTCTTTGATAAGACCCTGGGCGGCAGCGTCCAATCCCTCATACACATTGGCAACCAGGATTTCGCCCTGATCGTCCGCGTCCGGCGGCAGGGTACTGGGCAGGACCGGGGGAATGGGACGCGGCGCGAGCGGGCAGGCGTTGGTGCTGCCAATGACGGGGTCGCGGTAGAGCAGTTCGCGGTTGCCGAAGACATCGATAAGGTAAATACCCAGCGCGTGGGGAAGATTGGCGCCGGGTTCCCACACCAGGGGCCACGGGCTGTAACTCGCCAGGAAATACTTCTCGGACAAGGGCCACGGCGCATCGTAATATTCCCGGATATCCATGGACTCGGCTTCCGGAAAGGGAATGCCGGGCGTAATGCGCGTCAGGGCGTCCAGGCTGTTATTGTCCACATCCGGGTTAACCACGACAATGGGACCGCCGGTAATGGAGTGGTGAGCGGACGCCGTGAATACGATTTTGGAACTTTCGGGAATGGGCTGGATTTGGAAGGTGCAATGGGGCTTGTCCACGGCATTGCCCCAGATCGCCGCAGGATTGGTGCCATCGGGACGGGTCGCCCAGAGATTCTGATGGGTGACGGCGTCACGGTCGATGTAGTCCCAGCGGCTGTACAGGATCAAGCCCGTGTTCGACACCGCCGGGAACCATTCGTTGGTGTCGTGGAAGGAGAGAGGCCGCAGGTTGCCGCCGTCCGCGTCCATGCGGTGCAGCGCATAGACATGCCAGCGCGGGCTGAATTGGGCGCCGAAACACCGTGCATAGCCTTTCCTTCGCGTGGAGGAGAATACCATGCCGCCGTCCGGAAGGTACGCCGGCATCAGGTCATCATAGGGGCCCCGCGTAATCTGGCGGAGGCCGGTGCCGTCCACCCCTGCCTCGTAAACATGATAAAACCCCTCATCGGTCTCATTGTTCAGTTGCAGCGGATCATATTCCTTGCCGGCGTCCTGCACGAAGGAGAAAAGAATGCGTTTGCCGTCATAAGACAGGCGGGGCTCCAGAACGGAGCCCTTTTCAAGGGCGCCTCCAAAAATGTCATGGGCCCCGAAGGAGTATCCCGGCTTGCCAAGGACGAAGATGCCGCCCCCGGGCCGGGCGCGCCAGCCGAAGTATTGCATGACCAGATGGCTGTACGAAGTCGGTACGCGCTTGCAGAACATCAGCGGGCCAAAGCGCATTAAGGGATTGTCCAGTGCGATTTTTCTACGCAGCCCGTGGGCGCGCAGATAACGCACGCACGGCGCTTCAGCGCTACCTGCCGGGGGGGCGTATCGGACGTCCCGGTCCGCGGCGAGTTCTGCCGCCTTCTTCTCCACAGCGTGGGCCGCCGCTTCATAGCCCTGGGGTGTGGCCTCGAGACGGTCCTGCAGGTGCCAGTCCCACTGAACACAGGCCCACAGATCGATCTCCGGCGCGGCCTGCGGTTCGATGTCTCCCAGAACCGCATCAAAGGCCTGCTGCACGCGCTCGCGGAAAGGTCCGAGGTCCGCATGGATTGTGGTTGACTGGCGAAGCATTTCGAGCCGCGCCGCGCCATTCATCCAGGTGCCCGAGTAAGCGCCGGCCGCCACGACCGGGAGAACGGCTCCACCCGTGTTTCGGATCCGCAGCGAAAGCGTTCCCGCTTCCGAAAAGGATGCCGCTATTTCCCAGGCACAGGCGTTGAGTACGGCGCCCGCGATGCCGGAAGCATCTTTGTCATCGACCAGGATGAACAGGGGCAGGCTGGATTCATGGTCCAACAGGATTTCTTTGCCCGGCGACAGCAGATGCTCATGAAAGCAAAAATGACGGTCGAAACTGTAGAAACGCGGCAGGCCGGCAACCGCTTCCAGTTCCATCTCATAGGACCAGCCGTCCTTCGGTTGCGCCGCAAAACCGTCGGATGCGCGGAAAGCGGTACCATCTTCATAGGTGATGACCGGGTCCCAGCGGGTGGTATCGCAGGTGATGGCGTTCCGCCTGTGAACGACAAAACGGATGCGGTCCCCCGCGTGCACCGCAAGGGGCAACGAGAGATCCAGCCCTTCGGCATCATTCCCCTCGATTTCCTGCTGCCAGATGACATCGGCGTTGTGGCGGATGCTCACGCGCACACCGTCGCCGCCGTTTGTGTCGGCCTTGCAGACCCGTCCCGACAAGACGACACTCCCGTCACGGGGAACCGTAAAGAGCCGGACGCTTGCCGTCTTTTCGCCGGAATGCTGCCAGTCCTTTCCGACACGGGTCCAATCCGGGCCGGTCCAGTACGTGGATGCGTACCAGGTATCCTCCGAATACGCCAAGGCTTTGAAATGCGATCCATCGCGCAAGCCGCCGTACCGGAAGGTCCAGTCAACAACATTCACCAGTGAAATTTCAGGTGTGGCGGTTTCAACCCGCGTCTCCAGCAGATACATCTCCGCATCAGGCAACCACAAGCGACTCTGTCTGAGGGTGCTCTCCATCTCGCCGCTCCGGACGATGGTCTCATGGATGGTTGTTTCCTCGACCTGCAGGTCTCCCCGGGCCGAAACGAAAGACAGCGGCGCCCCGCTTTCCGTTTGGGCCATCCACGCCGCGCCTGTGGCGGCCGCCATTTCTTTGAGGATGTCCGGGGCGCTGGCTTCCTCTGCGACCGTCAGTTGCGCACTAAGTAGCGCGACCAGAAATGTCAGGTATATTCGTTTGTTCATGATGCACGTTTCTCCGACAGAATACTGAAGTCATTATACCGAAACGGCGTCGCTGCTTGGAGAAATGGGATACCATCGGATTGAATCAAGGCCGATTTTAAACTGGTTCCCAAATTCCTATTTGGGAACCCGCTCTCTCTTGAAATTCTATTTCTCATCTTCGTGTTGATTTCAATGTTTCTCTTTTGCGTTGCTTATAGTCCATGCACAGGGGGTTCCCAAATAGGAATTTGGGAACCAGACTTGGGGTGGCTGTCAGTTCTCTTAAACCGTAGGACATCGCCTGCTGAGTAGGGGCTTACTCGCGTGAGACGAGCAGCGGTATTTCCGGTTCGAGCATCACCGTCATTTCTACAGGCTGGTTGGTCATCAGGTTTTTCCAGACGCCTTCAGGAAGTTGAACCTTCATGGGAACCGGCCGGTAATTGATTATGTTGATTATCATTTTCCCGTCCATGGTGGCTGTGCGCCACTCCACGCCATAGGGAATTACCCCCTCCTCTGTATGCAGAATGAGGTCGGGGCCGATGTTGTTGGCGTTCAGCAGGCCGAGGATTTCGTCACGCATCCGTGGCAAGTCATCAACATTGCCTGCGGGGAGGCTCGCGGCAAATGTCGGCGGCGCTGCCGGGCGCCCATATTCGTCTTCCACAAGAGTGTCCGTGTCATAAGCGACAATACAACCGCCCGACCCGGCCCATTGCCGCATGGCTTCGATGGCGCGCGCGGTGGAAGCCTTCGCCCCGGCTACAAACAGGCACTTGTATTGTTCGAGCAGGCCCGCTTCGATTTGCTCGTCCGTGATGAACCCAACAGGAACGCCGCAGAAATTGAGCGTCTCATAGACGCGTGCCCTGGCGTCCACATGTCGCGGATCCGCCACCTGGGCGGCATTTGAGTACAGAATGGCGATGGAAGGCGTCAGGTTCTGGAGGGCGGCCACTTCTTTTGACAGCCGCATCAGATCAAGGGCGCAACGGCTCATGGCGGCCGTAGAGGCGGCACGGTGCAGGATGAGTCCCTCAAAATCCGACTTGGCGTCATAGGTGCGCTGCCATGCCCAGGTGGTGCTGGCGCCCTGTCCGTGAATCGCGCCCTGCCAGATGGCGGTGTAAATGTGTTCCGGCGGGATGTAATTTTTCTCCCGATCCCGGATGATGTGGTTTTCCGTATTGAATATGGGAACTCGTTTCATGGAACGTTGAAGGTCGTAGTACATATTTTGGCCCAGCCACTCGTTTGTCCACTCCCGGCCGGGCGCCAGGCGCATGTTGGGGCAGTCATTGCCGTTCAGCTGGCTGAGTTTCGCGAAATCCCACGGGTCTGTTCCCCAGAACAGCGTGGAGCGGTCCATGGGCAGTATCATGACCTTGGCATGACAGGGCAGGTTCGGGGCAATGGTGTGTATCTCGCCGGTCATCCATGCGTGAAATTCCGCAAAGGCTTCCTGGTTGAACCTGACCCCGTCATAGAGGGGGGCGCGCTTCTCGTTGAAGGAAAGTTCCGGGTGCGGTATTTCAGCAAAACTGGTATATTCCGTCCTGTACACCTCGTTTAACGCGGCGATGGTGTTGTACTTGCGCTCAAGCCAGGACTGCCACAACGGCAGCCGGTACGGGTCCCGCTGCCAGGCAAGCGAAACCGGCTCGTTGCTCAGGCAGATGGAATGCAGGGCAGGGTGGTCTTTGATCAGCGGCACAAGCGCCTGGATATGTTGCCTGTATATGTCACGGACTTCCGGCGCGTCCGGCGCGACATTCAGGAAGCCCCGGGTCTGCAGCTGGACCCCGGGCCATTTGTCTAGCGCCCACTGGGGAAAATAGTGCGGCGAAATCAGGACGCAGACACGAACGCCGTTTTCCCGCGCGCGGTCAAGGGCGCGAATGATGCCTTCCCGAACCCCGTCCGTGCGGATACCGTCCTCAAAGACCGTGCTGCGCGGTCCTATTTCAATTTGAATGACATTGATGCCGATTTCGGGGAAGAAGGGCAAATCGTCAACAACGGAAGAGAAATGCCCGTAGCCGGTAAGAAAAACCGGGCGCATTTCTACGCCATCCCGGGTAGTGCATTCCGCCCAGAAGCTTCCATCACGGATTTCAATGGGAGCGTCTTTTTTCAGCAGGGGGACATCCACATTGTCCGTCATTTCTTTTTCCGCGCGTGCGAGCAATTCCTCCACTTCACGCACGACCTCCTCCGCCCGTTCGAAACGTCCGTTCGCGACGTCATCTCGGGCATAGGAACAGAAACGTTCCGCGAGGACAACATCCGCGCGAGGATACCAGGTGGCCAGCCCCTGCGATGCCGTATGCTCTAAGGTTGCACGAAGAACTTTTACCTGTTCTTCAAGATGCGCAATTCCATCGAGGAGTCCTGTCACGACAGGACTATCCTGTGTCATGGCGTAGAGGCGTACATCATCCACCCACAACGCCTGTGTGGGGGAATCCAGGTTTATACGGAACTCGAAGGAGGTGTCATCGCCACAGGTCCACTCAAGGATAAACTCACGCCATGCGAAGGTGCCCGATGGAAGGCTTTTTCTCAAGGCCCAGTCGGGTCCCCCGCCGTACCAGCAGATGCCGACATCTTCCCCCTTGGCTTGAAAAGACAGTCGGTATATCTGCCCCGGAGTCAGACTGGCCAGTCGTTGTGAAAGTCCGCAAAATACATGGGGGGCGAATTCCGAAGCGCTTGACAGGCGGACAGACCGGGTTCCTTCCGCCTTGACCTCGTTGTCTATGACAAAGGTTCCTTCACATCCGCCGGAACACCCATGCTGCCAGGCATCGGGCACTGCGGCATCGCCGTTTTCAAAGCCTCCGTTAAGAAGCGCGCAGGCAATCCCCGGTGAAAATGCTATCCCAATGAACAGACTATTCAACACAGTGAAAAGAAACGGCCTCATATGAATTTCCTCGTATGGTTTGTGGTTGTGCACTTCTTACCGGGAGTGCCGTCGGAGTGTTCTGTCATGTAAAACGATTGGTATGCGGGTATCTTCTCCGCATAAAAGTTTGGATGCCGTTATAAAAAAGGTGAATTGTCCCGTGAGCGTTTTCATGAAGTGGCGTTTTGCCTTTTCAGGAGTGCATTAAGAAAGCGCAGGGACTGCTCCTCGTACCAGTACCGGGCGCAACAGGGCAAGGGGCCGGATACGAAAGCCGCATGGCCGCCCTTGTCCGTAAACAAAGGATACAGATAGGGTGAATTATCCGCGGCTTCCCGGGGCATATATTCCGGAAGTACGAACTGGTCGTCACTGGACATGATCAGCGCGGTGGGTATCCGGATGCCCGGCAAAAACGGGCCGCATGCGTTTTGGCGCCAATAGTCCTCCGCATCCTTATAGCCGTAGAGTTGCGAGGTTACCGCATCGTCGAACGTGTAGAAATCATGAGCCGCCCGCACGGCCGCTTCATCAAAGAGGCCCGGATGGCGTTTTAACAGGTCCAATGCCTTGGGCTTCAGCGTCTTCACAAAATGGGCCGCGTAAAACCCGCCCAGCAATTTGTGGAAGGCGGGGGCCACGTCCACGGTGTTCACCGGCGGTGAAATGACGATGGCGCCGCCCAGTAACTTCCGCGCGGCTTCTCCCTGCTCGCCCAGCCATTTCGCCAGCACGTTTCCGCCCAGGGAAATCCCTATGGCGAATCGGGGCTGGTCCGGGTAACGTTCCTTGAGTTTATGCATAACAAACTCAGGATCCTCCGTACTGCCCAGGTGGTACAGTTTTGTCGTGCGGTTCATATCAAAGCCGCACGAACGGAAAAACATGACCACAAAGTTCCAGCCCAGGCGCTTGAATTGTTTCGCGTAGCCGGGAATGTAATAGGACCGGTAGGACCCCTCCATGCCGTGAAATAAGACCACCATCGGTGCGTCTTTACGGCCGTCCAGAAAAATAAGGTCCAGAAAATCACCGTCCGGCGTATCCCAGCGTTCGCGGCGCATTTTCGGTGCGCCGATATGGCCCAATTTTTTGCGCACCAGCCCGACATAAATCGTCTGGGCATGACGATTACGCAACCACCAGGCCGCCCGGAAAGGATATTGGTTCAATTCCCGGAGTGTCTGGTCCTTGAATACATGTTCCTCCATCCGTATCCGCATGACTTCTCCTTTCCATGAATCTGCCGCAATTGGTGTCAGAGGGGGCTCCCCTACTGGTACCAACGCTCAGGACCTCAATTTACTATATTACTTGCCCCGCCGTCCAATAGGGGGTGCCCCAAAAAAGACGGATTCAATTTGAACGTAGTGGTTCCATCCGCTGAGAGAAGATTTTCGGCGTCGAGTATGTAAAGCAGCCACCGTGCTTAGGGTGTATTCCTACACGGTGCCGCACGGTTTACGCCACCTTTTGCAGCCCTGATTTTGTACTCATACAACTGGAATGCCATTATTTAAACAAGATTTGTTTGTATAAGGTAAACTTTTTATTTAATCCCTGTTTTTACTACAATGTACACAAGAGAAATGTGTCCTCTTGCTGAAAGAAGGGGATATGAAGGGAACGACTGGTCACAAAGATTGAACGTGCGACAGGCCTCGGCTCTCTAAAAGAGGAGGGGTGTCCCATGATGCGTTATGCAACGGGGCCAAACCCCTTGTGGAGTACTTTAAAGGATACAGGTCCGTGTTTACAAAGTATGTTGTTAAGTAGTGGGGAAGAGAGCATATGCATGACAATGATAGAGGGTCGGCGGTAGCGGCCGCCACGCATGCCCGTAATTCTTCCGGACGGGGAGAAGACGTGTTCTGCATTCAGGAAGTGGCCTTGCGGCAGCAGAAACGCCTTGCCTGGATACTGACAAGCGGCATCATAGCCGCCGTGTTTCTGGAATTTCTGGGACGCGCTTTGTTCAAGTTATTTGCTGCTCCTTTTGTGTTAACGGGCGCCTTGACCTTGGTCGCGCTTTTTCTATGGGGGGCGGTTTCCGTTTATATTATTTTGCGCCTGCGCAGTCCACGTTATGTGACGCTCCTGGTTGTGACGGGGGCTTGTTGTTTCGTTTTCTCGCAGACGGTAAGTGTTTCCATGAATTTCAGTCCGTTCCTTGCTGTATTATTGATGGAGACGCATCCTTGGGCGTATCTTCTTTTGGAAGAAGCTTTGTTTCTGATAGGCCTTCTCGCTTTGTTTGCCGGTTTTTATGCTTCCATTTTTACAACGCACCGTTCCATTCTCGAAATGGAGGCCAGGCGCCGGTTGCTCGCCGATGAGGTGGAGGAGCGCAAGTGTGCCCAGGAGGCGCTTAGGCAAAGCGAACAAACCTTGAGCATGCTCATTGCGGTGAATCCAGAATCGCTTCTCCTGGTGGATGCGGCGCGCCGGGTTCTGGTCGCCAATGACGCGGCGGCCAGGCGTCTGGGATGCACCCCCGAGGTGCTTGCAGGCAAAGACCTGCTTGAATTTTATCCGCTGAATACCAGGGATACACTCTCAGCCTGTTTTAATAAAGCGGCCTTCAGTGGCGTACTATGTCGGTCTGAGGAGGAACGGCGGGATCGTTACTATGAAAGTTATATTTGCCCTGTGAAAGGAAAGGACGGCAATATACACCGGTATGCCGTGATGAACATTGACATCACCGACCGCCGGAAAATGGAAGAAGAACTGCGCTTGTTGAACCGTGACCTAGAAACGGGTATACGGCAGCGCATCCTGGAACTGCAGAGAACCAATGAACGCCTGCTGGATGCCATCAACCTGAATCAGGAGCTCATTACGGTTTCCCCCCTGGGCATTCTTGTTTTTACCATGATGGGTAACTGCCTGGTGGTAAACAGGGCCGCCCTTCAATTTTTTGAATGCGACGAGGCGGACCTATGTGGCGAGAACCATGGCCTCGTCAGGCTCTTGGACAGGCTCAGACTCAGTGAATTGGCCAACAGTGTCCGCTACGGAGATGCGCCCTTATCGGGAGAAATACATGCTGTCATGCCTTCCGGACGGGAACGGTGGCTGGAGTATCACGCATCGTTTTTTGCCAGTACGGGCGAGAAGCATCTGCTGGTACTGGTGAATGACGTCAGTGACCGCATACACGCCCGGCTTGTGATGGAGGAACAGCGTCAAAAACTGGAAAATGCCGTGCGCATAACGACTCTCGGGCTGATGGCTGGCGATATCGCCCATGAAGTCAGAAAACCCTTGACGGTGCTCACCCTTGCGGTGGACCAGCTGAAGGCGTGGTGCGATGATAA
>MTKZ01018898.1_pt1 | contig 10918 bp, 6 predicted proteins | sample 1042781 | NCBI WGS metagenome assembly MTKZ01 (sample SAMN06212207, study PRJNA360539) | anaerobic digester metagenome | biome: Wastewater treatment plant; material: sludge; isolation source: anaerobic digester fed with sludge from wastewater treatment plant | place: Denmark: WWTP Viborg ...
GCTTCCCAGGCGGGTGGATTAATTCCAAGCGGAGTATACGTAACCAGGGGAGTCCACTTTTGGATAATGTTTGGATCCCTCCTTGTCCCCATATGTATCTATCTGGTCCAGCTCCTTCGGCATGATTGGAGCGTTAATATTCTGCAAATTGGCGGCAAAATTGCATTTTGGATCATGCTTGGACTTTCTTTATTATCCGGGTTTGTTGCATTGATAGCTGTTAACCTGACCAGATTTGAATCCTGGTTTCTGGAAAAANNAAGAGATTCACATTCGGGGATCAAAATGGCATTGCCATCATTGCAGAAGCAATTGTCCGCAGACTGCAATATCCGGGTACCTGGGTAACACTATTAATTATGATGGTGTTTGTGTGGGGTTTGCTGGTGGAGTTCTCACGTAAATCATTCTCAAATTCCACAACTGATACAACATCCCCTGACGCGCCTTCCCCACATCCTTTCGTTTTGATATTGGTTCTGGCTGGAATCGGCTTGACTTTGTTTCCAGAATTTTTCTACTTGATTGATCAATTTGGAAATCGGATGAATACGATTTTCAAGTTTTATTATCAAGCCTGGATTCTTTGGGGGATTGCAGCCGCATATTCGAGCGTGCTGATCTGGAATTTCTTTAGGACCAGGTTGTCCGTTTTTGTGAGGATTCTCTGGTCAATCGTCTTTTTGATGGGTTTGGCTTATCCCATTTTTATGCTGCCGGAAAGGACAAATTCATTCAATCCGGACACATGGACTCTTGATGGAGATGTATATGTTGAAAAATATCTTCCCGACGATGCACCTGCACTGCGCTGGCTGATGGATGTTGATTATGGGGTCATCGCAGAAGCAGTAGGTCCTGCGTATAGCTCCAGTGGACACGGGCGCGTATCCGTCCACACTGGATTGCCAACCGTATTGGGGTGGGATAACCACGAACGGCAGTGGCGCGGGGGATCGATAGAAATTGGAAACCGTGCCTTTGATATTCAAACTCTTTATGAGGTGCGTGATTGGGAGGTTGCGCGGGACATATTGCGTCAATATTCCATAAAATACGTTTATGTGGGTTCGCTGGAACGCAGTTCATATCGGGTAAGCGAACAAAAATTCATAGACCATTTAACCCTTATTTACCAAAATCCAGGTGTATCGATTTACCAGGTACCGGATTATTCTGTGTTTCCAGATACAGCGAACCCATGAGGTATCTTATGGATCATATATTGACACAAAAAACGAGCCGATGGTTGTATCCAATCATTTTCCTACTGGCATTAAGTATTCGCTTGATGGGGGTGAACGATGTGCCATTAACAGAATGGGATGCAGGGCTGGCAATTCAGGCTTTGGATATCTCAAAGGGAGCTGGAACTTCACCGGGTACACATCCCCTTTATACTTTGATTACCGCGGGATTATTTCTCCTGTTTGAGCCATCCAATTTCTGGGCAAGATTCTTTCCAGCACTTGCTGGTGCGAGCCTGGTATTTCTACCTGCACTATTAAGTCGCCACTTTGAGGAAAAAATTCTGTTGCCATGGTCGCTTTTGATTGCGTTGTCACCCGGATTCATTGGCTCAACGCGATGGGATGGCGGGTCAGTCGTGGGTATGACTGTTGTGCTGTTTGCATTGACATTCTTCATGAATGGAAATGCGATCATGGCAGGAATTTTTGGGGGTTTGGCGCTCCTGGGGGGTGAAGGAACCTGGCTGGGGGTGATTGGATTGCTGACTGCAGGATGGCTCGGCGGGATTGTTTTCGGTAAGGAGCCAGTTTCCACGAATGGGGAAATGGTTTCCGATTTGCCTGTGCGCCGGTGGAAAAAAGTTGTCCCCTGGGTTGTGGGAACTTATCTGCTGATTGGTTCGGGATTGTTTCTGTTTCCTCGAGGAATTGGTGGGCTTGCTTCATCTTTTCAGGGATTTGTAAGCAGGTTGGTGGAGCCGGGAGGTGTTTCCCCCATTCGTATATTGGTTGCCCTGATTTCCACAGAACCATTGATTCTTACTGCGGGAATTGTTGGAATTATCCTGGTATTGATTCAATCCAAACGAGCGTACCAAAAACTGGCGGTCTGGGCTTTGGTCGCGCTGGTGATGACATTGATCCCGGCAGGTAGACAGGTTCCAGACCTAACTTGGTTTTTGATTCCCATGACTGGTTTATCATCATATGCGATGATCCGCGTGTTTACTGGGGGAGAAAATGAACCTCGAATTATTTGGGCGCAGGGTATCATTGTAGTTATCCTGTCTGTAATTATTGGATTTAACCTGCAAGGAATATTTAATCCATCCTCATCCCCAATCCAGGACCAACAACGCTTGATTCAGATAATCACCTCATTTGTATTAGTCATTGTTGTCATTGGATTAGTTTGGTGGGGTTGGTCTGGCAGCATCTGTGCAAAAGGGACGATGCTGAGCGCGTTACTGGTTCTGGGAAGCTTAAGCCTGGCAACAGGTTTTCGCGTTCTGGGGATGGGTAGCAATCCTGAAATGAATATCTGGCTCAAATCCGGTTTTCCATTGGGAGAGGACCTGGTTATACAAACAATTGGTGATTCTTCTGAATGGGCAACCGGAAACCGAACCCAAGCTGATGTTGTTGTTCTAAATACAGATTTTGATTCATTATTTTGGAGTCTGAATGATTATGAAAATGTCCAGCGGGTAGAGCTTTTACCGCTGGAAAGCCAGCCATCGATTGTGATTTCTGGCAAAGACCAGCCTTTGATATCCAGTTCCTCCTATCGCGGACAGGATTTTTCATACTTGATCACTCCAACCTGGGGTGAGTATTCCTTCCAGGATTGGATCCAGTGGATGGTCATTCATGAGGGACGTTTTCGCGATACTCAAGTTATTGTTTGGATTCGGGGGGACCTGATGCCGGGATCAAGTCAATATTAACCAAGGAGAAGTCATGTCAATTCCTCAAGTCATTGCGATCGATGGTCCTGCAAGTTCTGGAAAATCCACGTTGGGTGAACGTCTTGCCAGGACGTTGGGTTACCTGTATCTGGATACAGGTGTTATGTATCGGGCGGTTACGTGGGTTGCATTAATACAATTGGGTGAAGTGCATGACGAAAGCGCAGTTACAAAGCTTGCCCAGGTTATCCGCATTGATGTCCGACCTGCAACAGTATCGGATGGAAGAAAAGCCGATGTGTTGGTCGATGATGTGGATGTTACCTGGGAAATTCGGGAAAAGATTGTCGATGCCAATGTGTCGGAAGTCTCCGCTTACCGTGGGGTTCGGGAAGAAATGACGGAACAACAACGAAGGATTGCCAGCCGGGGAAAAATCGTCATGGTGGGAAGGGATATTGGAACCGTCGTTTTGCCTGATGCTGACCTGAAGATATACCTGGATGCTTCGGTGGAAGAGCGGGCAAGGCGACGATATTTGGAGATTGTCAGCCGTGGAGGTGAGGCGGAATTGGATCAGATCCTATCGGCGCTTGAAAAACGAGATTTGATTGATTCAACCCGTGCGCTTGCTCCTTTAAAAGTTGCTGATGACGCCATTGTTATCGACTCGGATCCGTTGTCTGCTGATGAAGTTTTTAATGAAGTGTTAAAGCTGATTTATGCGCATTCAGATTGATCTGGACGGATCAATATTTGCAAGGTTGCCTGATGCTATAATCATGGCAAAGATATTGCACCCAGGGATTTCATGCCTTTATTCTATTCGCTGATTGGAGAAACGCCATACATTGAACTACCCCAAAGTATGTTGGGGTGGTTTGGTTGGTTCTTTATGCTGGTATTGTTAGCTTGGGGAATCCGATCCTGGTGGGAATCGCCAAAACTTATTCGATCTACACGATGGTGGGTGTTTGTAGTTCTTTTGATGATTACACCCATTACTTCGTTGATGGTGGCATTACAAATTCCCGGATTGGAATCCTTACCCTTGCCGAATATCCCGGGAGAAACAGCTGTCCCCTCCATGATATTGTTATTCATGGTCCCCGGTATCCTGGCAGCGGGGATGGTTGGAATCCTCCCTGCGGTCATCATTGGGTGTGTCAGCGGTTTATTCCTTGCTTTTTGGAAAACACACACCTTATTCAGCGTTATTGAGACAGCGGGAATACTGTTGCTGTTTGCCGTACTTGTCCGGCAGACTTATCGTACCAGGTTTTTTAAATTGCTACGGCACCCTCTATGGACAGGGATATTTACCAGCCTGATTTCACTGCCCATTTTGATGATGGGAGTGTTTTTTGCCACCACTGGTTCGCTGGCAGTGCGTTTGGATTACGCATTATCTCAAGCTTGGATGATCCTGTTGATGCGGGTTGCGGAATTGATTCTTGCCGGGATCATTGGTGAAATCATTTTCCTGTTTGGAAAGGGAATCTGGTTCCAACCCAAGGCATTACGACCATCCCCGGTTGAATCCAGTTTGCAGTGGAGATTCTTGTTCACCTCGGCACCTTTTGTTATTGTTGGTATAGCCATTTTAATCCTCAGTGATTGGTGGGTTGCCGGTGCGGCTGCCAGGCAGGTGATTAGAGATCGTTTGAAGGGAACGGCAGAAGTTGCGGTTGAAAGCCTGCCATATTTTCTGGAAACTGGACAAAACCTGATTATTAATCTTGCACAACCCGAATTATTGACCATTGAAAATGGTCAGCTTTACAGCAGGCTGGGTGAAAATATCCGGGCGGTTCCATTTTTCAGGGAACTGGTTGTGTTTGATGGGAGTGGTAATTGGAGGAACAGTTACCCCACCCAGGATGCGGAGCAATTACACTTATCCACACTGGAAACCAATGGAATCCAGTTGGCGATGAAGGGGGTGTTGNNTTGCAGCAATTCGCGATCAGCAAGGATTGGTGAACGGGGTCCTGTTGGGTCGAACTGATATGAATTCGAATCCTTTCACGCAACCGGCGATTAAAGCGCTGGAGGCTGTACATAATAATGGCGGGGATGGGATCATCATTGATGAGAACCAGCGGATTCTTTTTCACACGATGAGCGGTAACGACCTGGTGATGACACAATATGGTGGGCGCATCCCTGCCGATGCAGAATTTTTTGATGATATGGCGCCAACAGGTACTAGGCAGATTGTTTATTATCAGCCCAGCCTGGGGCGTCCTTGGGCTGTAATCATCAGTGTGCCGGCAGAGCAAGCCCAAGACTTATCGCTGCGAATTGCCATTCCGCTGCTTTTAATTCTGGCTGTATTTACCTTGATCGCCTTTTTTGCGCTTCGTGTTCTCCTGAGTTCGCTGACAGCTTCCCTCCGACGATTGGTTGAACAGGCGTCAAAAATTGCACGCGGTCAGCTGGATTCCCCCATGCCCGTTGAAGGGGTTGATGAAGTTGGGCAACTGAGCAGTGCATTTGAACAAATGAGAATTGGTTTACGGAATCGGCTGGATGAGTTGAACCGGCTACTGGTTGTCAGCGAAAGTGTGGCTGAGCACCTGGAGATAGAACAGGCTGTTAATCCCATCCTGCAGGCAGCCCTTGGGGGTGATGCAAGCGCCGCAAGGATTGTGCTGATTCGCGAGGTATTAATGGAACCCCCGGGAAATTCTCTTATATCGTATGGAACCGGACGAGCCAGTTCTGCATATTCTCATCTGGATGCTCAGTTGTTTGATTTAGGAAAGCAACAAGAACCCATCCTGATACCGAATTTTCATCGTGGAAGAAGGTTATCCATTCAGCCAGGCGTGGGGCATCCGGGTTCAATTATTGCATTGCCGCTATATCATGAGGAGCAATACTACGGTGTTTTATGGGTTGCTTTTGATGCACCTCAAAATTTTTCCGATGAGCAAATCCGGTTTTTAACAACCCTGGCAGGCGAGGCATCCATCGCGGCTGCGAACTCCCGTCTCTACGTAACGGCTGAGATTGGTCGGCAAAGGTTGGTGGCTGTATTGGCTTCCACACCAGAACCTGTCCTGGTGTTTGATGAAAAAGAACGATTGTTCCTTGTGAATCTGGCTGGTATGCAGGTGCCTGGACTTCTCCATGATACAACTGCAGGAGCGAAGTTGGAAGAAGTCATTCAGATGCCGGAATTGTTGGAATTAATGCGAAGCCCGATGGAAGAAAAGACTGCTTCCAGGGAAATTGCCATGCCAGGTGGAAAAATTTATTATGTCAGCGTTTCGCCGGTATTGGCAGAGGGTCGGCGGGTTGGGAAAATCTGCATTTTGCGGGATATTACGCATTATAAAGAGTTGGATACTCTCAAATCTGATTTTGTTGCCACAGTCAGCCATGATCTGCGGTCTCCTCTCACCTTAATGCGTGGGTATGCCACGATGCTCCAAATGGTTGGCGAACTGAATGATCAGCAAAAAGGATACGTAAAAAAGATGGTGGGGGGAGTGGATAACATGACCCGACTGGTAAATAACCTGTTGGATTTAGGAAGAATCGAGGCAGGTATTGACTTAAGAGTTGGGCGTGTGTCTGCGGTTGAAATTGTTGAACAAGTGATTACTCTCTTGCAACCACAGGCGGTTCAAAAGAATATCCAGTTATCTTTTTTTTCTCCAGATAGTCCAAATGTGAATGTTCTTGCTGATCAGGCTTTATTGCAGCAAGCATTATATAATCTGGTGGAAAACGCAATCAAGTACACTCCAATGGGGGGGAGGGTGCGCGTCCAATTGCAAATAAAAACTTCCAGTGTTGTCTTCGAAGTCAATGATACCGGGATTGGCATTGCGCCATTGGATCTGCCAAGGTTATTTGAAAAGTTTTATCGCAGCGGTAGGAGGGAAGCTTATCAACAGAGGGGAACTGGATTGGGTTTGGCAATTGTAAAATCCATTGCAGAACGGCACAATGGACGTGTATGGGTGGAAAGCCAGCTTGGAAAGGGAAGCACTTTTTACCTGGAAATTCCAATTCGGGGAAGAGATGAGACTGGAAGTTCAGGATTTGTGGAAAAATTGCCATAAATTCAACTGACTTTTTTGAAAATATTGTGCTATAATGCTTATTTGCATGTATGCGGCTATTTTCAGTAATCATTAAATGTCTTACAGCGCCGGTCATCGGTTCTGGCGCTGGTTTTGTTGTTAATTTTCGGGATCTAGTTGAGGAGGCTGTTTCGTGGAAACCAAGAGCTTAGTGGCGTTACGTATTAATCTTGCTTCCCCAGAAACGATCCGTTCCTGGTCGTATGGTGAAGTGCTCAAACCCGAGACAATTAATTATCGCAGGCTTCGTCCAGAAAAGGATGGATTGTTCTGCGAAGTAATTTTTGGTCCGACAAAAGATTATCAATGCTATTGTGGAAAGTACAAAAATCCAAGATACAAAAACATTGTTTGTGATAAATGCGGCGTAGAGGTAACCCGCTCGGCTGTCCGCCGTGAACGCATGGGGCACATTGAGCTAGCCACTCCAGTTGCTCATATCTGGTATACACGTCGTATTCCGTCCTACCTTGGTCTACTGTTGGACATTTCCCGCAGAAACCTGGACAGGGTTCTTTATTTTGCCCAGTACATCGTTACGTATGTGGACGAGGATGCCCGCCAGAAGGCGTTAAAGCGGTTGGAGGACGAAATCAGTGTTTCCGAACGGGAGCAGGCTACCGAAATTAATGCCCGTATCCTGGAAGTTAAACAAGCCCGGGACCGNNGGAGAGACCATTTCGGCTCAGCATATTTCCAAGGTGCAGAAGATTGTCAAGGGGCGGTTGGACGAACTGGAAGCTGAATTTCAGGATGAATTCCAACGCGAAATTGAACAAATCAAATTAGGGATTGCGGAAATTCGTGCCCAGGCTGAGCAGGAAATGGAAGATCTTCGCAGTAAATTGGAAGATGAAAACGATGCATCCCAAACACAAAATTCGCGGTTCCGGGACGAATTACAGGAACTGCGTCCTTTCACTTTCCTGAGCGAAAGCCGATACCGTGAGTTGAAATCCCGTTGGGGTCAGGTCTTTCGTGCGGACATGGGAGCAGAAGCTTTTTATGATATCCTTCGCCGATTGGACCTGGACCGGCTAGCGGAAGAATTGTGGCATGAGGTTCGCACATCCAAAAGCAAGCAGAAACGGAAGAAAGCCACCAGCCGACTGAAAGTTGTGGAATCCTTCCGGCGGTCAGGTAATCGTCCAGAATGGATGATCCTGACCATCCTGCCGGTTATCCCTCCCGATCTTCGCCCAATGGTACAACTTGACGGCGGGCGCTTTGCTACGTCTGACCTGAACGACCTGTATCGCAGGGTGATTAATCGCAACAATCGCTTGAAGCGATTATTGGAACTGGGTGCTCCTGACGTGATCGTTCGAAACGAAAAGCGTATGCTCCAGGAGGCGGTTGATTCGCTGATTGATAATTCCCAGCGGGGGAAGGCGTTATCCCGCCGAGGGAGACGGGAGCTCAAATCCCTGAGTGACATGCTCAAGGGGAAAAAGGGTCGCTTCCGCCGGAATCTGCTTGGTAAACGTGTGGACTATTCCGGGCGTTCCGTGATTGTGGTTGGCCCCAAGCTAAAGCTCTACCAGTGCGGTTTGCCCAAGACGATGGCGCTGGAATTATATCGACCATTTGTGATCGCAAAGCTGACCGCTAATGGTTATGCTGGAAATGTAAAAGGTGCGCGCCGGTTTATTGAACGTTCCCGACCGGAAATTTGGGAGGTGCTGGAAGAAGTCATTCGCGATCGACCCGTTTTATTGAACCGGGCGCCCACCCTGCACCGATTGGGTATCCAGGCATTTGAACCGGTCTTGATTGAAGGATCCGCGATCCAGCTCCATCCCCTTGTTACCACAGCCTTCAATGCGGATTTTGATGGCGATCAAATGGCTGTCCACGTACCTCTTTCGGAGAAGGCAGTGAAGGAAGCCCGAAGCCTGATGCTTGCTTCGCGCAACCTGTTGAAACCAGCAGACGGTGAGCCGATCATCAGCCCATCCAAGGATATGACGTTGGGTGTCTATTATTTGACTGTTCAGAATGATCGGCCCCATCGTGGAGATGGACGAGCTTTTGCTGATTTGGATGAAGTGGAAATGGCATATCAACTTGGACAGGTTGATATTCACGCCAATATCCGTGTCATGGTTTTATCGAATTATGATGAAAAGGGCAATCGTTTACCCAAGCCCCAAAAAATCTTGCTGAAGACCACTGTCGGCAGGGTATTGTTCAACCAAATTTTGCCAAAAGAAATCCAATTCTTTAATGAGCAATTGGATAAAGGTGGCGTAAAAGATTTAATTGCCATGGTTTATGATATCTGTGGCGAGACAGAAACCACTGGTGTTGCAGATAGAATCAAGGACATTGGTTTTGAATATGCCATGCGATCCGGATCCACCCTGTCTGTATCTGATATTTCTGTTCCTGAAGAAAAGGATGATATTCTGAACAAGGCACAACAGGAAGTTCAGAATATTGATCGAGCATACCGCCGTGGATTATTGACAGAACAGGAACGGAATGAACGTGAAATTGCGGTCTGGCAGGATACCACAAAGGTGGTTGCAGACGCCGTGCGAAAGGGAATGGACCCCAATGGCAACCTGGCGACCATGGCGTATTCAGGTGCAACCAAGGGCGGTTTTGGACCGATTTCCCAGCTGGCTGGGATGCGTGGTCTGATGGCGGATCCTGCAGGACGTATCATTCGCCTGCCAATCAAGTCCAACTTCCGCGAGGGCTTGACTGCATTGGAGTACTTCATCTCAACCCATGGTGCCCGGAAAGGTCTTGCAGATACCGCCCTTCGAACTGCGGATGCCGGTTACCTGACTCGCCGCCTGGTAGATATTGCGCAGGATGCAATTATCAACGAAGTGGATTGCGGCACAACTGATGGGATCTGGATCCGGAAATCGGATGATGTTGCCGGACAGTCGATGGATACCCGGCTTTACGGGCGTTTGACGGCATCCAGGGTGATTGATCCCATGACTGGAGAAGTCATTGCTGATCGTGATCAGATGCTGGATCATATCGTGATTCGGAAAATACTGAATGCCGGAATCACGGAAGTTAAAGTCCGATCACCGCTCACATGTGAATTGCAACATGGCTTATGCGCCAAGTGCTATGGCATGGACTTGGGACGTGGCAGAATGGTTGAACTTGGTTCGGCGGTTGGTATTGTTGCAGCAGAATCCATTGGTGAACCCGGAACGCAGTTGACTCTACGGACGTTCCATNNACCATTCATGCATCAGACAAGTACAGCGACCAACGGTATGTTCGGGTGGAGAACAGTGAAATTGTCAGCGATGAGTATGATATTCCAGAAGGCTGGGATATCCGCGTGGAGGATGGAACCGGGATTACTGTTGGAGATGAAGTGGCAGTAACGGGTGAAGCTCATATAACCGCCCAACATGCCGGGCGGGTCCGAATTGAAGGTCGGAAGGTCATCATCTCCTATGAACAGCGCGAAAGTGAAGAATATGATATTCCCACCACGGCACGTCTATTGATTAAGGATGGAGATCATGTTGAGGCAGGACAGCCATTAACGGAAGGCTCTCTCAATCCTCATACAATCCTGCGTATCAAGGGGCGTGAAGCTGCTCAGATGTACCTGCTGACTGAGATCCAAAAGGTTTATCGTTCCCAGGGACAAAACATTAACGACAAACACTTTGAGGTGATTTTGCGGAAGATGACCGGGCGCGTCCAGATTGTCCGTCCTGGTGATACCCACTACCTGCCGGGGGACCTTGTTGATCGATTGGAGATTCGCAAGATGAATGAGTCGTTGGTGGACGAGGGAAAGCAGCCGGTTCGCTACCTGGAAATGCTTCTGGGTGTTACTAAGGCTTCACTCAGCACCGATTCTTTCCTGTCCATGTCATCCTTCCAGCATACAATCAAGGTCTTGGCGTATGCAGCCATTGCGTCCAGTGAAGATCCGCTCTTTGGTTTGAAAGAA
>MTKZ01009827.1_pt1 | contig 10917 bp, 7 predicted proteins | sample 1042781 | NCBI WGS metagenome assembly MTKZ01 (sample SAMN06212207, study PRJNA360539) | anaerobic digester metagenome | biome: Wastewater treatment plant; material: sludge; isolation source: anaerobic digester fed with sludge from wastewater treatment plant | place: Denmark: WWTP Viborg ...
AACTGGAAGTCATCTCGAGGAAAGTGGTCGAAATCGGCAGAAAGCTCGCGAAGAAAACCACCGAACAGGCCAGATTGCAGGAGAGAACCGCCGCGACGGAGAGGCGCAAAGGCGAGATCTCAGAGTCGCTGAAAACTCTGAGAGAGAGGAGAATGGAACAGTACGGCGATCTCGAGGAAAAGCGGCGACTGCTCAGAGAAAGGGAGTTGTTCCTGCAGGCCTGGAACGACAGAAAGAGCGCTGCGAAAGTGCTCAGGGAGGAATACGAAAAGGCCGGGCGCGGGCGCATCGAACTCGAAGCGATGATAAAACGCCAGAGCGATGGTCTGACGGCCCAACCCGATCCACAGGAGCGGCTCGAAGCACTGGATGCGCAGGAGAAGTCGCTCCAGGAAAACATCGCCCGGCTCGAATCGCTGCTAGCAGCAAAGGCCGGCGTCTCGGCCAGGCTGAAGGCTCTGGAAGAATCTATCGCTTCTCTGTCAAGGGGCCTCTGCCCCTTGCTCAACGAAAGTTGCAAGAACATATTGGAGAGAGAAAATTACGCGGAGAGTCTGGAGAGAATGGTTCAAGAACTGGAAGACAGAGCCGACAAGATCGATCGAGGGATCGAAGAGCTTGAAGGGAGCCGTCAATCGCTCGAAGAACTGAAGAAAGACAGGGCCAGGCTGGAGCGAGACTGTGAGCTGAAAGCACAGGCTGCCGGAGAACTGCAGGCCCTTCGAGAGAAGCTGGAGAGATCGCTGGAGCGACTCGAAAAATCCAGAAGGCAGATAGAAACGGTCCTGAAGGGAAGCGGAACTCCCGAAGAGATGTTTGAAGCTCTGGAAGACGGGACGAGAGAGGCCATCACGGCCGTCGAGAAGGCCAGAAGCGAAGTCCGCCTGTCCGAAAAGGGCCTGGCCGACATCGACGGGGAACTCGAGAACAAACTGGCTCTGGAAGTGGAATCGGATAGAGAGTTGAAGAAACTGGCCTCAGCCGGGGGAGAACTTGTCCTGGAGCTTCAAGAGATGCAAAGAGAGAGCGACGGTTTCGAGAGCTTGCTGTGCGTCCTTCCGGACTTAACCCTCGCCCTCGAAGAGACGAGAAGAGAGATGAACTCTCATAAAAGCGATTACGACCAATACAACAGAAACTCCGTCCTGGCCGGCTATCTCGAAGAATACACCGGGAACTTCCGCCAGTCTCTGGAGCTCTGCAGGGAGAAATCGAAGAGGATAGGGCTGTCGAGACACGAATTCGGCGAACTGCGCAGGGGCTTCGACTGGTCGAAATTGAAGGAAGTCGCAGAGGAGTTCGAAGGGATACAGGAGGCCCAAAGGTCCGGACGGGACGAAGTGACCTCTATAAAGAAAGACCTAGATTACATAGAAACGGAGCTCGACAGGATACGCGAACACGAGAAACGCTTGAAAGAATTGAAAGAGAGAAAGGCCTTGATCGAGAGAAAGGTTTCGCTCGCGGAAAAGATGAGAGAGAACCTGAACCTCACGGGCGAGAAGATAACCGCCGGCTTCAGGGACAGTATAGAGAAGAAGGCCACGGCAGATTACAGGAAGATCTCCGGAATTGAGGAGTCGATCATCTGGAACGAAGATTACGAAGTTTTCCTGAAATCTCCCGGCGAGGCGGGCGCGAGTCTGAGAAGCTTTTCGAACTTATCCGGCGGCGAACAGGTGCTGGTCTCTCTCTGCCTGAGGGCGGCCATGACCAATGTTTTGAGCGGTGCGAGACTCGCCATCTTCGACGAGCCCACTTCCAATCTCGACAGGGAGAGAAAGGAACTGCTGGCGCAATCGATGAGGGAGCTTTTCGGCGAGCTCGACCAGGCGATAATAGTCACGCACGACGACGTCTTTTCCGAGATGGCACAAAAAGTTATCCGGCTGGGCGATTAGGCCGTAGATTGAAATCGTATAACCACCGAACGGAGGTGTGAGCTTTGAAAACGGTACTGAAAAACATAGAGTATCTCGTTACCATGAACGCGAAAAGGGAAGAGCTTAGAGAGGCTTATATATCAATAGTGGACGGAGTGATCGAGGAGATCGGCGAGGGGGCCGGTCCGGCGGGCGAGGTGGAAATCGACCTCAAGGGGCGCATAGTGACTCCCGGCTTCATAAATACCCACCACCATTTCTACCAGTCTCTCTTTCGCAGCGTCAAAGAAGTTGCTTCGGCCAAGCTGTTCGACTGGCTTGTCTTTCTCTATGAAAAATGGAAGAAGCTCGACGGAGAAGCCATCTTCGTCAGCTCGAAGATCGCCATATACGAGATGATGGCCTCCGGCGTCACGACCACCACCGATATGCTCTACCTCCACCCGGCCGGCAGGGAGGGCTTCATCGACAGTGAAATCGAAGCGGCAAAAGAGACCGGCGTCAGATTCCATCCAACCCGCGGCTCGATGTCTCTCTCCAGGAAGGACGGCGGCCTCCCCCCCGATTCGGTGGTCCAGAGCGAAAGAAAGATAATCGAAGACTCGGTGCGCCTGATCGAAAAGTACCACGACAGGCGGAGGAACGCGATGACCAGAATTGCGCTGGCCCCTTGTTCGCCCTTCTCGGTCACCGGGGAATCGATGATCGCGACGGCCGAACTGGCCGAAAAGTACGACGTGCTCTTGCACACTCACCTGGCCGAGACGAAAGACGAAGACGATTTCTGCATACAAAAGAAGGGCCTGCGGCCGGTAGATTACATGGAGAAGGTCGGCTGGCTGAACCGACGGGTCTGGTTTGCCCACCTGGTGTGGCTCAACGAAAAAGATATATCGAAGCTGGTTGAAAACGACTGTGGAATGGCCCACTGCCCGACCTCTAACATGCGTCTCGGTTCGGGAATAGCGCCGGTAAAGGAGATGAAGGCGGCCGGCATGAGAATAGGTCTGGCCGTGGATGGCAGCTCTTCGAACGACTCGGGAAACATGCTGCTCGAAATCAGAAACGCACTTATGCTCCAGAGGGTCTTGAAGGGGGCCGACGCGCTCTCTCCCAGAGATGTCCTCGAATTCGCCACGCTCGGCGGAGCGAAAGTCCTGAGAATGGACGACTTCACCGGCTCGATCGAAAAGGGAAAGGCCGCCGATATCGCCGCTTTCAGACTGGACACCCTGTCCATGGCCGGCGGGCTCTCCGACCCGGTTGCCTCGCTCGTTCTCTGCGACCCTCATGGAAGCGATTTTGTGATGGTCAACGGCAAAGTGCGCGTACAGAATGGAAGAATCATAGACAGCGACCTGCCCGAGCTCATAAAAAGACAGAACCACATATCGGCAAAACTGCTGGAAGCGAGTCAGGCACAATGAGTAATGGGTACGCAAGAACCGAGAGGTAAGAGGTAAGAAGATCAAGATCTTCACGCTCTTCACACCTCTCACCTCTGTTCTCTCGCGAAAATGGGGACTGACTGTTTCCTGAGGTCTGTCCCCATTTTTTCCTCTCTCTTTCTCTCTCCTTCTCTCTCTCTCTTTCTCTCTCTTACTCTCTCCTCTTCCCAATTACTGTCTTCCGGAATTGAAGTTGTCTCTTTTGTACTTCAACCAGGGGCCGCCGTCCAGGCCGTTACTGCTGCAATTGACGGCGACGATCTTGCCGTGGTTGGTGCCGAAATAGATTATTCCGTTAAGAAATATTCTACTACAAGACTTCGGCAATCCAGACACATCTCAAACTCTTCAGTTATCTCAACTTATGATTTCAAGTGAAGAAGCCTGCTGGCAAGGCTGTAATGGCGATCTCTCGTGCTATAATTGCTTTCAAACTTACGATTCATATGAGTTTGCCTCTTTTCGAGATTCATACCCGCTCTTTGAAAAAAGAATCAGTTCTTTCTGCGGACTTTAAACGCAAGGCTTTCCGGTTGCTAATCCATGTTCTTTGTCTAGTTCACTCGTGTGGCATGTTTGTGCGAAAGATACTTCAAAAACAGAGATCTAAGGGACCTGAAAAGGGAGGTGAACCCAGTGAGGAAAATAGCCGTTTTTCTGCTTGCACTGCTGTCGTATTCATTGGTTTTCTGTGGCGGACCCGAAATCAATTCCGCCACCGCTCAAGAAAAGATAACTCTGTTCATCAATGGAACAGTGGTGACTGTGGATGAACAGATGACCGAGGCGCAGGCCGTGGCCGTTAAGGGCGACAGAATCATCGCCGTCGGTACGAACGAAGAAATCGTCAAATTCATCACCGAAGATTCCGAGGTTATCAATTTGAAGGGCAAAACCCTTATGCCGGGATTTGTCGAGGTTCATTCTCATCCTTTCGTCAAAATGGTCGTTGAAAGCGCCATGGTCGATATAAGGCCCGCCGTGGGTTATACCGACGGCGAGAAGATCATGGACATGATCGAAGAAGCCGTCGCGAAGGCCGAACCAGGTGAGTATTTGGTCTTCTTCGGCTGGGATCCTCTCCTGCAAAAGGGTTTAAAAAACCCCACAAAGAAAGAACTGGATGCGATAGCGCCCAACAACCCTCTTTTCATCTGGGGAAACAGCGTCCACATAGGTTTCGCAAATTCGATGGCTTTCGAGCTGGCGGGTATAACCAAAGACACACCAGATCCCGTCGGCGCTATGGCGGGAACCTTCGGAAGGGATGAGAACGGCGAACTCGATGGAAGGCTCGATCAGGGCGGTCCGATTTCCATGTTGATAAAGAATTACCTGCTCGAATATTTCGGAGGTCCCCAGCAGCTGGCAGAGGCCGTTTACCATGGGTGGCTGGTCAACGCGAGCGACGGAGTCACCACTATAAGCGACAACGTTCTCGAGAAAGATATACTGACCCTGTATCAGTTAACGGAGCGGCTGCAAAAGACTCTTCGTCTGCGCGGCTACGCGGTGGATTACAAAAACATAGTCATACCCGACGATAGCGAAATGATAAAAATGGTCGGCGGAAAGCTTTTCATCGACGGAAGCCCCTGGACCGGGACGATATCGATGAGAGAGCCTTATCTGGTGAACGATACGACCACGGGAATCATGGATACTCCGGCCGGTTATATGCAGGAGCCCTACGTAACCCGGCAAGAGTTGCAGGATTTCATAGACGACATACTAATAAGGGGAATCTCCGCGGAGATACATGCAAAAGGAGACCTTGCCATCGACTGGGCTATGGATGCGATCGAGGCCGGGTTGCAGAAGTATCCGACCGCTGATCACCGCATCCGTCTCGAACACGTTCCCATGATCCGCGACGATCAGCTCGAAAGGGCGAAGAGGCTGGGAGTGGCCGTGAGCTTCCTTATGGCGCACGTACGGTACTGGGGAGATGTTATTCCCACGCTCGTGGGTGAAGAAAGAGGACAGCGCTGGTGTCCTGTGGCTTCTGCGGTGAAGTATGACGTCAGTTACTCGTTCCATTTCGACGGACCGACTTCGCCCAACAAGCCCCTGGAAAGTTTGCAGACGGCCGTAACCAGGGAAACCGTGAACGGTCGGATACTCGGACCGGAGGAATGCATTTCGATCGATGAAGCTATACGCGGCTACACGATAAACGCCGCTTATCAGTTGTTCATGGATAAAGAAATAGGCAGTATAGAGGTTGGGAAGCTCGCCGACCTGATCATCCTGAGCGAAAACCCCAGAGAGGTAGATCCCGAAAAGATATCCGAGATCGAAGTGCTGGCGACTTACATAAACGGAGAAGTCTTCTGGAGCAAAGACTCTCGACTTATCCATTTCTAGTTAAAGAAAAGAGGGAGGATTAAACAAATAGCCAGTAGCCGCCACTGGACAGTCTACTTTCTAAGAACGGTTGGTTCTTCGGCTCTTCCGTGGTCGCGAGCGAGACACGGACACTTCTTTTGTACCATATAAGGCAACGTTAGTGTTATCCGGTCGCAAACATGGTATATTCTAAGAAACACGGAAAAGAGGTGGGGAAATGGAGTTGATTCGCCTCAAGTATGATGGTAACATCTACTCTATAACGGATACTTTGCCTTTCTCGGTAGCGATTCTCGATCAGATTTACGACGGAGACCTCAATCTCTGCCTTGAGGATCTCGGCGGGACGAAGATCGAACCGGACCTCGAAACTCTCAAGTCTTTAATAGCAGCTTTCGAGGATATTGTCGAACCGGAGATTTACGCCCCCATAGAGTACCTGGAGTTCAACGAGTACATGAACGAGTGCGGACTCACGGTGAAGAACTTCGCGAGAGGTACTTTCGGCGGTTTCCAGGACAAGATACTTTCCATCGCCGATCGAGGCGATTACGAAAGTGCACAAAAGTTCCTCGATCTTTTAATGGATGCGAACGTTGACAAAGCCACTCTGTGCGAACTCAAGGGCAACATCTATCTTGAAGAAGGAAACGAAGAGGAGGGTATAAGATGGCTTCAGCAGGCCCTTATGATCGATCCCTCGCTTTTGAGTGCACACTCCTTCCTCGGTCAGACCTATTACAACCGGGGGGAATATGACAAGGCCGCACAATACTGGAATCGTGAGATCTCGATAGCCCCCGACCATCTAGTAACGTATTTCATGCTGACCGATGCCTATATACAAGCCGGTAGAATAGACGAGGCGATGAACGTTCTCAGGACGCTCTCCCAGCGTGACCCCTCAAGTATCCTCACCAAGGCCGAAATGGTTGAGCTGTGTCAGAAGGCCGGCGATTTCGAACAGGCAGGCAAGATCGAAGAGGAGATACTCAATTCCCGACCTGTCTATATAAACGACGTCGAAGTTTGGGCCAAGACGCAGTTCAGAAATGGCCGCTTTGACACTGTTCAGGAACAGGTTCTGGAGTTTCTAAAGAAAGAACCGGAAAAGCCCGAGCTGAAGATGCTTTTGGTGGTAACCTTCATGAAACTCAAGAACTGCGAGGAAGCCAGAAGGCTCATGAAATCCTTTGAGAAGGGCCAGCTCTGGTACTTCTACGGAAAGAAGGAGCTTTTCAACGAATTTCTCACAGAAGAAGAGAGAAGACAGTGTGGTATCCTCTAGCGCTGATCGTACCGATTTTTTTTATTTTTGGGCTGGTTTTCGGTAGTTTTTCTAACGCTCTTATCTATAGAATACCATCGAAGGAGTACACGATATTCAAGCCCAGAAGAAGCATATGTCCTTCGTGCAAGCACGAGCTGACCTGGAAGGATAACATCCCGCTTTTCAGTTATCTCACCCTTAAAGGAAGATGCAGGTACTGCGGCTCGAAAATATCGCCCCGATACCCTCTCGTAGAGCTTATGACGGCCTCGCTTTATGCGCTCAACGCCGCGCTCTTTCCACTGTCTGAGGCGATTTCGCTTTCTCTTATGGTAACCGGGCTAGTTGTTTCCGCCTTCATAGATCTGGAGCATTACATGATACCCGATTCGGGAGTGATACTGGTGGGGCTGGGCAGTTTCTTCTGGGCCTTCTTCCGGGGCCGTTTCCCGGAGAATCTTATAGGAGCGCTTATCGTAACCGGTGCCATGGTGGCTTTCTTTCTTATCGCCAACCAGTTCCGGAAGGATAGTTTCGGTTTCGGCGATGTCGAGCTTCTGGCGGTGCTCTCACTGGCCACGGGGATACTAGGCTCTCTGTACACTATCATGATAGCAGCCTTCGTAGCACTGGCCTCTTACGCGATCGCATCGGCCGTCAAAAGGCGAAAGTTCGACAGGTTGGCCCAACTTCCCTTCGGTCCGTTCATCGCATCGGCCGGGTATCTGACGGTACTTGTACTTGACCTCATAGAAGGACTGTACGCATTTTGAGTACAAAAGACTGGAGAACTCTTCTGAACGAAGCAGCGGATGAATTCTGTACTTTTCTCACAGAGAGAGGAATGAAGTGTGTCGTAGAGGGTGGCGGTGAGTATTTCGTACAGATCAGAACGATATATCCCACTAAAATATACAGTAACTCAAAGGGAGACAGAAGGATCGTGGTCGAAGGCCGACCCGGACCGGCGGAAAAAGCCCGGTTGATCTCCCTTTGGGAGGAGTTCAACGGCCACAGCTTCAAAGGGGTTAATATCTTCGTGGACGGGAGTTGCCGTGGCCAGGTATCCTCTTACGCCGCAGTCATTATTGAAAACGGATTAGTGATTGGGATGATCTCGGGCTGTTTCAGGGATGGCGCCGGTATGCGGAACGTCGCGGGAGAGATAGTGGCGGTCGAAAAAGCCGTGGAGTTCTGTTTGAAGAAGTCCATCACGGCAGTGAAGATCCACTACGATTACGAAGGACTTTGTGGATGGGCAGAGGAATACTGGCAGGCGAAGACACCGCGCACAATCGAGTACAGAAAGCGCATGAGAGAGATCTCAGAAAGTCTCTCGATAAAGTGGGTGAAAGTAAAGGCACACAGTGGGAATTCTTACAACGAAATGGCCGATAAACTCGCAAAAAAAGCACTGCAGGAATGTAAGATGGTGTAATTTCCATGGTACTCTTGCACTGTCATCCCGTAGTAAAAAGGCTAAAGTGTAATCAGGGCACCGTCCTGCAAATACGAAAACCCAGGCCGCTGTATGTTTCAGTGGGCGAGTAGTTGCCGCGATTCGCCACACGTGCGCACGTCGCGACTTTGTACCAGCTGCCGCCACGCTCTACCCGGTAGGAACCAGCAGTACCGTTGTATGGATTTATCTTTGTTGTCTCTGTGTAATCGTACCACCAGTCGGAACACCACTCCCACACATTTCCGGACATATCGTAGATACCCAGCTCGTTGGGAGCCTTCTTCCCGACTTCGTGAGTTTTATCCTCGGAATTCGAATAGTACCAGGCCACCTCACCTACATCATCGCTACCGGAATACATGTATCCATTGCTATCGTTACCGCCACGGGCTGCGTATTCCCATTCCGCTTCAGTAGGCAATCTGTATCCGGGTACCTTTGTTATGTCTGTCGTTACTTTTCCGTCTTTGTCCAATAGATTTCCGATGGTGTCGTACGCTTTGGGAAGTCCTTCTTTCTCACTCAACCAGTTGCAGTATGCTATCGCGTCCCGCCAGCTCACGTAGATTACAGGTCTGCTTCCCCTTCCCCAACCTTCGTCGTTCGGTTTGCTCCGGCCTGTAACCTCGCAGAAGGCGTCGTATTCGTCGAAAGTAGTTTCATACTTGCCGATGTAGAAGTCGTATGTGAGAGTTACCTCGTGAACTGGTCTGCAAAAATCCACTAAGTCTCCAAATTCGTCGCCCATCATGAAAGTTCCACCCTCGACGAGTACCATTTCTCCGACTCCCGTCGAATATGTAAAGCTCCAGCTTACTATGTTGGAGTAAGCACCTTCGTTGTCCTGCGCCCTGACCTCAAACTTGTGAGGCCCTTCCGAGTAACCGTTCCAGGTGTAACTCGTATTCGTGGCGTTACTCTCCCAGCTCCCTTCATCTTTTCTGTATTCGTACTTAGTTATCGTTCCGTCATATTCCTTTCCAGTCCAGGTGAAGGTGCTGCTGTTTTCTGAGATCTCTCCGTCTGGACCGCTCACTTTATTAACTTCTGGAGGTTCGTTCTTAACATATCCTTCCTTCCAAAACCAGGGACATCCTGTTATAAGAAGTATTACAACCGCTAGCAGTAAAAACAAAAAACCGAAATAAACGACTTCTTCATTACCCCACCTCCATAAGCGAGGCCTCGCACTCGAAGTAAACACTTGAAGACTCAGACAATACACTGCAAGGGGTGCAATGCACTCATAAGACTAATATAGCAGTTATTACATACTGCACAAAGGAATATTCACTCGTGTGAATTTCAATTTCTGCGATTCGTTTATCGGTGGATAAGCCCTGTTCATCGCTTTCTATCAGTCGTCTAGTCTGGCACGCATAAACTTATCTTCCGGCCCGGAGATGAGTGTCGCCGATCGTCATGAGTTTCGCGGGGCGCCATCAATCATCGTTCAAGGTTCTCTTTCCGTAAACTGCAAGAACGGCCTGTTCAATATGTGCGATTTCCTCGTCCGACAGAAAGTCGAAGTGGCTCTTGCGTTTCTGTGCAGAAAGCCTGCCGTTGTTCTGCAGGCAAAAGCGGATGAAGAGGTCTATCAACCGGTCGGGCATATCAACGATTTCCTGGATGGCTTTCTTTGTCTCATCGTAGCTGGCCAAAAACGCCAATTCCCGGGGGAGTTCCTCCTCTATGGTCTGATCGATGAATTTGAAGAGCGCCTCCACCTGGGGCGTCATGTCGATATAGCGGTACCACCTGGCGGTATCGTTGTGAACGGTCATGCTGCCTTCTTTATCGAGCGAGTAGTCCACCAGAGGCATAATATGACGTGAGAAGGCTTCCAGAGAGGCGTCATAGTCTTCAGGGTTCTTCAGCATCGACGCCGATATGGGAAACATGACGCCTTTGGGCGTAAAGCCCCGGCGGGCAAGAATGTTGTGGATCAGAAAACGGTGAATTCGACCGTTGCCGTCTTCAAACGGGTGCAGAAAAACGAACCCGTAGGCGATAACGGCGGCGTGAACCACGGGGGACACATCGCTGGCGTCCATACGCTTATGGGCGGTTACCAGGCCCTCCATCAGGTCGGCCAGATCCTCAGGCTTCGGACATGCGAAATGTATTCTTTCCCTCTGCCAGGCGATTGTCTCTCCGACATAGTTCTGGCCCGTCCGGTAATCGGAGTCTCGAAACCGTTGATCGACAATTCGATTCTGAAGTTCGATCAAGCGCGGTTTTTCGCAAAAGTCTTCCTGCTCGGCCAGCTGGAGCAGCGCTACAAATCGCCCGGTTCTGGTCGATGTTGGCTTAATATGTTCGATCTCAAAAGAGGATTTTGTCTCCTTGGTGTACAGATAGCCTAGCGCCCTCCTCAGCAACTCTGGCGAATAGCCAGCCACAGCCCTGCGGCATCGCCCGGGAAGATCGGCTGTTTCAAAGCTTCGAAGGGTTTCTGTACGGCGAACGGTTGGGCAAAAGCGTGGGTCACCCAGTAGATTGTCG
>MTKZ01003296.1_pt1 | contig 10907 bp, 8 predicted proteins | sample 1042781 | NCBI WGS metagenome assembly MTKZ01 (sample SAMN06212207, study PRJNA360539) | anaerobic digester metagenome | biome: Wastewater treatment plant; material: sludge; isolation source: anaerobic digester fed with sludge from wastewater treatment plant | place: Denmark: WWTP Viborg ...
TCAACCATTTCATCGGCAAAAGCTTCATCGACAAGTGTTCCGTTGGTGAACAGTCCGTAAGTGAGCCTGTTGTGCTTACGGCAAAGCTTCAGAATTTCAGCTTTTCGCATCAATGGTTCGCCACCTGTCATCAGAACTTCAATTACACCGATCTTCCTTGCTTCAGCAAGAAGCTCATCAAGTTTCTCGTACGAAATGTTGCTGTTTTTCTGATAATCGGCAGCCCAGCATCCTGTACATCTCAGATTGCATGAGCTCGTCGGATCGATCATGAGAAGCCGGGGCAGGACCGTTTTATATTTTCTGTTGAGCAACAGCCTTTTGGGTATATAAAACAATCCGTCAATCGTAAGAAAATCAAAAAGATTTTTTACCTCGAAATACCGGTAAAGCCTGTAAATAAAATCCTTATGATGAGGGTAGGGCGGAATCTTCTTCTTTACGCCGCCAATATTAAGATATTTCATTATGTACTTTTTCCTTCCGGTGAACAGGAAAATACTTGTTATTCATTTTCAGCACTGCTGTAAACCGGGAATTTGGCTGTCGAATTATCATCGAAGGTAAATTCAATGCCTACCAGTCCGAAACGGTGATTTGCCCAGTATTTGGTTTTCTTTACACCGAATTTATTTGTGTTTTCTTCTACCTCGATAACCTTTATATCCATGAAACCGTAAGGATAATCATTGTCTTCTGATCTGCTTATTACTTCCCTGTTGCTGTCGTAGCGGTCGCCTACCTGAGCGTCGTATTTTACAATGATGCCGGGCGCCAGACCTGTAACGCTTTCAATTCCTTCGGTTGTGATTTTCATTTCAATACCGCTTACAGTGACACTGTTGCCGTTTATGGTTGTAAGAGGGTGATTGGCAAGAATTGTTTTGATTGTGCTATTGGATATAGTTGCGGTTCCTGTAAAAGAAGATACTCCATCCTCAAGCTCGACAACAGTAGCGGTTATTCCGCTCACTCCCTGAACGGTTGCTGAAGTACTTGATACAGTCTCGCCTACTTCGCCCATGGGTGACTGGTCTCCGCCAAGAACTGTTCCGCTGTCTTTTTTACAGGCTGAAAACATCATCGCTCCGGAGAGAAGAAAAAGAAAAAGTTTTGATTTCATACACTGAGTTTTTTGGTTGATTAATAATTTATCGGTTTAATTTATTCTTTGCTTCCTTTTCAAAAATATAATTCATAGCGACATTCAGCAGTAAAATTTGACGAATGCATGTTTTTTTTTGATTGTTTAATTCATGCTCTTCAAAAACTTCCGCAAACAAACGCATTATGGCCTTAATTGGCTAGTCTGACATAATAATAACGATGGAAATCCATGGAAAATTGTTGCCTGGATATCCTTTTAAAGACTCATAATTGTTAATAGTCACCTTTGCATTTTATCCGTTGTGATATTGAAGCTGGTATTGTCAAAGCATCACCTCGCCCGGGATTAAGTCACAGACATATTTCCGGGATTTATCTGACTTAAAGATTTGCAATATTCAGATTAAAAGATCCGGGACATTTCAACGATTGTAAAATGTCCCGGACTTGTATGTTTAAGGAGATAAAATTCACTATGGTCAATGAACCGGAGAGGCCGGGAACTTCACTCGCGAAGAGAATTTTTATCAGCCTCTGACTATCTCTTCCTTGTCCTTGTCCCAGTACATTGTTCTGCCTTCAAGATAGGCTCTCGTTCCCATATGTGCGGTCATAGCCTCCTCGAATGCCTGGTCGATGTTACATGAAGGAGTAAGTCCCTGCCTTATGCATTCAAGCCACTCTCTCATGTGGAGGTGGGTAGTGTCGTAACGTTTGCCATTGACATAAGTGTACAGAAGTCCGCGCTGAGCGAAATAGAGTTCAGTTGCTGATGTAACTGCATCAACCTTGCTCTGTCCGGGCACATATGTAAAGAACGGCTGGTTTGTCGGGATAACGCCTTGTTTGATCTTTTCGGCATATCTCTGAGAGTCTCTGTCGGCCGTGATGGTCAGAATATTTGAAACCTCCATGGAGGCTTCGGTTCCCATGAAGATTTTTCCCCTTTCCCTTGAACTGGCCAGGGTAGCGCTGTAAAGCATTGTAAGATTTTTGTCGGGCCATTCGAATGTTGTCTGGAGGACATCCGGAACAGTTCTTCCATCCTTGAAGAAATAAACACCTCCCGATGATGTTGAAGATGCAGGAATACCAAGATGCATTATCTGGTTGGCAGCATCGAATTCATGTGTGAGAAGGTCTCCCGAGAGGCCGGTGCTGTAGTCCCACCAGCAGCGCCATCTGAAGAATCTTTCAAGGCTGAACTGGTCGCGTTTTTCGGGGCCCATGTAACGTTCAAGCTTGTTTGAGAGCATATAGTCGTTATACTCTTTGATTCTCTCCGGGTCGCCTTCAAACTGTTTCCAGTCGATGGTCTGAGGATTTGAGCCCTCTATTATTGGATATACCCAGGCTCCGTTGGGGGTGTTACGGTTGGTACAAACCTGAATAAGGTTTACATGACCAAGAAGGTTGTTGTTTATAATTTCTTCGGCTTTCTGGTAGCCTGCTGTCTGACGTCCCTGATGGCCCAGCTGAAAGACTATTCCAGATTCCTTTACTGCCTGACGAACGAGGTATGTTTCAGGCACTGTCCATGTCATTGGTTTTTCGCAATACACATGTTTGCCGGCCTTTGCTGCTTCTATTGTCATGGTGCCATGCCAGTGATCAGGGCCGGCTATTACTATCGCGTCTATATCGTCGGAAGCAAGCATTTCCTTGTATGTCAGGTAGCGTTTTGGCAGGTTTCCGGGTTTACCGTTTGTTCCTTCCTTGTTGACATTGGCTCCGGCCTGTGCTGCAGTATTGGCGTAAACGTCGAAAATGTCGCACACACCGTTAACGACAACATTCAGGTTGTCCTGCTCCATGAAGACTTCATATCTTGTATCGTTGGGATTTGTCTTTTTGGCTTCGATAAGAGTGTCGATATAGGTTGGCTCAGCAAAACCGAGAGCCCTCATGAGCTGCTTTCCCCTGATACCGAAACCGACAAGCCCCAGCCGGATCTGTTTTCCGTTTGCCTGCGGCTGGATGAATACAGCCTCCTTATTGCTCAACTGGAATACATCTGAAATGTCTCTGCCCTGAAGTTCCTTTTTCCTTGTTTTGATAGCGCCATAGGCCATTGCACCGAGCAGAGGAACAGTGGCAAGGGTTTTTATAACATCGCGTCTTCCAACCGGTGCAGGCTTCTTCGACTCACTGTTATTGCCGGTTTTATTTATATTTTCCTTTTCCATATGATTTTTTCAGATAATGTATTTTTGACAGCTGACAGGTAAGATCCTTGCAAGAACACGGTCAATCCCAATTTCCCTTCCTGTGGGAAAAACAAAAAGAACTCCCAGTCCGGCCAGCTCAACCAGGTTTTTGTCGATAAGGAAATATGATCCTTCCATCGGCATACCGTATGTTACATTCAGCAGTGCCGGGTGTGAAAGGGTGTATAATACAAGCAGAAGGATACCTCCGATACATGACAGGCGCGTAAAAAGCCCCAGGATAAGCCCCAATCCGATTAGTACCAGGGCCCACTCATTAAGAAAGTCGACGTACTTCATCAATCCGGCATTTGCCGACATATTTCCGAAGAAAGTTCCGAATGGCCCCTGAGAATCCATGAGATATGCTTTTGCGGTCCATGAAGGATTAAGGACCTTTACCAGTCCTTCATAGAGAAAATGCCAGCCTATGAATATCCTCAGGACCAGCAGCCACGATAGTTGTGCTTTTGAATAGTTGTTTTCCATAAAATTATATACTAAAAATTCTGACTGGTTTTATTAATCAATCAATATTAAAACGTTTTTTTTAAGCAGAATGGTTTATGGAATTTTTGCTTTTACCGTCTGAAACCCCATAAGCAGCGTAAACATAGTGTTTTTTAGTTTTCATTATATCTCTTTAACATAATTTAATACTAAGTTTTTTGGCACTTTTTTACCTGTTCCTGATTAAAACATTCACTGAAGACCCTCCCGGAGGGCTTTTCAGGCAGCATTCCCGGATCTGCCTGAGCCTTAGAGAGCGTAACGATATTAAAACGGGATCTCCTGACTCTGGTCATCGAAGAAATATTGCATGATAGCGCATTTATTATTATTTCGATTATTTTTAGACCCTGTAAGAACAATAAAAATCAGGCAAGTTGAATCTATTCAGAACCAAATCACTTTCGGAGATGATGCAGTTTGCATCTGATTCTGAACACGGTCTTAAGCGCGAATTAACAGCTACTAATCTTATTTTCATCGGAATAGGCTGTATTGTGGGTACGGGGATTTTTGTAATAACAGGAACTGCCGCGGCTCAATATGCCGGCCCTGCTCTCAGCATCTCATTTGTAATTTCTGCAGTACTTTGCATGTTTGTTGCACTGTGCTACACGGAATTTGCATCAATGATACCCATTTCGGGTAGTGCGTATTCATATGCATATACCACGGTAGGTGAGCTGATCGCATGGTTCATAGGCTGGAACCTGGTTCTGGAGTATATTTTCGGAGCTTCCCTGGTAGCTGTTGGCTGGTCGGGTTATGTTGTAAGTTTTCTGAAAGACTTCGGGATCGTGATCCCGGAAAAATTAAGCAGTGCTCCTTTTACCTACCATGGAGGCTGGATAGCTACCGGAGCGGTGATTAATTTCCCGTCGATCTTCATTGTAGGTCTCATTACGACTGTCCTGGTTTTTGGTATAAGGGAATCGGTACGGGTCAACAATATAATTGTGATCATCAAGGTTGCCGTTATCCTTCTTTTCATCGGTTTCGGACTTTCATATATCAACTTCGAAAACTATAAACCATTTATTCCCGAGAATGCCGGGGAATTTGGAAAGTTTGGATGGAGCGGCATTTTCAGGGCTGCCGGCATCATCTTCCTTGCGTATGTCGGTTTTGATGCGATATCAACAGTGGCACAGGAAGCAAAGAACCCACAGAAGGATATGGCAAAGGGTATACTGGGTTCGCTGATTATTGTAACGGTTCTTTATATATCTGTATCACTTATACTCACAGGGATAGTTAACTATAAATTTCTGAATGTACCCGATCCCATAGCGGTAGGCATAAATGCTGCAGGTGAGAAGCTGTTCTGGCTTCGTCCGATAATCAAAATCGGGGCAATAGCCGGAATGAGCTCGGTCATACTTGTACTGATAACCGGGATGCCCCGCATCCTTTACACCATGTCGAACGACGGACTTTTGCCTCCGGTGATGGGAAGGGTTCACAGGAAATACCGCACGCCTCATGTAACTACAATAATTGTAGGAGCGGTTGTAACAATTATTTCGGGTCTTTTTCCGATCGATCTGATTGCAGAACTTGTTTCAATAGGGACACTGCTGGCATTTACAATGGTATGTATCAGTATTATTATCCTGAGGATTAAAAGACCCGACATGCACCGGCCCTTTAAAACTCCTGTAGTGTATTTTACAGCTTCAGTTGGTGCATTAGGGTGTGTCTACCTCATGACATCGCTTCCAGGATCAACCTGGGCGAGGCTGGGAGTATGGACAGTGCTGGGATTCTGTATATATTTCTTTTACGGTATGAGGCACAGTAAGTTGAACTATCCCGACAGATCAGCTATTGGCAGTAAAGGAAAATAACCACTGAGGCGACTATCTTCGTGGCGCATAAAAAAATACCTTCTTCGTTACCTGATACAAATATCTGGAATTCTCTGCCCGGAAGCTTTCCTCGGTTTGTTCTGCTCAGTCCGGGTTGAGTTTTTTTTCATTCCTCTTCCTCAAATACCTTCCTGAGCGACAACTTAAGCAAAATCAGTCCTATTGCTCCTGCAGTAAGGGAGGAAATAAGGATTGCAATTTTCGAAATGTTGATTATCTCCTGATCAGAGAAAGCCAGCATTGTTATGAATATTGACATTGTAAAACCTATCCCTCCGAGAAATCCAACCCCGGCAATATCCCTCCATCTGAGGTCGGGCGACAAAACCGATAGTCCTGACCTGGCTGACAGAAATGAGAAGAGCCATATCCCCAATGGTTTACCAATCACGAGTCCGGCAAATATCCCGATACTGTAAGGCCTTGCCAGACCTGCCCATGAACCTGTATCGATCGGAAGACAAGTATTGGCCATGGCAAAAACGGGAAGAATAAAATAAGCGACCGGTTTATGCAGATAATGCTGAAGAACATACGACGGGGATTTTTCACCTCCGTCGCCGAAAGGAATAGCAAAGGCCAGCAGCACACCTGCAAGGGTTGCATGAACTCCTGAATTATGCATGAAATACCACATCAGGACTCCTCCTGCAAGGTAAGGGATAAGGTTCATTACCCTGAGACGGTTCAGTATGATCAGAACGATAAAGATCCCCAGAACAATAAGCAGGTTGAGGAATGATACCGAGGAGGAATAGACTACTGCGATGATTATTATGGCACCGAGGTCGTCGATAACAGCAAGGGCTGTCAGGAATATCTTAAGTGAAGCCGGTACATGCTTTCCGAGAAGCGACAGGATTCCAATGGCAAAGGCAATATCTGTGGCCATTGGGATTCCTGCCCCGGATTGCGTTTCAAGTCCGAAGTTAAAAGCAATAAATAGAAGGGCGGGAACTATCATTCCGCCAAGTGCCCCAAATATCGGGAGAGAAGCGTTTTTCAGGTTCGAGAGTTCTCCAACATATATCTCCCGCTCCAGCTCGAGGCCAATGAGAAGGAAAAAGAGGGCCATGAGGCCGTCATTTATCCAGTGGGTCATTGAATGACTGCCAATCTGTGTGTTCCAGAATTCTATATAGGGAATCTGCAGGCCGGAATTTGCCAGTGTAATTGAGATCACAGTGACGGATATAAGGATTAACCCGCCAATTTTTTCGCTGTCAAAAAACTCTTTAAATAGCCGTGCTAAAAACATCTAAATCAATTGTCATTATTATTCTAAGTAATTCCGGGCCGAAAATAACAAATTACGGCGGGTTTCAGGGCAGATTTTCTGTTAAAAAATGTTGATCCGGCGCCGGATAGTAAGTTGCAACATAGTCATTATTAAATTAATATTTATGGTTTATCAGCCTGGGTGCTGCTTCCTTTTTTCGAAGAAAATCGCTTTGCCGGGTTTGATATTCAGAAGGGTCTTGAGATAGATAATCAGAGTTCTGAAAAATAAAGACGGACTTTTGGATTTAACTGATTTGATTAACTGACTTCCGGTGACATATACTGGTTTAGAGGGTCTGAACACTGTTTTAAGGGGAGTCAGTGATTCCAGGTCAGATACCTCAGTACAGCACAGTCCTATTTCAGGGTAAACATGTGCGTCGCTTCCTCCCACAACGGGAATATTATGCTTTCGGGCCAGATCGACAGCCATCGAGTTTGTGTTAAGGTCTAGACGGGAATTCCAGCCTTCTATAAAATCGATCATCGAAAAGTCTATAAGGCTAAGATCATGCCCCTTGTATGGATGATTCAGTATCACACGTCCTCCCTGGTCCTTTATCTCCCTGACAACCTCGCTGAATTTCCGGGATTTTATCTCATTTTTTATAAAAATTCCTGTGATGTCGCCTGCATCGGTTGCAATCTCCGCCCCTGGAATTACAATCAATCCACTGTCGTTATTCAAAGCCTGAGTTTCAATAGCCCCTTTCAAAGTATTGTGATCACAGATCACAATAGCGTCAAGACCTCTCATTTTTGCCAGCCTCAGTATCCGTGCCGGTTTCATAAGGCTGTCGTAGGAATGATATGTATGGATATGGAAATCAATCAGCATCTGAACCATTTTTTATAATAAAAGACAGGGATGTAGATCAGCTGGAAAAGGTTAGGGAGAGGATCTCTGAACCAGATGTCATTTGATGCTGCGAAAAGATCCCGGAAGAAGGATGGGAAGCTGCCGGGTTTTTGAAGGATGTGAAAAAGGTCTCCGTTCAGGATCCACTGAAACCTTAATCCATTCTTATATTGAGCTTGTACGGGTTCAATTCCCAGAGCCTCATCAATAAGCATCCGGGGGAAGTTCACCCCTGCAGCAAGGGCCAGATCAAGCGAACCCCAGAACTTTGCATTTATCTCCATCAGGTAGTATGTACCGGATGATTCTTCTTTCTTGAATTCTATCATCGCAACGCCGTCCCATTTAAGGTGATCGAGAATTTTTTTGCCGTATTCCAGCATCTTTTCATCGAAGTAACTCTCGGCGCAGGTGCTCGGGCCTCCTGAGGAAGGATATTCCCTTATCCTGCGGTGCATAAAGTAAGATCTGCATTCACCCCTGCAATAATAGGCAAAGAAGCCATAACCTGCTCCTTTAATGTATCTCTGTATTATGGGGAATGGACCGGAAAAGTCATGATCATGACATATTTTCCTGAACTTATGTATCATTTCCTCTTTGCTGAACGCATATTCAACTATGCTGTTTCCTGCTTCGAAGGGCCCCTTTATTACACAGGGGTAGGTGATCTCTAACTTTTCTATGTCATCAATAGAATCCAGGCTTACGGTTTCAGGGTAAGGAATTCCTAATTTCACAGCAAGCCGGCCGGTATCGTTCTTGCTGTTAGCAAGGAGGATATTTTCGTGGCTTGTTATGGTAAGATGTGTTTTTTGCCTGATCTTTCCGGCATTCTCCGAGCAAAGCCTGTAGCTTATAAATGAAACCGGGATTATGGCAAGATATTTTTCACGGTCGAGAATATCCAGTATCTGAGAAACATATTTTAAAGGCTCTTTCCGGGGGTTGCTTATTATGAATTTCCTTTTGCCGTATTTCGAGAAGAAGGCAAGGGAAGCTTTGCTGTGCGAGACAAGGTCAGGAATGTACCGGCCGCTTTTGCCCAGGTGCCGTACTATTGCAAGGGCATTTTTGTGGTCGCAGTCAAGTATCAGAATTCTGTTTTTATTTTCCGGTGATCCTTTCATAAATGTTTTTCCCGCTTGTCAGATATCCGTTTTTGTCCCTGCAATATTCAAGGATTTTTATGTACACATTTTTCCATCCTTGGTATTTGTATCTGGAGAAGAAGGTGTTGTGCCAAAGAATGGTAAAGACTCCGTTGAATTTTATTATTTCGTCAATCAGGGGGCTTATTCTTTCGAATGCTTCATCCGGATCAAGCCCCAGGTACTTCCGGAATCCAAGGGTTGCGTCCATAACGATGAGAGGTATTTCCAGAACATCCGAGACCCTGTCATTCTCATAGTCATACAGAAGAAAGGGAAAACATGTTCCCCTTCTGAAACCCGGCATTTCGGAGAAACCCAGGGTTGTGTCATATTTAATCCCGCACTCCTGAAGTATGGCCGGTGTTATCCTCTGGTCGAACATAAGGAAATGGAATCTGTTTCCCGCAATATCGCCTCCTGCTACCAATGAAATCTCTTCTTCAAGGCGTGATCTGTCTGAGTGCGAGCCGTGGCTTCCGTGAAGGCCTGTCTCATGACCGGCTGAAGCGAGGTCCGACAGAGTCTTTTGAAGCTTAGCCGATTTTATGTTATAGTCCGCATTTTTAACCCCGCCTGATTTGCCTTTGCGGGGCAGGAAGTAAAATGATGAAGAATCAGCATATTTAAGATCGGTCTGAGAAATCTCAGCCAGGTTGAACCATGCATCTCTCCCTGTAATTCTTCTGAAAAGGAGACCAGGTATGGAAAAAATCCGTCCCTTCCTCAGTTCGCTCAGAGATCCTTCCGTCCAGGCGCTGCTGCAATTATCAATGTCGTGGGTTATTGCCGCGGCAAAAGCTTTTCCCTTCCATAAATCCTTCCTTTTGCATTCTCCTGCCATTGACAGAGCTGACCGGAATATGTCGAAATAATAATTGACTACTGGTATTTCTGCTGTTCCAAGCTTTTTTATCATGCTATCCGGGAAGGGGTATCGTCCATTGTTAAGGGTTTCGTTGTTTTTTATCTCGTCCATTCCCGAGAGGAAGAAGCAGGCAGAGGCGACGATGTCGTAATTTATCCTGATGCCGGTTTCACTATTTTCTATAAGGGGTTTACTGTCATCCTCGTCGAAGAGGAATGGGAGGCGTGTGCCGTTCCAGTCTTTCCATATCACGTTCAGTGGCGGAGGATCGTTTTTATCGATGAAATCCGAAAGTCCCCTGCGTTTGCGGATCACTATCTTCCTTCCATTATCTTCCCCATATCCTGAAGCTGATTCATCGAAATGATAGAACAGCCGGAAGTTCTCTAGGAAGTAGTAAAACTTAGGAGTCATTTCCCTTTTTGTTATTACAACTAATAATGGTAATGATTGTAACAAATATAATCATTCCTGCCCTTGGGCATTTTTATAAACTTTCTGTAAAAATACTGTTTTAAAGCTGATAGCCGACGGGCTTTGCAAAAGGTTCCGGTTTAACCGGAGATTATTGACATACTTTTCCTGCAGCTAATCTTGCTGGGCAAGTATGCTCCTGCGGAGCATGTCATGATAACAAGGATTTTGATTGGGGTAAGGTCATGTGTTTACAATTGTCCGGCCCCTTCAGGGCCGAATGGTAGGGGGGAGACCATACCTCCGGTTGTCACCGGAGGTTATTCACATTCTTCTCCTTCAGAGAAGGTTATGGGGTATGGATGCTCCTGCGGAGCGTATCATATAAAAAAGGATTATTATTGAGAATAAGGTTTTGTGCTTACACTGTCGTATACATAAAATTTATTCATAGGAATATTTATAACCAGGTAAACGCAAAAAAGCGAAAGATCCCGCTTTTGTCCCGAAAATCGAAGATTTTCGAGGATCCTCGAGAAACACAAACCTATGTTTGTGTTTCTCGGGACTCTCACTCTCGCTCTTTTCCTGTGGTGCCACCAGGAATCCCTGCCTGCCTGCTGCGGCAGTCAGTCAGGCAGG
>MTKZ01015137.1_pt1 | contig 10907 bp, 7 predicted proteins | sample 1042781 | NCBI WGS metagenome assembly MTKZ01 (sample SAMN06212207, study PRJNA360539) | anaerobic digester metagenome | biome: Wastewater treatment plant; material: sludge; isolation source: anaerobic digester fed with sludge from wastewater treatment plant | place: Denmark: WWTP Viborg ...
CTCCAACGCCCTGCTGCTGCCGCTGGTGGGGCTGTTCTGGCTATGGCGGGGCTGGCCGCGGGCGGCGCGCCGGCCGCTGACGACGCTGCTGCCGGCGCTGTTGGGCGCGGTGCCGCCGCTGGCCTTCCTGGCCTGGTACAATGCCGTCAACTTCGGCCGCCCGTGGACGCTGTCCTACACCTACGCCGTCAACTACCCCTGGGCGGGCGCGTTCGGCACGACCTTTAGCTTCCCGCTGTTGCCGGGGTTGCGGGCGCTGCTGTGGTGGGGCCAGGGCGGCGGCTGGTGCGGCGGGCCGCCCTGCCTCAATCAGGGATTGTTCCTGCTGTCGCCGCTGTGGTTTGTGGCCTTGCCGGGGTTGGTCGTCTTCCTACGGCGGCGGCAGGCGGCCTTCCTGCTGACGGCCGGTCTGTTTGCCGTCTACCTGCTGCTCTTCGCCAAGCACCAGACCGCCCACGGCTTCACCGCCGACGGCCGCTACCTGACGCCCTTCCTGGGCCTGCTCGTCCCGGCGCTGGGTTTTGGCCTCGACTGGCTCTTTGCGCCGCGCCGCGGGTCGGTTTTCCGCGCCCTGGCGGCCCTGGTCGTCTATGGCCTTTTCTTCCTGTCGCTGGCCCGGCAGATGCTCCACATCGGCACCAGCTACAACTACACGCTCGACCTGACCCAACTGGCGCTGCCCCTGGCCCGCCCGGAGAACACTACCCTGCTGCTGCGCGCCGTCTTCCCCAACGCCGGCAACTGGCCGTGGCTGCTGCCGCTGACCCTTGTGGCCGTGGTCGTGGCCGCTTTGCCGGCGGCGCGGTCGGCCGCGCGCGCGCGCCGGCGTTAAGCTGGCACTCATGCACGGGCTAGAAATGTGGTATGGGCGCGATCGTGCTGTTAAGATAACGAGTTGACAAGAGGGCGCGCACCGGCGCGCCATACGGCTATCGGGTCGCTGCCGCCCCGACAGGCCGATGCGGTGGAATGGAGAAGAGATTCAACATGCGAAAGACACCCTTGCTGTCGCTTCTGGCGATCCTCGTTCTATTGGTAGCCGGCGCGACGACCCTCCCGGCGCGGGCGCAGACCGGCCCGAACCTGCTGGAGAACTCCGGCTTCGAGGACGGCCACTACAATCAGGATGGCATCGCCCAAATCGTTGTGCCCAATGGCTGGCGCATGTACTGGTCGAACAATGAGCTTATCTTCGGCGGCGAGTGGGTCACCACCCGGCCGGAGACCATCGTCTGGAACATCAAAGGCTCGCCGCCGGGCGAGGAGTTCTACTGGAAGGACGGCGCCTACACGATGAAGGTCTTCAATACGTGGGCGCCCATGTGGGCGGCGCTGGCGCAGGATGTCGAGGGGCTGCAAGTTGGCGCCAAGTACCGCCTCAGCGTGCCCGTCTACATCGATGTCTTTGCCGACTACGAAGGTGGCCAGAAAATCCCCCCGCCGCCGGAGCACCGCGCCATGGCCAAGGTTCGTCTGGGCGCAGGGCCGGTAGGGGCTACCTGGCGTGACGAAACGGCTATCGGCTACAGCGGTTGGTGGACGGATGAGTCCATCCCCGAGTTCTACGAAGCCTACCCGCTATTCGTCTATGACTTCACGGCCACGCAGCCGAACATGAACGTCTACATCGAGATGGCCTCGGCTTACCCCTTCCCCCACAACGGCTTCTTCTTCGACACGCCGTCGCTGGTGGCCCTCAACGCCGCGGCCGCGGCTCCGGCCGCCCCGGTGGCAAACCCGGCCGCCGGACAACCCGCCGCCCCCGCCCAATCCCAGCCCGCGGCCACCATCGTCCCGCCCACACCCCGCGCCGACGGCTCCATCGTCCATACCGTCGTGGCCGGCGATACGCTGTGGGTCATCGCCATCCAGTACGCCGACGTGCTAGGCCTGGCCCCTCTGGACGCGCTGGCGGTCATCCGCGATCTGAACAACAACCCCACCTTCATCAACCCCGGCGATGAGATCCTCATCAAGGCCGGCACGGGCGAGGTTGCGCCGGAGGCGACGCCGGGCGAAGGCACGGCCGCGGCCACCACCGACGCCGAGGGCGACGCGACCCCCGCGGCCCCGGNNTGCGAGGCCACCGTCGCCGCCGACGCCACGACCGACCCCGGAACGGCGGTCGAGACCGCGCCCGCTGCCGTGGCCGGCACTATCTGTGTGGGCGCTTTCCTCGACGCCAACGCCGACGGCCAGCGCAACGAGGGCGAGGAGCTGGTGGCCAACGCCGCCGTGGCCATTTCGCGCGCCGGCACGACCGTCTCCACCTACATCACCGACGGCGTCAGCGAACCGTACTGCTTCGAGTTGGCCGACGCCGACTCCTACCAGTTGCAGCTCTACCCGCCGGCCGGTCTGGCGGCGACGACCGAGGATAACTGGGCCGTGTCCATCGCTAACGGCGAGTCCTACACCGTCCTGTTTGGCCTGGGCGACGCGCCGGCGGCCGCGGCCGACGCCTCCACGCAGCAAATCACCACCGACCAGGCCGCGGCCGACACCACGGCCGGGGCCGTCGACAACGCCCCGGCGACCACCGACGGCGGGCTGTTCAGCGGCCGGCTAGGGATCATCGTCCTGGGCGTGGGTGGGTTGTTGCTGGTGTTGGCGGCGCTGGGGGTTTACCTGTTGCGACGGGGCTAAGTCACAGCGTCAGCAGCACACAATGACTAGGAGAGGGGCCGCAAGCCCCTCTTTTTTCATGCGGCCGGGCCTTATTCGATTGCCTGCCACGTGCACCGCCGTGACCACCATAGTGCATCAATTGACACCGCAATTGATGCAGACTATGGCACTATTCATCGGGGGCTTATGTTACAATAGTGGAACTTCCAGGTTGCAGTGTGCAAAGTCGGGTGCGGGGTAGGCAGGGATGGATGTCATCCTCGACATCATTGACCATGTATTCGATTGGCTCGGCACAGTTCTTTTTGCGCCGTTTGCCACCGATGCCATGTACCGTCGGGGGTTTTTCACAGCCCTTGCCTTCGGCTTTGCTGTGAGTAAGGTGTTGACTGCTGTTCTAACTGCCCGCGCCAAAATAAGAGCATTCTTTCAGCCCTCGGCGCTACCGGCTACGCGGCCAGGGGCCAGCGGCTATGATCGAGCCAGAGGCTGCGGCATGGGCTTCGTCACATTAATACTCGTGTCTATTATTTTCATCCTCCTGCTCAGCTTCGTCGGCGTTGCCCTGACCCGTCGTTAGCGTCGCCGGCCTACCTTTCACACCAGCGCGGTTAGATCCTGTCGCCGTTGCGCGCTTGCGCTGCTACGGGCCAGGATTCATCAGGACGTAGATCTCGTAATCCCCACTACTATTGTCGGCCCAGGCCACGTACAGCCGCCCCGCTCCGTCAAAGGCCAGGGCCGGGAACTGGGAGTTGCCGGCGTTGTTGCTGATGCCGCCGCCTTCGGCCGAGCCGCTGCCCACCTCGACCCACTTGTCTCCTGCCAGCCGGCGGATGTAGATCTCATCGGCGCTGCTGGCCCCCTCTTCCCAGGCGACGTAAGGAACACCGCCACGCACGGCCAGAGCCGGCTCTTTCGACTTGTCGGCCGTGTTGCTGATGCCCCCGCCGGACGTGGCTCCGCTGCCGGCGGCGACCCACTGTCCCGATTCCAGGGTGGCGACGTAGATCTCCAGTTGCCCCGGCGTCACGTCGTACCAGGCCACATATGGCTTGCCGCCGGCCGCGTAGCCAATGGTGGCATATTGCGACAGGCCGGGCGTGTTGCTGATGCCCCCGTTCGACGCGGAGTGCTCGCCCAGTTCCACCCATGCCGACCCGTTAAAGCGGCGCACGTAGATCTCGCCGACCGTATCCGTCTCCGCCCACGCCACCGTCGGTAGGTTGTCGTCGAGAGCGAGGCTCGGCCGACCCGACCGGGTGGGTGTGTTGGAGATGCCGCCGCCGGAGGCCGAACCCGCCAGTGGCTCCCAGGCGCTGCCGTTCCAGCGGCGCACATAGACCTCGCTGTTGCCGGAGCTGGAGTCCATCCGGGTCGCGTAGGCCTGCCCATTCGGCGCGATCTCCAGGGCGACGAAGGCCGAGCCGCCGTTGTTGTTGCTGATGCCGCCGCCGCTGGCCGCGCCGCTGCCGACCGGCTCCCAGGCCGTGCCCGTCCAACGCCGGACATAGATCTCGTCGTCGCCGGCGCTGGAATCGTGCCAGGCGACCCACGGTTGACCATCCGGAGCCACGGCCACCGACGGCCACTGGGACGCACCGCTGTTGTCGCTGATGCCGCCGCCGTTGGCCGAGCCTCCCAGCTCGCTCCAGTCGGAGCCATCCCACTGGCGCAAGTAGATTTCGGCGTCGCCGCTGCTGGTGTCGCTCCAGGCCACGTACAGATGATTGTTCGGGCCGGTCGCCATCGTCACGCTCTGATCCGCGCCGGCGTTGTTGCTGATGCCGCCGCCGTCGGCCGAGCCGGGGCCGACCGGCTGCCAGTCAGACGGTGCCGGCGTGGTCGTTACTGTCGCCGTTGGCTTCGGCGTGTATGTGGGTGTCACTGTCGCGGTGGGCTTTGGTGTGCGCGTCGGTGTCGGTGTGCGCGTCGGCTTGAGAGTTCGTGTCGGTGTGGTCGTGGCCGTGGGTGCGGCCGTGCGCGTCGGCGTGGCCGTCGGTTTGGACGTGCCAGTGGGTGGCACTGTCGGTGTGGCTGTTGGTCTCGTTGTCGCCGTGGCGGCGCGGGTGGCCGTGGCCGCCGGCGTGCGGGTGGCCGCATGGCCTATGACGGATGGCAGGTACATCTGGTGGCCGGAGCCAGCGCGATAGATGATATCGACACAGAACTCAAACCAGGCCGAGCCGGGCCTGTTGAAGGCGTCGGCGCGAATGACGTTGTCGCCCGGAACCAGGTAGGGTACGTCGGCCGTCGTGGGCGGCGGCCAGGAAGCCGCATCGTAGCGGCCGATCTCCAGGCCGTTGACCAGCACCGTCGCGCCGTCATCGGCGACAAACCGGGCTGTCGCCGCCGATATCTGGGCATCCATCGGCAGGGTGAAGCGCTTGAGTAGCGCGGCGGTCGCAAATGGAGTGCCGTTGTCGCCCCAGATCGGCCGCGCGCCGGCCAGGTCATAGATGCTGCCAGGCTCCGGTCCGCTGGCCGTCAACACGGCTGGCTTGCCGGACGGCACCTGCGTCCATGTGGTGTCTGTGCAGACGGTGTAGAAAACGTCCGGAGTGCGCGGCCCCGCCGTTTGTGCCCGCACGGCTTGAAAGAGAAAAGTCACCCAGGAGAGCGACAGAAGACCAAGAACTAGAGGCAGTACTTTCGTCCGTAGAGCAAATGGTTTCATTACGTTCCTCTGGCAACCGCAAAGCGCGAACCAGCCTGAAATGGGCTGCGACTGATACGCTTGGTTAGCCAGTTGTCTTGGAGCGTCCCTACCCCATAAGATAGTGCCATTTCGCGCAGACGCAAGGGCTATTTGAGCAGCCGTCTCTGTCGCGTCGCCTTAATGCCACCTAAGCGTATCGTAAACGCAGTGCAAGGCGCTCTCCCTTGTTCTACACTGATCGGGAACCTACCCAGCCCATGCCGTCGTCTTATGATAAGGTAGCGAAGCTGCTGCCCATTTAACCTGTCTCGATGAGCGTCGTCCGAACACCTTGTTGAAGGCACTTATGCAGACCAATCCTCAACCCGTCCAATACGTTCCCGCGAATCTGCCTGCCCCACAGGCCCGGCGCGGCTGTGGCTGTTTCGGCGGCGCGCTGCTGGGGGCCATTGTCCTCATTCTGTTGCTGGGCGTCGGCGGCGCGGCCGCGGCCGGCGGCCTGGTCTACGCCAATTGGTCGCGCGAGATGGAGACGGGCATCACCGCCCTGGAGGCCGCCCGCACGCGCGAGACCTTTGAGACGACGGAGATCATGGACCGCAACGGCGAAGTGCTGTGGGAGATCTTCGGCGAGGGTAAGCGCACCCGCGTGCCCCTATCACAGATCCCGCCCCACCTCATCCAGGCCACCATCGCTATTGAGGACGACACCTTCTACGACAACATCGGCGTCGATGCGCCGTCGCTGGCCGCGGCCGTCATCGCCAACATCCGCAACCCCGACGCCCGTCCCGTCGGCGGCAGCACCATCACCCAACAGCTCGTGCGCCACGTCGCCTTCGACTACGAGGAGCGCACGGCCGTCTCCTACGACCGCAAGTTCAAGGAGATTATCCTCGCCTGGCGCATGAACCGGGAATACGACAAGGACGAAATCCTGGAGATGTACCTGAACGAGATCTACTACGGCAACCTGGCCTATGGCATCGAGGCAGCGGCCAACACCTACTTCGGCAAGCCCGCCGCCGAGCTGACGCTGGGCGAGGCCACGTTGCTGGCTGGACTGCCGCAAAGCCCGGTCGAGCTTGACCCGTTCACCAATCTGGAGGGGGCCAAGGCGCGGCAGTGGTTGGCGCTGAACATGATGGTGCAGGAGGGTTTCATCGACCAGAGCGCGGCCGAAGCCGCCTACCTGGAGCCGCTGGCCTTCGTCGCGCAGGAGGTCAGCCTGGAAGCGCCCCATTTCGCGGTCTACGTGCGCCAGCAATTGGAGGAGCAGTACGGGGCGGAGGTCGTCGCCAACGGCGGCCTGCGCGTGACGACGACGCTGGACATGGACTTCCAGCGCCTGGCCGAGCAGCTGGCCCGCCAGCATCTCAGCCAGATCGACCCGGCCAAGCACCTGACCAACGCCGCCCTGGTGGCCATGAAGCCGGGCAGCGGCGAGATTTTGGCTATGCTCGGCAGCGTGGACTACCGCGACGAGAGCATCGACGGCTCGGTTAACGTTACCCTCTCGCCTCAGCAGCCGGGCAGCAGCATCAAGCCGCTGACCTACGCGGCCGCCCTTTCGCCCGCGCCCGACGGCGGCGATCCGCGCTGGACGGCGGCCGACATCCTCTGGGACGTGCCCGTGAAATACGAGCAGTTCAGCGGCGAGCCGTATGTGCCCGTCAACTATGACGGTGCGTTTCACGGCCCGGTGCGGCTGCGCGACGCGCTGGCCAACAGCTACAACATCCCCGCCGTGCTGCTGTTGCAAGATATCACCGTGCCGCGGCTGCTGGAATTCGGCCGTACCCTGGGCATCAGCAGTTGGACGGGCGACTCCAGCCAGTATGGCCTGTCGCTGACCCTCGGTGGCGGCGAGGTCACGCCGCTAGAGCTGACCAGCGCCTACGCCACGCTGGCCAACGGCGGCAACAAGGTCACGCCCATTGCCATCCTCAAGGTTGAACGCACCAACGGCGAAGTGCTCTACGAGTACACCCCACCCGCGGCCGAGCGCGTCGTCGATGAGCGTGTCGCCTACCTGATCAGCAACATCCTCGATGACGACGCCGCCCGCCGCCCGGCCATGGGCACGCCCAACCCGATGGAGCAGGGCTTTCCCGTCGCTGCCAAGACCGGCACGACCAACGACTTCCGCGACAACTGGACGGTCGGCTACACGCCCGGTCTGGCTGTCGGCGTCTGGACGGGCAACACCGACAACAGCCCGATGATCGACATCAGCGGCCTGACCGGGGCCGCGCCGCTGTGGGGCAGCTACATGTCGGCGGTCTATAGCAACGCCGGGCTGGTGTCGCGGCTGGCCGTCAATGGCCAACAGCCGCCGGTCGAGTTCGTCCGCCCGGCGGGCATCAGCGAGCGGCCGCTCTGCGCCCTATCATCGGCGACGCTCGGTTCGCTCGACTGCACGCCCGATGGCACGGAGCTGTTCCTCGACAGTGCCGTCGCGCCGACGCCGACACCCGCGCCGGCCGACGACCGACCGGCCGTTGTCTGGGAGCGGCTGGAGCCGGCCGTGTGGCGGGCCNNGTGTGGCGGGCCGTGGCCATTCCCCTGCCGCCGCTGCCCGATGTGGGCGACGCGGCCCTTGTGCCGCCGGAGCAGGCCGAGGACCAGCCGCCGCCGCAGCTGTTCTGCCACTTCGCCGAGGGCACGCCGGTGGAAATGCTGCCGCCGGAGGCCGCGCCGCAAGTGTTCCTGACGCCGCCACGTAACCCCGAAAGCCTGAAGCCCGCCCACGAATGGGCGCAGGCCAACAACATCGCCCTTCTGCCCACCTCCACTTGCACCGAGGAGCTGCTGGCGCTGGGGTTGGGGGCCAGCGAGACGGCCGTCTGGCGCATCACCTCGCCCAAGGACGGCGATACGCTCAGCGGCAACGTGCCCATCATCGGCACGGCCAGCTTCGACCCGTCCGTGGTGCAGTTCTACAAGGTCGAGCTGGGCGTCCCCAACGGGCAGGATGTGCAATGGCTGACGCTGGGCGAGACGCACAGCACGCCGGTCGTCAACGGCACGCTGGAAGTGCTGCAAGCCGAGGCGTTGCCGCCGGGGACCTATTACCTGCGCCTGATCGTCGTCAAGGACAGCAACTACGTCGGCGAGCCACATCAGATACAGATCACAGTTGAGTAGGCAGAATCCACAGGTGACGCCGATCTCTCTTGGAATCGGTGAACCCTGGGGATCCTTCTTTCGGCCCTTGACAGAGCGGTAAGCGCAGCCGATAATGGTTCCAATATGGAACCGCACGGAGCGCGATGACGACGATTACCGTTAAAAACATTCCCGCCGATCTATACGAACACCTGAAACAGGTGGCCAAAACGAACCGTCGCAGTATCAATAGCGAGATCATTGCCTGCATTGAGCGCAGTGTTCGCCCCAGGCCGCTCGAGGTGGAAACGTTTCTGGCCGAAGCGCGGCAACTTCGCGAACAGACGGCCGGTTATGTCCTGACGGCCGAAGAACTGGCTGAAGCGAAGAATCAAGGCCGGCCATGATCGTCGTCGATACCAACATTCTAGCCTACCTGTTGCTGACTGGCGTTCGCTCGGCCGAGGCTGAACGCGCGTTGCGAAAGGACCCCGTTTGGGCCGTGCCGCTCCTCTGGCGTAGCGAACTGCGCAATGTGTTGGCGCTGTATATGCGCCAGCGGGGAATGACGGCCGAGCAGGCCACGCAAGTGATCGACAAGGCTGATGAACTGCTGCAAGGCCGGGAGTACACGCTGCCCTCGCGCACCGTGTTGGACCTTGTCGCTCAAAGCGTATGTTCGGCCTACGATTGTGAGTTCGTTGCCCTGGCCCAGGAGCTAAATGTCCTGCTTCTCACCGACGACCGGCGTATCCTGAGCGAATTCCCGCAGCGATCTATCTCGCTGACACGCTTTGTTGGAGCAGCCGAAAGCCCATGACTTTGGCGGAGCGTTGGCTGATCTATAAGCTGATGTTTTTGATCTTTTCTTCAATCAGCTGAGCGATTCGCGTATGTATCGGTTGAAAATGCCTTCGTAGAATCAAGCAGACTGCCTACCTGCGCCGTGCCCTTGAGACTGATGAATGAGGCCGCTTGTTTTACCCCTAAGTTCAGGTAGGCTTTTCAGAAGTTCTGTAAACGCGACAGAGACGAATTGAAGACGCTTTACAGCTAATGGAGCAAGACGTCTTCATTCCCGTTTTGGGACATATAAGCTAAGTGGTAACTTGTCGAGTTACGGCCGTGGTCGCCTTCCCCGGCGCGAGACAACCAACGAACCGTAACCGGCAGCTGCCCGGGGGCTGGGTTGCCCCCGCCCGACAGCCATTCTCAAGGAGTTTCCCATGCGCATCGGTGTCTTTACCGGCCTGTTCCAGCAATTCCCCCTGGAGGTGGCCCTCGACAAGGCCGTCGCCGCCGGCGTATACGCCGTGGAGATCGGCGCGGGCGGCTACCCCGGCAACCAACACTGTCGCGCGGCCGACCTGCTCGAAGATGAGCGCCAATGCGCCGCCTTCCGGGAGGCCATCACCTCGCGCGGGCTACTTCTCAGCGCCCTCAGCGTCCACAACAACCCGCTGCACCCTGACCCGGCCGTGGCCCAGACGGCCGATGCCGAGTTGTGCGCCGCCATTCGCCTGGCCGAGCGGTTGGGCGTGCCCGTAGTCAACGGCTTCTCTGGCCTGCCGGCTGGCGCGCCCGGCGACATGTCGCCCAACTGGATCACCTGCCCCTGGCCGCCCGACTTCCTGCGGATGCTCGACTACCAGTGGAACGAGGTCGCCATCCCTTACTGGCGCGAGCTGGAGTCCTTCGCCGCCGGTCACAACGTCCGGGTCGCCTTCGAGATGCACCCCGGTATGCTGGTCTACAACGTTGAGACGCTGCTGCGCCTGCGCGCGGCCACCGGCCCGGCCCTGGGCTGCAACTTCGACCCCAGCCACCTGTGGTGGAACGGCGTCGATCCGGTTGAGGCCATCCGCGTCCTCGGCCCGGCCATCTTCCACGTCCACGGCAAGGACTGCGCCCTGGACACCCATAACATCCGCGTCAACGGTTGCAACGACCACAAGGCCTATGACCGCATCCTCGACCGGGCGTGGACCTTCCGCAGCATCGGCTACGGCCACGATGCCGCCGTCTGGCGCGCCATCGTCAGTATGCTGCGGCTGGTCGGCTACGACTACGTCATCTCCATCGAGCATGAGGACGCGCTCATGTCCACCGACGAGGGGCTGGCCAAGGGGATTGCGTTGTTGAAGGAAGTGGTGATAGCAGAGCCGGCAGGGGAGATATTTTGGGCGTGAGAAAAGAGACCTCAGGCAAAGATCGCCAAGGGCACCAAGAGCGCGATGCGTTGTTTGCGTAGCTGGTGTTTAGGACGAATGTGGTCGACAGAATTGAGCATTTCTCATCTTGTCCAGACGCCTGTCTACATGCGTTGACAAAAATGATCTCTCCTATGTATACTTAATTGTATACTAAATTGTGGGGTAATGAAGTCGTGGGAATGAGCGCAACAACAACGATAAGGGTATCGCGGCGAACTCGCGACATCCTCCAAGCCCTTGCTGAGCAGTATGGTAGCTCCATGCAGGCTGTGCTGGAGGAAGCCGTGGCTCTGTTAGAA
>MTKZ01009585.1_pt1 | contig 10904 bp, 10 predicted proteins | sample 1042781 | NCBI WGS metagenome assembly MTKZ01 (sample SAMN06212207, study PRJNA360539) | anaerobic digester metagenome | biome: Wastewater treatment plant; material: sludge; isolation source: anaerobic digester fed with sludge from wastewater treatment plant | place: Denmark: WWTP Viborg ...
AATTGGCCAAGCGGATTTGACATGATGCGCTTGGCGTGGGCTTTCCAGCCGCGTTCAGGGCGCGGTGAGGCGTGGGCCAGATATTCGTTTTTGAAGCGATTGTTCATGGTCTTCACCTCATACTTTCTTGGCAACCACTTTGCCAAACAAACCTTGTGGTTTTATAAGAATCGCGATTAGAAGCAAAATGTAGACGATGACTTCTGACCAACTCTGGAAAAAGGGATTTACAAAACCGAGCCAGCCGACTATGGAAATTGCCAGAGGAATGATGATGGCGCCGAGAATCGGCCCCAAAAAGGTCGAGAATCCGCCCAGGATTCCGGCTAAAAAGGAACTGACTTGAATCTTCGTCATAAACGATGGCGTTAACGAGGCGTTGCCGGCATTGAGCATGACGGCTGCCAAGACGGCTAGAGCCGCGGCGATCGCCCACGAGGTGGCGGTGATGACAAAAGTATTGACGCCGACGATGCCGGCTGTATATTCGCTGGAAGCCGTGACGCGGACGCCCAGACCCCATTTACTTTTGTAAAGTAAGACGAATAATACCGTTAAGACAACTGCGGTTATGGCGATGCATACCACCGAATGCTTGGTGATGGACAGTTCGCCACCGAGCATGCTGATTGAAAAATTGCCTTCGACAAAAGCTGGTATTTGCGGCGGAATTTGAGCTCCGAAAATAAGCGGAACGGCTCCGAAAATTATCGAGACCAAGCCCATTGTGATAATTTGCTTTCCGACGATGTTGATATTTTTTCCGCGCCGGAAAATCATGATATCGATGAATAGTCCAAAGGCGATGCCAAAAACCAGGCCGATTAAGATGGCGAGGATGTAATGGACACTATACTGCATGGCCAGATAGGCGACGAGATAAGTGCCGGCGGCGGCGATGGCGCCTTGTGCAAAGTTCGTCGTGTTGCTCGTGCGGAATATCAAAGTGATACCCATCGTTGCCATCATCGTCACGCAGATGGTCAAAAGCGATCCGGTTATCGTGTTTAGTAAGGACAGAAGTTGCGTCATAGCTTATCCCCAGCGAATGATGTTTGCACTCCACACGTAACCGATACCGGCCGCGATCATGCACACAACATCGCCTTCTTTGACTTTTCCGGCTTTAAGCGCCAGTTCAAGCGAGAGAATTTGGTCGACTTGTCCAATATGGCCATAGTCTTCTAAATAGATGGATTGGTCTTCGCGAAGGCCGAGATCAGCCAGCATGGCAGCGTGACCAGAACGCTTGATGTGTAATATGTCCAAATAGGTGATGTCTTTGCGTGTCAGCTTGGCTTGAGCTAATGATTCATCGATGCAGCGATACCAGTTTGGCATCGATACTTCATTAAGCCGATCTTTCATCTTCTTGGCATCGAGAAGGCGTAGAGACTTATATCCCTCATCGATATTTGTTACATTAAACGGTTTGGCGATGCCACCGATTTCTACGCCAGCTGTTCGCGACAGCGACCCATCGGCGATGATCTTGCTGCCGAGGAGAAGATTTTTTTCGTAGCCGCGCTTTAAGATGATAGCGCCGCCTCCGGCACCGAGGTTGAACATCATCGACATGTCTTTATCGGCGTAGTCGACAAAATCACCATTGCGATAGCCACCGACGACCATAATCGTATCGATTTCCTCATCGGCCACGAGCATGTCGCGCGCGATTTTCATAGCCGAAACGCATGTGCAACAACGGTTTTGAACATCGATGCCCCAAGCATTAGTGGCACCGATGCGATCTTGAATGTATAAGGCAGAGGTTGTTAAGGGATATTCTTTCCATTCTTCGCCAATGCATAAAATAACATCGATATCGAGAGGATCGATTCCGGTATTTTTAAGACAGTTTAAAGCGGCTTTGGCTCCCATTTCTTGAGTGCCGTCTTCGGGTCCGGGAATGTATTTTTGGCGAATGCCAAGCTTGTTGATAACGGCTTCTTCGCTCCAGATGCCGTTTGTTTTGGCGGCGATTTCTTTAGCCGTCATCACTTGGCTAGGAAGATATGTTCCAACCCCGACAATTCCAACTTTGACTTTTTCCATGGCTCCGACCTTATAGTCTCATGCCGCCGTTAACTTCTAAAACTTGACCGGTCACATAACTTGCTTCATCGCTGGCCAAATATAAGGCGGCATCGGCGATTTCGTGTGGCTGTCCGAGACGTTTTAACATAGTTAACTCGGCGAATTTCTTTAATAGATCTTCCGGTACGGTCTTCATCATATCGGTCATGATATAACCGGGAGCGATAGCGTTGCAGCGGACATTGGCACCCTTGCGGGCAAACTCTTTAGCCCAGCTTTTGGTCATGCCGATGACGCCGGCTTTGCTGGCGGCGTAATTAGCCTGTCCAATGTTGCCGTAGACACCGACGACGGACGAGATGTTGATGATGCTGCCGTAACCGGCTTCTTCCATCTTCGGACCAAAGACGCGAGTCATGTTGAAGACACCTTTTAAATTGACAGAGATGACGAGATCAAATTGCTCATCGGTCATTTTTCTTGTCATCGCATCGCGGGTAATTCCGGCATTGTTGACGAGGATGTCAACTTTACCGTACTTGGCCAAGACATATTCGCCGAATTTGGCGACATCTTCGCTGTTCGCGACATTCAGTTTGTAAAATTCGACATCGGGATGGCTATAAGTGAGTTCCATCATATCGACGGCGATGACTTTCGCACCATGTTTGGCGAAGAGTTCGCTCATCGCTTGTCCGAGTCCTTTGGCGCCACCGGTGACGATGGCCACTTTGTTTTGAAGTCTCATTTTTCATTCCTCCTTATTTATAAAAAATGATTATATTCTTTTAAGAATTACAGCCGTGCCCATGCCACCGCCGATGCATAGCGATGCCAAGCCGACTTTGTGGTCGTGTCTTTGCATGATGTGAAGCAAGGTGACGAGGATGCGCGCTCCCGAAGCGCCGACAGGATGGCCGAGGGCGATCGCGCCACCTTGGATATTCGTCTTTTTGAGTAATTCTACGAGGGTGCCACCATGTTCTTCGACGAGGCTTTTAAGGACGCCGAGACTTTGAGCCGCAAAAGCCTCATTGAGCTCGACGACTTCCATATCTCTTAATTTGTATCCACTTCTCTTCATGACATCGCCGATGGCGGCGACGGGACCGAGCCCCATGTATTGAGGATCGACGCCTCCTTGGCCGATGCCGACGATTTCAGCAAGCGGTTTAAGGTTGTATTTCTTAACGGCCTCCTCACTCATCAACATGACAAACGCCGCTCCGTCGTTGATGCCGGATGAGTTACCAGCAGTGACGCTTCCGTCTTTAACGAAGGCTGGCCGAAGCGCTGCCAGCTTTTCTAAATTAGTCGTGCGATTTGGATATTCATCGCGATTGAAGATAATGTCTCCTTTGCGATCCTTGATGACGATGGGAACGATTTCGCCATCGAATGAGCCGTCATCGACAGCCTTGATGGCTTTCACTTGCGAGGCATACGCAAATTCATCTTGTTCTTGACGAGTAATTCCGAATTTTTTGGCGATGTTTTCCGCGGTGACACCCATGTGAACTTGCGAATAGGCATCGGTGAGGGCATCGTAAATCATGTGATCAGTCAGTTTGAAATCACCCATTTTGACTCCGCCGCGAATCGACGAAGGTACGAGGTGCGGAGCGCGGCTCATCGATTCGATGCCACCGGCGATGACGATTTCATCAAAACCATCGCGAATGGCGGTAAAACCGGTCATAATCGATTTCATGCCTGATCCGCAAAGCATATTGACCGAGTAGGCCGGAACTTCTACCGGCACGCCGGCCTTAACTGCCACTTGGCGGCCCGGACCTTGTCCGAGTCCGGCTGATAAAACATTGCCGACGATGACTTCGCTGACATCTTTGCCTTCGACTTTCGTCTCCGCTAACAACGCTTTGACAACTTCGGCGCCGAAGTCGGTCGCATCAATATTTTTTAGCGAACCGAGCATCGAACCTGTCGCGGTCCTTTTGGCGGCGACAACATAAACTTTTCTCATACTCTTTTTCTCCTTAAAGTATATTTTTCTCAATTTCTTCTTTTAGAAGCGGTAATATTTGGTTGATGTCGCCGACGACTCCGAGGTCGGCCACCGAAAAGATTGAGGCCGTCCGATCCTTGTTGACGGCGATAATGTAGTCGCTTTCTTCCATTCCCGCTAAATGTTGGACGGCTCCGGAAATGCCGAGGGCAAGATAAAGTTCGGGACGAACCGTCTTACCGGTTTGTCCGACTTGGCGATCGGAGTTGATCTTGCCGCAGTCGACAAGCGATCTCGAACACGAATACGTGCCTTTGATCAAACCCGCTAAATATTGTGCGGTTTGAAGGTTTTCGTCGCTTCCGATGCCGCGGCCGATCGAGATGAGGATCTTGGCCTCTTCGATATTGGCAATCTCTTTGACCGCTACCACTTCTTCGATTACTTCGACGCGTGGCTTATCAAAGACGACATCAAGGTGAATGACATTGACTTGGCGGCCTTTATTTATTCCGATGCGAGCCATGACGCCGGGGCGAACCGTCGACATCTGTGGGCGATGGTCGGGGCAGATAATCGTAGCGAAGAGATTTCCACCAAAGGCTGGACGGGTCATGAATAGAGAACCGTCGGCATCGATTTCGAGCTTAGTGCAGTCTGCGGTTAATCCGGTTTGAAGGCGAGCCGATAGGCGAGGGGCTAGATCTCGTCCGATAGAAGTCGCTCCCAAAAGGATGACATTAGGATTAACGGTGCTGACTATTTTTTCAAAGGCTTTAGCATATGTATTTGTTAGATAGTATTTCAAATTTGAGTTGTCGACCGAATAGATCAAGTCGATATCAAGATTTTTTAATTCTTCGATGAGACTTGATAAATTACTGCCGACGATGCCGGCGACGACATGGCCGCCAGAAATACTTACCAAGTCGCGGGCCACACCGAGAAGTTCAAGCGAAACTTTTTGAATTTTGCCATCGCGAACTTCGATAAAAGTAAGAATGTCTTTGCTCACTTGTTCTTCCTCCTATATGATGTGGCGTTTTTTCATCGTGTCGACGATGGCCTTTACGGCTTCGCGCGGTTCGACTTCGAGGAGATTTCTCTGCTTCTCGATAACTTTATTCCATGTCGATTTCACTTTTGTGGGCGAACCTTTGAGGCCTAATTTTGAAGCTTCAAGAACAATATCTGAGGCGCCTTTGAGCTCGATGTTTTCACTTTCTGTCGCGTTGATCAAAAGGCCGACATTTAACGAACGAGGCTCGGCGGCATCGCCCAAGATAGTGACGAGCAAAGGAGCTTCCGCCTTCAGAGTTTGATAGCGATCTTCAAATTGGCGGACGGCCACAAAGTGACCCCCTTCATATTTGAGGCTATTGACATATGAAATCTGCGGAATATTGAGGTGCTCGGCAATTTGGGGTCCGACTTGCGCCGTATCGCCATCGATGGCCTGACGCCCCGTGATAATCAAATCGTAATCGAGCGTTTTAATTAAACCGGCAAGGGTTAAAGAGGTCGCTAAGGAATCGCTTCCGGCGAAGAGGCGGTCAGTCAAAAGCAAGGCGCGATCGGCGCCCATCGCCAGCGCTTCATATAGAACTTTTTTGGCTTGCATGGGTCCCATCGAAACGACGGTGATGTGCGCGTCATGTTTATCTTTCAGCCGCAGAGCGAATTCAAGTCCGACTTTATCATCGGGATTCATGATTGAAACAGCGCCTTCGCGATTTAGCGTGCCGGTGACGGGATCGATTTTGATCTCGGTCGTGTTAGGAACTTGTTTAATGCATACGATAATCTTCATCTTAATCACCTCAAAACCGCCCCGGAGATAACCATTCTTTGAACTTCCGAGGTCCCTTCGTAGATTTCGGTGATTTTGGCATCCCGCATCATGCGTTCAACGGAATATTCGCGCGTGTATCCATATCCTCCGTGGAGTTGGACGGCTTGATTGGTGACCATCATCGCTGTCTCGGAGGCAAAGAGTTTTGCCATCGCGGCATCTTTGGACAGGGATTTGGCATTTTGCTCTTTTGAAATAATGGCTCGTTCGACGAGCAGGCGAGCCGCGTCGACGCGAGTTGCCATATCCGCAATTTGAAATTGTGTATTTTGAAATGCCGAGAGAGGGCGTCCGAATTGCTTGCGCTCTTTAACATAGTTAATCGTCTCTCTGAGCGCTCCTTCGGCTATTCCGAGGGCCTGCGCAGAGATGCCGACGCGTCCACCGTCAAGCGTTTTCATCGCCACTTTAAAGCCTTCGCCGACAGGTCCGAGAATGTTGGCTTTAGGAACGCGGACATTTTGCATGATTAACTCACAAGTCGATGAGCCGCGAATGCCCATCTTGGCTTCTTTTTTGCCGACGCTGAAACCTGGCATGTCGGCTTCGACGATAAAAGCTGTAATACCCTTGATACCCTTCGATTTGTCGGTCATGGCAAAGATGATATAGACGTGAGCATATCCGGCATTCGTGATAAAAATCTTCGTGCCGTTAAGAATATAGGAATCGCCGTCTTCTAAGGCGATTGTCTGCTGATTAGAAGCGTCGGTGCCGGCATTGGGTTCGGTCAGGCCAAAGGCCCCGAGCCATTCTCCACTGGCGAGTTTAGGCAAGTATTTTTGCTTTTGCTCCTCAGTTCCGAGTTCGATGATCGGAGCGGTGCAAAGCGACACGTGGGCTGAGAGGATAGCGCCTGTGGTGGCGCAGTAAGAAGAGAATTCGTGAACGGCGTTAATATACATTTTATAATCGCCGCCGGTTCCGCCGTACTTTTTGGGAATGATGATGCCGAGAAGGCCAGACTTGGCCATCTTATCGACCGTTTCTTGTGGAAAGCGTTCCTCCTCATCAATCTCCATAGCTAAAGGCTTAACATATTTGAGGGCAAAGTCCTTTATAAAGTCATTAAAGAGGTCGTATCTTAATATCGCATCCATAATTTACCTCGCTAGAATAGTGGCTGTTCCGGTGATTACCGTCTTACCATCTTGGTTAAAGGCCGTCGTCGCCAACTTGACGATTCTTTTTTCTTCGCGAAGCTCGATTATTTCAACTTCGGCGGTGATTGTGTCATCAAGAAAAACGGGGGCGACAAATCGCAAATCCTGGCCGAGATAGATACTGCCTTCGCCCGGAAGATGAGTGCCGAGAACGGATGAGAATAAACTCGCGACTAGCATGCCGTGTGCCACACGATGTTTAAAGATGCTTTTCTGCGCAGCCTCTTCATCGATATGCAGGGGATTATAATCGGTCGATAGTCTTGCAAAAGCATCGACATCTAAAGCGGTGATTTGCTTGCTTGTCGAAGCCTTCATTCCTCGTCTTAATTCTTCAAATCTCACGGGATATCCTCCAAGTTATGATGGGTAGTGGCGCAGGGTTATTAGAAAACGGAAAAGTAGAAAATATCGATTATATGATAAGAATTATACAAAACAATTTGTTAATTGAGACAAATATGAATGGGTATTCATGTTTATATTGTAAGCACTTACATAATAATTGTCAATGGTCTTGCTTCATTTTTTGACAAATGTCGTAGTCTCGAAAACGACATATGACAACAACGGCAACAATGATACAATATGAATGCACATTCAATCGCACACCAATTAACAGATTATGGAAGCATCAGTTTTTTATCCTAAAGCCAAGCGCGGCAAAGTCACCTTTCGACGCCTGATTGACGCTGCCACCAAAGTGTTTTATGAGCGTGGCTACGCAAACTCGACAATTGCCGATATCGCCCAAGAAGCCGGTGTCGCCGTCGGCACAATTTATATATATTTTAAGGACAAATACACGATTTACTTTCAAGTTCTTAAAGATTTCCAAAATCAAATACGCGAGCATTTAAATAACCACATTAAAGAAGCGCATACTCGACGCGAAAAAGAGCGAGCCGGTATTCGGGCTTGGCTTGAATTCGTTCTCGAGCATCGCCGCGCCTATGAGATGATCTGGGAATCGCTCTATATCGATCGTCGCCTCTTCGACGATTATTATCTGAGTTTTGCCGAGGCTTACCGCAAAGGACTCGAACACGATTGCAAAGAATTGGTCAATGTCGATCTGCGCACCATCGCTTACATGCTGATGGGCATCGCCAACTTCGTGGGAATTCAAGTCATGTTAACCGATGATATCAACGATCAGAAAATTGATGAAATTGTCGACTCGGTCATGTTGGTTTTGGCCGGCGGTCTCTTCAAAAAATAGTCCGTAAATAAGCCATTTATATTTCTAAAGAAAAAACCTTTGACGGTTTCGTCTTTTCGATAAGACTATTCTTGGGATGATGGTCATGCTTTATAATTATTAATGCGCGAACAAGCAAAAGGAGCACTCTATGTCAAATGAGTTGTGGGCATATCTCATCGCCCTCGTCGTCTCTCTCCTCGCCATCGGTGTCGCTGTTTGGATGGCGTTGTGGGTCAAAAAATTGAAATCGGAAAATGCCAAAATCGCCTACGTTTCAAACCTGATTAAACGCGGCGCTAACACTTTCTTAAAAAGAGAGTACACGATTTTGGCAGTTTTTGCCGGAATTCTCTTTATCTTTATTCTTCTCTTTCTACCCAAGCCAATCTGGCAGGTGGGCGATGAAGTAAACGTCAACCGCGTCTTGCCTAATCTCGCGATGGCTATCTCTTATTTATTCGGAACTATCTTTTCGGGCATCGCTGGAAAAATCGGCATCGACATCGCGACCATCGCCAATGTCAAATCAGCCGAAGCGGCCACCAAAGGTATTAAGCCTTCATTCATGGCTGGTTTCCGTGGCGGTGCCGTCATGGGCATGGCCGTCGTCGCCAGCTGTTTGCTCGGCGTCACACTTGTTTTCTGGGCCACTTATAGCTGGACCGGAAACGCACGCGTGCTCATAGGTTTTAGCTTTGGCGCCAGTTCCCTCGCTCTTTTCGCCAAGGCTGGCGGTGGTATTTTCACAAAGACAGCCGATATCAGCGCTGACCTCGTCGGGAAAGTTGAACTCAACATCCCTGAAGACGATCCGCGCAATCCAGCCGTCATCGCCGACAATGTCGGTGATAATGTCGGTGATGTCGCCGGCATGGGGGCCGACTTATTTGATTCAAATGTCGCTTCACTAGCTGCCGCTTTAGTTCTAGCCATCGCTTTAGATCCGAAGTACATACCGCTCGTATTTTTCTTTGCTACAGCCGGTTTGTTATCTTCGATAATAGGTGTGGCTACTGCCAATATTGGCAAGCATGGTAATCCGACCAAAGCTCTTAATAGCAGCACCTATATCACAACAGCTATTTTCTTTGTTTTAACAGCAGTTATCACCATCCTTTTTGATTTCGTTCTTGATCCCGGAACCGGACATAGCTATTGGTTTATATGGGGATCGACAGTTCTCGGTCTTCTCGTCGGCGTCGTCATCGGTCTTGCCACCGACTACTTCACCGATGATAGCCGGAAACCCGTTCACATGGTCGGAATCGCATCCGAATCAGGTCCAGCCTTCACGATTTTATCCGGTATTTCGTATGGTTTTTTAAGTGTTTTTCCGGCTATGGTCGGAATCGGCATCTCGGCTCTTGGATCTTATTTACTGACGACTAATATCTCGACGACGATGCCGGCAACCGCCGGCATGTTTGGCATTTCAATGGCTGCTGTCGGTATGCTCTCCATCGTCGGCATGATTATATCTAATGATGCCTATGGTCCGATCGTCGATAATGCCAGAGGACTGGTTGAGATGGGCAATCTCGGCGAAGAAGCTCTCGAAATAACCGATAAGCTCGACAGCGCCGGAAATACCGTCAAAGCAGTCACGAAAGGTTTTGCTATCGGAGCCGCAGGTTTAACCGTTATCGCCTTACTGGGCGCTTTTATGTCGGAAGCCAATGCTCTCGGGGCTGGTTTAACAGGTTTTGATGTCATGGATCCTGTCATATTCTTCGGCTTATTAGTCGGAGCGTCGGTTCCTGCCGTCTTCTCTGCCTTGCTCATGCTTGGCGTCAATCGCAATGCTCAGCGCATGATTAAAGAAATCCATCGTCAGTTTAACGATATTCCAGGATTAAAAGAGGGGCGCGTCGGTGTCGAGCCCGAATATGACAAGTGCATCGACATCGCCACGAAAGGCGCCCTCGGAGAATTAGTCATCGCCGGCTTATTTGCGATTCTAGTTACTATCGCCGTCGGTTTCATCGGTGGTGTTAAAGCTATCGGAGGCTTCCTCGTCGGCAATATTGTCGTCGGATTATTACTGGCGTTATTCATGTCCAACTCAGGCGGTCTTTGGGACAATACCAAAAAATACGTGGAGTCCGGTCACCATGGCGGTAAAGGCAGTCTCGCCCACAAAGCAGCAGTCACCGGCGATACGGTCGGCGATCCTTTTAAAGACACGGCCGGGCCTTCGATTAACACGCAGATTACCGTCGTGTCGCTCGTCTCCTCGCTACTAGCGTATATCTTCATTCTCTACAGCATTTTCTAAAGAGTGGATTTAACAAGAAAAAGCCGTTTTCGCGGCTTTTTTGATGGAATAATTGATTATTTCTTGAGAAAACGTTTCTTTTTTTCGTCGGTATCAAAACCCAAAGTTCCGCCGGGATTCATAATGTTATCCGGATCAAAATGTTTCTTTAAAGCCTTCAATACCGAGTATTCATTTTTACCCAAAGAACCTTCGAGCCAAGGGCCAAACATCTTACCGATGCCGTGATGGTGGGACATCGAAGCTCCCGATTTTTGAATCGCGTCGAGAATGCCGCTGTGATAGGCGATATAGTCATCGATGTTATTCATTCGCGTGATGAAAATGAAGTAGAGATTCGCTCCCTGTGGATAGGCGTGGGACAAATGGGTTGTGACGACCGTATGTGGGCGGGAGTGGCAATATTC
>MTKZ01126664.1_pt1 | contig 10902 bp, 15 predicted proteins | sample 1042781 | NCBI WGS metagenome assembly MTKZ01 (sample SAMN06212207, study PRJNA360539) | anaerobic digester metagenome | biome: Wastewater treatment plant; material: sludge; isolation source: anaerobic digester fed with sludge from wastewater treatment plant | place: Denmark: WWTP Viborg ...
CCTCCACACTGGCGGAGGTGATCTCCTTCACTCCTTTCAAACCTGCGAGTTCCTTCTCGATTTTGAGGGTGATGGAAGATTCGATGTCTTCCGGGGCCACGCCCTCATACGGCGTCGAGACCACGATGACGGGAATGGCGATGTCCGGAGAGGCCTCGCGGGGAAGCGTCACGTAACTGTAGGTCCCGAACGCGACGATGATGGCAATCAGCACGCCCACCGTCGTACGGTTGCGGATGGCGGTGTCGGAGATGATCATGGTGCGTCAGCGCTCCTCCACGACCGCCAGGGGTTGACCCGCGCTGACGTATCGATGGCCGGCGATGATGAGGCGGTCGCCGTTGTGCAGCCCTTCGATGATCTGGACGCTTCGCCCGCGGATGAATCCCAGCTTGACGTCGCGTTGCTCGGCGTGGTTCTGCCCGTCCGCAATGTAGACGGCGTGGCCGTTCTCCAGCGGAATCACCGAATCCAGCGGAATCATGATCACGTCGTTCAGCACTCGGCGGGTCAGACGCACCTTGACGATCTGCCCGCTGCGAAGGCTGAAGTCCGGATTGGGGACCGTGACCTCGATGCGCGAGGTCCGCGTGCCGGCGTCAGCCAGTTCGCTGATGTACGTGATCTGTCCGGCAACCTCCGGCCTGTCCGGGCTGAACAGGAAGACCTGGGCGGAGTCGCCGAGCATCAGATAGTGCACGTCTCGATCCGGCACGTCGGCCGTCACTTTCACCGGGTTGATATTGACGATCTCGGCGACGCAATCGCCCGGCGATGCGTATTCCCCGACCTCCACCGTGAGCTTGTTCAGAATCCCGTTAATCGGTGCCCGGACGGTTGTACGCTCCAACTCCTCGCTTGCCGCGTCCAGCAGGGCCTTGCTCACGTCGCGGCGCGTGCGGGCGTTGTCGATCTCCGTTTTGCTGGCGGTCGAGTTCTTGTAGAGCCCGGAAAGCCGGTCGAACTCGATCTGGTCAAACTCATGCTGAGCCCGGGCTTGTTCGTAGCGGGCCTCCAGCAGGGCCCGGTTCAGGTAGAGGATGGGCTGACCCGCGATGACCGGCTCGCCTTCCTCCAGGGGCTCGCCCGCCGGGAGCAGCTTGCCGCGCCAGCGGATGTCCGTCGGCCGCGCGGCCCTCTTCTCGATCCGCGCCGGAACCTCGGCCGCCACGCGGACGACGCAGTCCGGGTCGACTACGGCCGTCAGGTCAAACGTGTCCGGCATTTCCGGAATGCCGGCGATTGTCTGAACCGTGACGTTCACGGGCGGGACGACCACTTCGGGGTCCTGCGGTTTGGGCACCGGCCAGGCCACCGCCGCGACGACCAGGGTTACCGCGCCCAGGAGCAGAGCCAATGCGATAAGCCGTCCGTGTCGCGTCGGTTGCGCCGTCGGCGTGGGCGGCGTCGGCGTGGTTGTTGAATGTGCGATCATTGGTTGCGTCCGCACGTTACGTTCCGGTGTCATTACGGCTCCTGACAGGCCGTTTGCATCTGCTGTCATGATGGGTACCCCTCCCGCTTCAGGTTCGTCACCGCAGCGATCGAAAAACGCGTTACGTGGTCGGCCAGCCGGTCAATGTCCTCAGGTCCAAAACGCAATTGCGGGTCCAGTTGCCCGATGATGGTCCGGGCAAGGTGGAAGAAGACGCACTGGCCGACCACGCTGAAGGCACAGATTCGTGCTTCCTCTTCCGAGGTCTGGTCGCCCATCAAGTCCTGCACGANNGCACGATGGCGACAAGCTGCTGCAGTTGCGGCCGATACGAACGCTCCACTACCGGCTCGAGCGCCTTGCTGGGGTCCACCAGTTCGCGGGCCATCAGTCCGGCGTACCAGCCGTTCCGCCCGGCACCGAATATGCGGGCCAGAAAGCGACGCACCAGCTCGCGGAGCCGTTGTTCCGGCGTCAGCCCGGCACCGAAGTCCACGTCAATGGGGTGCTCGTCGTTCGTACACTGGTCGGCGTACTCGAGCACGGCCGCGTAGAGGCGTTCCTTGTCTCCAAAATGGTAGTTGACGGCCGCCACGTTGGAGCCTGCCCGCCCGCAGATCTCCCGGATCGTCGCATGGTGGAACCCAAGCTCCGAAAAGACCTCGCCCGCGGTCGTCAGCAGCCGCTCTCTGGTGGTCTGGTTGTCCTGTTCCGCTCGTTCCATCTCTCGGTCGCAAATCTCCGTTTCAAACATCAGTATAAAGCGCGTGTTTGACGAAGGCAAGTAAGGATCTGTCGGATTGGTTATTTCTTGTTCTATAACGGGTTACATCCCATCCCGCCGCTGGCCCGTCGGTATCGCGGCATTTCTCTGTTCTCGGGGGGGCATCCCCTTGCTGCGGAACCGGCCTCCTCCTTGTGGGATGGTGCGCGCAATCTGATCTGGCACAAAGCGCAAAAGAGTGGCACAAACCCAAGGCGCGCAAAATCCCTGCCGACGCCGACCCCGACGTACAGGCAGGGAGTGTTAGATGATGGCGGGGCCTGGCTCCAGCCCCGTTTGAACGCCAGTCAAATCTGACTCAAATTCCCGTGACGGCCACAGGCAATCCGGCCCGGGCCGAGGGCCGCCGCGTCGCAGCAGTCGATCAAATCGGCCCGGGCAGGGATACAGACCGGTCCGCGCGTCCCGCATGTAATCGCACAGCGGCACCCCCGATCGGGTGATCTCCGGGCCGTCGTAGTGCGGGCATGTCGCGCACAGCTTCAGCAGGTCAGCCCGGCGGGCAATCTGGTCCTGGATGATGGCCGGATCGAGGACCGGCCGCCGGGCAGGCGGAGCCGCTTGTTTGTCGCCATGCGGGCGACCGCACCGGACGGGCGTGGCCGCCGTGACCCGAATCACCTTGTCCTCGCGCCGCGGGGGCATCGTGCTACGCCTCACTCACGGTGATCGTCGCGCTGTCGACGCAGCCGACCGTCCCACAGGTATACGTTCCGATCATCGAGCTTACGATCGCCTGACACAGCGCGGCCTGCGTCCCGAAGTATCCCAAAGGCCGGAACGCGGACGAACCGTCCTTCCAGATGGGGTGCGGCGTGTCGTAGGACGCATCGCCGCCGTACGTCGGTGCCCCCAGACACGCGCAGGCCCCGTTCTCGTAGCACCAGTTGGTGCCGCCCCACGCCCAGTTGCGGACGGACCATAGCAGGTGATCGTCGCCGCCGGTCTCGCACGCGATCTCATATCCGCATTCGCCACGCATGAAATGCGATCGCGCGTAGATCGTGGACGCCACACCGCTACACGGACCACCGGGGCAGCCTGGCGCGCTGCCGATCTCAACGAGCGATCCGGGCCACCCGGGCCACATGTCCTCTGAATCGCCGGACATACCCCATTTGCCTGACGCGACGCCGAATTCCTCGCAACACAGATGAATCGGACTCGCCGCACCGATCGCGCCCGCGATGACCGCGTTCGTCCAGGCCCCCCCCAAAGGTTCAGCGCAGTACCACTCGTAGTCCAGGTGGCAGCTAGACGTGTCGACGATCGTCAACTCGGTCAGCATCAGCTTGAGCCGTGGCACGACAAACGTCATGGCGTTTCACACTCGCAATCCACGTCGTCCAGGCCCGTGAAACACTGTGCCTCACAGTAATACGCCTCGATCGCTAGAGCACAGCCCCCGTTNNTTACACCTCGTACCACTCGCCGCAGCGGTAAATCCATGCCCACCCGAAGCCGAACCGTGTGGGCTCCTCGTCAAGCTCGCACAGCACCATGTCGGGGAAACAGATCGTGATCGTGTACGTGTCGTCGCTCGGCGAAAACGGAAACCGGAACCCATCGTGCTCGGGATCGCAGAAGTCCAGCGAATCACGCACCGGATCGTGGCATTCAATGTTCGCCGGATCGCTCTCGACGGTGATCTCGCCGCAGCACTGCTCGGTATCCCCGTGGCAGTTATCCTCCCAACTGCCCGAGCAGCACCCTTCCCAGGCCATCCGCTCGGTTTCCTCATCGTAGTAGCAGTCGGTCACACAGTGCAGCGAAATGTCCGGCGAGCACGGACACCCGGCGAATGGGCAGCAGCACTTGGCGACCAGAATGCCCGCACTCATGCCTCGATACACTCCACACTGACCGGGTTCGGCTGAAACATCGCCCAGACGCCGGACGCAACCTGGATGACCGGCACGACGGGATCGCCTCGAATCGGCTGCAGGGTGATTTTGTAGTCGTCAAACGTGCCCGTCACAATCCCGTTGGATTGCAGTTTCGGCGTCGCCGAATCGTCCTGGTTGCCGGCCTCCATGCCGTTGACGATGAACGGCGAACCGCTCTTGCTCCATATGATCCCCCCCGACTTGGTCTCCCAGCCGGTGGACCCCCACACAACCTCCTCTCCACCGTATTTCCACTGGTTGCTGTTGGACGCGGTCTCCACAGAGTCGTCCACGAGCGCGAGCGTGAGTGTCGCGGCCGTAGCGCTAGCGGCCGGTGCCAGCGCCGCCGTGATCGGCGGCCATCCGTACTCACGATCCGGGCGATTGATGTCAGCGATGGCGCGGCTGAGCTGATGCCGGGTTTCGCGTGCCAATTCCGTGGGCCGCGTCTCAATCATCCTCGCACCCCCCACTCAGCGAGAGGCCAGGAGCAGTCGGCCCGACCGAGTCGATCGTAACCTCGCGGTAATCCACGTTCTCGCTCTCGTCCCCGTCCGCCGACATCGTGCGAAGGAGCACGAAATACGTCTGCCCATGTTCCAGTGCCGGGTCCCGTGTGAACGTGTGCGGCCCGGCCCCACGAATGGCATACGGCGTGCTGAACGCGGGCGGGGTGAAGACGCCAACAATCTCCTCATCGATCATCGTCCATACGGACGGCACGAGGTATCGCGCCTGCGCGACGCCGGTCAGCGTCCAATTATTCACCAGTGCCGTGAACCGCAGTGTTCCGCCCGCCGCCGGTTCAACAACCCACACCGACGGCGGCAATGGGCGCGGCGCGGCCCATTCGCCATCCTCCAGTGTGACGCGTGTCGTCGCCCACGGCGTGTCGTCTCCGTTGATGCCGTCCTCGACGCCGAGCGGGCCGAACCCGCGTACGCGGTATTGCAGCGTGCCGGACTCCACCGGCCTGCCGATCACCGTCTCCGTGATGCGATTGCCCGGCGGCGCGATGCCGACGGGGCATTCCCCGGACCAGACGCCGTCCTCGCTGCGATAGAGCAGATAGCCGCCGCGCAGCCAGCGCCAGCGCAGCCGGCCGTCGGCGGCCCGGCAGCGTGTCATCGCGGCAAAGCCTGGGTCCGCAAGGCTGCGGTATCGCAACTCACCGAAATGGTTCGCCAGACAACTCATCCTGCAAACTCGATGTCCTGCTGCAGTACGCTCGTTTCCGGCTCCGACAACGTGACCGTCGCGAATGGCGTCGTGCCGTCATCCGCGAACACAACCTCCGCGTTTCCGCTGGCCGCGTGGATCTGCCGCCGATTGGTCATCAGCCGACGCATCCGGCCGATCGGCTCCGTGATGAAGATGTCCAGCGGCTCAAACCGCACACCGGTCGCCTGCAGGTCCAGCCCGCACACGCGGGATCCGGACGCGACGCAGGCGTCCGGCAGGTCGAGCCTGTACCGGCCTGGCGCCGCCGACGCCGATACCTCAAACCAGCCGCCGTCCGTGTGTGACGCCGTCACGCTGGACAGCGGCGTCAACGGGATTTCTACCGGCGCCGCGCGATCCCGCGAGTAACATGCCGTGATCGCACCGTATGCCAGCCCGCTGGCAGGCGCGAACGTGGATGCGTTACGCCCGAGCATGAACACCGATACGTCGATCGAGCCGCGATCCACCTGCATGTCACACCTCCCGGAGTTCCCGCGACTCCACAAACGCGAACGTGATCGGCCCCGCCCCCGGCGCCTGCGACGCCACGCGCAGGCTGCCGGGCACGGAGGGTCCGGTATTGACAAAGATCGCACCGACAGTGGCGGACCCGGCATTGCCGGCCAGGTCATACGGCACGGCACTGACCACGTGGATGCCATGCCACAGCGGCGCGGTGTCCAGTTCGAGCGTCGTCGCGGAGCCGACCGGCAGGCTCACGATGCTCACGTCATCGACGCGCAGCGCGACGCTGTCGTTGACTGCATGGTCACTGACGTCGATTGCTATGCCTACTGCTTCCATGTCTATCCGTGCGGCCGCAAATGCGGTCGCAACTCAAAATCCTCCAGCAACAACTCCGTGCTGAGCTCGTTCGTTTGCCGGAAGACGCGGCCCACAATAACCGGTTCGATCTGCTCCGGCTCGACGCAGAGCAGATCCGGTGTGCCAACGCCTGGCAATGTCGCGACAACCGCGACGCGCGTTCCCAGGGGGTATTCGATCGCGTGCCACGGCACCAAGAGAGACGCGCGATGCGCGGCCGAAGCCATATCAAACGCCATCTCATAGGCTGCCGTCGAGGCGGCACTGCGATCATCGAGGCCCCCGACAATCGCCGATGCACCGTGGAGGTTGATGCTGTTGTCGAACCGATCCGCCTCGACCAGTCGGAAATCGGTATCCCGCATCACGCCGCGCGTGACGTGCTGCGCCGCGAGCCGTCCGCCCCCAAATCCCGCCTCGGCCACCCGTTCATCCAGGTCCAGATTGAACGTGGCTCGCAGACGCAGCGTTCCACGCAGATACGCGTCATAGAAATTCGCGGTCGGCGGATTCGGATGGTCCACAAAGACCTGTTGGCCGACCTGCAACAGGTCCGCCGTCTTGAGATAGAGGAGCGTCATGCCGCCAAGGACGGTGAACGTGTCTTCCAGCCGATACCACTCGTCGCCGGCGTCGATGCTGATCTCCAGCAACACACCAAGGCTGCGCCCGGTGCCGTCCGTGGCTGTCACGGGTTCCATCCAGCGCCGCCGCACCACCTGGTCCGCCAGTGCAGGCAATCCTGCATTGTTCACCAGCAACGAGGACACGTCGAACGGTACGGCGTGCTCTCCCGCCCACGGTCCCTCGGAACGCATGTATTCCGTCGCGCTGAATTCGCCTGCACAGTCCACGCCCCACAGACGGCCGGCCATGCGATAGGATTCCGACGATGGCCAGGCGTTGCCGTGGGGGTTGAACCGGTGAAAGAAGGTGGAATCCTCCAGTGTCTGGAATGGCGCCGCTTCTTCAAACGCATCCGCGCGATAGGCGTCGGCGGTCGCCGAGGCCACGGCGCCGGTTGTGCCGTCCCACCGGTCAACCTTCGGCCACATGGGCAGCAGTTCCGCGGTCACCGTCACGTAATGCCGATCGCCCAACATCAGCACGTCCGAAGCAGCGGCCCTATGGTCCACCTGGATCTGCCCCTGCGAAATCTCGTTTGCGTTGACAATGTCCGGCACGCTCCGGATAGTCCCCGCCGGGGCCAGAACGTCGTGATGGGAATGACCCCGTTCCGCGTGCAGCGTGACCACATCCTGGTCGCGCGTGTCCCACAGATCCAACGCGGTCCGCACGTAGATGCTGTCGCCATAGGCGAGCACCGACTCGTGCACCTCATGCAGATGGAGCCCCGCATACGTGCACACCCACAGCACAGCCTCCAGCACGCGGCGGTCTTCCACGGACAGGCTCGGGCAGCGTTGCGTCGCTCGCGAGCGGTAATACGGATACGGCCCGCTCGGAGGGGTCTGCCCCGCTTCCGTTTTATAGAGATCCCGCAACGTCAACGGATCCGGATCCGCAAAGTTCACAAAGAGCTTGGGCACGGAGAATTCGACGCCGAGTGCCCAAGGGATGTGGAACAGCAGGAGATACCGCAGGGCCTGGCACACCGTCCAGTATTCGGCGTCCGGATCGCCGTCGTACGTGAAGACGTGCACCCCTACGCTGGGATGCGGGTATTCCTCCTGCGTCAGCTCGACGGGCTCCGNNGACTCAGCATGTAACGGCCCTGGACATAGCCGTCGGCCGTCGAGGCCATGCGGGCAAGCACGCTCTCTAGTTGCAGGCCGTCCGACCAGCTAGCCTCCTCCGGCGTTGAGCGAAATCCAGTCCGATGCTGCACGATGTACCCGTGAAAGAGGATCTCCGGCAGATCGCCGTACTGTGGCGCCAACCCTATGGCGCAACGTTTTGTCGGCCGGTAGCGCTCGGCGAAAAGAGGGTAGGAAAGCACGGGCACGATCGGTGCACCCGGCCCGTAGGTGTCAACGGTGCACGCGCCGGTCGCCAGGCGTGAGTCGATGCCCTGCACGACCTGGTCGACCCGCACCCAGGAATCCCAGTCCAGTACCCCCGCACCGGGCAAGGCTTCGCGATACAGCACCAGCGGGCGCACCGCATTGTCCGCCTGTACGGGCCTCACGGCGCCAACTCCACAAATTCCAGCACATCGTCTCGCAGGATCCACCCGTTGCGCGTGCCGCCGCGTTCCGCATCCACCAGAAGCGGGATGTTCGTCGTCGTGGCCTTGAGCTTCATGAGCAAGTATTTGATGCTCGGGTGCATGAAGAACTTGGTGCCCGGCGCCCGCCGCACCCAGTCCGGCACCGACGCGATAAGGCTGATGATGTCGTCGAGCGTCACCGCCGCAAACGACGTATGCGTCGAGGCCGCTGTCACCACGCCGACGTTCGCCGAACTCATGATCCCGGTGATGCCCGCGTACGTGCTGGTCCCGTCGCCGATGAATGCGTTGGTGTCCTCGGCGATCGCCAGGGCCAGCGCGAACTCCAGCGCGAGCAGCTCGCCGAGCCCGATCGCCGCGTCCTCCTCCAGCTCCTCGGAGAAGTAGGAGAGGATCGCCCACTTCTTGGCCTGGAGTTTCACCGTGCCGAACGTCAGGCTGGAATCCGTCGGCGCCGACCCCTCGTCCGGGTAGTACACNNGGTTTCGGCGTGCGACGCCGTACTCGCTCACGTAGCGGATCAGCGAGGCCATGAACTCGTCCGGCACCAGGTATCCGCCGGCCTCGCCGGTGCCCTCGCCCATCGCCTTGATGTAGTCCTCGCCCTTGACGAACTGGCCATTCGCGCGGCGGAGCGTCAGGTTTGCCTTCGCGACCTGGTCCGCGCACGACCGCCGGACCTCTGGGTCGCGGTGCATTCCGGCCAGGCAATAGAGCCCGAACAGTCGGGCCTTTTCCGCGCTCGGCCAGAACCCGCGATACTCCGGGTCGACCGTGTTGGCCCCGCGCACCGCCGGGAACTGCCGCGTGTACTGTTCGAGGCTGTCCCGCAGCGCCTTGAGTCCGCCCTCCAGCTCGACGCACTTCTCGGCGAGCGTCTTGCCCTCGGCGGGCGGCGTGCCCACGCGGTCGGCGGCCTTCTTGAGCGCCGCCAACTCTTCCGTCTGCTTCTTCAGGTCCGCCAGCAGCGCGTCGAATCGCTTGTCGACGGTGCCGCCGAGCGCCTTGATCTGTTCCAGAAGCTGCTTCAGTTCTTCAGGCGTCATCGTATGACTCCGTTTATCGTGCCAGAGATTTGTCCACGGCCGCGAGGCAGTCGCGTACCTGCTGCATGTCCACCTCGTCAGCCTCGCCGGCGGTCGAGTCGTCGTCCGCGCTGCCTGTCGCGTCCGCCGCCTCCGCTCGATCGAGGCTCCCCGTTTCTATGAGATTAGTTTGGCTGCTTAAATGCGTTTCGAGATTCGCGATCCGCGCGGTCAGCTCCCGCACGGCGCGCATCAGTTCCGCCGCCAGTCCTGCGTCCGGCGCGGCCTCTGCCGTCCAACCCAGGCGCGTGGCCAGGTGCGACAGCACCAGCGCGTTGGAGTTCGCTGGCACCGGCACCGCGGAGATCTCCAGGAGCTGGCCCTTGGTGATCGCGCGGCGGTTGTTGATTTTGCCCACGTCGAGCGCCCGGAAGCCCACGCTGAACGCCCGTTGAAACCCGTCTCGATACAGGCTCCAATGGTTCCGTACAATTTCGCCGGCGTCGTCGCCGGCGAACTGCATCCGCACGAGCAGCGGGGACCGGTCTGTGGTCAGCTCCATCGCCTTGCCGATGACCGGCGACAGGCCGGATGCCAGGCGGTGCTGGTGTTGAGCCAGGATCACCGGGTTGCGCAGGTAGGTATCGCGCATCTCGTGAAACGCCCCGGCCGCGACGATCTCATCGTCCAGGTCCACGCTGTCGTCCGACGCGACGAACGTCAGCCGCCGGTTGTCGGCGTCGATCGTTTTCGCATCGACGATCGCGACGTCCAGCGCGTCGGCGTCGTCGATCCACCGCCGCAACTCGGGCGGAATGATGCTCGCAAAATCCTTGATCCGTATCGCCATCCCTGGCTCCCCTGTGGGACCGGTGGTCCCTGTGGGACCGGCTTTCTAGCCGGTCATGGCCGCCCTCAGTTTCCGCAGCGTCGCGCCCAGCTCGGCGACCGCCTGTTGTTCCGCGCGAAGTTTGCCGACGAACTCCAGCAGCCGATCGCAGTCGATCGCCTCCAGTCCGCTGTACCGGCCGCCGTCGGCGACCTCCGCGACGATCCGGGTACACGTCTCGTTCGCGCGGCGGAGCGCCGCCTCACGCTGCCGCGTCATTTCCGCGATCTGCAATGCAATCTCATCCTGAGCACCCACCGCGTTGTCTCCTCCCTGTGGGACCGGTCCAACTGTCTACAAACGAGCGCGCGCCGGGCCTGGTTCCCGACAGTGGGGCTCCAGACCCGGCGTGCGATGCCGTTTCCCATGCTCGGGGGACGGTCCCGAAGATCCGCCCCCCCGCTAGGGGGTCAGGTTGGTTTGTTTCTTCCGGGGCGGCACAACTCGCCCTTGGATTTCAGGAGTGCATATCGGACGGTGTTTGTTCGGGGCTTGAATGGGCAGGCAGAACTCTGGCCGTAGGCTCCAGGCCGTCCCGGCCCGCTCCATCCCCACAGCCTACAGCCAACAACCTACAGCCTATTGCGGATCATCCCCAGCAGCCAGACGCAGCCTGCCAGCCCGAACCCGCAGATCGCGCAGA